>Ga0315901_10002752_pt1 | contig 23761 bp, 24 predicted proteins | sample LakEriMetagenome_10_FD_203761 | JGI IMG/M metagenome (GOLD analysis project Ga0315901, IMG submission 203761) | Freshwater fungal communities from buoy surface, Lake Erie, Ohio, United States - Buoy 2 MA116 | ecosystem: Environmental > Aquatic > Freshwater > Lake | place: USA: Lake Erie, Ohio... | reverse complement strand
GCTGACGGCTCCGTTCACCGCGCATCCTCATGAAGACCGGCTGACCGGCGAGTTCCATGCCATCACTTACGATGGCCAGACCCCGGACCGGATCTGGCACGTGGTGCTGTCTCCACAAGGGCGGGTCATTCGCGAATTGGCCATTCCGGTGCAGCATGGCCCATCGATCCACGAATGCGGCCTGACCGCCAATTACGTGATCGTGTTCGATCTGCCGGTCACTTTCTCGATGAAGGCGCTGATCGGCGGCCAGAAGTTCCCCTACTCCTGGAATCCGGCCCATCAGGCGCGGGTTGGACTGCTGCCCCGTACAGGCGGCGTTGATGACATTGTCTGGTGCCCGGTCGATCCCTGTTACGTATTCCACATTGCGAATTCGTTCGAGGATGAAGCAGGGCAGGTGGTTGTCGATTGCGCGGCTTACGACACCATGTTTGCCGGCGGACCCGAGGGGCCGAACGGCCGGGCGCTGGGGTTGGAGCGGTGGACGATTGATCCCGCCGCAGGGACGGTCACGCGCCGCACGATCGACACCGCGCCGCAGGAGTTTCCCCGGCCGGACGAGCGGTTTTTCGCGCAGCCTTATCGCTATGCTTGGTCGATTGGCCTTGCAGAGGAAGACGATGCTGCCTTCCTTGGGCAGGCGCCGCTGTACCGCCATGATCTGCAAACCGGCGCACGCACGGCACATGATTTCGGGCCTGGCCGGATACCCGGCGAATTCGTCTTTGTGCCGCGCAGCGCCGACGCGCCCGAGGGTGATGGCTGGATGGTCGGCTATGTGATCTGTGCCGTCACCGACACGACCGATCTTGTCATCCTCGACGCTGCCAACGTGGCCGCGCCGCCCGTCGCCGCCATCCACATCCCGCATCGCATCCCTCCGGGCTTCCACGGCAACTGGCTGCCGGACACCAATTGATTTTGGGCAAGACACGATCCTCCTTCACCCGCTAGGCCGGGTGCAGGAGGATTGCGCATGGAAGATCCCAGGCAGGCGCTGATCGAAGCGCGGCTTGAGCGGGCCGCAGAGGCTATTGGTGATCCGACCCAGCAAGTAATGAGTGAATTCTATCGGCGCTTTCCAGATGCCAAGGCCAGTTTTGTACATCATGCACCGCACGATCCCGCCAAATTAGAGGAAGAAATGGTTGGAAACTGCCTCTATTATGTGATGCAGTGCTTTATTTCCCCTATTGAGACGCGAATTTATTTTGACACGTCTGTGCCGCATCACCGGGTCGCGCTGAATGTCCCGCCGGACTGGTTTCGGGGTATGATCGAGGCTTTTATAGACGTGATCGAAATTGCAGCTCCGGAGCATAGCTCAGATGAATCAGATGCTTGGTGCGGTATGCGGCAGGCTTTGGTCGGACTGGTTGAGCGCAATCGTGACATTTGAAGGTGATGCCCCAGGGATGAATCCGGGCTGAACCGACCATTCAGAGTTGCGCAACGGCGACGGTGCTTGAAGGCGGAGGGCCGCTGATATTAGCGGTTCGACGTCCCAGGGAGGCCAACAGTTACGCAATAAGCACGCAAAATTGTCCATCAGGGTTCAAATCATTCGTTGATTAGATCCGATGTGTGGGTGCTGTGTAACGGCCAATGAACTGCTAACAAGCAGTTAAGTATCAGGAGAATAATAATATGAAGTCCATGCTTCACCGCGCCGCGCTGGCTGCTGCCGCTTGTGTTGCTGCCGCCGCCGCTCCAGCTTATGCCCAGGAAGCTTCGGCTGAACCCTATTTCGGCGTCCAGGCCGGTCACCATGATGCTGGCGTTGATGTGGCGGCTGGTGGGAATGTCCGTGACAGCGGCGCTATCTTCGGCGCTTTTGCCGGCGTTGACGTGCCACTCGGCGGCAACCTGTTTATCGGTGTCGAAGGCAACTACAACATTGGTACCGCCGCGATCGATTCCGAATATGGCGTAAACACCCGCCTGGGCGTGAAGACCAACTTCGGCAAGGTCTATGTCCGTGGCGGCTACCAGGAAGTGAACTTCGACCTGGCTCACGTTCTGGCCCCGCTTCCCGTTCCGGCTGGCGCTGATGACACCGACGGTGACTACATCGTTGGTATCGGCACCGACATCAATCTCGGCACCGATTCGAACGTGGCCCTGCGCCTCAACCTCGATACCATCGCTTTTGACAGCACCCGCGCCACTGTTGGCGTTGCGGTGAAGTTCTAAGTGATTTGCTCATCCGGGAGGGGTCTTGGCCTCTCCCGGATGATACCCTGACTGCCAAGTGACAGAGCGGCTCCGCGCCGCTATGCGCCGGGCGATGACCGCCCCGCGTTTCCAGTTCGAAGTCCACGCCACCGATGGCAAGGCCCGTACCGGCCTGATCCGGATGCGCCGTGGCGAAATCCGCACCCCGGCCTTCATGCCGGTCGGCACTGCCGCCACGGTCAAGGCGATGAAACCCGAGAGTGTCCGGGCAACCGGAGCCGATATCCTGCTGGGTAACACCTATCATCTGATGTTACGGCCAGGGGCCGAGCGCGTTGCCCGTTTGGGCGGGCTACACAAGTTCATGAACTGGGATCGGCCGATCCTGACCGACAGCGGCGGCTATCAGGTGATGAGCCTTTCGGCGCTGCGTAAGATCACCGAGGAGGGGGTTACCTTCAAAAGCCACCTCGATGGCAGTCGCCACCTGATCACGCCCGAACGCTCGATGGAAATCCAGCGCCTGCTGGGGTCGGATATCGTCATGGCCTTTGACGAATGCCCGCGCGCGGATGCCCCGCATGACGTGATTGCCCAGTCGATGCGCATGTCGATGCGCTGGGCCGCTCGCAGCCGCGCGGGGTTCGATAGCGGTAAGGAGCACGCCGAACGCTCGGCGCTGTTCGGCATCCAGCAGGGTGCACTCGACGAGGGCCTGCGGGGCGAAAGTGCGGCGGCGCTGCAGGACATCGGCTTTGATGGCTATGCCATAGGCGGCCTGGCAGTCGGGGAAGGGCAGGAGGCAATGTTTGCCACGCTCGACTTTGCGCCCGGCCAGCTGCCAGCCGATCGCCCGCGCTACCTGATGGGCGTTGGCAAGCCCGATGACCTGGTTGGCGCCGTGGAGCGCGGGGTGGACATGTTCGACTGCGTCCTGCCAAGTCGCTCGGGTCGCAACGGGCAGGGCTTTACCTGGCAAGGGCCGGTCAACCTGCGCAACGCTCGTCATGCTGAAGATCCGGCGCCGCTCGACGAGCGCTGCCCGGGCGAATGCTGTACCCGCTATAGCCGCGCCTATCTCCATCACCTGCACCGTAGCGGCGAGATCCTGGGTGCCATGCTGCTGACCGAGCACAACCTGACCTTCTACCAGCTATTGATGGCCGCCATGCGCAGCGCCATTGCCGAAGGCCGCTTTACCGTCTTCGCGCGCCAATTCCGCGCCGACTATCTGGGGCGCTGACAAGCGAATTGGTTTGCACTATCCTCTGGCAAAATTCTGGAGGATGCGATGGCAACGGTAATCGACACGAAGACGGCGGTGAATGACGATCACGTCCGCGGTGCGGTGAGTGACGAGGAATGGGCGGTTCGTGTTGATCTGGCAGCGGCCTATCGCCTGGTCGCGCTATATGGCTGGGATGACCTGATCTTTACTCACCTATCTGCCCGCGTTCCGGGGCCGGAACACCACTTCCTGATCAATCCCTATGACATGATGTTCGAGGAGATTACCGCCTCCTCCTTGGTCAAGATCGATGTCGAGGGGCAGCCGGTCGTGCCGACCTCGCACCCCGTCAACCCGGCCGGGTTCACGATCCATTCGGCGCTGCACATGGCGCGCGAGGATGCCCACGCTGTGATGCACCTGCACACACCCAGCGGCCAGGCGGTTAGCGCGATGGCCGAAGGGTTGCTGCCGCATACGCAGACCGCGATGATCGCGCTGCACGACGTGGCGTATCACGAGTACGAAGGCATCGCGACCGACCTTGAGGAGCGGGAGCGGCTGGTGCAGGACATGGGTACCAAGAACGCCATGATCCTGCGGAACCACGGCACCCTGGCCGTGGGCAGCACGGTCGGAGAATGTTTCCTTCGGCTCTATTTTCTGGAACGAGCCTGCGAAGCACAGGTCAAGATGCTGAGCGCAGGTCGTGACGGGCTTTACAACCCGCCGCAGGGCACGCCGCAAAAGGTTGAGGAGCAGAGCTCGGGACCAGGCATGAGCATGGTCGCCAATTACCTGGCCTGGCCGGCGCTGTTGCGCAAGCTGGACCGGATCGATCCTTCGTTCCGCAATTGATCCGCGCCGAGCGCAAATGAAAAGGGCGGCCCGGGAAGGCCGCCCTTGTTCGTTCTGGCGATGAGCCTGGTAATTAGCGCGAGTAGAACTCGACCACCAGGTTCGGCTCCATCTTCACCGGATAGGGCACTTCGTCGAGCGTGGGCACGCGGACGAAAGTGATCTTGTCAGTGCCGTCGGGAGCGACGTAGTCCGGGATTTCACGCTCGGCCAGGCTCTGGGCTTCGGCGACCAGCGCCATTTCCTTGGCCTTCTTACCCAGCGAGACAACGTCGCCCGGGCGCACGCGGCGGCTGGCGATGTTGCACTTTACGCCGTTCACATAGATGTGACCGTGCGAAACGACCTGGCGGGCCGAGAAGATCGTCGGCGCGAACTTGGCGCGGTACACGACCATGTCCAGACGCTGTTCGAGCAGGCCGATCAGGTTCTGACCGGTATCGCCCTTCATGCGGCTGGCTTCCTGGTAGGTGCGCTTGAACTGCTTTTCGGTAACGTCGCCGTAGTAGCCCTTGAGCTTCTGCTTGGCACGAAGCTGCAGACCGAAGTCGCTCATCTTGCCCTTGCGGCGCTGGCCATGCTGGCCCGGACCATAGGAGCGGCGGTTGACTGAGCTCTTCGGACGACCCCAGATGTTTTCGCCCATCCGACGGTCAATTTTATACTTCGACGAATTGCGCTTCGACATGGCGCATCGATCCTTCAATTTGCATGCCCTGGAACTGCCCTGGGCTTCTGGTCCGGAACCGCACCATCCCGCCAGTTCCGGCCTGAAAACAGACCGGACGCGGAATGCGACCACCGCTTCACCGGAGTGCGAGGTCAATTGCGAAGTGGCGCGCGTAGCGGCCTCGCTCGCAGATTTCAAGCACGAAAGCGCCCTGCTTGTGCTATTCTGCGGTCACCGAGCGGGTTGCAGTCCGGGCTGTCTTAGGCTTGGCATCATCTGCGGCCCATTCTTCGGCAGTCTTACAGACCCGGCCCGAGCCAAGCCGACTGTAGGATGATTCTTCAGCCTTTCGGCAGATCTTCTTAGGCTTTTCGGGCTTGGTGGCCGTCGCCTCAGTGGTGGCGACAGGCGCAGGTTCGCTGGCCAGGGCTGGAGCCGGCATGGCAAGAATGGTCAGCGACAGGATCAAAGGCACTCGAATCATTGTGGTTTTTCTCCATCAGATCAGCGCCCTATGACCGAGGCGGGATGGCTGTGCCAATGGCTTTCGACGAATGTCTCAATCCGGTTGGCGCGGACCCTTGGCCAGTGTGCTGAGCACCCCGCGCATGGTCCGCACCTCAAGGTGGTTCCACGCCGGCTTGGTCAGCATGGTGCGCAGCGTCCGCCGGGTCGCGGCAGCGCGGCTTGGTGGGCGGAAGTAGCCGCAGGGCTCCAGCATCCCTTCAAGCTGGGCAATCATACCCTCCAGCTCGTCCTGCGGGGCTGGGGGCAGCAGTTCCTCAACGGTGGGCTGGGCCAGCACCGCCTGCTTGGACCATTCATAGGCGCACAGAATCACGGCCTGGGCTAGGTTGAGTGAGCCGAATTCAGGATTGATCGGCACGGTCAGGATCGTCCGGGCGAGTGCCACGTCATCGGTTTCCAGTCCCGAACGCTCCGGTCCGAACACATAGGCCGAGCGGCCCGGCTCGACGTGGATTGCGCGCGCGGCCTGTTCTGCGTCGACCACCGGCTTGGTCACTCCGCGTTTGCGCACGGTCGTGGCATAGACATGGGTGCAGTCCGCCACGGCTTCGGCCAGCGTGTCGTAAATCCGCGCCTGTTCGAGCACGATGTCGGCTCCGGCTGCAGCGGGGCCGGCCGAGGGGTTAGGCCAGCCATCGCGGGGTGCGACCAGGCGCAGGTCGGTCAGCCCGAAATTGAGCATGGCCCGCGCGGCCTTGCCGATGTTCTCGCCCAGCTGGGGCCGGACCAGGACAATTGCGGGTTGGTTTTCAGTTCTTGCCGACATCGTGCACCGCGCTGGCAAATTCCTCGAAATCGCGGGCCTCGCTGAAATCGCGATAGACCGAAGCGAAGCGGATATAAGCCACCGAGTCGAGCTGGCGCAGGCCTTCCATCACCATCTCGCCGATTTGCTTTGCACTCACTTCGGTTTCGCCAAGCGTTTCCACCTGGCGCTGGATGCCGGAGACAAGCTGGTCGAGCCGTTCCTGCCCGATCCCGCGCTTGCGACACGCCAGTGCAACCGACTGCTCAATCTTGGCGCGATCAAACGGCTCACGCTTGTCCCCGCTCTTGACCACGGTAATTTCGCGCAGCTGGACCCGCTCGAAAGTGGTGAACCGCGCCCCGCAGCCTTCGCACTGGCGCCGGCGGCGGATGGCGGTGTTGTCCTCGGTCGGCCGGGAATCCTTTACCTGGCTGTCATCGTGGGCACAGAACGGACAGCGCATGCGTTATGGACGCAGTCGCTTGTAGAACATCCAGCCGGCACCGGCGATCAGCCCGACGGGGATCGTCAGTACCGGCAGGACCAGCCCCGCCACAGCGCCGACGGCCGCTCCGGTCAGAACCGGCTTGGTGGAGGGATGGTGCATGCCTTTCTTCGCCATACCGCTCAGTTCGGTCTTGGCGTCATCGAAGAGATTGTTGCTCATGGCTTACAGCTCCGGATAAATCGGGAAGCGGGCGCAGAGCTCTTCCACTTGTCCGCGGACACGGGCTTCCATCTGGCCATCCCCTTCGTCGCCGTTGCGGGCCATGCCGTCAACCACTTGGGCGATCAGCGCGCCGACTTGGCGGAACTCGTCCTCGCCAAAGCCGCGGGTCGTGCCGGCGGGGGTGCCGAGCCGGATGCCGGAGGTAACGAAGGGCGAGCGCTTGTCGAACGGGATACCGTTCTTGTTACAGGTCAGCCAGGCGCGATCGAGGCCCTTTTCGGCAGCCTTGCCGGTTACGTCCTTGGCCGTGAGATCGACCAGCATCAGGTGATTGTCGGTCCCGCCCGAAACGATCCGCAGCCCGTTCTCGGTCAGGCTTTGGGCCAGTGCGCGCGAGTTCTTCACGATCTGCGCGGCATAGGCCTTGAACTCGGGCTTCAGCGCATCGGCAAAGGCCACGGCCTTGGCGGCGATGACGTGGACCAGCGGGCCGCCCTGCATCCCGGGGAAGACCGCAGTGTTGAACTTCTTGGCCAGGTCTTCGTCATTGGTGAGGATGATGCCCGAACGCGGTCCACGCAGGCTCTTGTGCGTGGTCGAGGTGACGACATGGGCGTGCGGGAAGGGCGAGGGGTGGGCACCGCCCGCGACCAGACCCGAGAAGTGGCTCATGTCGACCAGCAGCCATGCGCCCACGGCATCGGCGATCTCACGGAACTTCTGAAAATCCCAGACCCGCGAATAGGCCGTGCCGCCGGCAATGATCAGCTTGGGCTTGTGTTCATGGGCGAGCCGCTCAACCTCGGCCATGTCAAGCAGCTCGTCCTCGGCGCGCACGCCGTAGGGGATCGGCTTGAACCACTTGCCGCTCATATTGACCGGCGATCCGTGAGTCAGGTGCCCGCCCGAATTGAGGTCCAGCCCCATGAAGCTGTCACCGGGCTGGAGCAGGGCGAGGAACACGGCCTGGTTCATCTGGCTGCCCGAATTGGGCTGAACGTTGGCGAACTGGCAGCCGAACAGCGCCTTGGCGCGCTCGATCGCCAGGTTCTCGACCACGTCGGCATATTCGCAGCCGCCGTAATAGCGCTTGCCCGGATAGCCTTCGGCATACTTGTTGGTGAAGACCGACCCGGTCGCTTCGAGCACGGCGAGCGAGGTGATGTTCTCGCTGGCGATCAGTTCGATCTTGGTCTGCTGCCGGTGCAACTCACTGCGGATCGCGGCATAGACCTCCGGGTCAGCGCTGGCCAGATGCTCGGTGAAAAAGCCGGCGGAGCGGATCGCAGGGCTGGCGGCGAGGGTGGTGGTCATTGGCAGGGCTCCTCAGGCGGGCGGATTGGAGAGCTTGTCGACACGGGGACCGTGACGACCGCCGCCAAAGCTGGTGGAAAGGAAGGCGTCAAGACAGGCTTTGGCCATGTCGATCCCGGTCAGGCGGGCGCCCATGGCGATGACATTGGCATCGTTGTGCTCACGCGCCAGGGCGGCGGACAGCGGCTCGGACACCAGCGCGGCGCGGCAGGCGGGGTTGCGGTTGACCGCAATCGAGATGCCGATGCCGCTGCCGCACAGCGCAACACCGCGCTCGGCCGTGCCATCGGCCACGACCGAGGCAAGCAGATAGCCATAGTCCGGATAGTCGACCCGGTCAGCCGTTTCCGGGCCAAGATCGGCCACTTCGTGGCCGAGTTCGATCAGGTATTCGCGCAGCTGCGCCTTCAGGTCGACGGCGGCGTGGTCCGAGGCAATGGCAATGCGCATGGTCAGGCGGTCCAGTGGGGCGGGAATCGATTGGCTCCCCTTAGGCTCGCGTCCCAATCTTATCCAGTGGCTGGCTGGCGGTTTTGTGCGAAAATTGCCGTAGCGGTGCTTGACACCGATAATACACCGGACCACCTTCCGGAGTGGGGGAGAATTGTTATGCCGGCACGCCTTTCGCTGATCATCGCGCTGCTGGTGGGGCTAGCGCTGGGCATCTATGCGACGACCCCGCCCGCGCCGCGTGGCATTGATGCCCCGGTCACCCAGTTTTCGGCCGCGCGGGCGATGGCCGATATCCGGGTCATCGCCGCCCGGCCGCACCCCACCGGCAGCGCCGAGAACGCCGCTGTTCGCGCCTATATCCAGCAGCGAATGGCTGCATTGGGGATGGAGGTGCTGACCGACTCCGCACCGCTTTCGGCCCTCTCGCTCAAACGGCTGAACCGCTGGTCCGGGCGGCAGGATACCGCGATAACCCTGACCAACGTGATCGGCATCCTGCCGGGCAAGGATCGCAGCCTGCCTGCCGTCGCGCTGATGGCGCATCACGATACGGTCTGGGGATCTCCGGGCGCCGCCGATAATACCACCGGTGTTGCGGCCAGCCTGGAAGTGGTGCGGGCGATCAAAGCTGCGGGCCAGCCCGAGCGCGACCTGATCGTGCTGCTGACCGATGCCGAGGAGCTTGGGCTGGGCGGGGCTGAGCATTTCTTCGCCAACAATCCGCTGCGCGACCGGATCGGCGCGATCATCAACCTTGAGGCGCGCGGCGGCGGCGGACGCGCCAACATGTTCCAGACCTCGCGCGCCAACGGCGAAGCCATGCGCCTTTATGCCACCCATGCCGAACAGCCGGCGGCTTCGTCGCTGGCGGCCTTCATCTATTCGGTCCTGCCCAACGATACCGACCTGACCCCCGCGCTGAAGGGCAGCTACACGGCTTACAACCTGGCGTTCATTGGCCGGTCAGGGCTTTATCATTCGCCGCTCAGCACCCCCGAAACGCTTGATCAGGGATCGGTCCAGGATATCGGCAACCAGACGCTCGACCTGGCCGGGGCCCTGCTGGCGCGAGATGGCATTCCGAGCAAGGCCCCGGACGCGGTGTTCTTCGATTGGCTGGGCTTGGTCACGGTCCATTATCCCGCCGGGCTTGGCTGGGTCATGCTGGGCCTGGCCGTGCTGGGCTTCGGCTGGGCGGCTCGGCGTGATGGCGCGGCAGGGCTGGGCGGCGGGGTGCTGCGGTTCGTTGGGCTGGTGATCATTGCGGGGCTGCTGACCTATGGCTTCAACTGGATCTCGCTGGGCGGCGAGCGCGGCGAATACTATGACCGGCTGGCGGCGATCCCCCGGCTGGAGGGCATGGCCGTGCTGGCCTGCCTCGCCGCCTTCGCGCTGGTGATAGCGCCCTGGCGGGCTACGACCGGGGCCATCGCGGGCTTTGCCGCGCCGCTGGTGCTGCTGGCAAGCTATGGTCAGGCCGTGGCGCCCACGGCGGCCTATGTGCTCGTCGTACCGGTGCTGCTTGCGGGTCTGGCGCTAGCCATCCCGGCCGGGCGCGCGCGCACTGTCGCCAGCATTACGGCGGGGGCGCTAGTCATCAGCTACATGCTGCCGCTTGGGCATTTCGTGATGCAGGGGGTTGGGCCGGACATGCCGATGGCCGCCGTCCTGCCGTTTGTCCTGACTGTGACGCTCATTCTGCCCCTGTGGGCTCCGATCGGCCAGCGCCCGGCGCGGCTTGGCGCGGGACTGGCAGCGGGACTGGCCGTGGCCATTGCGCTGTGGGTTCAGTTCGATGCCCCGGCGGAAACAGTCGCAGTCTATGCCGTGCCCCCACCTGAATAGCGAAACGGCCCGGATCGCTCCGGGCCGTTCGTTAAACCTTAGGCGCTGCCGGATCGCTTACTGATCCAGGAACGACCGCATCTTGCGCGACCGGCTCGGGTGCTTGAGCTTGCGCAGCGCCTTGGCTTCGATCTGGCGGATACGTTCGCGGGTCACGGAGAACTGCTGGCCGACTTCTTCCAGCGTGTGATCGGTGTTCATGCCGATGCCGAAGCGCATGCGCAGCACGCGTTCCTCGCGCGGGGTCAGGCTGGCCAGGACGCGGGTGACCGTTTCCTTTAGGTTGGCCTGGATCGCCGCATCGACGGGGATGATCGCGTTCTTGTCCTCGATGAAATCGCCCAGGTGGCTGTCTTCCTCGTCCCCGATCGGGGTTTCAAGGGAGATCGGCTCCTTGGCGATCTTCATCACCTTGCGCACCTTTTCGAGCGGCATCGAAAGGCGCTCGGCCATTTCCTCGGGCGTGGGCTCACGGCCTTGCTCGTGGAGGAACTGGCGGCTGGTGCGGACCAGCTTGTTGATCGTCTCGATCATGTGCACCGGGATGCGGATGGTGCGGGCCTGATCGGCAATCGAACGGGTGATCGCCTGCCGGATCCACCAGGTGGCATAGGTGCTGAACTTGTAGCCGCGGCGGTACTCGAACTTGTCGACCGCCTTCATCAGGCCGATGTTCCCTTCCTGAATAAGATCAAGGAATTGCAGTCCGCGGTTGGTGTACTTCTTGGCGATCGAGATCACCAGCCGCAGGTTCGCTTCCACCATTTCCTTCTTGGCGATGCGTGCTTCACGCTCGCCCTTCTGGACCATGTTGACGATCCGGCGGAACTCGTTGAGGCTCATGCCGGTGGCGGCGGCGATATCGGCGATCTCGGCGCGGATACGTTCGACCGCATCGGCCTCGTTCGCGGCAAAGGCCGCCCACTTCTTGTCCTTGCTCGCCTGAGCCTGGAGCCAGCCATCATCAAGTTCGTGGCCGACATAGCTGTCGAGGAAGTCCTTGCGGTTGACCTTATGGCGTTCGGCCAGGCGCAGCATCTGCCCGCCAAGGGCAGTGAGGCGCCGGTTGAAGGCATAGAGGTTGTCGACCAGGTATTCGATCTTGGTTGCGTGGAACTGGACCGATTCCACCTGCGCGGTCAGGTCTTCGCGCAGCTGCTGGTAGGTCTTTTCCTTGGCCGCCGGGAAATCGTTGCCGGCGCCCATTGCCGACAGCCGCTCACCCTGGATCTTCTCGAACTTCTTGAAGAGCGAGGTGATCAGTGCGAACTTTTCCAGCGCTTCCGGCTTCAGCGCGGCTTCCATCTGCGCCAAGCTGAGCGTGTTGTCCTCTTCATCGTCCTCGGCCGGACGGCGGGCGCGGCGCTCGATGCCGTCCTCGTCCTCGTCGTCATCGGCGGAGGGTTCTTCCTCGATGTCCTCTTCTTCCTTGTAGGAAGGGCCGGCGGTTGCTTCGGAAATCTCGCCGTCACCGGTGTCCTCGCCATCCTCGGAGAGGTTTTCGGGCGCGGGTTCCTTGGACAGCATCGCATCGAGATCGAGAATCTCGCGCAGCTGCATTTCCTCGTTGTTGAGGGCTTCCGACCACTGGATGATTGCGTGGAAGGTGATCGGGCTTTCGCACAAGCCCAGGATCATCGTGTCGCGACCGGCTTCGATCCGCTTGGCGATGGCGATTTCGCCCTCGCGGCTGAGCAGTTCGACCGCGCCCATTTCGCGCAGGTACATACGCACCGGATCGTCGGTGCGCTCAACCGTTTCCTTCCTCTTTTCGATGACCGGGCGTTCGCCGACCGGATCCGGATCGTCGAGTTCGTCGACTTCCTTTTCGTCCGGATCGATCGCGTCTTCGTCACTTTCGACGATATTGACACCCATTTCGCTGATCGCGGACATGATGTCCTCGATCTGCTCGGAGGTCATCTGATCCTGCGGCAGAGCTTCGTTCAGTTCGTCAACGGTGATCACGCCGCGCCGCTTGGCCCGGGCAATCAGCTTCTTGATCGAGGCCTCATTAAGGTCAATCAGCGGAGCATCGCCGCCTTCCTTCTCGCCGTCGGTGAAATCTTCGTCCATCAGTCCGCCATAGGTTTGGCAGGAGTGGATTGCGCCACCCCCGCTCGCGCGCTGGCCATTTGCCGCAAGCGCGCATCGAATTCCAGCTTTCTCTTCAGCAAACGCTGCTGTTCGGCATATGCTCCCTCGGAAAGGTCCTGCTCAAACCGCGCCGTCGCCGCTGCCAGAGCCGCTTCGAGCGCCGGTCGTTCGATCAGCAGGCTCACCGCCTGGGCCAGTTCCGCTCGGGCCTGCTGCACGGGAATCCCGTCGCCCAGAAATCCAAAGCGCAGTCCAGCATATTCCTCAGGAGCCGGGGCAGCCAGACCCCGGGCGGCCAATATGGTCTCGATCTGGGCAGATTCAAGCACCTGCCCGGCATCGGCTGCATCGACCAGAGCCTCAAACCGCGGGTCGCCGAGTGGCGCGGTAGCCAGCGTTTCGGCATGGCGGGCGATCTCGGAAGGGAACCGCTGCAATCCGGCCAGCACCGCGGCGGCCAGGGCATCGCGCGGTGGCGCGGCGCGGCGGCTCCGGACGGGAGCTGGGCGGGCGGGCGCAGCTCCGCGCCAGTCGCGCCCTTCGCGTCGCGGGAAGGCGAAGGCGGAATACTGCTCGAGGAGTTCGCGCCGATAGAGCGCCTGAATGTCACGATCAGCGATCGTTTCAACATGGGCCAGCAAGCGCGCCTTCAGCCCGGCCTTGTCCTCCGGCGTCACCAGTGGGGCGGCGTCGCGCTCGTGCTCCCACAGCACATCGACCAGCGGACGAGCCTCACCCAGCAAGGCCTCCATTGCCGCCGCGCCGCGCTGCTTGATGAGGTCATCCGGATCGAGCCCGGTGGGTAGCCGTACGATCCGCAGCGAGTGTGCGGGACGCAGCAGGGGCAACGCGCGGGAAATCGCCCGCATCGCGGCGCGCTGTCCCGCGGCGTCACCATCGAAACAGAGGATCGGCGTTTCAACCAATCGCCACAGCAGCTCGAGCTGGCGTTCGGTCAGCGCCGTGCCCAGCGGGGCCACGGCATCGGCAATGCCCGCCGCCGCCAGTGCGATCACGTCCATATAGCCTTCAACCACCACGATCCGCCCGGTCTGGCGGCTGGCGGGACCGGCGCGGTGGAGGTTGTAAAGCGTGCGCCCCTTGTCGAACAACGGCGTATCTGGCGAGTTCAAGTACTTGGGCGCATCAGTCTTCTGCGCGTCCAGGATCCGCCCGCCGAAAGCAATCACCCGGCCGCGCGCATCCTCGATCGGCAGCATCAGGCGGCCCCGGAACCGGTCATAGGGTTCCTTGTCTTCAACGGCGATGCGCAGGCCCGCTTCGATCAGCTTGTCCTCGGGCACGTCCTTCAGCGCGCCTTTGAGCGCCTGCCGCCCTTCCGGGGCATAGCCGAAGCCGAACCGCTGGACGGTGTGAGCATCGAAGCCGCGTGTGGCGAGATAGGCCCGCGCCCGTTCGCCTTCCGGCCCGGCCAGCTGGGCCACGAACCAGTCCTGCGTCGCCTTCATAACATCGTGAAGCGTATCGCGCTGTTCGGCGGCCTGGGCCGCGCGGGGGTCAGGGGCGGGGACTTCCATCCCGGCCTCGCTCGCCAGCTCCTTCACCGCGTCCATGAATGACAGCCCGCGCTGGTCGGTCATCCAGCGGATCACATCGCCATGCGCGCCGCAGCCAAAGCAGTGATAGAACCCTTTCTGGTCGTTGACCGTGAAGCTGGGGCTCTTCTCGTTATGGAAGGGGCAGCAGGCCTTGAACTCATGCCCCGCCTTGGTCAGCCGCGTGGTCCGGGAAATGACGCTGGACAGCGTCACCCGGGCGCGCAGTTCATCCAGCCATTGCGGGGTCAGGGCCATTTCAGGCCAGCGCCGCCTTCACCAGACCGCTGGCCTTGCCCATATCCAGCTGCGTGCCGTGCTTGGCCTTCAGCGCCGCGACCACCTTGCCCATGTCCTTCATTCCCGCCGCGCCGGTTTCGGCGATGATCGCGGCGATGGCGGCGTTCACTTGATCGTCGTCCATCTGCTGCGGCAGGAAGGTTTCGATTACGGCCAACTCGGCCTTTTCGATCTCGGCCAGTTCCTGGCGGCCGCCCTGTTCGTAAAGCGTGATCGATTCGCGGCGCTGCTTGGCCATCTTCTGGAGCACGTCGGTCACCACCACATCATCGTCGGGCACGTTGGCGGCGGTCCGCAGTTCGATATCCTTATCCTTCAGCTTGGCGAGGATCAGGCGGACGGCGGCCAGCCGGCCCTTGTCGCCGGCCTTCATGGCTTCGATCTGGGCGGCCTTGATGGTGTCTCTCAGCATTGTTTCTCTCAAGGGTTGGGGAAAGAACCCGCCTAGCGGGAAAATTCCGGCTTTCATAGGTTGACGCTGGGGGGGGAGGGGTCTAGCGGCGGTGCCTTAGCGACATTGCTGGAACCCACGTTAATCGGAGCGCCTCCCCATGGCCGACGCCGCCTCTTTGCACGCACCCCAACCGGCGGGTGCGACGGGAGTCCTTGTGCTCGCCGATGGCACCGTTTTGTGGGGCCACGGCTTCGGCGCGGAAGGCGCGGCGGTGGGCGAGGTGTGCTTCAACACCTCGATGACCGGCTATGAAGAGATCATGACCGATCCCTCCTATGCCGGGCAGGTTGTCACCTTCACTTTCCCGCACATCGGCAATGTCGGCGTGAACGAGGAAGACCTCGAAAGCCATGTCGATGGCGCGGTCGGCTGCGTGGTGCGCGAAGACGTGACAGCGCCCAGCAACTTCCGCAGCCAGGGCACCTTTGGCGACTGGCTGGCGGCCAAGGGTAAAATCGGCCTGTCGGGCATCGACACCCGCGCGCTGACCCGCCGGATCCGCCTGTCCGGCGCGCCCAACGCGGTAATCGCGCACGCTGCTTCGGCCAAGTTCGACATCCCCGCCCTGCTGAAGCGCGCGCGAGACTGGCCGGGGCTGGAAGGGATGGACCTCGCCCGCGTGGTCAGCCGCGATGGAATCGAGAACTGGGAGGGCGGTGTCTGGTCGCTGGGCAAGGGCTATGCCCGTTCGCCCCATGACAAGCGGCCGCATGTCGTCGCGATCGATTACGGCGCGAAGGACAATATCTTCCGCAACCTGGTGAAGGCCGGGGCCAAGGTCACCGTGGTGCCTGCGCAGACCCCGCTGGACGGTGTGCTTGCGCTGGAGCCGGACGGCGTGTTCCTCTCCAACGGTCCGGGCGATCCGGCCGCGACCGGTGCCTATGCCGTGCCGGTGATCCAGGGCCTGCTCGAGCGCGACATTCCGGTCTTCGGCATCTGCCTCGGCCACCAGATGCTCGGCCTCGCCGCCGGGGCGAAAACCACCAAGATGCACCAGGGCCACCGCGGCGCGAACCATCCGGTCAAGCGGCTGGAAGACGGCGTGGTGGAAATCACCTCGATGAACCACGGCTTTGCGGTCGATAACACCGCGCTGCCAGACAATGTCGAGGAAACCCACGTCAGCCTGTTCGACGGGTCGAACTGCGGCATCGCGATCAAGGGCAAGAAGGCCTTCGGGGTGCAATATCACCCGGAAGCCAGTCCTGGGCCGATGGACAGTTTCTATCTGTTTGAAAAGTTTATTGGATCGCTCGGATAATGCCCAAACGCACTGACATCTCCTCGATCCTCGTCATTGGCGCTGGCCCGATCATTATCGGCCAGGCCTGCGAGTTCGACTATTCTGGCACCCAGGCGATCAAGGCGCTGAAGGAAGAGGGGTACCGGGTGGTCCTGGTCAACTCGAACCCGGCGACGATCATGACCGATCCGGAATTCGCCGACGCGACCTATATCGAGCCGATCACGCCCGAAGTCGTCGCCCGGATCATCGAGAAGGAGCGGCCCGATGCCGTCCTCCCCACCATGGGCGGGCAGACTGCGCTGAACACCGCGCTGGCGCTGTTCAACGACGGCACGCTGGAGAAGTTCGGCGTCAAGATGATCGGCGCCGATGCCGATGCGATCGACAAGGCCGAGGACCGGATGCGGTTCCGCGAGGCTATGACCAAGATCGGGCTGGAATCGGCCCGCTCCGGCATTGCCCACAATGTCGAGGAAGCCTTTGCTGTGCTGGAGCGCACTGGCCTGCCGGCGATCATCCGCCCCAGCTTTACCCTGGGCGGCACCGGCGGCGGCGTGGCCTATAACAAGGCCGAGTTTGAGCATATCGTCCGCACCGGCCTCGATGCCAGCCCGACCACCGAAGTCCTGATCGAGGAATCGCTGCTCGGCTGGAAAGAGTACGAGATGGAAGTCGTCCGGGACCGGAACGACAACTGCATCATCATCTGCTCGATCGAGAACGTCGATCCAATGGGGGTCCATACCGGCGATTCGATCACCGTCGCCCCGGCGCTGACGCTGACCGACAAGGAATACCAGATCATGCGCAACGCCAGCCTGGCGGTGCTGCGCGAGATCGGCGTGGAAACCGGCGGGTCGAACGTGCAGTTCGCGGTCAATCCCAAGGATGGCCGCCTGATCGTGATCGAGATGAACCCGCGCGTTTCGCGGTCTTCGGCGCTGGCTTCCAAGGCCACCGGCTTCCCGATCGCCCGCGTCGCCGCCAAGCTGGCAGTGGGCTATACGCTGGACGAGCTGACCAACGAGATCACCGGGGCCACCCCGGCGAGCTTCGAGCCCAGTATCGACTATGTCGTCACCAAGATCCCGCGGTTTGCCTTCGAGAAGTTCAAGGGCGCTGAGCCGCTGCTCTCCACCGCGATGAAATCGGTGGGCGAGGTCATGGCGATCGGCCGCAACTTCAAGGAATCGTTGCAAAAGGCGCTGCGTGGGCTGGAAACGGGCCTTGATGGCTTCAATCGGATCATGAGCCTGGAAGGGGCGGGCCGCGATGCCATCGTCGCGGCGCTATCCCGCCAGACGCCGGACCGACTGCTGATCGTCGGCCAGGCCTTCCGTGAGGGCTTTACCGTTGAGGAAGTCCAGGCGGTTACCCATTACGATCCCTGGTTCTTGCGCCACATTCACGAGATCATCGCCGAAGAGGCGCGGATCATGGAAGATGGCCTGCCGACCGACGCAGCGGGCCTGCGCCGCCTGAAGGCGATGGGCTTTTCCGACAAGCGGCTGGCAATCCTGGCCGTGCGCGGGATCGGCGTGGCGGGCGGCCTGGCGGAAACCTCCGCCCGCCGTTCGGGCCTGCTCCACGATGCGCTGCGCGCCATGGCCGGGGCCACCAGCGAGGAAGAAGTGCGTGAGCTGCGCCAGCGGCTGGGCGTCCACCCCGTGTTCAAGCGGATCGATTCTTGCGCTGCCGAGTTCGAGGCGGTGACGCCCTATATGTACTCCACCTACGAAGCCCCCAGCTTCGGCGCGCCGGAGTGCGAATCCGCGCCTTCCACCGCCAAGAAGGTGATGATCCTGGGCGGCGGTCCGAACCGGATCGGGCAGGGGATCGAGTTCGATTACTGCTGCGTCCACGCCTGCTTTGCGCTGGAAGAGGCCGGCTATGAAACGATCATGGTCAACTGCAACCCGGAAACGGTTTCGACCGACTATGACACGTCTGACCGGCTCTATTTCGAGCCGCTGACCGGCGAGGATGTGCTGGAAATCCTGCGTGTGGAAATGAGCAAGGGGCAGCTGCTGGGCGTGATCGTCCAGTTCGGCGGGCAGACCCCGCTCAAGCTGGCGCAAACCCTGGAAGACAACGGCGTGCCGATCCTGGGCACTTCGCCCGATGCGATTGACCTGGCTGAAGATCGCGAGCGCTTCGCCGCACTGGTCAACAAGCTGGGGCTCAAGCAGCCGGCCAATGGCATTGCCCGCAGCCGGGATGAGGCCGTGGCCGTCGCCAATCGCATCGGCTATCCGGTGCTGATGCGGCCCAGCTACGTGCTGGGCGGCCGGGCGATGGAAATCGTCGATTCCGAGGCGCAGCTCGATGATTATATCGCCACGGCGGTGCAGGTTTCGGGCGATAGCCCGGTCCTGATCGACCAGTACCTGCGCGATGCGATCGAATGCGATGTCGATGCCCTGTGTGATGGCGATCAGGTCGTCATCGCGGGCGTGATGCAGCACATCGAGGAGGCCGGAATCCACTCGGGCGACAGCGCCTGCACCCTGCCGCCCTACAGCTTGCCCGCCGAAATCGTCGCCGAGATGGAGCGCCAGGCTGACCTGCTGGCCCGCGGGCTCAATGTGTGCGGTCTGATGAACGTGCAGTTCGCGGTGAAGGATGGCGAGGTTTACCTGATCGAGGTGAACCCGCGCGCCAGCCGCACCGTGCCCTTTGTCGCCAAGGCGATCGGCCAGCCGGTTGCAAAGGTCGCGGCGCGGGTCATGGCGGGCGAGAAGCTGGCCGATTTCCCGCCGTTCAAGCGCAGCTTCGATTACATGGCGGTGAAGGAAGCCGTGTTCCCCTTCGCCCGCTTCCCCGGGGTCGATCCGGTGCTCAGTCCAGAGATGAAATCTACCGGCGAAGTCATGGGGATTGATAGTAATTTTGCCATTGCTTTTGCCAAGGCTCAGCTTGGCGCAGGGATGCGCCTGCCGCAAGGCGGGGTGGTATTCGTGTCGGTCAAGGACAGTGACAAGCCGGTGATCCTGTCGGCGGTGAAGCAGCTGGTCGCCTTGGGCTTCTCGATCATCGCCACCGGCGGGACGCAGCGCTATCTGGCCGAGGCCGGGGTGCCGGTCGAGCTGGTCAATAAGGTGGCTGAAGGCCGACCGCATATCGTTGACCGGATCATCGATGGCGAAGTGGCGCTGATCTTCAACACTACGGAAGGTTGGCAGAGCCACAAGGATTCGCAATCGATCCGGGCTTCGGCGCTGTCGGGCAAGGTACCCTATTTCACCACGGCGGCGGCTTCGGTTGCTTCGGCTCAGGCCATTGCTGCACTGCGGGAGACGAACCTTGAAGTTCGCAGCCTGCAGGACTATTATGGCTGAGTAGTTCGCGTTCTCCCCACATCGCGACAGTCTGGCCTGCCACCCTGCTGGGGGCGGGGCAGGGTTCTAGTCGCCAAACGGGGCAGAGTTTGAGGAAGAGGCGAATATGGCAAGTGTCGAAAAGCTGCCGATGCTGGCGGAAGGCTATGAAAGGCTGATCGCCGAGCTGAAGGCGCTGCGCGAGGAGCGGCCCCGGATCGTTGATGCGATCGAAGAGGCCCGCGCGCATGGCGACTTGTCGGAAAACGCCGAATACCACGCTGCCAAGGAGCGCCAGGGCCAGGTCGAAGCATCGATTGCCGACCTGGAAGACCGTGTCAGCCGCGCCCAGATCGTTGATCCGACCACGCTGTCTGGTGACAAGATCATTTTCGGCGCGACCGTGACCCTGCTCGACGATGACGACAAGCCGGTGAAGTACCAGATTGTTGGCCCCTATGAGGCAGACGCCAAGCTTGGCCGCATCAGCTATGCCTCGCCGCTCGGCCGCGCGCTGATCGGTCGCAAGGTTGAGGACGAGGTCGAAGTGACCGTGCCTGCGGGCGACCGGTCCTACCTGGTCCAGAAGATCGAATTCATCTGATCAGTTTACATACGGGTGTCGCGACTACGGCCTGACGGCCTCCGCTCGACACAAACGGATCTCGGTAAACCTTGCGTTCGTATCGAGCGGCGTCAAGGCACCGTGCATTATGGCCGCTTGAGCTGTTCCGGCTCCAGCAGGCGGTGCAGGTGCACTACCACGTAGCGCATTTCGGCATCGTCTACGGTGCGCTGCGCCTTGTCACGCCAGGCTTCCTCAGCCTCGGCGTAAGTTGCGTAAACCCCGACCAGGTCAAGGTTTTCAAGGTCAGTAAATTCAAGCGTCTGGGGGTCTTTAACCCGACCGCCCATGACGAGATGGAGTTTCTGGCTGCTCATCGCATTTCCCCGGGGAGTGGAAGGCGCGGCCTTTAGCGATTCTTGCGTTTCGCGCAAGGTATTGGAAGGTCTTATCTCCGGGCGCGGGCAGCCAGCCGGATCGCCTCGCGGGCCAGGCTGGCGCCAGTGCTGCGGGCCGTGGCGCGCAGCTGGCTGGCGCCGTCCTTGGTCCTGGCCAGGCCTTCGCGCCCGGCTCCGCTGGCCTTTTCACCAGCCTCCTTGCTGAGCGCGAGGCCGATTTCCCCAGCCATCATAGCCAGGGCCACGGCGCGCTTGCCGAACTTGCCACCGGCACGTTTGGGGATGAGCGAGCCGGCCAGGAGACCGACACCCAGCCCGGCGGCCATAGCCAGCCAGGGATATTCCGCCGCGAGCGTGCGATAGTCCTCAGGCGGATAGGCATCCCGTGGCGGGATCGGCGCGGGCAGGGCGGGGATGTCGCGGTTAAGCCGGGCTTGCGATGCGGCAATTCTCGTGGCGATGCGCTCACTCTGGGTCACAGGGCCTGCTCCTTGGACTGTTCTGGCATATCGTCATTGGCCGGTTCCGGCTGAACCGGAGCTTGCGGACCGCCCCGCCGGGCGATCCACCCTATAAGCGGGGCGCGGAAGATCCAGGCGAGCAGAGCCGCGATGGTGGCGGCAACCAGGCCCTTGTTGTCACGGGCCACGGCCAGGCCTTCATCGACCAAGCCCCGCGCGTCATCCCTGACCTTGGCAGCCACGCGCCCACCGATGCTGCGCGCAGCCAGATCCGCCTTGACCTGCGCCAGTCGCGCCTCGAACAGCTTGCGGGCGGCGTGGCGATTGGCGCGGTCGGTGGCGAAGTCGCTCATTCGGGCGCTCCTTCGGCCATTTCGCGCTCCATTGCGTGCCACCGGCGCAGCGCGGCCCAGCCACTGAGCCCGGCGCTGCCGAGGAGCAGCAGCACAGCCACTACGGTTGCGCCCCACGGGCCGATCAGCGTGGACAGGCCCAGCAGCAGGCCCATTACCAGTGCCATCAGCGCGAAGAACACCAGGCTGAGCGCTAGGGCAATCCAGCCCGCCATCCCCTTTGCCGTGCGCCCGGCCAGCGTCAGCCGCGACTTGTGATAGGCGAGTTCAGCTTCGACCAGCGTGCGGCCATCGGAGACCAGCTGGCGCACATCGTCAACCAGCGAGCGCTCGGCAGCGTCAACCGGGATCTCGTTGACCAGTGGCGGTTCAGGGGTGTCCATCGGCACGCAACCTCAGCGGTTCAGGCGACCGATCAGCTCTTGCTCGATCCCTTGAACAGTCGGGCGAACAGAAAACCGATCGCCGCAGCGATGCCCACAGCCATGCCCGGGCTCTTGCGGACGAACTGCTTGGCGTCTTCGCCCAGTTCGTTGATGTCCTTGGAATCGAGCTTGGCCGCCGATTCCTGCATCGTGCGTGATGCAGTGCGGGCATAGTCGCCATAGCGGGTGCCCAGCTTTTCATCGATGGTCGTCGCGTTGTCGCCGACGATCTTGCCCAGCGTGGCAATCGCGTCGCTGGCCTTGGCCTTGCCTTCAACGGCCAGTTCGGCAGCGCGGTCCTTGGCCTGGTTGGCCAGTTCGCGGGCATCCTGGGCCAGGTCGCCGCTCTTGGCGCTCAGCTGGTCGCGGTAGTCTTCGGCGCGGGCCTTGGCGTCGGCAGTCAGGACCGATGCGCCGGCCTTGGCTTCCTCGATCGCCTTGGCGAACTTGACCTTGGCGTCGGCGGGGGCAGCTGCCTTGGCCGGGGCGGGCTTGGCGGCAGCGGGCTTCTTGGCGGCAGCCTTCTTGGCCGGCGTCTTCGGTGTGGCGGCGGTTGGGGTCTTGGCCATGATGATTACCCTTTCTGCTTCGCGATATGCGGCAATGACTACGATTTGGGGACGCTACGGCGGCGCTGCAACCCCACTTATGCTGCAACGCAGCTTGCCTGCCAAGGTTCCCCTGCTAAGGAGCGCGCATTCAGTCAGCAGAGGTGCACCAGCCATGACCGCAATCATCGACATCCACGCCCGTGAAATCCTCGACAGCCGGGGCAACCCGACGGTGGAAGTGGATGTGCTGTTGGACGATGGTTCGTTCGGCCGCGCCGCCGTTCCCTCGGGCGCTTCAACCGGAGCGCACGAAGCGGTTGAACTGCGCGACGGCGACAAGGGGCGCTACCTCGGCAAGGGCGTGCTGAACGCCGTGAAGGCCGTGAACACCGAGATTGCCGACGCCCTGCTGGGCCGCGATGCCGAAGACCAGCGCGATGTTGATGCGATCATGATCGATGTCGATGGCACCGAGAACAAGGGCCGGATTGGCGCCAACGCCATCCTTGGAACGTCGCTGGCCGTGGCCAAGGCAGCGGCCAATGCCCGCGGCCTGCCGCTTTACGCCTATGTCGGTGGCGTTTCGGCCCATGTGCTGCCGGTACCGATGATGAACATCATCAACGGCGGCGAGCACGCGGATAACCCGATCGACTTCCAGGAATTCATGATCATGCCGGTCGGCGCGCCGACGCTGGCCGAAGCCGTCCGCTGGGGCGCCGAAGTGTTCCACACGCTCAAGAAGGGCCTGCACGAAAAGGGCCTCGCCACCGCCGTGGGTGACGAAGGCGGATTTGCCCCGAACCTGTCCAGCACCCGCGCTGCGCTTGATTTCATCATGGCCTCGATCGACAAGGCCGGGTTCAAGGCTGGCACCGACATCAAGCTGGCGCTCGATTGCGCCGCGACCGAGTTCTTCAAGAACGGCAAGTACGAAATCAGCGGCGAAGGCCTCTCGCTCAGTCCGGTAGAAATGGCCGATTACCTGGCCGCGCTCTGCGCCGATTACCCGATCGTATCGATCGAGGACGGCATGAGCGAGGACGATTTTGAAGGTTGGAAGGCCGTGACCGACAAGATCGGCGGCAAGGTTCAGCTGGTCGGTGATGACCTGTTCGTGACCAATCCGAAGCGGCTGACCATGGGCATCGGCAAGGGGCTGGCCAATTCGCTGCTGGTCAAGGTCAATCAGATCGGCTCGCTATCGGAAACGCTCGACGCGGTCAGCATTGCCCAGCGCAATGGCTACACCGCCGTCATGTCGCACCGTTCGGGCGAAACCGAGGACGCGACCATTGCCGACCTCGCGGTTGCCACCAACTGCGGGCAGATCAAGACCGGCTCGCTCGCCCGCTCGGACCGGCTTGCCAAGTACAACCAGCTGATCCGCATTGAGGAAGAACTGGGCGATGCCGCACGCTATGCCGGTGCAGCCGCTTTCGGACGGCTTGCCTGAAAGCACGCGCCCAAAGCCATTGCCAAACCCCTCTCCGGTCGTTTAACCGTTCGTTTAAACGACCGGAGGAGAGGGCCGGGTGACAGC
>Ga0315901_10002750_pt1 | contig 23770 bp, 17 predicted proteins | sample LakEriMetagenome_10_FD_203761 | JGI IMG/M metagenome (GOLD analysis project Ga0315901, IMG submission 203761) | Freshwater fungal communities from buoy surface, Lake Erie, Ohio, United States - Buoy 2 MA116 | ecosystem: Environmental > Aquatic > Freshwater > Lake | place: USA: Lake Erie, Ohio... | reverse complement strand
TGGAAGGCGGGCAATGGAGGCAGGAGACCGCGCGCTCGGTCTACCAGAATTCTATCCACGCGGCTCTCGCTCGCCAAATCGGACAGCCAAATCTCGCGGGAAAACTTGAGTGAAAATATCGGAAATGATCTCAGGCCAATTCGGCAAGCCGGTCGGCTCGCCTTCCGAATCTAAATCGACCGCGGTGAGCTGAATCGCCCAGCGGCCGAGCGGGTCGATCCACCCGAGCGTGTTGCAGGAGCCACCGGAGCCACTGCCGGAGCGGTCTGGTCGGGTTCGATCGCTGGGGAGACCTGCTCGACTGGCGAGCCCGGCAAGTTGCTGGTGGCCTCAGGAATGGGGATCACCAGTTCGAGGCCCAGCGGCAACCGGTTCATATCAACGACCCGATCGCGATTCGCTTTCAACAATTCCCCGTAGTTGGTCGTGCCCAATTCCTTAAGGGCAATACCGCTCAGCGTGTCGCCAGCTTTCACGCGGTAGGTCCGAGTGTGAACGACGACCTCTGGTTCGACCTCGCGCGGCAGCTGAGGCACCGTTCGCTCAATGCGTTCGGCCGGGAAGACTCGAGGATCAACTGGAGTCGGCTCGGAGCGAGTGGTCTCGGAGCGAGTGGTCAGGGGGACGGAATCGATCGGCGTGGGCACCGGTTCAACGGGCAGAACTTCCTCGACTGGCAGCAACTCGGGCTCTTCCGGCTGCGGAGCATAGACCTTGGCGTTCGTTAGCCCGATCGCCACATCCAGTTCCGAGGCGGTTTCCAGCGGCAGATCGGTCTGTCCTTTGAGGTCCTGCCGCGGAAAGCAGAGCGCAGCAGCAAAGCCGATCACGAGGATCGCCATCGCCAGTCCGAGCTTGGTGTCGCGGTGCATGGATGCCGAACGTGCCGGTTGTGCAGGTTCCTCCTCCGCGCTCCCACGGCGCGGAATTCGATACTCTATCCATGCCCTCAAACCGCAGACTGTCAAACGATGTTTCGAAAAAGAAACATGTTTCCGAAAAACCACAGGTCTGGTCGTAGCGAACAGTCCAGGGATTCCGTCAGTTCCGACTACGATGCAGCCTGTTTAAGTGTCCACCACTTCTGCCAGTCGCGCTGGTCATACCCGAAGTCCTCGCCCGTGATCGCCTTCAGGGCCTCCAGGACGCGGGTGTTGCGGACGATGGCCTTCACCGTGACCGACTTCATCGGCGGCTTCGGACCGGCGTCGTTGATGGTATACCCGTACGGCAGCTGGCCGGCCCGGTTCAGCATTTCGATTTCGGAAGGCACCATTCCCGTGGTCCCAGCCGGAAGCATCGAAGGTGTGCCGTTCGGAGCGACTCCAAACCCGATGCTGATCGTCTGAGCGGGTACGAGCGCTTTCACGCGATGCGTGGTGATCAGCGCGTCGATCAGTTCGGGGATGACCCGCTCATCGCCGAACTTCTCCATCACCAGGGCTGACCGCTGAACGACGTCGTTCGACTTGTCCGTGAGTCCTGGCAGGCAGTTCCTGAGCACCTCGTCCTTTTGCTCGGGATTGATCGAGTTCAGCGCGAGACGGAACGTCGCCTCATCCGACTCATTGAGCAGGAACCGCGACAGCTTGCGAGCGGGCAGCGGTCCTGGAATCTGGCTGACGACTTCGACAAAGAGCTTCCGGCACTCCAGGTTCTTGTGCTCGCCCAGGTAGTTCCACAGTGCAGCCACTGCGTTGGGTTCGCGGAGGTCGCGCAGGGCGGTCACCGCCTCGCTGGCCCGGCGGGCGTCGCGGCCCACGAGCCAGTTGGTCCACTGTTTGACCTTGGGAAACCACTCCTGCTCCGCAGCACGTTCGGCACTGGATTTTTCCAGGAGTTCAAATTCGAGCTGGGTGATGTACTTGCCGTTGTGCTTGACGTAGCCCTGCTTGGCCATCGCCTCATCGCGGCTCATCCATTCCCCTTCGTGGCGAATGTGACCGAGTGAGCGATGGACGATTTCGTGATCCGGTTCGAGCTCCAGAATCAGCTCAAGCTGCTCAACACGCTGAGCCTTCAGCTGTCGCGAGACGCACCAGTCGGCCAGCTCCTGATGAGCGGCGACAGTATGCGGGATTTCACGAGAACGCGTGATGTATTCCTCAACCAGTGCCGAACGAGTCTGCACGACTTCGATCTCAGTTCGAGGGACCGTGATCGTCGCCCCCGAAGTCGACACGATCGTCAGTTCGGGCTCGCTGGTGCCCTTTCCTTTCACGAGGCTGCCCCGCAGTTCGCCGCCACTTTTTAATTGGATGAAGTCCGCGTGGCAGGCCCTGCCCAGCGTCCCCGCTAGAGCGAGCAGCACCGCAGCCAGTCGAATTCGTGATCCCTGCGACATCACCAGCCTCCTTGCGGCATTCTACTGGTCTCAGGCTGGTTTTATCGACAGGTTTTTCAGATTCGGTTCAAGAATCCGATCGCTCACCCTGCAAACGGAAAACCAAGGCACAGTGAGCTTGCCCATTCCCCACTGCCCCACCCGCTTCTTCCCCCTCACTCCTGGCCCAGACGACTTCCGACACGGGTTTTTTACGAGTGCCGCAAAGCCTCAATCGGGTCGAGCTTCGCAGCAGCATTGGCCGGGTAGACGCCGAAGACGAGCCCCGTAAAGACCGAGAACCCGAACGCGACCGGCAGGCTCCAGACCGCGATCGTCGGCTCCATCCCGAGGAACATCTTCCCCATCTCACTGGAGGCCGAACTGGCGTCGAGAACGTACTTCACGAGAATCGACTTTGCGGCAGAGAACACCACGGGGGTCATAACTCCCATGATCATCCCGACGAGCCCACCGGTGCCAGAGAGCACGATGGTCTCGGTAATGAACTGCCAGATGATGTCGCGGCGGCGGGCCCCCAGGGCACGGCGGATCCCGATCTCGCGGGTTCGCTCGGTCACCGTCGCCAGCATGATGTTCATGATGCCGATGCCACCGACCAGCAGACTGATCCCGGCAATCGACCCCAGCACGATGTTGAAGATGTTTCGCAGCTGTTCCGCCTGCTTGAGCAGTTCAAGCGGAACCACGACGGCGTAGTCCTTTTTGGTCGCGTGGGTTCGCTCCATCGTCTCGCGAACGACTTCTGCGGTCCGCACCACATCGTCCAGGCTTTTGACCTGCAGCGTGATCTGGTTGTAGACGACGGACTCGAGGTTGAAGTTCCCCGAGGAGAACTTGGCGAAGATGTCTCCCGCAGTTAGACGAGCCTGCAGCGTGGGCAGCGGGATATAGACATCCTTGTTGAAGTCCTGCCCCGACAGGCTGCCCCCGACGGCCGCGGAGGCGGTCCGGGACTGAGTGACACCGATCACGCGGTAGGCCCGTGCCCCGATCTGAATCGATTCGCCAATCGGATTGTTGATTGGGAAGAGAGTTTGAGCCGTCTCCTGTGCGAGGACCGCCACGTTCGCCATATCGGTACAGTCGCGGTCGGAAAGAAACCTCTCGGACGCCATTCCCAAGTGGTTCATCTCCAGGTAATCCGCTGTGCAGCCCACGACGCGGGCGTTAGTCACGTGCTCGTCGTGACGAACCTCCATGATCAGTTCGCGGACGGGGACCAGCCCCTTGCCCGTCAGATTGGGAATCGTGTCCGCCAGAATCTTGTAGTCCTGCCGCGTCAGACCGTAGCGCAGCGGAACCATCGAGCTGCGCCCGCCGCCGCTGCTCTGGTTGGCTGAAGGGTCATCGGGCGGTTTGACGCTGCGGACGATGATGTTCGTCGCACCGAGCGAAAGCACCTGCTGCTGAGCCTGCTTGCTGGCTCCTTCGCCGATCGCCAGCATCGCGATCACGGAGAAGACTCCAAACACGATCCCCAGCATCGTCAGCCCGGACCGCAGCTTATGCAGCAGCAGGCTCTTGAGTGCCAGAGAGATCGTGCGGAACAGCTTCAGCATCGTGATCAGACCTTCACCAGCTTGTTTCCGGGGAAGATCCCTTCGCCCGCGATCAGACCGTCTTTCATGTAGATCTGCCGCGTGGCATTCTCAGCCACGTCAGCTTCGTGAGTCACCATGATGATCGTGCGGCCTTCGGCGTGCAGTTCTTTCAGAATCCGCATGATCTCCTCGCCGGTGGCTGAGTCGAGATTACCGGTTGGTTCGTCAGCCAGGACAATCGTGGGGTCGTTGACCAGCGCCCGGGCGATCGCCACGCGCTGCTGCTGGCCCCCGGACAGCTGGAACGGGCGGTGATCGAGCCGGTCACCCAGCCCGACGCGTTCAGCCAGCGCGATGCACTTCTGGTGATCTTTCGCCGAGATCGCCCCACCGCCTGAGCGATAGAGCAGCGGCAGTTCAATGTTCTCAAGAACGGAATACTGCTGCACCAGATTGAACTGCTGGAAGATGAAACCGATCAGGGAGTTTCGGGCTTCGGAGAGTTCATCATCGGAGAGATCGGCGACATCCCGATCTCGCAGGATGTACTGGCCGCTGGTCGGACGATCAAGTGCGCCCAGCAGGTTCAGCATCGTACTCTTGCCCGAGCCGGAGGAGCCCATGATCGCGAGAAATTCCCCCTCGGGGATGTCCAGCGACACTCCCCGCAAGGCCTGGACTTCGTGAGCGCCCAGCTTGTAGTGCTTGCGGAGATTGATGAGTCGGGCAGCGTACTTCATGCGGTGGGGCGGAAGTCGTCGAGGCGATTCGGGGGAAGGTCCACTGGTATGTTGATCGATCCCCCAGCCAGCGGAAACCACTGGCGTCTTTAGGGTACGGGAAAACAGGGCAATTTCGTCCGGATCGGATCGACTTTTCCTGATTCGGGCACTTGCCGCCTAAACAGCGGTATAGTATAACGGTTCAGGTGCACAGTAGTCGACAGACGTACTGGTTCTGTGATCACCCTGCTGGTGATCACTGAAAAACCAGAGTTCAAGCGACGAACTGCTGGCTGATCGCTGACTGCTGATGGCTGAAAGCTCTCCCCATGTCTGACCGACTTTCTCTGACCCAGCGTCAACTCGAGATCTACGAGTTCATTAAAGACAAGATCCTGAACCGTGGCTACGGACCAACGGTGCGGGAGATCGGGACCGCCTTCGAAATCCGGTCCCCGAACGGGGTGATGTGCCACCTGAAGGCCCTGGAGCGTAAGGGCCTGATCTCGCGCGAGCAGCACATGTCCCGCGCTATCCAGCTGACCGACCAGCCCCAGCTCAAGCGGACCAGCCTGCCTCTGGCTGGCCATATCGCCGCCGGTCGCCCCTCCGCGGCAGTGGAGCAGTCGGAACGAGTGGAGTTCAGCCATCTGTTCCAGGAGCCAGACCATTTCTGCTTGAAGGTGCGGGGCGAGTCGATGATCGACGCGCACATCGCCGATGGCGATTACGCGATCATCCGCAAGCAGCCGACGGCCCGCGATGGAGAGATCGTTGCCGCACTGGTCGATGGGTCCGATGCGACGCTCAAGCGTCTGTACCGCGAAAGCGACCGTGTTCGACTGGAGCCCGCCAACAGCCGATTTCAGCCGATCTACTCGCAACATGTCGAAGTCCTCGGAGTGCTGGTGGGCGTGATTCGCCAGTACTAGCCGTAGCAGAATTCGCAAGAATTCTGGTGTACCGCGCCTTACAGCAACTGGCGAATGTGATGTTCAACCTGACCGGCCGTGTAGCCCTCGTGACGGGCGGAGCCAGTGGCATTGGGCGAGCGACTGCTCTCTGCCTGGCCCGGGCCGGGGCGACTGTGACCGCGTGTGACCTTCGCATCCGTGCAGAGAACGACACCGATTTTCGGCCGCTCGGGATCACACAAGTCGCCTGCGACGTCCGCGATCTGACCCAGTTGGAGTCCGTCATCAACGAAGCAGCCCAGCGTGGCAGGCGGCTTGATATTCTGGTCAACAATGCCGGGATCACGATGACCGGCCAACTGCCGGAGATCAGTGAAGCTGACTGGGACAGCTGCCTGGATACCAATCTGAAAGCAGCGTTTTTCGGCGTGAAGTACGCCCTGCCCCTCATGCGGAAAGTCGGCGGCGGGGCCGTCGTCAACATGGCCAGCAACGCCGGACTGCTGCCGCGGGCTCATGACCCGGTCTATTCGATCAGCAAACTGGCTCTGGTCGGACTCACCAAGAGTCTCGCGCTGTGCCATGCCGCGGACCGCATCCGCGTGAACTGTGTCTGCCCGGGGCCGGTCTCCGGGACCGACATCATGAACGACGATCTGAATTCCAGGCCCGACCCGTCCGCAGCTGCGCGGCGCGTGATCGCCGCCAGCCCGCTGGCGGACGCATTCGGCCGGATGATGACCCCGGAAGAGATCGCCGAGGCGGTTTTGTACCTCGTCAGCGACGCCGCCCGGATGGTGACCGGGACCTCGCTGGCCATCGACGGCGGCAAGTCTCTCGGCGTCCCTCCCGCGAGATAGAAGCACCGACTTGCTAACGCGTCAGCACCCACTCATCCCACGGTGCCTTCGCCGCTCGGTCGCGCAGCCGGGGATGCACGAAGATCCGCACCCGCTTCACGTAGTCATCAAACTGTGTCAGGGCGAGGGCCTCTACGACCGGTGAGACTGCTCGCAGCGAGCGATAGGTCTCCGTCTTCGGGAAGTAGATGTCGACCGCGAACTCGACCTCTTTGTGAGGCGGCGGAGCATCGACCAAGATATCCAGCGCATCGACTTCGACGCCCCATGCGCCACTGGCCTGCCGGGCCAGAGACTCCGAGATCGTGACCAGTTCTCCAAATGTCCGGCCCGCCACATTCCGGTAGACCTCGGACGCCTGCGACGGTGTGAACTCGGCCGCTCGCTTGTAGATCACCCGCCGCAGCCCAAACACCCCGTCCAGCAGTCCCTCGCAGGCGGAGCCCCGGGCGGCATCTCGCAGCTGGCCGATCATCTCGGCATCAGTGAGGGTGAACAGCGTCTCCAGATTGAATCGCGGCGACAGATGATAAAACGCGCGGGCGAACATATTGGTCGCGGCCCGCACGGCATGGTGCCAGTAGACCTCACTGAACATTACATAGCGAGCGAAGACCATAAGCTCGGCGGCTGTCTTCCCCTTGGAGGTAATCGCGAGCCCGTCCCCCTGCTCATTCACGACCAGTGACTGCATCAGCCGCTGGCGGTCAAAGTTTCGTCCGTAGGGCACTCCGCAGTGCAGGCTGTCGCGGTCGAGGTAATCCATCTTGTCGATGTCGATCGGCCCCGACAGGATCGACTTGAGCAGCCGCCGCGCGGGCGTCGCCGCCTGCCCGGTCAGCAACGCCACGACCTCGTCCGGGTCGACGTGCCACTCATCCCGCAGCACCCCCGCCAGCTCACCGCCCGCCTCAAGAAAGTGAGCGGCATGAGCCTCATGCGGCGGCATCGCGGACAGGCCCATATCCTCGATCGGATGGCAAAACGGCCAGTGCCCGATGTCATGCAGGAGCGCCGTCACGATCAACAGCTCGGCATCGGCAACCGAGATTGTTGCCACGAACCGAGCGTCCTTCCGCAGCTGTTGCAGATACCGCAGCGCATTGTGATAGACCCCCAGCGCGTGCTCGAACCGCGTGTGCGTGGCCCCGGGGTAGACCTTCGCCACCAGCCCCAGCTGGCTGATCCGAGAAAGCCGCTGAAACTCCGGCGTATCCACCAGCGCCCGCACGCGACGAGTGAACGGAACGTTCTGCTCCATCGGGACGCGGATCAAGTTCCGCCCCGAATCGAGGTCCGCCAGTTCGGGGATGTCGTCCGTGAATGACATGGTGAGGGGCATCAGCTGCAAGGTTGTCAGTATGGTAATTCACCGGACGCCGAAAGTGTGAGCGCCGGGAGTATCCAGGTGTTCTGAATGTGAGCGTCAGGAGAATTGGTACGTAGGGTAGGCAATCTTGCCTGCCCCACGATGAGCGAAAGAATGTGATTTCTGAAAGCGTGGGACAGACAAGATTGTCTGTCCTACCGACTTTTGGCATGCACACTCGTGGACTGGCTGGACAACTCCTGGCTAGATTGTTTGCCCGTGTTGATTCGAATCGATCTCGGGAGACGCCATCGAATGGCCACGACATCGGAACTTCGCCAACTGCTGACGCTCGTGCAGTTCGATGCCCGATTGAATTGCACCGAGGGGCTCGATGCTTTTCGCGAGCTGCTGAGAGACGATCCTGACGGCACTGTTGTTCGATTCCTGAACCGAGAACTGCCCCGATTGGAAGGCCAGAGGCGGGGTGGTGTGGCCTGGGTGTTGGCCGAGCATTACTTGCAATCCGGCGACCTCGCGAGTCTGCAACAGCTCTTCTCCGATGAAGACGCCGATGTGAAGTCGAACGTCTTGAATGCACTGTGGGGAGACCCCGGTTCTGCTCCCGAGGTCGGTCCGGGGATTGTGCAACTGGCCATTGATGCCACCCGGCACAGCTCGCCTGAAGTCCGGGCGGCAGCCTGCTCCGTGATTCAGAATCAATGCGGATGGAAAGTTGATGTCTCGAACGCCGTCGCCCCGCTGCTTCGTCTACTGAGTGACGACAGCGACCAGGTTCGCATGAACGCGGCCTGTGCCGTGGGGAATCTGGCCAAGAGGAAGTACGACCTGTCGCAGCACGTCGTACCGCTGGGACACAACGTGCGGAGTCAGGACATATCGGTCCGAAACTACAGTGCCTGGGCTCTGTGGCAAATTTCGCGCAGCAAGCAGGAGATCGGGGCCGCCATTCCCGAGTTGGCAGGACTGCTGACAGACGATGAGGGTTGGAAAGACCCACGCAAGAACGCGCTGGGAGCCTTGCTGCATCACGCTCAGAAGACGCCCGACAATCGAGAGCAAGTGCGCCGCTGCCTCCATGCCGTCGAACTCGATCCTACGTGCAAGCTGATCCAGCGGTTTCAAAAACAGCTGGCGGAGATGCAATAGCAGGACGGCAGAACTCGACTACTCAATGCAGTACAGCATCTCGGTCCGCTGCTCGCCCTGCTCTGTTGCCACGCGGTGATAGATCCGACCACCGCACAGAGCCGGGGTCGCGAATGCGACGTTGCCCAGCTGGTTTTCGCCGAGCCGTTGGAACTTCTCCGGACTGGCGCGGAAGACCGTGGTCTTGCCCGCCTCGTCGGTGGCATAGATTGACTCACCCGCCAGAACCAGCGATGAGCTGAACGTGCCCCCGACCCGTTCCTTCCACATCTCGGCCCCGGTGTCGCTCTTCCAGCAGGTGGCCACGCCCGCATCGAGCATCGCGTACAGGTACCCATCCTTCAGCACCATCGAGGGAACGTAAACACGCGCGGGGTGTTCCCAGGCGATCGTTCCTGAGCCGTCGGCCTTCACCGCAGCGACATGGTTCTTCGGGTAGCCGCCACTGGTATAGATGTGCGTTCCGTCGGTCACCGTGGAAGTCACACATTCGGTCGTCGCTCCATCGATCTCCCAGTTCACCGAGCCGGACAACGGGGCCAGACTGGTGACCTTATCACAGCCGATCTGGATCAGCTGCTCTTTGCCGCCAATCGACAACACGATCGGCGACGGGTAGTTCGGCAGCGCGGGGCGGGCGTGGCTCCAGACGATCTTTCCCGTCGCGCGGTTCAGCCCCGCCAGCACACCCTTCCCGCCCTTGGTGTCGGCCGAGACCAGCACCAGCGGGCCGTACGGCATCGGCGAGGAGCTGAACCCTTGATGCAGCACATAGTCATTGACCTTCGTCTGCCACAGCTGCTTTCCCGCGAGATCCAGAGCCGTCGTGTGGATCGCATCGTGGCTGAGAAAGTTGCAGAAGATCCGCTCGCCATCGCTGGAGGGAGTCGAATTCGCGAACGTGCTCTTCTCGTTCTGTTTGGCAATGAACCCGCCTTCGTGGACTTTGGTCCGCCACAGCTCCTTCCCGGTCTCGCGATCGAATGACAGCACCCATTGCTGATCCGGGTCGCGAACAGCTGTGAGCAGCACAACCTGCTTTCCGATCACGATCGGCGAGCCATGTCCCTTGCCGGGGATGGCGGCCTTCCAGCGGACGCTTTCGGTCTCAGACCACTTCACAGGGTACTTGTCCCCGATGGCCGTTCCAGTGCGAGCGGGACCGCGCCACCAGGGCCAGTCGGTCGGCTCGACACGAATCGGCTGCGGCTCATCGGCACGGACGGAGATTGAGCAGCACAGCAAGAGGGCGAAGCAGACAAGAGCGCGAAGCATCGAACGACCTTCCCGGAAGTGAATCTGGACGTTGGATTCGTAACCGACTGGGACCCTGCTGCCAAGCGACCGAGCCTACTTGTGGTCGTGATCGTGAGCTTCTTCCTTGAAGTCACCAGCGTAGGGGGTGCCATCCACTTCGCCGCTGATCGTGCCGGCGAAATCCTTCACGGTCCCCAGCTTCTCGTGCTGGCCGACGTACCGAGAGCACTTACCATCGGTTTCGCCGTCCAGTGGCTGGGGTAGCAGATCGAGTTGGATCGCGGGGTCAGTGATCGTCAACAGGAGTTTTCCCTCGGCCGGCTGAATCGGGGTGGGTGTCTTCTCATCGCTGCCCAGCACGTAGACCGTGGTTTGTTGCTTGTCGTGATCGACGGTGAACTCGACGTGGTACTTCCCTCCACCCCAATCGGCGAGCGTGCCATCATGAGGTCCGGCCCCGTGGCTGTGACCTTCGTGGGAGTGGTCACGCTCTCCAGTCGGTGCGGCCGCAGGAGCCGGGGCCGGGGCCGCAGGAGGAGCTGCGGGCTCGCACCCGACGGTGAGTGACACAGCAGCCCATGCAACCACGAGGCGGAAACGGTTCATTGCGGTCATTGTCAGTTCTCCAGAACAGGTGCAGCCCGACCTTGCGGCAGGCGGAGGGTCAAGGTGAGCGGGACAGTGCCCCGCTGTGAATTGAAATCAGTCGAGCCCGTGGTTCGGGTTCTCTGCAGAGTCCTCGATATGAGTCAGTTTGACCGCGTCGCGGCCGCTGAACCTCCAGAACAGACCGGGGTGGATCAGGAACTCGCAGAGCGTGGAGGTGATCAGGCCTCCCAGAATGACGGTGGCGACCGGGTACAGAATCTCGCGTCCCGGCTCCTGCCCTCCGACGACGAGCGGAATAAGTCCAATGCCAGCAGTGAGAGCCGTCATCAATACGGGGGCGAGGCGTTCAAGGCTCCCGCGCAGGATCATCGCTTCGGAGAACTCTTCCCCCTCTTCCTTCATCAGGTGGAAGTAGTGGGTCACGAGCAGGATGCCGTTGCGAACAGCGATCCCTCCCAGCGAGATGAAGCCAACGAGGCTGGCCACGGTCAGCGGTTGCCGGGTGAGGACCAAGGCCAGTACGCCTCCAATGAATGCAGTCGGCAGCGCGTTGAGGATCTGCAGCACGATGCGGACTGAGGGGTACAGCAGCATCAGCACGACAAACATCCCAATCACCGAAATCCCAGCCAGCACCGCAATCAGCGTGGTCGCCCGCTGCTGACTCTCGAACTGCCCACCGTACTCGATGAAGTAGCCTTCGGGCCGTTTGACCCGCTGGCTGACGCGCTGCTGCACCTCAGCCACGGCGCTCGCCAGATCTCGATCCTGCGTATTGCAGCGAACGACGATTCGCCGCCGGGCGTTCTCGCGATTGACGGAGTTCGGCCCGGCCCCTTCGCCGATGTCGGCCAGCTCTCGTAATTCGATCTGCCCGCGATCTCCCGGCAAGTCGATTCGCAGACGCCCCAAGTTGGCATAATCAGTGCGATAGCCTTCCTCAAGACGGACGAGCAGATCAAACCGACGCTGCCCTTCGAGGACCTGCGAGACGACCTCTCCCTGCAAAGCGGTCTGCACAATGCGGGCCACATAGGCACGGGTCACACCGTGGAAGGCCAGATCGTCTGCCCGTAATTGAATGTGCAGCTCTTCCGTCTGGCGGATCGGTTAGACGACGGGCGGAGTGATCCCGGGTATATCCTGCACCGCACCTTTGATCTGCTCAGCTGTGGCCAGCAGGACATCGAGATCATCGCCATGCACTTTGATCGCGATCTGGGCATAGACCCCGGACACCATATGGCTGATCATGTGAGCCAGCGGTTGCTCGACTTCGATATCGACACCGGGAACTTCTTGCCGCAGGTCGGTGAGCAGTTGATGGAGAACCTCTTCCCGGTCACGTCCGCTCTGCGGATTCATGCTCAGGATGTATTCGCTGACGTTGACCGGGGCGGCGTGCTCATCCATTTCCGCTCGGCCCGTTCGCCGTACAAAGTGTACGATCTCACCATCTGGTCGATCGGCCGACTTCTGCATGCTGCGAAACTTGTCATCAATCAGCTTTGAGGTCTGGTTCGAGGCATCCAGCGACGACCCCGGCGGCAGTGTCACGTTGACCTGCACACTCCCCTCGTCGAACTGCGGCAGAAAGTTCCGCCCCAGCTGCGAGAGTTCCCAAGCGGCGAACCCGACTCCGACCCAGGTGATGAACAGCAAGAGTCTGGAGTGGGCCATACTCAACCGGATCAGGCCCCCAGCGCAATACTTCAGAACCTTGAGAAGCCAGCCGTCCTGCTCATGATGGGCCGCGCGCGATTGCGGCAGCAGGTAGAACGACAAGACCGGCGTGACCGTCAGCGAGACGATCAGCGAGGCCAGGATCGACACGATATAAGCCACCCCCAGCGGAGCGAACAACCGCCCCTCAACACCGGACAAGGCAAACAAGGGCAGGAACACCAGGATGACAACCGCAGTTCCGAAGACGATTGCGCTGCGAATTTCCATACTGGCTTCGTAGACGATGCGCAGCGGGGGCTTGGGATTTGCCGAGGCATTATTCTCCTTCAGCCGACGGAAGATGTTCTCCACATCGACGATGGCGTCGTCGACCAGTTCGCCCATCGCCACGGCGATTCCGCCCAGCGTCATCACGTTGATCGACAGGTGCGTTCCCGTCAGGACTCCCAGAGCGCGGAACACAAGAGTCGTGATCACCAGCGAAAGCGGGATCGCGGTCAGCGTGATAAATGTCGTACGGAAGTTCAGCAGGAACAGAAACAGTATGACCAGCACCAGAAAGGCTCCGATCACCAGGGCTTCGCCAACGTTGAAAATACCGCGATCAATAAAGGTCTTCAGACGAAACAGCTCGGGATTGACGACGATATCCGGGGGAAGCCCAGACTCGACTTCCTGGAACGCAGCTTCGATTCGATCAGTCAGGGCGCGGGTATCGACGTGCGGCTGTTTAGCGATCGTGAACACAACACCGGCTCGACCGTTGATGCTGCCGTCGCCACGTTTGAACTGCGGTCCCTCCATGATCTGGGCGACCTCTTCCAGGAGAATCGTCCGCTGTGGATGGACCTTGACCGGGACCTTGCGCAGGTCGTCGAGCACCCCCGCAGAGTCTGGTCCCAGTCGCCCTAACACGCGGATCGGCCGCTCGGTCTCGCCCTGCACTGCGAAGCCACCGCTCGTGTTGATATTGCTCTCCTGAAGTGCCTGCTCAACATCCTGCAGCGTGATCCCGTATTCGAGCAGTGCGGCCGGATCGACCAGAATCTGATACTGCTTTCGATCTCCGCCTTGAATGAAGACTTCCGCGATCCCGGAGGTCTTCAGCAGCCGCGGCCGGATGACCCAGTCCGCAGCGATGCGGAGTGCCATCGACTGCTCCTCCGCTGTCGGAATGGTCACCGCATGTGCGTGCCCAGCGATGGTCAGAACGACGCTGCGGCTGGGCTTCGGTGCGTCAGTACCATCTACCAATGGCTGCCAGACAGCGCTGTCGAGAGGAACCTTCTGCCAGTCACCAGGGCGATGGCGATCGGTAACGCGCCACACAGCCAGCTCTGCCGTGGGATCGCCTGTCGGAGCCAGTTCCGCGACCATCCCGGTCTTCCCGACCGGGACTAGCTCACCCCCGCGTGGGCCCTGTTGCCGGTAAATCCCCGCAATGACGATCTGGCCCATGATCGAGGCTGTGGGAGTCATCTGCGGCAGGATGCCCGGCGGCAGGACAGCAGCCACAGTGGTCAGACGCTCCTGCACGGTCTGACGGGCCGCCCGAACATCGGTCGTCCAGTCGAACTCGATATAGATGACGTTCAGCCCCGCAGTGGTCTGGCTGCGGACAGCTTCGACGCCGGTGGCCCCCAGCAGCGAGACTTCGATCGGCTGGGTCACCAGTGTTTCGACTTCTTCAGTGGCGAGCCCTGGGCACTCAGTGATGATGACCACACGCGGGCGATCAAGATCCGGGAACACGTCAATCGGCATCTGCGTGGCGAGGTAGGTCCCATAGACCAGAAACGCCAGACTGATGACAACGACCAGCATGCGGTAACGCAGCGAAAAACGAATGACGGCATTCAGCATATGGGTATCCCTTAGTGAGTGCCGTGGACGGTGCCGTCCGCATGAACATGGAAGCCAGCGGGAGTTCCACTGGCGCTCTGGGCCTTCAGCACGCGATTCAGGGAGGCCGCCCCGCTCTGAGCCAGATACCACCCGGGAGCCACGCTGCCATCATTGGCCAGCACGACACTCAGCCGGTCCTCGTGCAGGACACGGACCGGGAGCCGATTGAACAGATCGCCGTTTTGCCGAAAGGCATAAGCTTCGGGGCCCTCGCGCACGATCGCTGCAGCTGGAAGGACAATCACGTCTTTCAGTTCCTCAACTGGCACATGCAGGCGGACGCGCTGCCCGGGTCGGAAACGCCACACAACAAATGTCCGGCTGCCCTGCTCATAGGCATGCGACTGATTCACTAGCGGAATGAAGAAGTCGAACGTCCGGCTTTCCGGGTCGATTGAGTTGGCCAGATGGCGGATATGAAACAGCTGATCGAGCTTCGGCCAGTGGGAGGCATCATCCTCAGCGAACTCGATCTGGATCGGCCAGCCTTGCTGGGCAGCCTTCTCCAGCGCGGGGGCTTCGCGTTTGAATGCATGACCTTCCACATACAGCGAATGGTGATTCGACAGCACTCCCAGCAGCTGTCCTGCCTGAACCTGCATTCCCAGGTCGACCTTCAGTTCCTGAACTTCATAGGTCAGCGGGTTCATTCCACCATCGGGTGTGGCTGCGTCCGCCCGGGCTGTGGCCGCCGGACTCGCGGGCGGAGCTACGACATCGATCGAGGCCACAAACTTTCCCTGAGTCACCTCGTCAATCTGCTCCTTGCTGAGCCCGCGCGTGAGCAGGTCCTGCCGCAACCCCTGCATCGCAGTTTCCTGACGGCGCAGCTGCTGATCGAGTTCGATCAGTCGCGACTGCGGGATGGCCCCAGTATCCGTCGCCTTCTTGAGACGGTCTTGCTGCTCACGGATCAGGACTGTTTCTCCCGTGGCCTTAAACAGTTCCAGCTGGGTGTTCTGGATATATTCACTGAGAAGTCGCAGCGTGAAGAGCTTGTCGCCAGGATGGACGGTATCGCCCGGAAAGGCGTGGACCTGTGTTACAACGCTCACTGCCGGGGCCGAGACGCCACGATCCGACAGCCCCGGACGATCAACAATCTGCCCGGGGACAAGGATCGACTTCCAGTAGGTCTGAACCTTCACCGGACGCGAGACAAGCTGCAGATTCTCGCGAGCCTGCTTGCTCAGCTCGAGAACCTTGGCTTGTTCGTGAGGGTGCGAAGCCTCTTGCTCCGCGACCGGTACCGGCGCGGCGGGCCGCAGCCACGCTGCCAAGTGATCTCGATAATGAATCGAGACTGCCACCAGAGTCACGGCAACCGCCGTGAGAACGCACCATTGCCAAAAGCGACCACGCGGCTGGGTCATGGGACACCTAACGCAGGAAGAACACGCCGGATCAAGGAGGCCAAGTCAAGACGGCCCAGTGAGCGCGGCATCATGCAGCTGCATGAAGAGAAGGATCTGTCGAGAAGACTTCGACAGGTCGCAGAAGAGCTACCGAATTACGAAATGCTAGATGCGCAGCTGGTGCGGCATTCGCTGAGCATGGATTCCCGCGCCGCACCGGCACACATCATCATGGAAATGCTGCGAGGAGTCTTGCCCAGTCGGCAGGAATGCCGTCAACAGGGAAATCGCCAGCGTGGCATCCGGCCCTGGGACAGAAACTCGAGGAGCGGAAACCAATCCCAGATCGCAGCTCACGTAGACCGCATCGTGATCGTGCTCAGGCTCCATCGGGGAGGTCGCCGCATCAGCGGGCACAGACGTATCGTCCGTGGTGCCATGCGAGTGACCATGCCCGCCATGATCATGACTCGAATGGTGAGCATGCCCCGCGAGATGAATGTGCGGACGGCTCAGGTGGCCCGCGCCTCCGGTCGCCGGGACGTGAAAACACGAATGAGCGACTCCGTTCAGGAACAGCTGCAGAGCCACCAAAATGAGAACCACACCACGCATCGAACCCTCTCAGGCAGCGAAGTCTAGGCGGCGCGCGGCGAGACAGCAAGAGGGGTTATTGTGGACAATTCGCGGCCAACGGCCGATCAAGGCATCCAACAGCGCCTGCCCCAGCGGTACCGAGGACCAGTGAGTCGGGCTATTAAACAAGTGTGCCACTGGCGAGGGCCGTGACTCGCCAGTGTGCCGTCACGCGATCTCTTCTCTAGACACTGGCGGCCCCAAGCGACCGCCAGTGGCACCCATTTTCAGTTTGCAGTTGACCGTTCGGGCTCCGACGACAGTGCCCCCCCGTCCGTGCATTGCATTGTTAGGCCAGCCTTCGTTGCTTCCACTCCGCGGTCCATTGACTCGACAGACTGTCTTCTAAGAATCGAACCTGCTCGTCCGGCCAACTATAGTAGCCTGACCACATTCCAATCAACTTGAGTCGCAAGAAGTCGTTGAAAGACGGGCACCAATCCCAGAATCCGCTTGGGTCGTGGCAACACTCGCAAATCCAGCCGTTGGAGATGTTGAAGGCAATATAGTTGTCGGAACTGCACTCGCCGACCTGCAAGAACTGCGGCAACAGTTGTTGATCGTGGTCTTTCAGGTGTGACTTGAACCAGACATCCTGCAATGTCCCAATCTGGGCAGGAGATGTCAGCTGAACACTATCCAAGTTCAGCGGACCGAACGCCGACAGAAACACTCGCCAGTCGGCCGGAAGCGGAGTGCCCAACCGAGATTCGGCCTCCGCAAGTTCCTCCTCAGTTGACGGGGCTCCAAAGTCAAAATCGAATGCGGTCAGCCATCTCCGGAGCCGAGTGTCCCATTCCGTCTCACCAACATGCGAGAACGGGGGCAAGAGATCCTGTTCGGTCTGTGGCCTCACGAGAGTCATGCGGTGTTACTTCTATTCGCACGGCTAGCCGACACACTATCGAACGATGAATCCCAACGTCTGCGTTGCTCTTCGCCCGCTCAGGCGGTCTTCGATCGTCAGTCTTAAACGATATGCTCCCGCGGACAGGTTCGCGGGAATGTTGATCTGGTGGCTGTTGTAGAAGTCGGTCCGCAGTCCGCGGCACTGGTCTTCGACCTCGCCCAGATCGAATCGCTGGAGCACATTCTCTTCGTCCCCAGCACGCACGACATCGACCGTCGAACTGATGAGTGTCCGGTAGCCGGAAACTGTCTGCTCGCTATGAAAGTTTCGCAGCTCGCTGTAGATCAGCACAGCCTGCCCTGGTTCGAACTCGTCGCGGTCGAAGCGGTCATACAGACCCCAGCCGTCGATTCTCTGACTGAAATTCGCGTTCCGGACTTCGAGATCGGCAATTGACTGCAGCTGCCGGGCGGCTGTCTGCAGCTGGGCGATCGTCTGAGCCGCACGGGCTCCGGGGTCCATCGTCGGGTCGTCGGTAAAGTAGTTCGACATCCCCCAGAACATCGAGGTCCAGAACTCCTGATCGGTCGGTTCGACTCCCATCAACGGCAGCTGGGCCTTCTCTGGCTCCGCGGCCATCAGGTACAGCATCCGCAGATAGACTTGCCGCTGGATGTGTGCCTGCTTCTCGGCCGGAGAGTCATCCTCCGGTGGGCGAGCCGCTTCGGCTTCCATCAAGGAGATCACCTTCCGCAGTTCATCCTGCCAGAAGTCAGCTGTCGGATCAGTCCGAACCGGCGTTTCGACGATGGGGGAGGCTGTGGCCGGGGGAACGGCGGCCTTCTCGGACCTCTTCTTATAGGGAGGAGCTTCGACGACGCCTTCGCGGGTCCAGGGAGTGGTCAGCCGGGCGTTGATTCGCTCGCCGATCGTTTTTCCGTCGCGTTTTCCCTGCGGCCAGATCTTGATGCCATCGATGGCCCGATGTTCTTCCTCAGCAGCGTCCGCTTCGCTGAGTTGATCGACTGGTTCCGACTCGGTTACCGTTTCTGACTGCGAAACTTCGATGGCTGATGTCGCGTCGACAGACTTGTCCGAGTCTAACTGCTCACCCGAGGTCAGTTCGATCTCCGGCTCCGATTCCCCGGCATCTGAGCTGGGGTCGTCGGATTCGGTCGGAACCGATGTTTTCGGTTCTTCGATGTCTCTATCAGCGACGAGCGGTTCGGCCTCAGCAGTTTTCGTCAGATCCAAAAGTTGCGAGTTATTACTGCCATCCAGTTTCTTCGCCTTGATCCGGTCAGCAATCGAGGGAGGTCGCTTACGCTCCGAGGAAGCGGGTTTCTCGACAGGAGTCGACTTCGCGGACGGCTCTTTCTTCAGAGCGGGCGCCGATTCGGAGGTAATCACAGGTTCCCGTTCAGACCGCATCGCCAACCGACTGAGCGGCCCCGATTGACAGCCGCACATCAGTCCCAGGCAAACAGCCAGGACGAGGCGGAGTTCAATCTGCCGACACAGAAGCGGCACGGAGACCTCGAGGTCGGAATGGCCCGCGAACGCGGGTTACGGAGGGGAAGGCCGCCAAGTTAGGCCGCACCGGGCGAAAACCGCAAGACGAACCCAGGCATGAGCCCTGCCCCTCCCCTGTTCCGGCAAGACTTGCCGATTCCCCCGTAAACCTTAAGCCAAAATGAAGTTTTCCCGATGTGCCTGATTTTTCCTAAGCGTTGAAATCTGTGAAACATACGCCCTGTCAACGCCTGCCTCTATCCGTACACTAACAAAGGGGGCTCCCCCGAGATTCGCCTCTGAGGAACAGGCATCATGTCCGAAAAGCTGCAGACTCCACTGATTCAGCTCCAGGGGGCTATCGACCAGCGGGTGCAGCAGGAAGCCGAGTTTGCGGCCCGGTTTCTGCAGGGCACCAGCGACGAAGAAAAGGCTCTGAGTGCGGCGATCAAGCTGTTGCAGGACCAGCGGCAGACCTGGCTCGATGGCTTGGAGCAGCACTACCAGCAGGCCGCCTCCTCCGTCACAGACGAGATCAATGATCTGCTCATAGATGCGGAAGGGCAGTTTCAGGCCGCAACGGGCGATATCGCCCGGGCTCGGGATGCCGAACGGGACGAAGTTGAATCGAAGTTCCAGGACAGCACCTGGGTCACCTCGTCGCTCATGGACGACACGGCAGATGACAGCCCCAAGCGGGAGTTCGAGAAGCTGCAGTTCTCGATCGAGAAGCAGCGTGAAGAGCTGTCCAAGATCGTGTCCACCCTGGAGGCAGACGCGCAGGCCCTGATGGACTCTCGCGGCTGGAGTCGCGAGATCCCGTTCGAGCCGCCTCAGGCCCCGAAGGCTCTGGACCGGCTCACCGAGTCGGTCATGGCGACCCATGATCAGGCCTTTCGCGATCTGAAGTCGTCACGCTCGCTGCTGATGCCGAAACTGTTCCTCGGGTTCGGCTCGATTGTGGCGTTTCTGATCCTGATGGGGGCAATCGGCACGGTGTTCTTTCTCTTCGCACCACCGCAACAGCTGGGAATGCCCTCCAACCGCAACGCACCGGGCTGGTTCGGGGCCTCGGCTGGTGTGGGAGCTGGACTGTCGCTGATCCTGACGGGGATTCTGTACGTCCTGGCCAGTTCCAAGCAGTCGGACTCTCTGTCCCAGCTCAAGCACTCGATCACCGAACTCAACTGGCTCCGCGGGCGCTGGAATCAGGTCGCGGATCGAGACCTCGCCGAAGCCGAGAAAGAGTTCCACAAAAAGCACGAACAATACAGCCAGCAGAAAGAGCAGGCCCTCGCACGCTACCAAAAGGCTCATAAAGATCGTCTGGCCGAAATCGAAGCTCAGCGGGCCTCCGAATTGAACGCGGCCAAGCGGCAGATTGCCGACCAACGGGCCTTGCTCGAGTCGCAGCGGACGACGCGTCTGGCTGTGCTGGAGTCGCAGCATCAGAGTCAGCTCGATGAGGGGGAGAAGTTGTTCACCCAGGCCCTGTCGCAGGCTCAGAGCCAGCTCGATCAGTGCCAGTCAGAACATCGCCGCCAACAGGCCGAAGCCTGGGCCGCACTCAAGACTCGCTGGGAGCAGTCGTTCCAGCAAGTCAGCCAGCAGGTCAGCTCGCTGCGCCAGGCCGCTCAGACCTCCTCGCCCCCGTGGGACGCTCTGGAGGCCAGCGACTGGAAACCTTCACAAGAAGTACCGATTGGCTACACGATTGGTCAGCACAAGATCGATCTCAACGAGTGGCCGGGAGCAGTCTCATCCGACATGCGACTGGCTCCGCGAACATCGCAGCTGATCATCCCCGCGACGGTCGAGTTCCCCTCACGGGCCTCGCTGCTGCTGCAGTTCAAAGGACCACAAGGACGTGCCGCATCGGTACAGGCACTGCAGGTCGCCATGCTGCGGCTGCTGACCCAGATTCCGCCGGGCAAGATCCGTTTCACGCTGATCGACCCGGTCGGGCTGGGCGAAAGCTTTGGCGGGTTCATGCATCTGGCTGATGTCGATGAGCTGCTCGTCACCAGCCGCATCTGGACCGAGGCCAGCCAGATCGAGGCCCGGCTGGCTGATCTGACCGAACATATGGAGAACGTGCTGCAGACCTACCTGCGGAACGAGTTCGCGACGATTGAGGACTACAACCACCACGCGGGCGAAGTCGCCGAACCGTACAGGTTCCTGGTGATCAGCGACTTCCCCGCCAAGTTCAGCGAAGTCGCAGCCAGCCGCCTGCTCAGCATCATCACCAGCGGCCCGCGCTGCGGGGTCTATACGCTCATGTCGGTCGACATGGCTCGGGACATCCCGCAGCAGCTGTCGCTAGAAACGGCAGCGGCACAGATGACGACATATGGCTGGTCCGACCAGGGCTTTACGCTGGCCCTCAGCTCTCGGCCCTCGGCCCTAGGCCCTCTGTCCTCCTGGCCTGTCGAACTTACTCCCGCCCCCGAGCCCGAGCAGTTCACGCGGCTCGTCAAACAGATGGCCGAAGCCTCGCGTGATGCGCGGCGGGTCGAGGTCTCGTTCGACCGGATCGCCCCCAAAGAGACCGACGTCTGGTCCAAAGACAGCCGCGCGGGGATCGACATTCCGCTGGGCCGGGCCGGTGCCACGAAGCTGCAGCATCTGAAGCTCGGCCAGGGGACCAGCCAGCACATGCTGGTAGCCGGTAAGACCGGCTCGGGCAAGTCGACGTTCCTGCATACGCTGATCATCAACACCGCCCTTTACTACAGCCCGAACGAGGTCAACTTCTATCTGATCGACTTCAAGAAGGGGGTCGAGTTCAAGGACTACGCCGCCCTCCAACTGCCGCACGGGCGCGTGGTCGCCATCGAGAGCGATCGTGAGTTCGGCGTCTCGGCCCTGCAGAGGCTGGATGCCTTGCTGCAGGAGCGCGGCGAGCTGTTCCGCAAACACGGGGTCCAGGACATCCGCGGCTTCCGGGACGCCAACCCCGAGACTCCCCTGCCCCGCATCCTGCTCGTGATCGACGAGTTTCAGGAGTTCTTCGTTGAAGACGACAAGCTCGCTCAGACCGCATCGCTGATGATGGACCGGCTGGTCCGTCAGGGGCGAGCATTCGGGATTCATGTGATTCTGGGATCGCAGACCCTCGGCGGGGCCTATTCGCTCGCGCGCAGCACTCTCGGGCAAGTGGCGATCCGCGTGGCCCTGCAATGCAGCGAGGCTGACGCCCACCTGATCCTCAGCGAAGAGAACACAGCGGCCCGCCTGCTGACCCGCCCCGGGGAGGCAATCTACAACGATGCCAACGGACTGATCGAAGGGAACCACCCGTTCCAGGTGGCGTTCCTGCCCGATAGCCAGCGTGAAGAGCTGCTGCGCCGGCTGGCTCAACAAGCTCGCAAGGGGCTGTTCAAACTCGACTCGATGATTGTCTTCGAAGGGAACATTCCGTCCGATCCATCTCGCAACACGGCTCTGCACCGGCTCATTGAAGGAGTCGATGACGCTCAGTCGAAGCGAGTCACGCCGCGAATCTGGCTGGGCGACGCAGTCGAGATCAAGCAGCCCACGGAACTCCCCTTCCCGCGTCAGTCCGGCAGCCACCTGCTGCTGATTGGGCAGGACACGGAGGCCGCACTGGGGCTGATGTCGACTGCGGTGGTGTCGCTGGCAGCACAGCTGAGTCCAGAGACGAGAGACGAGAGACAAGAGCCAGAAGACAGCGGGACCGGGCAGGCGGGCGCCCCGATGAACGCTGCAAACACCCTCACCCCCAGCCCCTCTCCCGGAGGGAGAGGGGAGCCGGATGGTTTCTCTGGCCATTTGCCATCCGCCATGAGCCAACAGCCCTTCGCCCCTCAACCCTCAACCCTCAACTCTCAACTCCTGGTCTTCGACGGCAGCCCCGTGGATGCTCCGGATGCGGAGCTGTGGCGGTCGATCTCGAAGTCGATTCCGGGTGTGCGCATCGTCTCGCCTCGAAATGCTCTGGAGGTCCTGCAGGAGCTGACGGAAGAGCAGCAGGCCCGCGATGCGGATCGGGACAATATGCGCCCGCCGATCTTTGTGTTCGTCAGCCAGCTGAGCCGGTTCCGCGACCTGCGGAAGCCCGATGATGACTACTCGTTCGGAGGCAGCTTCGGCAGTGGCGAGCCTGCCGCTCCGTCGGGTGGCAAGCTGTTCGCTGACCTGATTGCGAATGGCCCGGAGAACGGGATTCATTTCATTCTGTGGTGTGACTCGTACAACAATCTGGAACGCTGGATGAGCCGGCAGTCGTTGCGCGAGATGGAACGCCGCATCCTGTTCCAGATGAACGCGGCGGACTCGAGCAATCTGATCGACTCGCCGGTGGCCAGCCGGCTGGGTACGCACCGGGCCCTGCTGCACTTTCAGGAAAGCGGCGCGATCGAGAAGTTCCGCCCGTATGGACTGCCCAAGAAGCCGTGGCTCGACTGGGCCTCAGGCTGCCTGCAACGCCGCGGCCCGCTGGACGAGGCGACCGATCTGGATGAGTTCATGGTCTCGTAGCAGAATTCGGCAATGTCGCCTTTCGCTCCGCGAAAGAGCGCCCTTTGAGAGGGCGAATGGCGACAGTCATCTCCGCATGCGACCCATTACGCGATCTCATTCACCCGGAAGTCACCGAACAATCCCACCAGAAAGTCATCGTTGCCGTTGCCCGCGATCATGGGGAACGTCGTCGTGCCGCCTTTCACTTTGAAGCTGGCAATGTTCTGTGCCACGATTCCAAAGTGGTCGCTGCCTCCGGGGGTGCCGAATGCCTGACCGCCGATGGTCAGGCTCGTCACCTTCGAGAAGACGGTGCTGACATCCTTCACGCCGCTTCCCGACATCTTCACGTCGTCGGCGGTCCCGAACTTGCCATCGATGCCGGTGATGGCCCCGGCGATCAGGTTGCTGGCGATCCAGTCGTGACCGACCACCACGGAACCGATCTGGGCGTCGGCGTTCTTCATAAATCCCGCTGGGTCGAATCCCAACAAGATATTCGCAAACTCGACGCGGCCATTGATCGTCAGCTTTCCAATGGCCAGATCGCTGGTGGTTGAGGGACTCAAATGTCCCCGAGCTGTGATCAACGCCCGGTTGGACGAGTTGCCA
>Ga0315901_10002749_pt1 | contig 23770 bp, 23 predicted proteins | sample LakEriMetagenome_10_FD_203761 | JGI IMG/M metagenome (GOLD analysis project Ga0315901, IMG submission 203761) | Freshwater fungal communities from buoy surface, Lake Erie, Ohio, United States - Buoy 2 MA116 | ecosystem: Environmental > Aquatic > Freshwater > Lake | place: USA: Lake Erie, Ohio... | reverse complement strand
TCATCGCGCTTTGCTACAATGCGCTTACGTAAATCTTCACTCAATGGCTTGCCCATCCCGCTATGGTCATCACCAAAATCCAAAAGTACAGCTTTATAATGCCTTCTTTTTCGCAAAATGCTCTAGCAGAATTTCAACCCAGGATCTGCTGATTGCACTACCAAGCAGATAATTAAATCTAAATCTTTAATAACCAGATGAGATCCTTAAAATCAAATTCTGTGCAGCACGCTCAAACGCATCAGGCAACGCGTTCTGCCTTGCCGTCTGTAAGTTTGAATCAACGAAAAACGTGCTCTGCCCCATACTGCTTCCGCTTGCTAAAAGCTTCGTGGGATCCCGGGCATCTTTTAAACGCCAGCTGATTTTAACCGTATTCGTCAATTCTTCTGCAGCCAAGGCATCGAGACGAGAACCACGTAAAGCGCTGTAATCAATCGATGTAACTTCACCTTCAAGTACCGCGTCCGCATGATCCAAATCCGATAGGTGATACGTTCCGTTTTGAACCACAGCCGCAGTGACTGCGGAAGTCGCAATAGCTTCTGCGCGGGGATGCAGCGTGCCATTTTCCAACATGGATACAGAAATCCTCTGCACAGATGCGAGCGAAGGTGGTTTCGCGCCCCCAAGCTGATATCCCGCACAAGAGCTCAAGAACACACTCAATAGAACCAATAAGTTAAATTTCATACATTTGATCATCACAGCTTATTCACCGAGTTCTTTTAAGCGATTCTTAGCGTAATCATAAGCACGTCCAGTTTTAGAACTTTTCAAAATGTCTCTATAATAAACTTTCGCGGATTCAGTTTGTCCGGTGCGATCATAAAACTTGGCGATATCAAGCGAACGATCGAGATCGCGTCCACTCAAAACACCTAACAATTTTCTAGCTTCGCCATTTTTCGGATGGCTAGGATACTGAATCAAATAATCATTCAGCGCCTCACGTGCTAGGTCGAGTGTTGCCTGATTATGATTTCCAGCATCAGCTTGCTCTAGGAGGACGATACCCACTCGGAAAAGCGCCTCAGCTGCTTGACGTGTATCCGGTTGGTCCTTCACCAATTTTCTAAAGGCATCAACGGACTCTCTATGATCTTTCTCACTCTGATGAATCTCACCGATCGAAAACTGTGCGTTAGCTGAAATCTCGGAACGTGGTGCGTTGTCACGCAACTGGCCTAACATTTCAACGATTTTATCGGTCGAAATTTTGGATTTCAACCCAAGGAAAGACAGCTTCACTTTTCCATCCGCCGCAGCTTGTGTCATCTTCACCTGGCTGTTGAGCGCTTTCGTATACAAATTACTACTAGGATAGCGTTGTAAAAATTGTTGGTAAGCTTTGAAGGAAGCGATCGTATCTCCTTTTTGTTCCAATATCTCCGCCTGTCTGAATCTTGCTTGAGCCGCTGAGGGCTCCATTGGAAAATCATCCGCTACCTCTTTATACAACTTCACTGCTTTGTCCGACTTCCCTGCATCGTCTGAAGATTTTGCTTTTTGATAGATCGCCTCTCCCTCCCCGGATCCTCCATTCATCGTACCAGCCAAGGCGATTGCATCATCATTTCCACAGGAAACCACAAATAGCGAAGCAAGAGATAGCAGTGCAACGGTCGGAAAACGTTTTGTCATGCCACAAACCATAGAAGCTTTGACGAGTCGGGAAAGAGGAAATTGCAAGGATTGGAAAAACTTAACTTTTCCCTAATTCCTTGGCACGAGCCACCGCTGCGCTGACCGCGGCGATAAATGACGACCTAATGGCACCATCTTCAAGCGCCGCCAGCCCAGCAATCGTGGTCCCTCCGGGCGATGTCACCATATCTTTTAGCACAGCAGGGTGCAGCCCCGTTTCCAAAACCATGGCCGCGGCACCCGCCACAGTCTGTGCCGCCAGTTTCAGAGCATCTATACGCGGCAATCCCGCTTGCACTCCACCGTCTGCCAAGGCTTCTATCACCAAATAAATATAGGCAGGACCGCTTCCAGAAAGCCCGGTCACCGCATCAATCAATCTTTCAGGCACCTCCACCGATAAACCTACCGCACCCAAAATCGACTGCACGATCTCACGATCTGCTGCCCCGCAATTTGATCCCAGCGAAAACGCTGCTGCGCCTTTGCCAACCAGTGAAGGGGTATTTGGCATCGTCCTAATAAAGCGACCCGTGCCGCCGGTCAGCTTTTCCATAGCACCCAGAGTAACTCCAGCCGCAACGGATATAAAAAGCTTATCAGGAAATTTTCCTAACTCGGCCATTTGAATGATCCCGGGTATATCATGCGGCTTGGTTGCAAGTATCAAAACCTCGGATTCTCTCACCACTTCTTCGATCGATATCGTGTTTCTAGCCCCTGTCTGCTCGGAGAATCGTAAGCGCGATGCCTCTGTGCGCGCAACACCGATGACATCCACACCTTTCACCACTCCCTGAGCCAAAACACCTTTCACCAAGGCCGTTGCCATCTTGCCGCATCCAATGACTCCCAATTTCATATCGCCACACATAATAGATAATCCCCCGTGAGGCGAGCGTCATTTTCCTTGGGATATTTCAAATCTTAGGGCATTTTAAACGCATGCCAAAATGGATCAGCCTCCTGTGCTTGCTCGCCTTCCAGATTTCAGCTTTCTCGCAAGAGCCTACTGAGCAAAAAGCACCCAATGTCGAAATTCCAAACGTCGATGCTTGCATTCCGCCTTGGGTCGCCGCCGCCAAAAAGCCCAGTTTATTCCCATTTCACAACGGATTGGTCATTGCCATCATTGCAGAGAACCAAAACGCCCAAATTCACACACTGCAGGGGCTAAATCACCTCCATGCCGGCTGGGATTTCGAAGCGATCCGCCATTTCGCCGTCGCCATGCAAGCAGATCCTCGCTGTCTCATGGCACATTGGGGCATGATCATGAGCATGCTCGGAACCTCTCCTGAGACCGATTCCTATCGACTCGCAGCCACCCAACGTTTGCTGGAACTCGTGGCCGATGGCGAAGGCACCGAGCTCGAACGCGGCTTTGCTTACTGCTTGATCAAATACGTCGAAGAAGGCTCTAAAGGAGCGGGAATCGCCTTCCGTAAGGTTTCAGATAGATTTCCCAAAGATATCCAATCGGAAATTTTTGCCATTTTGTTCAGTCGTGGTGGTTATGATCTAACAGGAGAAATTACCGCAACCCAAGCCGAAGCCGAAAAAAACCTGGATCGACTCATTCAACGCGTGCCGAACAACGCGCTTCCTCTATATGCCTACCTGCTAGTCAAAGCCGAGGCTCCCAATCTTAAGCCCTCCATCCAGCTCGCCAAAAAACTTTGTGAAATCGCTCCGAATTATCCGCCCTACCTTCACCTATTAGGTCATTACCAATGGCGCAGCGGTTTCTTTGATGAGGCCATAACCAGCTTCTCCTTGGCTGAAAAATATTATACGGAGTGGATGACATCTAACAAAATTAAATATGCGGATTGTCCACAGTTAATTCTAACAAAAAGCTATCTTGCTGTAGCTAAAGCATCTGCCGGAAATTTTCCAGATGCGATTGCCGCAGCAACTGAACTTTCCAAAATCCCCTTGGACCCGAAGCGACCCACCTCTTTAGGAAATCGACAAATCCTCTGGGACGCACAAACTCTCCCCGCACGGATCATCATGCATTGCGGAGGAAAAAACGATCCAACCGAAGCTCTTCTCTCCCTCCCCAATCCCCCGGAAAATCAAGCGTTTCATAAGCATTCCCTTTCCCGCTGGTGGACCGATGGAGTAAGAATTACCCTCCAAGCACGGCGCTTACTCAACGTTGGTGACATAAAAACCGCCGCCGAAACCATTGATGCGTTGAGTTTTCATGGAGAAGCCATGATCAAACAAAAAGATGCCGCTTCAGCGAGGGGTGAATACGCACAATGGCGCAGAGCCTTACTGGATCTGGAAATGCTCAACGCAAATCTTCGTGGTCACCTCGCACTTGCAGGCCCTAAAGAAAGCCAGGGCTCAGCCTTCAACTGGTTTCGCGCAGCTGCCGATCGCCAACGCGCCTCCACGCTCATCCATCCGCCTCTCATCCTCTCACCCATGGCAAATGATCTCGGCGATTATTATGTCTCAATCCATCAGCCCCAGAAAGCATTGGCAGCATATCAGGAAGCGATCTTGAAATTTCCCAACGAGGCATCTGCGCTTAAGCGCATAGAAAAAGTCAAAGCCACCGAGTAGCAATTACGCTTTAGACAGACGAGCGTTCACTCTGGCTTCAATGATATCTGCAAGCTTGTTGTCATTTTGATCTCGCAGGAAATCACAGAAATTCGAGACCACCGCTTCAAGATCTTCATCACACTCTCTACCAAGCGCCTCGAAACCTTCGAGCGCTTTTTCGAAATGCTTTCTCGCCCACTCCCGATCACCCATTTCCACTAAAGCCAGTGCCAGATTGTTGTGCGACTGGGCCGTATCTGGATGATGATCTCCAAACAACTCATTACGCGTTTCCAATGCCATCATGTGCATCTCACGTGCCTGCTCCAAATATCCAGCCGCTAAATAAACCGCCCCGAGATTGTTGCAAACCGATGCCGTCTCCGCATGCTTGGCGCCGACTACCGAATGCATAATCTCCAGCGCCTTCAAAAAGTAATCCTCAGCCGCATCCAGATTCCCTGCCGATTTCGCCGTAAAACCCAAATTGTTGATGATCGTCGCCATATCCATCTTCATCGGTGGATTAGCTAACTCAAAAAAGCTTACCGCTTTTTCCCACGCGGAAATAACCTGATCATAGCGATTCATCCCGTCATACGCGGCTCCAAGTATTGCATACATGCGGCCCATCTGACCAAAGCGCTCTTTGCGACCGTCTAACTGATCAATCGCTTGCTTGGCATCTTCCGCGGCATCGCCGTATTCAACCATGTCCAAAAAGATCGCCGCTCTGTCCTCCAAGCTCGCAACAAATGCATCAATCGAATCGTGATCTGAACTGAGCAATTGCTGACATTTATCCACAGCTGCGTTCGCTGCATGCAGGGCTTCCGAAAGATCACCTTGCGCTCTCCAAGCTTTCACGCGATCATGCATGATGTGAATCAAATTGGCTGTCGGTTTATCCATGTTCGAAGTATTTACATTATATTACGCTGTTTAATCTGAGATTGACTAGCGGAAATCTTTAGCCAGCACCCAAATCTTCCAGCAATTTCTTCCGACTGCTCGGCAATCCACCCAAATGATCGCCCAACGCCTGCTCCGCGGCCCGGTTTCCTCGGGAAACCCCCAGAATCACCGCGAATTGCCGCTCAAAGTGCTGCAAAGCACGCAAACTCGCGGTTTCCACATCCAAATGATCCAAACCACGCCGTAATAAATCGAAAATTTCCGGCTCCGGATGGTTGGATTCCAGACCCGCCTCGATCAATTGGCAAAAATATCCTGCCAGCATGGTCGTTACATAACTTCGCCGCAAACCCTGCCGCCAGTTAGAAATCGATACCTCCCGCAGCGCGTGCAACTCCCCCTGGCGGGCCTTTGCGAACATGATTTCACCTGAGAAAAACAAATCCAATTTCCCTGCAAATACACTCTTCGGACGCAACGCACCCTTCGCCACGGTCTTGATCAAACCCTCCTCCTCACTGAGCCAATGCACGATCAAACTCGTCTCAGTAAGACGCGTCGTTCGTATCAGGATCGCTTCGGTAGAAAACACGGATAAAAAAGGAATTGCAGATTCGGCTTGATACGGCTCATTTAGTGCCTTAGCCAAGTTCCAGCAATTATGGGTCAGCAATCAAACAAAATCATCAAACGCCGTCGTCGCGCGGATTATCTTAAGCGTAAGAAGGAAGCAGCCAAGCTCGGCGGCATCCTTCCAAAAGTCACCGTCAAAAAAGCCGCTCCTAAAGCCGCAGCTAAATCTGACGCGCCAGCAGCAGCCAAAGCAGCTCCTGCGAAAAAAGCCGCAGCCAAGAAAGCACCAGCCGCCAAAAAGGCTCCTGCGAAAAAGGCTCCAGCCAAAAAGGCCGCCAAGAAAACCGAATCCTAGGATTCAACCTTCCAACCATTTATCAACCAAGCCGGTTCTCCCACAAGGAAGCCGGCTTTTTTCTTATTTCAGACAAATTTCCGCTTCCCTCCAACGTCCCCTCACCTAACCTCCCGCCCGTTCCCCATCTTCCTTGAAATTTGAATTTTAGAATTTGAAACTTATGAAAATCGTCGTCGCATACTCAGGAGGTCTTGATACCTCAGTCCTCCTCCTCTGGCTCAAAGAAAAATACAACGCAGAAATCATCGCTTACTGCGCGGATGTCGGCCAAGGCGACGAACTCGACGGCCTCGAAGCCAAAGCCCTCTCCACTGGCGCATCGAAATGCTACATCGGCGATCTCAAACAGGATTTTGCCCAAAACTACATCTTCCCCATGATCCAAGCTGGCGCGATCTATGAAGGTCGATATCTGTTAGGAACTTCCATCGCCCGCCCCTGCATCACCGCAGACATGATCAAAATTGCCATCGCCGAAGGTGCCGATGCCATCGCTCACGGTGCCACCGGCAAAGGCAACGACCAAGTCCGCTTCGAGCTCTCCGCCGCTGCCCTTGCTCCTAACATCAAATGCATCGCTCCATGGCGTGATGCAGAGTTCCGCAAACAATTCCCGGGCCGTGCCGAGATGATCGCCTACGCCGAGGCGAACAACATCCCGATCAAAGCCTCCATGAAAAAACCTTACTCGATGGACCGCAACCTCCTCCACATCTCCTTCGAAGCCGGCGCCATGGAAGACCCATGGTACGACGCCACCACTCCCGAAGACCGCGACATGTATGTCCTCTCCGTCTCACCCGAAGACGCACCCGATCGCGCGGAATACATCGAAATTCTTTTTGAAAAAGGCGATCCGATTGGTTTGAAACACGCCAACCTCGATGCCCTCCTAACCGAACTCGGCGACGTGAAAGCCACTGGCCAACAAGACGGCTACACCCTCCTCAATGCCTACGGCGTGATGCGCGTGCTCAATCTGTTAGGCGGACGCAACGGCATCGGCCGCGTCGATATCGTGGAAAACCGCTTCGTCGGCATGAAATCCCGCGGCATTTACGAAACTCCCGGCGGTAGCATCCTCCTCGCCGCTCACCGCGACCTCGAAACCCTCGTTGTCGATCGCGAAGCCATGCACATCCGCGATTCCCTCATCCCAAAATACGCGCAACTCGTTTACAACGGATTCTGGTTCGCCCCAGAACGCGAAGCCATCCAAGCTCTCGTCACCGAAACCCAGAAAAAAGTTTCGGGCGAAGTCCGTATGAAACTCTACAAAGGCAACGTCATGCAAGCCGGCCGCCGCAGCCCGCACAGCATGTATTCGGAAGCCATCGCCACCATGGAAGGCGGCCAAGAACAAGCCTACAACCAAGACGATGCCACCGGCTTCATCGCGCTGAATGCGCTGCGTTTGAAAGCCGTCGCGAGGCAGAAGTAGAAGGCTTTCAGAAAGGAACCGCGATTTCCAATCGCGACTGCAACCGCCCACCGAGACCGAGATGTTTCGCTCACTAGGTCGCGATTAAAAATCGCGGTTCCTTTCATTCCATCCCCTCCGCATGTTCCTTGATATGATCGAGAACGCGGTAATGAATCTTGTGAATGATTTGATCAGAAATGACACCCCAGTAAAACTCTGGCGAGATGCTGTGCTTGTACCATGTCGTTCCCTCTAACCGAACTTGTTTGCCGACCTGGGTTAATTTGAACTGTCCCTTTTCCGATTCCATAAAGCCGTGGAGATGGGGTGCGTGGACGTTTTGGTATATGGATAACTCTTTCATCGGCTCGGGATTTTCAGAGACATCAAAAGCCAGCTTGTTAGGCTCATCCCAAACCGTGATCGGTTCCACAAAATCTCCTGTTGAAAATCGGCAGTATCGGATCGCTCCAACACCTGTGCCTTCGATGCTAGCTTCGATCGGATAGGCTATCCCGAATCGGAAAACACCGGTTGGTGGATCGGTGATCTTCGGAAACGCGATGACGGTTGTCCATACGTCTTCTATCGGGGCATCGATTAGAACAGAAGTTACCACTTTTCGAGTGACGGGTTCTTGTTTGGTGGAGTTTTCGAATCCCAGCAGAAAGGGGAAACTCAGGCAAAGCAGCGAAGCGATGGTTGGGCCGCTCGTGCCCCCGAGTGAAGAACCGACCATACGCCCAAGTGGAGCCCCAATGAGCGCGAGAGCCATCGTGAGAGGAAAAGCCATAAACAAGCAGATCAGTCCGTCCATAGCTGAGACAATGATCAATCCCCCGAGCGCCAGGATACTTAAGCAGGACATCCCATAGGTGCTGGAAAAGGATTTCTCCCGCTTGTAATTCCAACAAAAAGCCGACAAGAAGCTCACTGCGATGGGGAGGAACAAAAATAAACTCCAGCCATATAGTTCAGACGCGGAAATCGATAATGCCGCTCCTCCCCATCCCAGCATGGCCGGCAGACAGATGGCGACGGTGGAATGATTCAAGATCCGCTGCATGGCGCGAGTCTCATAAGTCCGGTTAAAAGAACAAGAACCAATCTTCTGATGATCTTCTCCTTGCGCTCTGAGCCTTCTTGATCTTCCTTAATGGCGTAAGCAAATCACATTACATTTTCTCATGAATCTCACCCTAAAAGTTTGGCGTCAATCCGGACCGAAGTCCAAAGGTAGCATCCACACTTACGCTGCGGAAAATATACCTGCTGAAGCGTCTTTTTTAGAAATGTTGGATATCGTCAATGAGCGGATTATTGAAAAAGGTGATGATCCCATCCATTTCAATCACGACTGCCGCGAAGGCATTTGCGGAGCATGCTCACTCACCATTAACGGCGTGCCTCACTCCAAGGAAAAAGGCATCACCACCTGCCAAGTGCACATGCGTAAATTCCGTGATGGTGATACCATCTGGATCGAGCCATTCCGCGCCAATCCATTTCCCATCGTCAAAGACCTCATCGTCGATCGCACCGCACTGGATCGCATTATTGCTGCGGGTGGCTATATCGACATTCGCACGGGTTCTGCCGTGGATGCGAACTCCATCCCGATCTCAAAAGCTGATGCCGACAGTGCCTTTGATGCCGCGGCCTGCATCGGTTGCGGTGCGTGTGTAGCCGCCTGCCCGAACGGATCCGCCATGCTGTTCACTTCTGCAAAAATTTCCCACCTCGGCCATCTACCACAAGGACAGCCAGAGCGTCGAAAACGCGCTCTTGCGATGGTTCGCCAAATGGACAGCGAAGGTTTCGGAAACTGCACCAATCACTACGAGTGCGAGGCCGCTTGCCCCAAAGAAATCTCCGTGGATCACATTGCCCGCATGAACCGCGACTACGGCAAAGGCGTCATCGCCGAGCAGTTTGCCTAAATCTTCAAACCGAAACTCATCTTCATCTGACGCGGAATAAATTCCGCACTCAACCATCCCATGTGACATGAAAACCAAGCTCACTCTCATTCTTGCGGCGATCACTCTCGTTTTCAGCGCCGCTTGCGCCGAAGAAAAGAACAAAGAAAAAGCCATGGAAACTGCCAAAGAAGCTCCTCAAGAACCCACCGAAAAAATCGTGAAAACCGATGAGGAGTGGAAAAAAATCCTCACTCCCGAGCAATACCGCATCCTCCGCCAAGCCGGCACAGAAAGGCCAAACGGCGACGTTTACCACGAATTCAAAAAACAAGGCGAGGGCGCTTATCACTGTGCCGGCTGCGGCGCCTTGCTTTTCAGCTCAAAAGAAAAATTCGACTCCGGCTGTGGTTGGCCTTCCTTTTACGATCCAGCAAAAGCTCAGAACGTCACCACCAAAGTCGATACCTCCGGCGGCTACACTCGCACCGAAGTCAATTGCGCCAAATGCAACGGTCACCTCGGCCACGTCTTCGAAGGCGAAGGCTACAACACCCCCACCGACAAACGCTACTGCATCAACGGAGTAGGTTTGAAGTTCGTGCCTGCGGAGGACTAGGTTTTCAGGTTTTTTTGATCACATGAATCTTGGCTAATGCGCTCTCGTATTCGTAACGCAAGGCTTTGAATTTAATCTGCATCTCTTTAACCGTGGGTGCATTTGGCAATAGGGTAGAGAAGCCCTCATCACCCTCGCTGAGTTGTCCCTCGCACATCCTTTTCAATGCAATTTCAAACTGCATCGGCGTCAGTCCTGCTAGATCAAACGCCTTCTTCCAATCCGCCATTCCGAATTGGTAGTCCCGTTCCAAAAGGTAGAGATCTAACCAATCTCGGCTTTTGGATCGGCTGGCGGTGACCGTTGCTTTGAGCTGACACAGCTCTTGGAATGAGGCGATCTTGAATAAGGGTTCCGTTTCTATCCCAGCTTGCGACTGATTCAGCAGTTTTGCATGCTGCGGCTCGGCGGAGAAAAAAGTAAACTCAAAATATGCTAGGCATTCTTTTTCGAGTTGCAGGATTTGCGCGCTAATCGCCGGTTGCTGGATGCCGTAGGGGATTTGCTGGGCTGACGCCTTTACAGCGGGTGACGTGATAAAAAAGTTCCAAGTGGTGAATGTTCATGGGCAACGCGTTGCGGTTTCGATCATTGAATCAGTCGATGGATGCATTGAAAGATTCAATTAGGGCAAGACCGAGAATTTTGCTAAAACCCATGCCATCAAGCATTCTGCAATCTACCCAATGAAAACCGAAAAACCGCACGCTGGCACAAACCGCGTATCCATCTGGCTTAAACTCGCTTGCACGGGTTTTCTTGCCGTCAACCCTCTTTTTCCCTTCCTTAGACCGACCTCTCAGGGTGTTCTCCGCCCTGAGTGAAAAAGCAAATTCCTAGCATTAGAAACAACCATGAAACAACACCCCATCACACGCAGAGCTTTTGCTCTATCACTCATCACAGCGCTCGCGCTAGCGTCTATTAACACCGTCTCGGCGGCGGAAACGCCAATCCCGAAGCCGCACGCGAATGCGCAGGAGGTGCAGCACCGCGCCAGGGCGGAGGAATTCCTGAAGGTCTTGAAAATGGAGGAGTCCATCGACCAGGAATTTGCGCTGGCGAGCCAGATGCTCCCGGCGCAGATGGCTACGATGGGCAAGTGTGTGCCGGGCGACATTAAACAGCTTGAACAAATAATGAATCAACTTAAAAAAGAAATGAGCTGGGACAATATAAAGGGCGAATACATCAAACTGTACACAGAAACCTTCTCCGAGCACGAGTTGAAGGAGCTTGTCGCCTTCTACAAGTCGCCGACCGGCCAGGCATACATAAAGAAGCAGGAGCAAGCGCAGATGCAGTTGGCAGAGATCGTAAATAAGATATCTGATAAACCCGCTCCGCAGCCATCAGGTTCTGCACCCAAGGCGGTGAACCCTCAGGAGGCGCAGCGCCGCGCCATGGTCGAAGAACTCCTGAAGGATATGAAAGTGCAGGAGCAAATGGACCAGTTAGGCAAGACGAAGGATTGGGACAACATGAAGGGCGAAATCATCAAGCTGTACACGGAAACGTTTACCGAGCAGGAGTTGAAGGATATTCTCGCCTTCCACAAGTCGCCGACCGGCAAGGTATTCATAAAGAAGGAGCCGGAATTGGCGATGCGCTCTGCGGAGCTACTCGATAAAATCCTGATGCAGGCTGCTGAAAAACTTCAGCCCAAGACGGACGAACCGGCAAAGGCGGAGTTGTTGAAGAAATAAAAAAGCCTCTTCCGCCAAATCTGTGTCGGTTCGCTGCCCGGTGCTAGCCCCAAGCTCGCACCGCGCCTGCTCGGCGAGATCGGCAGTGACCGGGCGCTTTAAAAAGACCCACAAGGTTTCCAGTGCATGGCCGGGACAGCACCGGTCAACTATCAATCCGGAAAAATCCACAAGGTCCACATTCGTCGCGGATGCACATGTATGCCGACAAGAGTCGCGCCCAGTGCGCATGGGCTGCGGTTTACTACTCCGCGCTGCGTGAGCGAGGCGTGATCCACGCCCAGGTCCTGCGTTGTCATGGCCAGCGTTGGATGAAAAAGCAAATTCCTATCATTCATCCATTCGGCAGGTTCCCAGCCGCACTCCCGCTTGGAAAAAACCGATGAGGGCGAGGGTTTGGATGACGTGAAACAAATCGTTATGATTAAAGGCGGCGCTCAGGCACACACCTGACTGTTGGACCCAAGCCGCCACTCCGGAAAGAACCACCGCCGATGCCATGTAAAGGCTCCAGCCACGGCGCACGATTAGCGCCGCAATCAGCCACATCACCATGGCGGAACCGTAGTCGAGAATCGCGACCACGAAATCTGGCCAAAGCATCACCGCTACAACGGTAACGAGGCATTTTCCGCAGACCACCCGCCGCCAGCACTCCGGCAATCCAAGTTCGTGGGTGAGACTCAACCCCATCGTCAGGCCAATCAGACAGAGGTTTACCAATACCAACCGCCACCAGACGCCATCGACCCACGGCGGAAAATTCGGTGCGAAGCCGTGATAAAGTCCGCCGAGACAGGCACCCAGTGCCATCGCCATCAAGGCACGACACCACCAAAGGGTAGCTGGGTGATTCAAGCCAACCCGTCGCCGCATCACCCCGGCTAGTGCTAAGCCGAGGACGGCGAGAAGTCCGTCGGTGATCAAGGTGGCTGGTTCGTGAATGCTCATGCTTGGAGGAAGAGATTGCGGTGATGGCGCCACCATTCGCTCTGAAAGCGGCCATCCGGATCGAGCGCATCCTTGTGTGCGAGAAATTGACGGAACTGCGGATACGCCCGCTCAAGCTGATCGCGTCTTGCCCAGCGATGATAGGTGAGGAAATAGGAACCTCCGAGACTCAGCGCCACATCGATGAGGCGCCGAAACGCCTCCGCCGATTTCCCAATTCCCTCCGGGCTGTGCTCGGTGTGGAGGTTGAGGACGACACACGCAAAGTCCTGCGAGGCCCACGGCAGGAAGCTCTCGTCGTCTTTTTGAATCAGCCGAACGGTTCCATAGATTACCACCACACCCAATTCCCTCAATAGCTGCGCCGCCTCCGTCAGGAACGCTTCCAGATTGGATCGCAAGACATACAGCTCACTGATCATCTCGCTGGCCGGCACAGTGGCTCCGCAATCGTGGTCCAGCTTGTCATGATAGTCGTTGAGATAAACGCTCAACTGATGGGTATCCGACCAATACAGACATCCATGCGTGCTTTGATAAAAAGAGACGTAACGATCATACACCTGCGCGCGATCGCTGTGCGCCAATCCGATCAGTTCACTCCAATCGTCCGCATTCAATTCATTGTGCGACTCCGGCATCGGTCGCGTCTCCTCGACTGGCAGGTAACAGGAAAATACGCCGCGTTTCAGAAAATCCGGCGACCGCTCATCGATGGAAAACTGGAAGTCGCCATACAAGGCACCCGCAGCGATCCGTTGTTCAATCAAAGGCAGGAAGCGATCGACCGTGATGATCTCCACCTGGCGTTCCAATTTCATCCGACGCGAAAGTCGCAAACAGACCGAGGTGATCACGCCAAAGCAACCGTAGCCCCCGATCGCGAGGCGGAACCACTCCGGATTCTCGACTCGGCTGCACCGCAGAATCTTACCCTCGGCATTGACCATGGTGAAGGCCTCAACGTCATCAATAATCGGCTTCATTAGCAGCCCCCGACCATGGATGTTCGCCGCAAGCGCGCCCCCCAAGGTCAGATCATCCGCACCGGTTTGCTTCTGCCGGATGCTCCAGCTCAGGCCATCGCCGCCTTGTCGGGCATGCAGCGCCTCGATCAGTTCCGGCCATTTCACCCCCGCGCCGGCCTCGACCCTGCCATTCACCCGATCGACTTCACCGACTTTATCAAATGCTGTGAGATCCAGCAGCAAAGTGCCTTCTCCAAATTGCTGTCCGCCCATGGCATGACGTCCGCCACAAATGGAGATCGCAAGACCCACACGCGCCGACTCGCGGATCGCCGCCGCCACTTCCTCCTCGCTAACGGGTTGCAGCACCCGCAGCACATGCGTGGAATTGAGTTTGGAATGGATGTCGTTGCAGAGGATGAAGTTCATAAAGGGAAACAGGTGCAGATGCATTCGCCTTCAGCCAGCGGGATCGCTGGCAGACCGCGCGGCGTGAGGGTGGTTGCGCGGAGTATCCCGTGATCAATGAGGGTCACTTCGCCCAGTCCGCAGCTAGCTAAAAAGGGCTTTACGGACGCCCGGGAAATCCCCCAGATAAAAGGTTCAGCACACAGACGCAGCCACCAGCGGACCGCGCGATTCTGAGCGCGAAAATCAATCGAACCCGCACCATCCATTTCCATGTAGGTCAAGATCACGCGGCCTCGAGCTCCGGCCAATTGGGCGCAATCGGTCAATAGAGCCGCGACTTTCTCCGCAGTGAGATACATCGTCACGCCCTCCACAACCACTACAGTCGGTACCACTGGAGCGCCCGGCGCATCGAGCAATTGGCAAATCGGGCGAGTGGCCATGAGATCTAGGCTGACATAAGTGAGGTTCGCTGCAGCACCCAGCGCCCGCGCCTTTACTTCCTGGGTCGCATGGTGATCGATTTCCACCCAGCGAACTTCCGGAAACTCGTGGTGAAGCCGCCACACCAGAGTATCGAAGCCCGCGCCAAACACAACGACCCGGCCAGCCCCTGCACTCAGCGCCGACCTCAGTTCCGCCTCGATACACAGCTTCCGCGCGAGGTAGTGGGCGATGACTCCAGGTAACGCCAGTCGTTCCAATGCTAACATCAGCCGCCTCATGAAATGCCATTTCACAGCGGCTCCGAACCATCCTGCCGTCACCTCGGGGATTTTCGCCAGCGTCTCAGCAGACCGAGGGGCCAGCAGTCGACATAGCGGCTCGTCCTTTGAAGCCAGAACGATACTTCGAGCGACAAGTTGGGCGGTATGACTGGCAGTGTGGGGGCGCATGACTGAGATTCAGCATTGCGCAATCTTATACTTGTCGGCTAATGGAAAATGTCGATGCTTCCATTGTACCAACCCATTGCGCCGCAGACGGCCCACCATCTTCCACCACCTTGAACATCCATCATCTCGAACTTTTCTATCATGTGGTCCGATTCGGCGGCATCACTGCCGCAGCGCGCCAGATGCCCTACGGAATCCAGCAGTCGACGATCAGCTCCCAGATCCTGCTGCTTGAAGACACCCTCGGCAAACAGCTGTTCCGCCGCCGACCCTTCGAGCTCACGGCGGAGGGTCGCGTTTTGTTCAGCTATATCGAACCGTTTTTCAGCGGGCTCGATACCCTCGGCAATCAGTTGCGCGGAGGTGCCGATATGCATCTCAGGATCGCTTGCCCGGAAATCGTGCAGCACCAATTACCTGATTTGCTCGCCGTCATCCGCGCGCGTGTTCCGGGATTCCATTTCAGCCTCGTTTCCGCCCGGATCAACGAGATCGCGCAGATGCTTCGCACCGATCAGATCGACATCGGGCTAGCAACCGCTACGGATAAAGAAGCCGAGAACCACGTGTGCCGGGTAATGCTGCGTATGGAGTTGTTCCTACTGGTGCCCGCTCACTCAGCCTACCAGCACGCGGACGAAATCCTGGGCCTCGACCGAATCGATCTGCCGCTGGTGACTCTGCCACGGCACGAACCGGCATGTCGGATTTTCCAGGACGAACTCAGGGCGCGCGGAGTCGACTGGTATCCCTCGTTGGAACTCGCGAGCCTCGAGTTGATCACGCGCTACGTCAGTTCGGGCTTCGGCATCGGCCTCGCCCTCGAAGTGCCTGGCAAGCAGTGGCCCGACAGCGTCAGAACTCTACGCCTGCCCGACTTTCCAAAAGTAATCTTCGGAGCCTTCACCAAAGGCCCACCCGACGGCCTTGCCGAGTTGTTTCTTGAGGAAGTCCAACGCGTGACCAATCTCATGTCGACCGCGGTTAGTTGATAGAAACTATTCATCTGGAAACTATTTACCTGGCACTAGTGTTGGTAGGCGATGACAGATTGTCTGTCCCTCTATGCGAGGAGGATCGGTGTGGAAAACTCTTTGAAGAAATCACACGCTAGCGGGGTCGTTAGATGCGCTCAGCTAATCTGTAAGAACGCAATTCTTCTTGAGCAGGTCGAACATGAAATTATTGTCCCGTGCGGAAATAAACACCCCACAACGCAAATAAAGCTTGCTTACATTTCTGTTAGGTCAAAAAAATTTTTATGGCCTCACAGCAACAATTAAATACCGAACTCGCCCACGTGTTCTTCGCCGATATTGTCAATCTCTACTCCCAGTCCCAACGACAATATGACTGCACCGGAATCTCCGATATCCACTATTGCCAACTCGGTGCATTGCGCTGTTTGAGCAGTTCGATCACGGGTCAGGAATTCCTCCAATATCATGCTGACCAGAATGTCGCCGACATCGAACCAGGACATTTCTTCAAGGCTCTCAAAAGCGAACGCCGTCTTGAGAACATCACCTCGCTCAATGACCTGCTCACCATTCCCATGAATAAAAATATTGCCGATCCATTTGCCCAATGCCGTGAACTCGATGACTGGGACATTTACGCCGTGGACGGGCACTATCATAAAGCCGCCTGTTTCGATCCGAAACACGTGGCCTCCGATGGCACACTCCGCGCCATGGGAACGGGACATTTTTTCCGCATGAACATGCGCACCCACCATCTCAGTTGCCTCGCCATGGCCGAGCCAAAAGACGGAAAGAAAAAGGAACACGACATGGCTGCCATCAAACGAAGCACCGCCCAAGCCCTGCGCTACGGTGCTAAGGTCGGACGTAAAGTCATGCTAATTTGGGATAAGGCATGCATCGATTACCACCACTGGTCTAAGCTCAAACACAATTATGGAATCTACTTTACGACTTGCGAAAAATCCAACAGTGCAGCTGAAATCTGTTCTATCAACCTATTAGATCATGCTGATCCTCGCAACGCGGGTGTGGAGTCCGATCACATGGTGGGCACATCCAATGGCGTGCAACTCCGGCGCATCGTTTACATCAATCCCGAAGACGGGGTAACCTACACCTATCTGACCAACGACTTCACCCTACCAGCCCATCAGATCGTGCTGCTCTACAAACACCGCTGGGACATCGAGAAAATCTTCCACGAACTCAAAAGCAAGATGAACGAGCGCAAATCATGGGCGAGCTCAAAAGAGGCCAAGAAAAGCCATGCGATTTTTGAATGCCTCACCCACAACCTGCTGCTATTATTCGAAAAGCATATTGAAAATACCGAAGGACTGCGTGACGAAGTGGAAGAGAAAAAGCAAATTGGGAGAATCAAGGCCGCACCGAGAATCATCATCAAGGACGTGAGGAACTTTATCAACTCAGCGCTCACAAGAGCCACGCAGCGGACGCAACGATTTATCCACTGGGTTCGAGTGCGACTCTATCTCAACGTCCCCTGGAGCGAATCTATAGCCCGCCTGCGAGAACTATGGACTCTAACAGTTCCATAGTTTTCCACACCGATCGCGAGGAGTGGAAAAAAATCCTCACTCCCGAGCAATACCGCATCCTCCGCCAAGCCGGCACAGAAAGGCCAAACGGCGACGTTTACCACGAATTCAAAAAACAAGGCGAGGGCGCTTATCACTGTGCCGGCTGCGGCGCCTTGCTTTTCAGCTCAAAAGAAAAATTCGACTCCGGCTGTGGTTGGCCTTCCTTTTACGATCCAGCAAAAGCTCAGAACGTCACCACCAAAGTCGATACCTCCGGCGGCTACACTCGCACCGAAGTCAATTGCGCCAAATGCAACGGTCACCTCGGCCACGTCTTCGAAGGCGAAGGCTACAACACCCCCACCGACAAACGCTACTGCATCAACGGAGTAGGTTTGAAGTTCGTGCCTGCGGAGGACTAGGTTTTCAGGTTTTTTTGATCACATGAATCTTGGCTAATGCGCTCTCGTATTCGTAACGCAAGGCTTTGAATTTAATCTGCATCTCTTTAACCGTGGGTGCATTTGGCAATAGGGTAGAGAAGCCCTCATCACCCTCGCTGAGTTGTCCCTCGCACATCCTTTTCAATGCAATTTCAAACTGCATCGGCGTCAGTCCTGCTAGATCAAACGCCTTCTTCCAATCCGCCATTCCGAATTGGTAGTCCCGTTCCAAAAGGTAGAGATCTAACCAATCTCGGCTTTTGGATCGGCTGGCGGTGACCGTTGCTTTGAGCTGACACAGCTCTTGGAATGAGGCGATCTTGAATAAGGGTTCCGTTTCTATCCCAGCTTGCGACTGATTCAGCAGTTTTGCATGCTGCGGCTCGGCGGAGAAAAAAGTAAGCTTCACGGCGCCATCTACCATCCAGTCTTGCTGGCTGTCGGCTAACTCCAATCCAGCGGTTTGAAAATCATCGTAGGCATCCAGATTCACCTGATGGGTAATGATGTGCCCGCTCCTTTCAAGAAGCCTTTCCAGTTCCTTCAATGCGGCTCTTGGAAGCTTGGGCAGAAGGGTAATGAAATCGAGATCCTCACTGAGCCGGTGCCCGATATGTAGCGAAAGTGCAGTTCCGCCGATTAACGTAAAGGAGCCCAGCAAAGGCGAATCGCGGATTTCCTGAAACAGCCGCGCAGTGTTAGCTGGCATCACCTCCTCGGCTGCTTTCAGTTCTGGGTTTCCAGACATGCCGCCTCCTCCATCGTTGCCAGACACCGTTCGACGATAGGCTTGGCTCGTTTCAATTGATGTATTTCCTCGGGGTATTTCCGTTTCTCAATCCCGTTCATCAGGTTTTTCCAGTTCTCCTGCAGTCGTTCGAGTCCGAAATAGGCTGCAATATCGAGAAGGAGATGAAAGTTCGGTTGGCGGAGTAGGGCAACCGATATCAGCACATCGTCAGAGGCATTCGGGTTTGACCAGACAAGGCTGACCCGTCCGTGTGCGTCCCAGAAATCTCTGTTTGAATTTGGCATGCTGACACACTCAATTTCATCTGATTACCGATTTTCAGCAAGGCGTATTTTGCGATCGAACCCGCTCATCCTGCTTTGCGCCTTCTTGCCCCTCGTAGCCTTCTTGACCACCATAGCTTTCTTGGCCTTCGTAGCTTTAGCGAAGTAGGCAGCGACGGTGGTGGCTACGAGGGGCGAGGTGAAACTCTTCAAACCTCAGTGAATTTTTTAACGTTTAGAACTTGCTCATCTCGGCAGCCCAAACAATGCTTTCCCAGCAACGGCGGTTTGGCGGAATTGGTAGACGCGCTCGACTCAAAATCGAGTTCCTTGTGAGTGTGGGTTCGATTCCCACAGCCGCTACTTCCCTTTTTCCCGAGTCAAACCAACGCAGCATGTCTACTCCGCGCAGCATCGGCATCATCGCAGGCAGCGGAATCTATCCGGAAACATTCGTCCGCGCCGCTCGTAAAGCCGAACCCAACACCCGCCTCGTGGTCGTCGGTTTTGAAAATGAAACCCGAGCCGATCTCGAAGCACAGGTCGAAGCGTTCCGCTGGGTGCGGGTCGGCCAACTTTCCAAACTCATCAAGTTTCTCGTAAGCGAAGGTGTTACCGAGGCGGTTATGATGGGACAGATCTCACCAAAAAATCTTTTCGATCTCCGCCCCGACATCCGCATCCTGATGATGCTAGCGAAAGTGAAGAAACGAAACGCGGAGACCTTGTTCGGAGCCATCGCCGAAGAACTCGCCAAAGACGGCATCAGCCTTTTACCTGCGACCACCTTTCTCGAAGATCACCTTCCTTCCGCCGGCCACGTCATCGGCCCCATCATCAAGCCTCGCACGCTCGAAGACCTCGAATACGGTTTCGACATCGCGAAAAAAACCTCCGCCCTCGATATCGGCCAATCGGTTGTTGTTAGACACGGCACCGTCCTAGCTGTCGAGGCATTCGAGGGAACCAACGCCTGCATCCGCCGCGGCGGCGAGCTCGGTCGCAACAAAGACTCCGTGCTCGTCAAAGTTTCCAAACCCAACCAGGACTTCCGCTTCGACGTCCCAGTCATCGGCCCTCAAACCATCGAAAACTGCGCCGAAGCCGGCATCATCGCCATCGGTATCGAAGCCGGAAAAACTCTTCTGTTAGAAAAAGAAAAAGTTACCCAGCTCTGCACGCAACACAAAATCTGCATCCACGCGTTGTAAATTCAGAGTCATTGTGAAGTTTAACCGCAAAGATCGCATAGAACACAAAGAAATCATACTTATTTGTAATCTTTGCGGCTTTGCGTTCTTTGCGGTAAAATTAACCCATTTGGATGAGCATTTCTCTCCTTTGATTTATTAAAATTCACGTCTAGAATCCCGCCGTGAGCAAGCTGATCCAATTTAAAAAACTCACCAGAACTCCGGGAACCTTTTTCCTATTGCTCGGTTTTGCCTCAGCGGAAACCGCGACCCCTCCCCCAGTCACCCTTAAAGACATTGATGCCTGTATCACCCGTGGGGTCGATTTCTTGGTCGCTGATCAAAACGCCGATGGTTCATGGGGCAGCGCGACCCGCACCAAGCACATCAACATCTACGCTCCGCTTCCGGGCGCTCACGATGCCTACCGCGCTGGCGCCACGGGACTCGCCCTCTCGGGCATGATCGATGCCGCAGACAACCGACCCACCACTCTTGCCTCGATCGAAAAATGCGCGGTATGGTCCATCGAACATCTTCCCAAACTCCGCCGTGCGGATCAGACGACCACGTATAACATTTGGGGTCACGCTTACGGCCTGCGCTCTCTAGTCCGCCTTCATCAACGGGAGACAAACGAGGAGAAAAAAACTCTCTACAAAGACCTTGCCCAACAACAGATCGAACTCGTTGGCAGATACGAGGACGTCAACGGCGGTTTTGGTTATCTCGATTTGTTTGACGATTTCACTTCGCAAAAACCGACGGGTATTACCACCTCATTCACCTCAGCCACGGTTATGCTCGCCATGTATGAGGGTCGTGAAAAACTCGGTCTCAAGCTCAATGATAAAATCGTCGGCACATCGCTAGACTCCATCAAACGCCAGCAATTTCCCGATAAATCCTACGGTTACTCACACGAGCACATCATGCGCCCAAGGGCCGATATCAACCGCCCTGCTGGCTCCCTCGCACGCTCGCAAGCCTGCAACGCGGCGCTCCGTGTATATGGAAGAGACGGCATCACCGACGAAGTCATCATCGAATGGGCCGATCGCTTTCTCGCCCGCGAAGGCTGGCTCTCCATCGCCCGTAAACGCCCAAAACCCCACGACATCCATTTCAAAATTTCCGGCTACTTTTACTACTACGGCATCTACTACTTCACCGAATCTGTTAGACTTCTCCCTCCAGAAAAACAAAAGCCCTACGCCGAAAAACTCGCCGCCCTCATCGTTTCCAAACAAGAAAAAGACGGCTCATGGTGGGACTACCCACTCTACGATTACCACCAACCCTACGGCACGGGATACTCTCTGATGGCTCTTACTTGGTGCAAGAAGGTTATTTCTGCTACCCCCTGATACATAGGACGCATTCTTCCGCCGGAGGCTTTGGACTGCTGCGGTTCTTATCCGCAGCTTTCAGAGTTGATAGATATAGACGGAAAGAACCGGAAGTGACCCATCGCTCCGAGTCATAACGCCCAACGTAAGAGCTGGGAATCATCCCAGCAGTCCAAAGCCTGCGGCGATATGAAAAGAAGCCGGTCGGAGACCGGCTCTCGAGTTACTACTCCTCCTTCGCCTTCTTCTTCGCGACCTTCTTAACGGGACGTGGTGGGAAGTCGAAGCTAATTTTTGCGGTGGCTAGGTCGAAGGTGAGGAAGGCATCGAACTTGCGTCTGGTGCGATTGGAGACGAAACCTGTTAGAAGATCGGTTTTACCTTCGGAGAGAAGTTTCAATGCTTGGTCTTCAGGAATTTCTCTTTGGAGAATCGAGCGACCGATGCGGATGCCGTGTGGATCTTTTTTGGTGACCATATCCGGGACGTGATAAGCCTTCTCCGTTGCAAAAACCTTGTGTTCTTTGCCGTCTGAAGTTTTCACTGAGCCGATGAGCATTTCTTCGCTGAGTTCAGGTGCTTTATCGTCGTCGCCTTCAAACAAGAACGCTGTTTTGAATTTCGCATCGATCTGGAGTGAGGCATCGAAGGGCTTGTTGAACTTCGATTTGAAACCTTGCAGCGGACCAACAACGCCTTTTGAAATCAGCGTGCGGAGTTCATCTTCGGTGAGCAAACGTCCGGCGATGTGCTTTTTGATTTTGATCGGCAGTTCAGGATCGCGAGATTCATAGGTCGCGTCGGTTTGTCTTAAAATCAGTTTCCCGTGGATAGGATGTTCGACCTCGATGTCGGAGAAATTCTGGTTTTTTGCGTCTTCAGCGAGTCGGTGAGCTTTGGCGACGATTTCGTTGGTGTAGGCGATAATTTCCTTCATGAACTCAGGCCGCTTCAACTGCCCTTGTTCCATTTGGCGGAGTTTGTATTCCCAATCTCCAGTGAGCATGGGTGAATAGAGTCCCTCAATTTCCATTTGTTGCACGAGATCGATCAATCTCAAGCCAGATGGGGTAACATGCAGATCGCGGCCATCACGGAGAAGATATTTTTGAGAAATGAGACCCTCGATCGTCGCCGCACGGGTGGCGGGAGTTCCGAGTCCACGCTCGGCCATGGCTTCGCGCAGTTCATCATCATTAACGAGCAGTTTTCCCGCGCCTTCCATGGCGGAAAGTAAGGTGGATTCTGTGAAACGTGCGGGCGGACGGGTTTCCTCGTTCACCAATACCACAGGATCGGCTTTCGCGGTTTCGCCGGCTTTCACTGAGACCAATTCATCTTTTCCAGCAGCGACTCCGATCTTACGACCATAGACTTCCAACCAACCTGGAACGGTTAGAACCCGACCTTCGGTTTTGAAAACATCTTTTTCCTTTCCGTGGGAAATGGTGGAGAGTCGGGTGGTTTGTTCGAATTCCGCATTTGGATAGAACACGGCGATGAAACGTTTCACCACCATATCGTAAACTTTTTGTTCCGTATCGGAAAGCTTCGCGGTGATACCTGTAGGAATGATGGCAAAGTGATCGGAAACTTTCTTGGTGTTGAAAACCCGTTTCGACTGATGGAGATGCGGGCCGTTTTCACCTTTACCAGCGAGCACGGCTATGGCGTATTTGGCGACATCGAGATCACTGTTGGCGATCTGCTTCATCGTGTCTTTTACATTTTGCACGTAGTCCTCCGGAAGGTAACGAGAATCCGTTCTCGGATAGGTCAAAACTTTATGCTTCTCGTAAAGTGCTTGAGCGATTTGCAAAGTTCCCTTCGCAGAAAACGGCGCTTCACGTTGCAGAGTTGTTAGATCGTAGAGTTGCGGTGCGATCTGCGTGCTGGATTTTTTCTCCTCGGAAATTTCCGCCCGCTTGCCTTGGCAACGCTCAACAATCGCTTGCGCTTTTGCAGGCTCCCAAATCCGCTCCGGCTTGGCGTGCGGTTTGTCTTCGGATTTCTTGAAATCTGTAGCTATCCATTTTCCCAAATACTCACCCGCCGAGACATTCAGTGTGGCGTGCACTTCGCAATACGCTTCTGGAGTGAATGCTTGAATTTCTTTTTCGCGAGCGGCGAGGATGGCCAAGGTCGGGGTCTGCACCCGGCCAGCAGCGGTGATGTTGAATCCACCGTGGCGTGAGTTGAAACAGGTCAGTGCACGGGTCGCATTCAAGCCAACCAGCCAATCCGACTCGGAGCGGCACTTCGCGGCATCGGCGAGCGGTTGCATTTCCTCATCGGT
>Ga0315901_10002747_pt1 | contig 23795 bp, 16 predicted proteins | sample LakEriMetagenome_10_FD_203761 | JGI IMG/M metagenome (GOLD analysis project Ga0315901, IMG submission 203761) | Freshwater fungal communities from buoy surface, Lake Erie, Ohio, United States - Buoy 2 MA116 | ecosystem: Environmental > Aquatic > Freshwater > Lake | place: USA: Lake Erie, Ohio... | reverse complement strand
GCGGATTGGGAGTCCTGGCCTGCTTCGGTGCGTCCGCGCGTCGATCGCTGGATGTTCTCGATGCGTCGAATGTCCTTGAGGATGTCTTCCAACCGCTTTCGCTCATCCTTCAAGCGCGACGAGCGGTTCTCGCTTTGCAATAACTCCAACAGCTTCTTCAGGTTTTCGCGACTGGCTTCCTGTTCGGTAATTGCGCGGGAGAACTGTCCTTTGGCCAGCAGATCGCTTGCTTGCAACAGACGTTGCTGCGTAGCAAGTTGCTTGCTCAATTGCGCCGCTTGCATCAACAAGCCGGACCGAGTCGGATTGGAGGCGGCTTCCAACTCGCTCATCCGCAAGAACAGTTCTTCGAGTTTCGCGTATTGAACTGCGAGTTGACGTTGTTGCTGCTCGAGTTCCCTCACCGCGTCGGGCGTGGGAGTGTCTTGACTCCAGGTGGTCGGAGCGAGGAGAGCCAGAGCGAATATGCAGAGGATGCAGGGAAGGCTAGCTCTCATTTCAACGCCTCTAGCAATCGTTTTTTCTGTTCCGCCTTCGTTTGTTCCAGCACTTGGTTCTGATCCTCGAGCATTTCACGAACCATATCGATGACTTCGTTGAAGTCCTGGATATCGATCATATCATTCAGGATTGAGGTCAGGGCAGCGATGATCTCGACATTTTGGGCGATCAGGCGATCGACCTTTTGCACACGGTCGGACTCATTGTCCATTCCGGCCACTTTTTCTCCGGCCACTTTTTCGAGATTCGCGATTCCTTGCGCGAAGGGCTTCCACGGGGATTCCAACAGCGCCCCGAGAGGCCTTTGAATTTTCTGTTCGAGTCGATCGCGGCGGTCTCTGCTGTCGATCCGGTTGTGGATCAATTCCGCGAGAATTTGTCCGATCTCCGACTGGACTCCTTGGAGTTCGGCACCGGACTTGTCGGTCTGCGCGGAGGCTTGTTGGGCGCGGAGAACCAGCAGTCGCATACGGCGAGCTTGGGGATCCTCGGCATCCGGTTCTCGGCGCTCCGCCTCGGGGTTGGCGTTTGGGTCCGAGGAACGATTCATCGCAGCCAACAAATCTCGCAACTGACCCAGCTCGACCAAGATTTGTTCGAGTCGTGCCCGCATGGCCAATTCCCGTCGTTCGAGGAGAATGAGCAGTTGATCGGGGGTGACGACGTTCAGCTGAATAGGAGTGGATCTGCCGATATGCGGCGCATCTCCTTGTTGCAGGAAGTCGGATGCGGAGACCATCAATGACAGGACGGAGCCGGCTTTTGGCGTTTCCTGGCCACCGTCGCGCATCGCCTTGAAATCGATATCGATATTGGCTTCTCCCCGAGGGGTGATGGCAAGCATGGTTCGTTGTTTCGGTTGTTCATCGACGATGGATTCGATCCAGGCTTCCTTGAGATCGTAGTCGTCGCTCACTTTGCTCCGCACCTGGAGCAGCGCCTGTTCGGTGATCGCGGTACCGATCCCGTCGAGGACGAAATCGACGTTGGGTGGGTTGTCCGCAATCGCAGCCAGTACGAATTGCTGCACGCGGGTCGAGACCAGCCCGTGATCGTCCCACAATCGGAGTTCCAGAAGAAGGTTTGCATCCAACTGCCCGAGGGGCAAGCGGAATTCCTGGGTTGGCTCGTCAAATTCCCTTGTTTCGACTGGCTGGGTGACAACGCCATCCGGGCCGGAGCGGACAATCATCCATTCGCTGCGGCGGATTCGGTTGTTGGATTCGATGCGCAGTCCGACTTGGGTCCCTTGAGGGAGTCGGATGCCGTTGCGATAAGGGAGGGTCTCCTTGCCCCACACCGTTTTCGTGGATCGCTGCAGATAGGCTGGGTACTCGACTTCGATGTTCGCGGCGGCGACCAGTGGCGCGTCGATAGCGCGCAGCGTCAGATTCCCGATGCGAGCATCTCCGCCAGTCAGGCTCATCGCCAGGGAGTCGTTGATCGATTCCAGCGGGGGCCCGTCGAGAACAAAGTTCTGTCGTGCGCCCTCCTTCGCGCTGCGGCGCAGGTTTGCGCGGCCTCGATTGCCATCCGCATCTCGGTAATTCATCGCGCAGGTATCGTAGGGCGGGGCCAGAAGATTTTCCGCCCAGATCTTCAGTTGGCACGAACTTCCTTTTGGTACGCGCACGGTTCCGTCGTGGAAGGGAACCATGTAGCGTTCGCGCACAGTTTGGTTGCTGAAGGGGGGAATATCCATCTCGACGCCGACCAATCCCAATTGCGTTGTTCTCGGCCAAGGTGCATCCGACAAGCCGAACAACCGCTGGCCCCACTGCCATGTCCACTTCGGTGCCAGGAGCGCAACGACACAGCTGATTCCGGCAATCGCTGCAAAGGCGATCAGTTCCCGCTGCAAGGATTGGAACCGGACCATGGAGCGGATGTCGATCTGGGAAATTCGCGAGATTGCAGCGTCGCGAGCGATCGCCAGGACACCGGGACGGAGGGGATGCTCAAAGCGATCGGCGGTGTCACTGGTCTTGGCCGATCCCGCTTGAACCGTCGTCACCAACGAGCTCTTGAATTCCGGATGTTGCTTCTCGATCGCCAGGGCCAGCGCATCATCGCTCCAATGAACCAACCAACGATTCCAGAAAAAGTGGTAGAGGAGAGCCGCTGCCCCGACCGCGAGAATCCCGAGCATGATGATCCGGACCAACCTGGGCGACTCGTCGGCACCGAATCGAGTCGGCAGGTAGTCGATCAATCCGAAGCACCAGAAGGCCGCCATGACCCAAATCCCCAGCGCCACCCAACCTTGGCATGCTATCAAACGACTGATCAGGCTGCGCAGTTCTGCGAGTTTTTCGCGGATCGTTTCAGGGATCGGATAGAGGGATTCTCGTTTCATTTCGTTAGTTGTAGCACACTTCGATTCGTCGCGCATACGCGAAAACCCAAAGATGAAAATCGATCCCCCCGTGCTTTGGTAACGGGATTGGTGGATAATCGTTGCATGCCAATCCACAACTCCACCAAGTCCGATTCCAAGCCAGATTCATTGTCCTCTCCGGTCGTTTGGGTAACCGGGAGCGGCGCTCCCCGTGTCGGACGCGCCGTCGCTGAGCATTTCGCGAGGGAACATTATCGCATTGCCTTGCATGCGCACCGATCCACGGAGCAAGCGGAACGTGTGGCGCATGCATGGCGAGAGGAAGGGATTCCATGCATGGTCACGCAAGGCGATGTCAGCGACATGGATGCTATGGAACGGGAGGTTCGTGCGATCGTCGCGAGCTTTGGGCGCCTCGATGCGGCGGTGCACTGCGCGGCGATCTGGGAATGGAAGGAACTCGAGCAAACCACCAGCGACGACGTGCGGCGCAATTTCGAGATCAACACGCTGGGTTCCTATGCGGTCGCGAAAAGCGCGGGGCTGCAGATGGTGACTCAAGCTGCGGGTGGTGCGATTGTACTCGTCGGAGATTGGGCGATCGCTCGGCCGTATCGGGACTTCAGCGCCTACTTCACGGGGAAAGGTGCCATCGAAACCATCGTGCGATCCATGGCGGTGGAATTGGCGACCCGCAATCCCTCGGTCCGCGTCAATGGCATCCTGCCTGGACCAGTCATGCTCGACCCTTCCATAAAGGTTGAGGATGCAGAACGCATCCGTCGAGCTTGCCTCCTCCAACGGCATGGACAGCCCGAGCATGTTGCGCAGGCGGCCTACTTCCTGGCACGTCACGAATTCATCACCGGCGTATCCCTTCCCGTTGATGGCGGACGCACGATCTGGTCGGGTTACGAAACCGACCGCATCGCGCATCCAAACTATCCAGCAAACCGCGATGAAGGACACGGCTAACCAGGACACGGACAACCATCCCACGGATCAGCAGCGTGGTGCAACAGCACCTGCCACACGCCCCATCGGTGAGCGCCTCGCGCGTCGCTGGCTTCGGGGTCTGGTTTACTATCCGCTCGTTCTCTTGCTAGCCTTGGTGCTCATCACCATCTACGTTGTCGAGTCGTTCGGTATACGCGTCTGGATTGCCGGTGCGAGTTCGCTGGCGGTTGGGCTGTGGATAGCGAACGCGATCCGGGGCTCGGGCCCTCGCATGCCGGCCGATCGAGCGCCATGGATGACGTTCATCTACATGGTTGTCATCGCGGGTGCATATGGCCTCGTGCACCAACATCAGCGCGACGAGCACCATCGGCAGTCCGAAGCATGGCAAGCCGAAGCGTTAAGCCTGTATCCCGATGGAATGCGGTCCAACGCATGGCAGCCGATCGCTGTGCGAGCTGTCATCGATGAGCCGCTGCGTTACCGGCGATCTACGACGCCGCGTTCACTCCGTTCCGACGTTGGCAACCGCGAAGGAATTTCGGACGATGACACGGCCTCCCAGGATGACCTTCACTGGCAAACCCTCACGCGGGTTCGCATTCAGCAAGCGCGTCGGGCCGATGGATGGAGCCCGAGCGTCGCTGTAGCATCGCTGGTGATCGACGAAAAGGTGCGAGGCTACTATCCGGGCGATCGGGTTGAACTCTACGGTCACTGGCGATTGCCTCCCGAGCCCTCCAATCCGGGGCAATTCGATCTGCGGGCTCGGTATGCCGAACTCGGATGGACTGCCCAACTTCGGGTCGAATCCTCCGAGCAGTTGCTTCGAATCCCCAGCGAATCGAGTGTTCGTCTGGATCGGCTCCTTGCACGGATGACCGACTGGTCTTTGGCGACGATCGAGCATTACGTTCCGTTTGGCCAGGCCCCGCTCACCGCAGCGCTGGTGCTCGGACAGCGCGAGCAGGCTCATTGGGATCTGCAGGAGGAACTCCTGGCAACCGGGACGATTCACATGCTTTCCATCTCGGGGATGCACATCGATATGGTTGCAGTGGCCTTGATGGTGGGGGGATTGATGTTGCGATTGCCGCGCGCTCCGACGCTGATCGGTATCGTGCTCGTGTGCGGTTTGTACGCGATGCTTTGCGGAGCCAATCCCCCGGTGGCTCGGGCTGCATTGATGTTGACGGCGGCATGCCTCGCACGACTGCTGCGATGGCAGTTGACGAGCTTGAATATTCTCGCGGGCGCAGCCTTGGTGCTCCTCATCCAACGCACGAGTATCGCGTTCGAGATCGGAACCCAGCTCTCTTTCATGACCGTTGCGGTCTTGATTTTGACCTTTCCGATTTTGCAGCACCGACAGGCACCGTTGCGACGATTGCTGGAGAGCCGGCAGACAGGCAGCCAAGTCGCGTGGGCCGGCGCGAAGCGTTTCGCTTGGGAATCCCTCCGCAGCAGTTTTTGGGTCTGCTTTCTTTCGGCGCCGTTGGTTTGGAGCAACTTTCATGTGCTCAGCCCGGTCGCGATCGTGCTCAACCTGGTGCTGTGGCTTCCGATGCTCGTCGCGTTGCTCTCAGGCCTGGCACTGATCCTATTCGGCTGGTTGCCTCCGATCGCCGCTCTGCTGGGGATCCTCTGCGGAGCTGCTCTTTGGATCCTGACGCAATGCGTTGCCATCGCGGAGTCGCTGCCGCTGAGTCACTTCTGGCGCGCGGCACCTCCTGCGTGGTGGATGGTCGGTTTTTACGCGCTCGCGCTCGGGATTGTCCTGTGGCGAGGAACCCGTCGCACCAGCGCGCGACGACTCCTGTGGCGATCCCTCGCCGTATGGTTCGCCATCGGGTTGGCTTGCGAACCGATCAGCCTAGGGTGGCGTAGCGCGGCGACGCAAGATGGTCCGGGGAAACTGGCGGTCACCTGGATCGATGTCGGTCACGGCACCTGCGCCGCGATCGAAACCCCGAACGGCGAGTTTTGGCTCTACGACGCGGGGCGCCTCGGAGATCACGAACGAAGCTATCAGCCGATCGCCAGCGCCCTGTGGCATCTGGGCTATTCGCGCATCGATCGGATGCTGCTCTCGCACGCGGATTCCGACCACTACAACGCCATGCCGGGTATCGCCAAGCGATTTCATCCGCGCGAGTTTGTCACCACCGACTCGGTGTTGAAGACGGAGAACCCAGCGATCGTGGATCTGCTCCTGCAGCTCGAGCGGCAATCGACACGCACCACCAAATGGCGGCAAGGAGACCGGTACCCAGGACGAGGGGGTTGGGTCGTCGAAGCGATTCATCCATCGATTGAACAACTCGATGCACCGAAGTTGTCCGACAATGCCAAGAGTTTGTGCCTCGTGGTTCGATTCGCAGGAAGGGCGATTTTTCTGCCAGGCGATCTGGAACCGCCGGGAACTCACGCGCTGGTTTCTCAGCCACCGATTCGCTGCGATGTCATGATGGCTCCCCATCACGGCTCGTTGGCAGCGCAAGCCGAAAAGGTGATCGCATGGGCCGATGCCAGATGGGTCGTGGTCAGCGGTTCCGCTCGGGCCGTTACTCCGCGGGTGCTTCAAGCATTCACCCCACCAAACGGTTCGCTATTGATCACCGCACGCGATCACGCCCTAAGGGTTGAGATCGATTCCGCTGGAAAGCTGACGATTCTGCGATGGAATAACTCGAATTGGGAAGAACTTCACCGCGAGATCGACAATCCACCAAGAGAATAATCACTTATCATAGATGCTGTTGTCCTCATGCATCCGAAGGATGCGTTATCGCAGAGAGCCCAACCATCATGAAACTCCACTGCCTCGGTACTGCCGGCTACCACCCGAGCGCCAAACGCCACACGGCATCGTTTTTCTTGCGCGAGGCCAATATTCTTTTGGACGCGGGGACTGGGGTTTTTCGCTTGGACCAACTGATCCATGCGCCCGAACTCTCCATCCTGCTGTCGCATGCCCACTTGGATCATATTGTCGGGTTGACGTACTTTTTGGATTTGGTCGCCATCACACCCTTGGAACGAATCCACCTGTACGGCGAAGCCGAAAAGCTCGAGGCCATTGAGCAGCATCTGTTTCACGAAGCGATCTTTCCGGTGCTTCCCCCAATCGTTTGGCATCCGATCGATACCTTTGGAGAAGATTGGCAAATCGGGCAAGCTAGCGTAACCTGGTTCCCATTGCAGCATCCGGGGGGGAGCGTTGGGTATCGATTGCAATTCCCGGGCCTTAGCCTAGCTTACGTGACCGACACAACTTCTCGTTCCGATTCCGAGTATTGGTCGCGGATCCAAGGTGTCGATTGGTTGATTCACGAGTGCAATTTCGGCGACGAGCATCAGGAACTGGCGGAAAAAACGGGACATAGTTGGACCAGCGCCGTTTTGGAGAATGCCTATCGGCACAAAATCCAGCGATTGGTTCTGATTCATATCAACCCCTTGGACGACCGCCCGGATCCGATCGGACTGGCGGCCGCGACCGCCCGTCTTGGGTCGCGAACCCCGTCGCAGATCCTGCTCGCGAACGATTCCACGGTCCTAGACTTGTCAAGCCTTTGAATTCGGCCTCGTCGGACCCTATAATCAAAATGTTCGATGGGTTGCGCACGGCATCCTCGATCCAAGCTTTCACACCTTCGTTGCTCTTCGATTCGAGGATAAATAGCAAGCATGAATCCCTACGGCTCTCTGAGCGATGACTTCTACGTCAACGTCACGTTGCAGACCGAAATGGACTTGCCTACCGGGCGGGATTCGGTCCTTCATTTCTTCGAGCAGATGCAGCGTCGATTTCCGAAGCTGCAACATTTCTACCAGCGCGAGCGGGGCGAATTCATTCTCGAAGAGGAAAAAGAACATGGCGCGTATCGATGGGTAGCCGTCGAATCCCGTCGGATCAGCAGCGGCGTCGTGAATCCCAACTCGCTCGAAGAAGCCATGGAGCAGCATCGCGAAGTTCTCGAGATGGCTCCGTACATGCTTTCGGTCAGTCGACTCGACTGCGAAGCGGTCAGCTTAATGTACGGTTTCGATTACGCCTACCGAGGCAACCACAACCAACTGTTGGCCGATGCAATCGGTCTGCCCGTCGGACTCGAAGCGATCACCCAACGCCCTGGCTCGCAGCTCATGGCCTACGAGCCGATGGTGCAAATCTCGCTCGACGATGTCTTCCGCACCCATGCTCGAATCAACTTCGAACCCAGAACCGGATCCTTTCCCCATCGCGGTCCAGAGTTCTCCGACGAACTGTTGAGTGTCTACATGACAGTCCGGCGCTTTGATTCTCTCCGACCCGACGAACTGTTTGTCGACGAACTTCGCAGGTTGGAAACGCTGTCACGCGAGTTGATGGACAATTACGTCGTCGAACACATCCTCAAACCGCTGCAGAACTCGATCGCGATCCGTTGAGCGCGGCGGCTAGTGAATCCGAAGGACTAGCACGGGGCATTTGGCCAAGCGGATAATGCGCTCTGCCACGCTTCCGAGCAACAGGCGGGTCAGCCCGCTGCGGCCATGGGATGGAACGATCAACAACCCGGCGCCGATCGCCTCCGCTCGCTCAACGCAGACCGTTCCCGGATCGCCAATAAGTACCTCGCGAGAAATGCCAGCATACTTGGAGTCCGCGAATTCCTCCTCCATGGACTTTTGCGTGTACTCCAATCGAACTCGATCGTCGATCGCCTCGACGGGGAATCCTTCGGGGGCGAGGGGAACGAAGGTGGGCAAAACGTGGAGAACATGAATTTGAGTTGGGGAATCGGCGATTTCCAAGGCTTTGTCTACCGCTGTGCGGGAGTGGGCTGAGAAATCAAAGGGAACCAGGATCGGCTCGCGAACGGAGAGTGCCATGTCAGAGGTCCTCACAGCGTCGATGGAAGGGAAAAACAAACTCCGGACAGACCGGTCATTGTAGCGGGAATCCGCAGCATCGTCGCGGCGTGGAAGCCCCGGATTTCTCCATTGACCGCACGTGGTGGTTCCTCGATACTCCGGGAGGAATTTTCTTGGTCCTACCCCTAGCATTCCAGGGTTTATGGCGATCGCAAGCAACAATCAGGATCCTCCCTTGGCGGACGGGCTCGGGCCGTACTGTCGCCGACTCGGCGAGCGGGCCAGATGTGCTGCGCGACAATTGCGAGACGTTCCGACGTCCGTGAAGAACGCATGGCTGCTCCGATCGGCCGATCATCTGCTTCGTCGCATCGATGGGATACTCGAGGCCAACGCGCGGGATGTTGCTCAGGGGGCCGAACTCGGATTGACCTCTGCAGCGATCGATCGCCTGATGCTCAACCCGGACCGCATTGGGGGAATTGCTGCTGGCTTGCGTTCGATCGCATCATTGCCCGACCCGGTTGGTGAGATTCTTGGGGGCGGGGTCCGGCCCAACGGTCTTCAAATCCGGAAGGTTCGCGTTCCATTGGGGGTTCTTTTTTTCATTTACGAGTCCCGTCCCAACGTGACGGTGGATGCTGCGGCGATTGCGATCAAGAGTGGCAATGCGATATTGCTTCGCGGGGGCAAGGAGTCGTTGCGGAGTTCGTCGGCGTTGGTATCGGTACTCGAGGAAGCCGCGCGGGAATCGGGTTTGCCTGAGCATGCGATTCAATTTGTCGAGACACCGGATCGGAATGTGGTTGGTGAGTTGTTGCAGTTGGACGAGTGCATCGATTTGGTGATCCCCCGAGGGGGAGAGAGTTTGATTCGTCGCGTGGTAGCGGAGGCGAAGATGCCGGTCCTGAAGCATTACCACGGAAACTGCCACGTCTACGTGGACGAGTACGCCGATTTGGCGGTTGCTCTTCGCATCGTGGTCAACGCCAAGACGCAGCGGATGGGGGTCTGCAATGCTGCGGAATCGTTGTTGGTTCACCGGTCGGTATCCAAAGCATTCTTGCCGAAGGCCGCCGAGGCGTTGCAATCGCGAGGGATTGAGCTTCGCGGTGACCCTCAGGTACTCGAATGGATCGATGGGGTGGTTCCCGCCACGGATGCGGATTGGTCGACGGAATATCTTGGGCCGATTCTCAGCATCCGCATTGTGGACTCTTTGGACGAAGCCATCGACCATATCCAACGCTATGGTTCGCACCACACCGACGCGATCGTTACACGCGATATCTCGCGCGCTGAGCAGTTTTCTCGGCAGGTCGATTCGGCGGCGGTGATGATCAATTGTTCGACACGATTTCATGATGGAGGGGAGTTGGGGCTGGGTGCGGAGATCGGAATCAGCACCGACAAGCTTCATGCCCGTGGTCCCTGTGGTCTGCAGGAGTTGACGACCTACAAGTACATCGTGACGGGTGAAGGGCATGTGAGGGAGTCGTAGTCCGCGAAAAGGAGTTCGCCATGTCAGAAAACACACTCAGCCGCAATGACGTAGAGAATCTGTTGAAGTCGCTCGACGAGACCGCTTCTTCGTCGTCGGCTCCCACTCCCGCGTCGTCGGTGAAAATAGAGGGCAAAAAGGGTGCACCGAAAATTCGGGTCTTGAACTACGATTTCAAGAGGCCCGAGCGGGTTGGCAAGGAGCAGATGCGATCGCTCCAGTCTTTGCACGATGGTTTTGCACGCAACTTCGGCGCTTCGTTATCCGCGATGCTTCGAAGCATCATCGAAGTTCGCTTGATCAGCGTGGACCAGCTGACCTACAGCGAATTCGTTTACTCGCTCGAAATACCCACGTGCTTCAATTTGCTCAAGCCCTTGCCGTTGGAAGGAAATTGGGTACTCGACATCAGTCCTTCGCTCCTCTACCCGATCATCGACCGAATGCTGGGTGGATCGGTCAGCAGCGAAGCGATCCCCAAGCGTCCTTTGTCAGAAATCGAACTTCGGCTCGCAGCGAGGATCACCACCGTCTTTCTCAAGGAATTGCAGGATGCATGGCGCAATGTTCTCGAGATGGACTTGCAGGTGGAGCGTGTCGAGAGCAATCCGCAGTTGGTCCAGATCGTCCCGCCCAACGAGGTGGTGGTCATGGTCAGCTTCGAGTTGGTGATGGGTGCGATCCGCGGAACCATCAACTTGTGCATTCCATTCAATACGATCGAGCGAGTCGGGAGCAAATTGTCCAGCAACAGCTGGATCGGCTACGCCACCGCGCGGACCAATGAGCAATCGGTGAAGCAAATCAGTTCCCGCCTCGATGGCTCGATCGCAGACATGGTGGTAACGCTGGCGCGCTCATCGATTACCACGGCGGAACTGTTCGGGTTGGAGGTTGGGGATATCATCTCCACGGAAAAAGATATCCATCATCCCCTCGAAGTAGAAATCGCGAATCGCGTCAAGTTTATGGCTTCGGCGGGCTCCTACAAAGGACGCAAAGCCATCAAGATCGAGCAGGTCGTTGGCAAATCGGAATAAAGGAGCGCGGGGAATCAGACGGCGCTCGACGTCGAACATGTTCCGCAATGCCCCTTCACTAGGACTTCGCTGATGCGGGCGATATTGTGCGCGCGGCGTACTGTGGCATTCGGGAGAGGCATGTCTTCGATGCATGAAACCATCCCACAGTCCATACAGACAAAGTGAGGATGGCTGCTCCGATCATGCTCAGGATCGGCCAACAGGAATCGCCAGACGTGGTCTCCTAGTTCGGTCCGAATGACGAGATCGGCTTCCGCCAGGTCGGTCAAATTCCGAAAGACCGTCGCTTTGTCGAATCCAAGCGGGACCAATTGATCCGCGAGTTCGGCATGTGTTTGCGGCTTGGACGATCGCTTGAGAGCGTTGATGACCGAGATCCGCGCTGGTGTGCTTCGCAACCCCGCTCCCTTCAGTATCTGGCGTGCCTCGAGAACATCATCGACGGGATTTTTCTTAGGTTTCATGCTCCACCTCATGCGACTCGGGGCATAGACACTTCGCCAAACGGTACTTGGTCTCCGGGGCTCGAAGCTCGAGTTTGCCAAACCCGTACTCCGCTCCGAGCGCTACCGCCGCCTGTTGATGTTCAGCATAATTGGTGATCAACATCACGGGAATCGACTGCAAACGCGGATCGGATTTCATGCGGCGGATAATCTCCAAACCGTCGGAATAATCGATGTCCAGTTTTCGATTGACCAGGACCAGATCGACATGCTGAGACTGGAGAACTTGCAGCGTATCGCTCCACTGATCTGCTTTTAGGATTTCGGCGTTAAAACCTTGCAGGAGCATGGCGGACAGGGCGGCGTGATCGGGTCCGCAATTCCCGACATCGAGAACGATCTTGCGCATATCTATCACTGTTTCTGTTTCGCCTCAAGCAATTGGACTTCCAGTTCACGGACCAGGTCGCTTTGGAGATACCGCTGCATCAGGTCCCGTGTTGTTTTGATCATCGTTTTGATTCTTTCCTCGACTGGAGCGGGAATGTAGCCCGAGTCGGTTGCAATGGCACGTAGCTCAATCGCCTGGATCTGAGCCGACATCCCTTCATAATTCTTGACTTTCTTGAGTTCGTCGACGAGGGCCGACGCATCGTCTAAGTTTCCTTCGTCGAGTTTGCGCCGGATTCGCGACTCCAGAATTTTTCGACGGGCCACGACATCGAGGACTTCCCCTTGCAGGCCCTTGAGAAAGCCTTCGGCTTGCAGCCGCCGACGGTCGTCCGGCAAATCGGCTTTCTCCAATTCCCGGTTGCCGGTGATAATTGGTAGCCGGGCCAGAAGAGTATCCCCGTTTTTGACATAGTATAAATAGAGGGGAACGTTGATCGGGATCGTGCTGGTGGGAGGTTTTTCGCGCTGTTGCTTGGGTTTTTCCTGCGCTGGCACCTCTTCCGGTATCGGTTCCCCGGTCGCGACAGTGCTACGGGCTTTGGCGATCGATGGGACGGCGCTGGACGCGGGTTGATCGTACGTGATCGTGGGTAGCTTGGATTCCTGGATATCGATGATGCCGCGCCAGTCGGTTCGACCGACCATTTTGAGTTCATCGGTGCCAGGGGTCCGCAGATAGATCTCTGCGCCGGGGACAGCGCTGGATGGCGTTTGACGGATCCCGAGTTTGAGTTCGGTAGCTGGGAATCGAGGCTGCACCTTGAGAGCCACGCGCCGTGTGCGACGATTTTTTGCGGCGGCCAAGGCACCGCGACTGGCTGCGAAAATCGCCCCGTAATAACGGGCTGAATCGATCGGTTCGGTAATCGCGATGTAGGTGAACGCGAGGCTTTGAAGCGTTGTTGGATTTCCGTTGAGGTCGTCGCGCCGCACGTACGGGGCGACCACATCGCCGGGGCGGATATGGATGGGGGAATCCTCCGAGACTGCCAGACCAGCGGCCCGCACTCGGAGAACCGCCGTCTTGTTGTCGTTCTCTTCGATGCGCACCATTGGCGTGAATGAGCGCCGTTGAAGAAATGCCACGGCCTGGGGAATTTCTTGCAGGCTTCGTACCTGCATCGACTCCTGGAGTCCGAGCCGACGGACGAACGCATCGAGTTCTTTTGCTCGAACGGAGAGCAACTCTCCTTGACGATCGATGGAAACCAAAACAATCTTGTCCTTATCCCTCATCAGCGCTTCGGGCTGCCACGGGAATCGGGTCGGAATCGAGCGAGCCACCTCTCGGAATTTGGAAGCCTCGGACTTGGGGATCAACGCCGCCAGGTGCTTGCCGGTGAGAAGGTCCTGGCGGAGCTGTTCCGATGCCCCCGGATACCTCTCGGCTTTGTCCTGCAAAGTCTTCCAGTTCTCGAGGTCTTTTTTCTTTCTTTCGACGACTGGTTGAATCTTTTGAATGTCGCGATCGAGTCGCGTTTGGTCGCTGAGCGCTTGATTGAAACGCTTGGTATCCTCGGATTTCCCGAGAGTCGTCACTCCGCGTTTGCGAAACTCCGCGATTTCAGATGCAAGGGATTTTTTTCGGTCCAGCAGGGGCTGCAATTGTTTTTCGAGGGGGGCGATATCCTTGTCGACGAAAAAGGGGAGCATATCGCGCTGCAGCGCTCCGTACTCGAGGCTCAGCATGGCGACCTTCGGGATGCGTTCCATCACCGAATCGAATGTCCGGATGCTGTTCAAGCTGGCCGCGCGGGCCTGGGCATCCTCTTTGGCCTTGAGCTCTTCTTGTTCACGCCGGGACATCTTCTTCTTCTCGTCCTCGGTAAGTACGCGGCGTTCCTCGCGAGGTTGCAGGGCTAGGAACGCGTTCTTTGCTTCATCCGACTTGCTGAGCATCAAGACCAGTTCGCGAGCCAGCAGTTGCTCGACGGTCAATTCGTCGAGGTGGTAGAGGACCGAGCCGAAAAGGGCATCGGGAGTCTCCCCGACGAGGGTGCTAGACGCGGCTCCGAATTCGATTTCGCAACACTCGGCGATGCGTCGGTAGAGATCTTGCCTACTCGCTTCATCGATCCCTAAAGAAGGGGACATGCTGACCCATACCTGGATGCGATAGGGAGAAAACTCCCAGGCCTCGTTGGAACTGGACTGGGCGCGTAGTTTGCCCGGCAACAGGGGAAAGCAGACCAGCAGAACAACTGCGAACAAGATCCTCATGGGACGCGGTACCTCCATTTCTGGACGTCCTGATACAACCCGAGCGGCTTGGGCGCGATTCCGATCAGCTCGCTTCGATACGCGAAAGACTCGCCAACCTGCCATAGGGGCAAGATCGGAAGATGGGCGGCGACCAAGGAATGAAGATCTTGGCACCCCTGTCGAACTTGGATCCAGTTCCGTGCCGCGCCCAATTGCGATAGGGCTTGAACGATGAATTGGTTGTTGGTCTGGGCCGGTGCTCCGACTCCAAAGAGTCTCTCGGCATCGGTGGCGGGTTCCCATACCGAAGCGGTGAGATAGACGATGTCGACCGGCGACTCCTCTTTGGGACTGGGGATGCGATCGAGAACCACGAGTTCCCCAGGAACATCGATCAGCTTCCATTGTTCGATGATCGCTTGACCCGCCACGCGCGCCGCTTCGTAATTGGGAACACCCAGGCTAAGCTTCGGGATGGGAGGAAGCTTATCTCCTTTCTTTTCGGCGGCTACGCGCAGCTTGTTGCTGGCAATCAGGATCAGCACTTTCGCCAAACGGGGATCGTAGGCCAGGTTTTCCACCGAAGTGTTGTAGGCATAGGCAATTGGGTCGGTATCCACGGCTCCGCGCGGGAACGGGCCGCTGATCACTTGGCTCTGGGCTGCCTCTCCGCCGCCCAGGATCTCCCCCTTCAAGATGGCTTCGCGGTTGATCGCGTAGAGCAAGGCTCGGCGAAATTCCCGGTCGTCCAAATAGGGATTGGAGCGGCGCGGCACCAACATGTGCACGGTCGGAAGTGCATAGTTTTCGACGGTCACGGTGCGCGCCACCGACGCTCCGCGCAGCCGCCGCGCGTCGGCTGGGAAGAGGCGATCGATGATCTCGACATCGCCGCGGAGGAATTGATTGATCGCCTCGTTGGGGTCCTGGTAGAGGACCTCATGGATTTCCAGGGGTTGGAATTCCGCGGCGGGAGTCGAGGCGGACCATGCGAACCGCCGTACGGTACCTTCGTCCCCTTGGACTCGGTACAGGACTCCTGGTGGTCCCGATTCGGCGCTCGTTCGCTCGATCGGCCACTGCAAAAAGGCTTGCGGCAGCACATGCGGACGCCGAAATCGAAGCTTCAATCGTTCGGGGCCAAAGAAGGAGACCGAGTCGAGAATCGCTGACCATGCTGGCGAGTAATCCGGCTTTCCGATCGTGGCGCGCCGGAGGAAGGACTGGGAGAGCATCAAACTGTTGGGCACCCCTACGTTCCCGGCATTTTGGATCGCCAAGTCCAATTCGAATTGGTCATCGCTTTGCTGGAACGATCCCAAGGAAAAACGGTATTGCCCTCCCTCGGCGCCGGTTCCACGAAATTCGAATAGGGGTTTTTCGATCAATTGCCCCGATCGAAAAGCGGGCCAATCGGCCAAGGCCGCGGTGTCGGGATGATTCGATTGCTGAAAGACCGCTACCCGCGCGATCGGATACTCTCGCAAGAGATCGCGAAGCAGGTCTTTCCCGCCGTCGATCTCCGGTTCGATCTCGAGCATGCGCTTTGCTTCCCGGCGAGCACCCAAGTAATCCTTGCGATCTCGCAACTGGAGGGCGCGGGCGCGGTACTCCTCGGCCAATTCCAAAAATTTTTCTTTCCATTGGCCTACGACGGGAAGGGGGTCGGCACTGTAATCCTTATCCAGCCTGGCGACCATGGCTTTGGCAGTCGCCAAGTCATTCTTGTCGAAGTAGGCTTGAACGAGTTGGTTGGACACCGTCGTGATGAGATTGCGTACGCGGTCGCGTTGGTAGTTGGGAAAGCTCTTTTGCAATTCCTCGAGAACCGCCATCGCATGGGGCAGGCTCTTTCGCTGGAGCAGATCCGCAGCGCTTTCGATCAAAAACTCCTGCCTCAAGGAGGCCAAGCCTGGGGTCTGCGGATAGTTGACCATGAGATAATTGAGATGCTCAAACGCCTCGCCAAAGTTCTTCTCTCGCACCATTGTCTTGGCCCGCTCAAGAATCATTTGCTCGTAGAGCCAAATCCGTGCGACATCGTTCCAAGCCACCTCGTAGCGGCGGGTCGGGAACAGAAGGATGGTAACTTGGAGCTTTTCTCCGTCCTTGGTATCGGTGGGAATCCGACGATTGGGAAAATCGATCGGTGCCACCTTTACACTGCGGCCCGATGCTTCGGCGGTCAAAGTCACGATGTCAAACGGTTCTTCATCGAGCAGCGAGGAAGTCGTTTCGATTTCCTCGAGAACCTTTTCGAGCGGAGTTTGAGCAAACGACTGCACCGAAGTGAACGGCACCGAAGTGAAAAGCAGGATCGCAACAACCGCACCAAAAGGGCGGCACGCGCGATCCCAGGCTTTGTTTGCGAATGGAATTCTCATCGCGACGCGCCTGTCACGCTGGACTCATCCGGAGCGGGTACGGGCAACTCAATCAGGATTCCCTCGTCCCCCGGAACCAGGATCCCTTCCGGCAATACGATCGGAGTACCGCTGGCAGGTTCTCCGGAAGCCGCTTTTCCAACCATGCGGCCATCGATCGAGGAAATGCGCAGCAAATCCCCGAGCGTGCTCGTCAACAGCACGTCTTGTCCCAGACGGACCGGTTCTCCGACCAGGACCATTTGCGGTAGCGGCACACTCCACAATTGTTTGCCGCTGGCATCGAATGCTACCAGTCCCTCGATATCGTTGAACGCCAGACCTAAGGTACGATCGTCCATCGGGAGTGTGAACGGACCCCACGCAAAGCGTCCTTCGAAATTCAGCTCAGCGATTTTCTTCAGTTCGCCGCTTTCATAGAAGTCGAGATGGTCGCCCGATGCGCCTGGCGAAACGCCCACCACAACGTCTTCGAGAACGGACAATCGTCCTTTGAGTGATCGCTCCAAGGGCTGCGTATTGAGCATCCGCAACTGTTTCCCGGTCGAGAGCTTGTAGAGATTTCTCTTTTGATCAGCAACGACGACCGATTTCTTGTCGGCGAGTAGGACGGGGTTGAGCCAGACAGGCTTTTCCCCGGCGGAGATGGTGGGCTGAAACGGCGTGCCAACCTGTGCCCCGGTATCGAGGTCGATCATCATCAACTGTGCGTTCTCCAACGGCAGGATGACCATCGCGTCGACCGCAAGGGGCGAGGCGACGGGATAGGAACCCGCCAAATCCAAGTTCAGCAACCGCGTCGGGCTCCCCAATTTCCTGCTGCGATCGATTGCCAGGATCTGGCTTCCCTGGGCCGTATTGAGAAGCAAGCTTCTCTGGTCGTCGATCGAGGTGGGCGCGCTGAACAGCATGGATCGCTGGTTGCGTCCCATGTTCTCCACAGCCATCGTCGCAGCAGCGAGGTGGCCGGTTGAGTGAAAGGATGCTGCGTCCACGGTATAAACTGCAGCCTGGGACGTAACCGCGAGCACCCCTTGTTGGGTTGGAGAGGCGTAAACCACCGGGTTGCCGACATCCAGTTCCCAGTAGGGATTTCCGCTCTTGGGGTCGACGGCCGCTACACGGACTCCCGCATTCCCTCGCACGATGCGAGCATGGATCAGCGCCTCACCGACTCGCAGGGGTCTCGAGACGAACTCATCGGCATCTTCCTTGATCCACATCGAGTTGAGTTTCTGACCCGTGACTTGGATCTGAAAATATGCCAGACGGTTGGATGCGAGCCAGAGATCGGTGCCCGCCATGAGGGGCCAAGTGACCTTCGGATTGGCTTCGTTGGAAACCAGATTGACCATTTTGAAGACTTTGTCTTTCGGGTTGGTGACCTCAACATCCAGGATGGCGATCTCCCCCAAATTGGTCGCGACCGCCATGCGTCGTCCTTCGATATGGGGTTCGATCACGACATGCCCCTTGAATCGGACAGGCGTTTGTCCGGCGGTGAGAGAGACGCCATCGTCATTGGTACTCAAGACTCGCATCAAGGAATGGTCCGGCCCAGCGTTGTCAAAAATGATCAACTGATTGAGGATCCAGATCGGCGGAACCGAGATGGATCCCGCATTGTGTCCAACGTAATGCACCTCCTCGCATTCGCCGTTTCCTCGACTGAGGACATAGAGGTTCGAATGGTTTCCGAGCAAGTATCGCTTGCGTTTACCGGGCGATCCCCCGAATCCGACATCGATCCTTTGAGGAATCTGTTTCGTCCAACGGGCTTGACCAGTAATTGCGTCCAGGCAAGCGATGGTTCCTTCCGTGGTCGCCGCGAAGACATCATCTCCATCGATTTGAGGTTGGAGAACACGGTCGGGAAACTTGCATTGCCAAACCAATCCTCCGTCGCTCGCGCGGTAGCGTGTCATGGTACCCCGCGAGGGGACGGTGATGAGAACATCGCTGTCTGCGGTGGGAGAGGTACGTTGCGGATCGATGTTCCAATCGCGTCCGATGAACTTCCGCCAAACAACTTCACCGGTACCGACTCGAATTGCGACCAACGAACCCTTGATACGCAGGAAAGCGATTTTATCCTCTGCACTTTCCAGTGGATTCCCGACACGGCTGGTCAAAACGACTTGACGCGTCGCATCGGCGACAGGTTCATCGACCGAAATGTCCGGACCTCGTTTCGCCTTGGTCACCGACTCGCGCTGGATCTCGGTTGCTTGAGCCATCAACTCCCGGAGATTGGTATCGGGTTCCAATTGCGGATACTTACGAATCAAGTCTCTGCGAAGCTCATAAACTTGATTGACTTCCTTGGCAGCGACGGCTTGCTTCATCCGCTGCAGGGTTACCGCCAAGTCCTCGCTCCGTTGGATCTCGCGGACGACACGTTGTTGATCTTCTTTGATTCTTCGGATGCGCAGATCATTCTGGTTGCGCTCCTGCGTTCCCAGGAAGCGAGGATCATCGATCAATTGCATCTGCTCATCCATCAACGCGATGAGTTCTTTTCGATCCTCGGTCCCGGCGGTATTGTCGGCCTTGTTGATGAACTTCTCCGCGATGCGAAGCAAGGTGTCGGCGATATCTCCGCGAAGCTGGGCTAATCCCGACTCGTTGACCACCTTGGGGAGTTCGGTCTGGGCCGCTTTGAGTCCGATGGACGGGTCGGCGTTGCGTTCTGCCTCCTGGCGAACTTTCGATAGGGTTGATTTCACCTTGGCAACGCTCACGTTCTCATCGTTGGTATACGTCGAGGCGAATTTATCGTATTGCTTGATGGCCCGATCGTAATCGCGATTCTTGTAATACTCCTCGGCGATGGCGAACTCATCCTTGGCTGATCCCTGAACAAACCAGACATACAGCGGGACAAAAAGGATGAGCAGCAACAGCAGAACAAACGCCATTCCGAGAACCCCAAAGGACTCCCAGGGACTTTTCTTCAGGGCGTCCCGCGCAGGTTTGCGGTACTGGTCGATCCCGATATCCGCCAGACCGCTATCGTCCGAACGGGAGGAGCTCTTTTTCTTAGATCGTTTGCTCCCAGCCACTTCCACAACATCTTCGACGACCTCCGCAACCACTGCTTCGGATTCGACGACTTCGACCGCCTTCACTTCCTCCTTGGGGAGCAGATCCTCGATCGAATCGTGGTCGCTCGGCTTGTTGTCCAGCGGCTTTCCACCGCGAAGGGCCGTGGTCGCGTCGTTGGTGGCGGGCCCCAGTTTCTCGTTTAGCTCCGTGATCAGCCGCGTCGCTTGAAAACGGGTTAATTGACCGTTGCCGACGAGGAGTTCCGCGAGGCTCTCCGGAGTCAAGCGGGACTTTGATTGCTCCACTTGACGGCGCAACTCGGCGATGACCTCCGGGGCGAGCAGCCCTTTCCCCTCCAGCATGATGATGAATTGCAAGGCTCTCATGGACTATTCAAACTCCTCGACCACCGTAACGGTAAAGCTGGTGAATCCCTTTTCTCTTCCCGCGTCAAGTGCGGCTACGATCGATGCGTGAATACATTCCTCATGAGCTTCGACGATCAACTTCAAATTCTCATCTTCCTTGCCCGTGGCGACTTCATTCCTGGCGTCCCCGAGCGCAATCAGCAACTCTTGCTTGCTACTCGCCACGCGTTCATCGAGAGTCGGAAAAAGGATCGTGTAGGCATTGAACTCATCGATCTGAACCCGAACCGAATCGAATACCTCCGGCGGCACATCGGGGGGGCGAGTACTCGGAGTTTCCGACATCGGAGGTGGTTTTTCGAAAACCTTTTCGCTCGAAAACGATGCGGTAATCATGAAGAAGATCAAAAGCAGGAACGTGACATCCACCATCGGCGTCATGTCCATGTCGTCCTTGGGTAGTTCCTTGGTCGGGAAGGAAATCTCTTCGGGAGGTTCCTCGACGAGGACGGGAGCAGGACTTTCTGAGTCAACGCGGTCGACTTGTACCGGTTCTGAGACCTGTTCTGAGACCTGGAGGTCCTCTGCATCCGGCGAGCGCCCCGAACCGTCCTGAGTCGCGGAGGAGAGTCGTTCGTCCTCGGCTTGCTCGGCCGTGGGTTTGGCGTTCGCCGTTCCCGTCGAACCGGATTCCACCGTCATCGATGACTCCACAAGAAACCAGTGATCGCAATCGGGGCAACGGATCTCTCGTCCCATGACCACTGGATTGACCGCCCGTACCTTGGCGCATTTCGGGCAACGGATCATCAACTTCATCGACCAGCCTCCGAAACCGCGAGGTTGATCATTTTGCCTTCCATCTCCCCCAGGACTTCGCCAATCGCCAGCTCCACCTTCTTGAGTTGCTTAGCGGTCACGTTTCCTTCGGCCCGCACAAGCACTTCGGTCTTGCCACCTGAATCCAACTGTATCTGAACGTACTCGGCGATTTCGGCCGCTTGCTGCTCGGGGTCGTCGGAAAACAAGGATCCATCCCCCTTCGCGACGATCGGAGCATCTCCAAGCCCTCGCATGACCGACAACACGACACAGTTCTTTGCCGCGATGGAGCTGCCATGCTTGGCCGGCGGAACTTCGTAGGATTGCTCGGCGGTCATCTTCGAGGTCAGAATGAAGAAGATCAACAACAAGAAGGTCATGTCGATCATCGGAGTGATGTCCATCTCATCGTCCATCGGGGCTCGCTCGGGCAAGCTTACCGGTGCATCGTCATCCTCCCATTCCGGCACACCTATCGCGCCCGAACCGGAACCACTTCCGGGAGCAACGTTTGAGTTGGAGAATTCGGATTCCTGATCCATAGTCGTTGTTGCTTTGCGCTGCTGGCCATCGAAGGTCCGTTGGAAAAGCGTCCCGGCCCTACGCGGTTTGCCGCGTTCCTCGCTGTTCCTCGCGAGCCATACCTACCTTGAGTGCGTCAAAGACTCTCGACAATCCGCTAGCCACCAGATCTTGCATGTGACGAATCCGATTGTGAATCGCGGCCATCGCCATGACCAACGGAATCGCAATCGTCAAACCGATCGCTGTCGTTTCGAGGGCGATCCGAATATCTCCAGCCAGGTCGGTCGGATTGACGTTCGTGGCGGCGGCCAACTTGCCAAACGCACCCATCATCCCGACAACGGTCCCGAACAACCCAAGCATCGGCGCGGTTTTAATCACCGTGACAACCCAGGCAATGCTGTAGTCCAAGTCTGCGATGACATCGCGCTGGAAGCGATCCAAGGTCATCTGCTTGACCTTCTGGTAACCGACCGAACGGTTCTTGCACGCATAGGCGATCAGCATCGGCAACGCTCGCTTTTCTCCCTCGCATCGCGATTGCACTGCGGCAAAATTACCGCGGCGAAGATCCTCTTCGATCGAGTCGATGAAGTCATCCTGGACGGTCTCGGTCTTAAACCGCTTGGCATTCACCCGCGTCAGGACCAGGAAGACATAGTAGGCCCCCCAAAGCGCGACAGCGGCCAATGCGACATAGGACAGTTGACCAACGACATTGTAAATCTGGGAGAAATCCGCAGTCTGGGCCAGAGGCAACACCACCATCGGCTCGAGAAACGGCCAGGCAACCGATATTTCCATGAATGAGAAACAGGTTCTAAAGGAGTAACAATGGGGACTGACCAATCCACGAGTTGGTTAGTTCTTTCCGAGGACGTGCGGCTAGCCTCAATCATAACTTGCCGAACGTTCTTTGCGCACCCTGTTCTCGAAAAACATGGTTTGCAAAGGGTCGCCGCTAAGGCAACATAACCGATTCTCCACCGTCGCGAGTGAACAGCCCGCCGAGAGTTTCCTGATCCAGAAATCGAGAAAGGAATCGGACCGATCCATCAAAAAACACTGCGTTAGCACCGGTTCCCGGGGGCATCCACGACGTGTCTGAATAGAGGTCGACGTCCAGGTCGTCGGGTTTGGTCCACGGAACTGCTACCTCGCCGGCCGCTTCCACAACCGCTACCGTGTTGGATGTGCCATCGGTGATGGAGCTCAAACCAAATTTATCCTCCGGCCATCCCGTATCTTCGCCGTAGGGGGCCAAATAAACCGTATGCCCAGGGGGCGCTACTACCCGGGGATTCGCGTAGACGGCGGGCATCTGTTCCAGCAACTGGATGTTGTGCTCCGAGTCCCAAGGCTCATCCATGCGAAACTGCTGGTACAAGCCGGCCTCGTCGAGAAAAGGAAGGATCATCACCCTCCAACTCAGCAAGGGTGTTCCATCCTTGCTCTTTACCATCCGGCCCGGCATTCGCTTGTAAGCGCTCTCGTGGTTGAGGAGTCCCAAAGCAATCTGCTTGAGGTTGTTCGACGAAGACATCCGCCTCGCGGACTCGCGCGCGGCTTGCACCGCTGGCAGCAACAGCCCTGTCAACACACCGACCGTGGCATAGTTGGACATGAGCGAATTGGCCATCTTCACGTGGACGCGATCATCCTCCACCGACCAAAGTTCTTGCGTTTCAAAAACGTCTTGCATCCGCTGCGAGTAACTGAGGATGGCGGTGCGCATCGCATCGGAGATGTTTTTGTCCTCCGCGAGCCCGACCTCGAGATCCCGTCGGGCAGTTTTCGTGATTTCCGATCGCAAACGGTTCATGCAATCCAGAAGGGTGTCTGTGTTGGGACCGCTGGTTGTTCCGACACTGATACGGACAGGATCAGGGGACATCGGACGAATCTCGACCAGGAAATTCTCAACCAAACTGATGATGTCGGCGATGTCATCGCGCATCGTTTCAGGAACGCTGGGTGAAAATTGTTCGAATCCAGCACTCGCCAAGTCCCTTACCTTGGCGAAGTTCAACGCCATGCGGATCGGCGAGGGACTCGATTGAACGAGCTGTACCGTTGGACCTCCGGTCTGAATCCTTTGGCTCATCATGCGACGGAGCGTTCCCTGGGTCCCGACCAGGATTCGGCGAGAATCCTTCTGCATGATCCGAGCTTGGCGGAGTTCGACCAAGTCACGAAAACGAAGCTCGGCGTCCTTCGGGGAAGTCTCGACAGGTGTCGCCACCCGGTCCAGTAGATCCGCGATATCCATATCCTGGCTGCAGCGAATCGAGATGCCGACTTCGGGTAGTGGGCTCGGCATTCCCACTGTCAAATCCAATGTGTCAACAGA
>Ga0315901_10002741_pt1 | contig 23850 bp, 24 predicted proteins | sample LakEriMetagenome_10_FD_203761 | JGI IMG/M metagenome (GOLD analysis project Ga0315901, IMG submission 203761) | Freshwater fungal communities from buoy surface, Lake Erie, Ohio, United States - Buoy 2 MA116 | ecosystem: Environmental > Aquatic > Freshwater > Lake | place: USA: Lake Erie, Ohio... | reverse complement strand
GCACTAGAAGAGGCAATCACAACATTTAAGACTCAATTTAAATCATCAGTTGCACCAGCTGTAAATGAGAAAAAAGCTGATGCATTAAGTGGTGAAGATAATGAGCAAATCACTCGTCAAGTACCAGCGGTAAAGCGCTAAGAAAAGAGAGAAGCCAAAATGGGTGCCCAACTTCGTATTTACCGCCGCCGTATGCGGTCGGTAAAGGCGACTAAGAAGATAACCAAGGCGATGGAGCTAATCTCTGCTTCTCGCATTGTTAAGGCGCAACAAAAAGTTGCTGCCTCATCTCCTTATGCCAACGAGTTAACTCGGGCGGTCTCAGCTGTTGCATCTCTATCAAGTACCAACCACCCATTAACAACTGCATCAATAAATCCAAAGCGTGCTGCAGTTCTAATCATTACCGCAGACCGCGGTATGGCTGGTGCTTATTCAAATGCTGCTATTAAAGAGGGTGATCAATTAATTGCCTTGTTGCAATCAAGAGGTCTTGAGGTAAATCCATATCTAGTTGGGCGCAAGGGAATTAACTTCTATAAATTTAGAAATAGAAAGATCACCGCCTCTTGGAGTGGATTCTCAGATAACCCAACCTATGCTCATGCCAAAGAGGTAGCCGAAGCTTTAATTGCTGCTTTCTTAGCTGATGCGCAAACAGATGTAAATGGCGTTGATGAATTACATATTATTTATACCGAATTTAAATCTATGATCACGCAAACTCCAGATGCCAAGCGAATGCTGCCTCTTGAGGTTGTGGAATCAACTGGACCGGCAGTTATCTTGCCGATGTATGAATTCGAACCTAATGCTGGTGAGGTGCTTAACGCATTACTACCTCGCTATATTCAGGCTCGAGTATTTAACGCGATGCTTCAATCTGCAGCCAGTGAGCATGCAGCAAGACGTCGTGCTATGAAATCAGCGACTGACAATGCTGATGAATTGATTAAGTCGTTAACTCGACTTGCAAACGCGGCTCGTCAGGCCGAAATTACCCAAGAGATCAGTGAAATCGTAGGCGGCGCAGATGCGCTCGCCTCAGCTAGCGCAGGGAGCGAATAATGTCAGTCAAAACAGCAACCGGAAGAGTTGCCCGTGTAATTGGACCGGTAGTGGATATTGAATTTCCAGCCGATTCAATGCCGGCCATTTTCAACGCACTAAATATTGATGTCACATTGGGGGGTGAGACCAAGAAGTTAACACTTGAGGTCGCCCAACATATTGGTGACAACTTAGTCCGCGCCATCTCCATGCAACCTACTGACGGCATGGTTCGTGGTTCAACAGTTACCGACACTGGAAGTGCGATCTCAGTTCCAGTTGGCGATGTAACTAAGGGACATGTATTTAATACCTTGGGTGAATCTTTAGATGTACCAACCTCTTCACTAGATATTAAAGAGCGCTGGCCAATCCACCGAACCGCTCCAGCATTCGATCAACTTGAATCAAAGACTGAGATGTTTGAAACTGGAATTAAAGTTATCGATCTTCTAACCCCTTATGTAAAGGGTGGAAAGATCGGATTATTTGGTGGTGCAGGTGTTGGTAAGACTGTGCTTATCCAAGAGATGATTTATCGCGTAGCAGAAAACTTTGGTGGTGTTTCTGTATTCGCAGGTGTTGGAGAGCGTACTCGTGAGGGTAATGACTTATTCCTGGAAATGACTGAAACTGGCGTTATTAACAAAACCGCATTGGTCTTCGGACAAATGGATGAGCCACCTGGAACGCGTCTTCGTGTTGCGCTTTCAGCTCTAACAATGGCTGAGTACTTCCGTGATGTGCAGAAGCAAGATGTGTTGCTGTTCATCGACAATATCTTCCGCTTTACTCAAGCAGGTTCTGAAGTATCAACTCTTCTTGGTCGTATGCCATCTGCGGTGGGATACCAACCAACTCTTGCTGATGAGATGGGTCAGCTACAGGAGCGAATTACCTCAACTCGTGGTCACTCAATTACCTCGATGCAGGCGATCTATGTTCCAGCTGATGACATCACCGACCCAGCACCACACACAACCTTCGCTCACTTAGATGCAACAACTGTGTTGTCTCGTCCGATCTCTGAGCTTGGTATTTATCCTGCAGTAGATCCACTTGATTCAACCTCTCGTATTTTGGATCCTCGTTACATTGGCGAGCACCACTTCCGAGTTGCAAACCGAATTAAGCAAATTCTGCAGCGTTACAAAGATCTGCAAGACATTATTGCGATCTTGGGTATTGATGAACTTTCTGAAGAAGATAGAGTCCTAGTAGGAAGAGCTCGTCGTATTCAAAGATTCTTGTCACAAAATACTTTCGTGGCAAAGGTCTTTACTGGACTTGAAGGTTCATTTGTGCCGTTGACTGAAACAATTGCAGCATTTGAAGCGCTCGCAGATGGTAAGTATGACCATCTACCTGAGCAAGCATTCTTCATGTGCGGTGGTCTTGATGATGTTGAGCGCAAAGCAGCAGAGTTGGCTAAGTCATAACTCATGTTAAAAGTTGAGGTAGTTACCCCAGAGAAGCGGGTGTGGAGCGGTGAAGCAAAGATGGTTTCTGCTCGCACGCTTGAAGGAGATCTTGGCGTACTGCCAGGTCACGCACCACTTCTTGGGGTACTTGCCGATGGAACTGTTTCAATTAAAGCAGCAGATGGTTCTGTAAATGAATTTGTTATTAATGGTGGATTTATCTCTGTTTCAAATAACCGTGTTTCAATCTTGGGTGAGGCCCAAGTAGTTACAAATTAATTTTCTCGGTGCTCAGTTTCGATAATTCGAACTGTTTTTGATCGACCTCTAACAACTAATGAATGGCTAATTGCGCCAAAAGCTGTGTGTCTTACTCCCTTTAACAACTCGCCATCGGTGATGCCAGTTGCGGAGAAGAAAACATCATCTGATGAAACTAAATCATTGGTGGAGTAAATCTTTGAAAGATCATGGCCTGCTGCTTGGGCAGATTCTTTTTCACTATCACTTTGTGGCATCAACTGACCTTGAATAACACCGCCCAATGCGCGCATTGCAGCAGCGGTAACAACACCTTCTGGAGTGCCACCAATTCCCATCAAAATATCAATTCCAGTTCCAAAGCGTGCTGTCTCAATTGCAGCTGCCACATCACCATCTCTAATCAATCTGATTCGCGCACCAGCTTGTCGTAAGTCTTTTAACAACTGCGCATGTCTTGGTCGATCAAGCACGATCACAGTAATGTCTGAGACATCAACACCTTTTGCTTTTGCAACTTTTCTAACATTTTCTCCAGCAGGAGCTGAGATATCAATAACCGATGCTGCTTCCGGGCCAGTAACAATTTTGTTCATATAGAAAGCACCCTTTGGATCAAACATCGTGCCACGAGGTGCAAGTGCAATCACACTTACTGCGCCATTTAATCCATTTGAGGTAAGAGTTGTTCCATCAATTGGATCTACCGCTACATCACATGCTGGTCCGCTGCCATTGCCAACCTCTTCACCATTGTGAAGCATCGGCGCATTATCTTTTTCACCTTCACCAATAACAATTACACCTGACATATCAACTGTGTTTATCATTTTTCGCATTGCAGTAACTGCTGCAGCATCTGCAGAGTCTTTATCACCACGGCCTACCCAAGCAGAGGCAGCAATCGCAGCGGTTTCAGTTACTCGTACTAACTCAAGGGCTAGGTTTCGATCTGGAAAATTAAACTCGGCTGACATCTGCACCTAAAGATTGTAGTTGGGATGGAAGATCTGGATAGCCGCGATCAATATGGAATGCATCTTCGATGATTGTTACGCCATCACTTACCAGCGCAGCCAGAACAAGCCCTGCACCAGCTCGAATATCGGTGGCAGCAACTGGGGCGGAAGATAATTGTTTAATGCCAGTAATTGCAGCATGGTGGCCATCCACTTGAATCTTTGCTCCAAGACGCATTAATTCATTTACAAACATAAATCTTCCTTCAAAGACATTTTCAGTTACCACTGAGGTTCCTTCAGCGATTGCGTTGAGTGCAATCACCATTGGTTGTAGATCTGTTGGAAAACCTGGATAGGGAAGTGTGGCAACATCAACTGCAATTGGTCTTTTGTCCATCTTCACCCTAAACCCATTTGGTGTTGTGGTAACTACTGCACCTGCTTTTACTAACTTATCAAGTGGAAGCTCTAGGTGATCAGCTCTTCCATTTTCAATAGTTATATCTCCCTGAGTCATAGCAGCTGCAAATGCCCAAGTTCCGGTGACAATTCGATCGGCTAATGTTGCATGGGTTGCAGGTTTTAATGAACTTACGCCTTCGATGGTAATGGTGTGAGAGCCAAGCCCTGAAATCTTTGCACCCATTGAAATTAAGAATTCTCCAAGATCTACAACATCTGGTTCACGTGCTGCATTATCAATAACAGTCTTGCCCTTTGCCAATGTTGCAGCGGTCATAATATTTTCAGTTGCTCCAACACTTGGAAACTCAAGAGTGATGTTGGCACCTTTTAATCCATTTGGCGCTTTTGCAATTACAAAACCATGCTCTGAATAAATTTCAGCACCCATCTCAGTCAGGCCATTAATATGAAAATCTAAACCGCGTGAACCAATAGCGTCTCCACCAGGAAGTGCTACCTCAGCAAGTAATGCTCGGGTAATTAATGGACCTAAAACATTTATCGAGGCTCTCATTTTTCTAACCATGTCATAATCTGCTCGATGTCCAAGTTCAACTGGAACATCGATACTTACTTGGCTTAGCTGCCGATCTATTTCAACTTTGCAACCTAACCGGGTTAATAATTCAGCCATATATTCAACATCTGCAATTGCAGGAAGATTTGTAATTACTGATTTTCCAGGGGCAAGCAAGGTAGATGCCATTAACTTAAGTGCAGAGTTTTTTGCACCACTTACTCGGACAGTGCCAAGTAATCTGGCCCCTCCAACTACCCTTAAGCGCTCCATAATTCCCCATTGTAATTGCTTGAGGTAGGGTGAGGTCATGGTCAACTTAACCCGCATATACACAAAAACAGGCGATGATGGCACAACCTCACTCGGGGATATGAGCCGCACCTCAAAAAATGATCCACGACTTGAGGCATATGCCACCGTTGATGAAGCAAACTCATCAATCGGTGTTGTGTTAGCAATGGGCGGAATTGAAGATGCCGAAATTATAAAGTTGTTAATTAGAGTTCAAAATGACCTCTTTGATGTTGGAGCAGATCTTTGTACTCCAGTAGTTGATAAGCCTGAGCACGAACCACTTAGAGTTTTAGAATCACAAATAGATTACTTAGAAAAGCAGATTGATAAGTTCAACGAAGGATTGCAACCATTGCGATCATTTGTATTGCCCTCTGGAACTCCTGCTGCAGCATTACTACATGTTGCAAGAACTGTAACTAGAAGAGCAGAGCGTGCTACCTGGCATGCAATCCACTCCTTTGGCGGTGGCGTAAATCCAATTACTGCTAAATACCTAAACCGGCTATCTGATTTACTCTTTGTATTAGCAAGACATGCAAATAAAGAAATTGGCGACCAGCTTTGGGTACCAGGAGCAAACCGCTAACTATTTAAAGTTGCCTTGGCAATCTTTAGATCTTTTTCAAAAACAAGAAGCTTTGGTCCTGCTTTGGTTTGAGAAAGAGTCGCTTTTATTCCAACTGCAATTAACTTCTGCCTAAGCATTTCACCTTCAATATGATTCTTCGGTGAGTGAGCGACTCTAAGTAAGCCGTACTCATCTTCATGGCCAATCCGCTTATCCTTTTCAATCACTGATTTATTTCCTGAAAATGCCCACTTTAAAATCACTGCCATTACTCCAACGACCAGAAAACCTGAAAATGAAATTAAAAACAACCCATTATTAATGCCGCCTAGCACTACTTAATCTCCAATCAACTTACTTAATCGGTGTGTAAATATTTGCTGGATATTTCTCATTGGTGCCAGCTTTATGGCAAATTGCCGATATACCTCCAACATAAATACCTGTGCGAGCTGCCCCTGGAACTGATAGGCCAGTAGTTGAATCAATCACAGAAGGGCCAAACAATGGCTCATCACTTACTAAAATTATGTTTGCATAGGTTTGTGGCGATAGTGGGCCATACAAAGTGCGTAATCTTCCTAGCGCAACCTTTTTAGTTGAGTCAGATGGGTCAACACCAAAGACGGTGGACTTTATCTCCCACCATTCACACTTGTAGTCGGCGGCAACAATTACTGCACCACATGCATTTGACTCACATTTTTTAACAGTTTCAGCAAGTCCTGCCTTAGCAGAGATAAGACCTAGCAACTCTTTACTTGTTGGAATCTTTGCATAAATGCCCTTATTGGCAGTGAAACCAATTGGTGGCCAAATTGGTGATGGAGATGGGATTGGTGTTGCAGTTTTCTTTGGCTTCTTTTTCTTTACCGGCTTCTTGCTTGGTTTCTTACTAGGTTTTTTAGAAGTAGAAGCTGTTGGTTTAGTGGAAGAAGTTTTCGATGCTGAAGGTGCAGAAGATGCTTTACTACTTGGTTTTGGAGTTGGAGTTGCTGAATGGGTAGGTGCGGTGAGAAATGAGGTGATGATTACAAAAGCTATTAACGATTTAATCTTCATTCTCTGCTCCATTTAAAGCTCTTGATTGCAAAGATCAGACCTAATACCAGCCAAACAGAAATTACCAAAGCAGTTTTTCCTAATTCCCAATTTCCAGCAACCTCTTGAGTAGCAAACTCCTCAGGTAAGAAAACCGATCTCATTCCCTGAGTAAGCCACTTGAGTGGAAATATTGCAGCAAATTGTTGCATCCAATTTGGCAGGGAGGTGAATACAAAGAAAACTCCACTAAAAAATTGCAAAATGATCACAATTGGAGAGACGACCGCTGATGCTCCTCGTCCGCTTTTTGGAACCACCGAGAATGCAATTCCAAGAACTGTTGAACAAGCACTTCCTAGAACTACCAACCAGGTGAAATTCCACCAAAGAGAAGCTTGAGTAGGTAGATTCAAATCAAAAACAACAGAGCCAAAAAACAAAAGTAAAATTGTTTGAATTATCATTAAAAATGTCACCAACAAAGCTTTCCCGATAAAGTAAGAGGAGACTGACATCGGAGTGCCTCTTAATCGCTTTAATGTTCCATCATCTCGCTCCATTGGGATAGTTATTGCTAACTGTTGAAAGCCAGTATTAACTAAACCAGAGGCGATCATGCCAGCAACGAAATACTGACTAAAAGTGACTCCTGGGGCAATAGTGTCTTTAAAAACTGTTCCAAATATAAATAACAAAATTACCGGAAAAAATAATGTGAAGACTACAGATTCGCGTTGTCTTAAAAATTGTTTTAACTCAAGACCACTACGCAATATGCCAATTCGAAGAATTTCACCTAAAAATTTCATTTAAGCTCCCCGATCATCTTCAGATAGATCTCCTCTAAATTAGGGCGAGATACCTCAAGCTCTGGGATTTCACCATTAAATCTTTGATTAAGTCGAATGACCTCAGTGGTTGGATCTTTAGTTTCAATGACTTGTTGTTTTCCGTTTTCAAGCCAACTGACTTTTGCTGGTGCGGTATTTCGCCCGCCTAGTGTTTGCGGTGTACCAATCTCAATGATTTTTCCGTTGTTAATTACGCCAACTCGATCAGCTAGTTCCTGTGCCTCATCTAGGTAGTGGGTAGTTAACAAGATTGTTTTACCCTCTGCTTTTAAGGTTCGAATTAACTCCCAAAAAGATCTTCTAGCTTCAGGGTCAAAGCCTGTTGTGGGTTCATCTAAAAACAAAATCTCTGGAGAGCCGATAATTCCAAGAGCAACATCTAAGCGTCGACGTTGGCCGCCAGATAACTCTCTAGCCTTAGCATTTATTTTTTCTCTAAGACCCACCTCATCAATTACCTGTTCAACATCCCTTGGATTCTCATAATAATTTGCGTAATGTGAAATAGTTTCAATAACTGACAAATCTGCAGCATCTGTGGTGGATTGCAAGACGATTCCAATCCCGTTTCGCCATCTTTGACCTGCGCTACCTTTTGTAGCTGGATCAAAACCTAAAACTTTTACCTGCCCGCTAGATGCTTTTCGATATCCTTCAAGAATTTCAACAGTTGTGGTTTTGCCCGCACCATTTGGTCCAAGTAGAGCAAATATTTCCCCGGTCTCAACCTTTAGATCAATCCCATCAACGGCTGTCTTTGAGCCATACTTTTTTACTAGTCCAACTACCTCAATTGCATGGGTGATGCTCATGGCGACATCTTGCCTTAGTTGGTAATAAAAAGTTAATTTGTTCGGGAGAATGATCCTGTGAGTCCACGTAAAAGTAAGCCAAAGCGCAGCCGCGGTAGAGCAGCGCCATCTGATATTGAGCGAGAAATCACAACCTCAAATGAATCACTGGAAGAGCATGATGATGGAATTTTTATTGTTAGAAAAATTAGTGGCAGTACTTCCAATAAGCCCTATCGATGCCCAGGGTGTGATCAAGTAATTCCGATGGCAACGCCCCACACAGTGGCATGGTTAGAGCATGACCAAAGCGGGCGCAGGCATTGGCATAATATTTGTTGGAGCAAGCGCAATCTAAGAAAGCCCAAGGTTGAGCGCACTCGTAATGCTCCTAGATATTGAGATTATCTAGGACAGAATATTTAATTTTCGACTTTCTAGTTATAGTTAGCAAATGAGCAAAACTTTCACAGCCACCAACCCAGCAACTGGTCAAGCAGTTGGTCAGCCAATTAACGAAAATACTTTTGAAGAGGTAAGTGCCGCAATTGCTGCTGCGGAGAAAGTTAAGAAAGTATTTGCCGAAACAACTCCAACTCAACGAGCAGCTCTTCTATATGCGATTGCAGATTCAATTGAAAGTGAGAAAGAAAAGCTTGCAGAAATCTCTCATCTAGAGACCGGACTTCCACTTCCACGAGTAACAGGTGAAGTAATGCGCACAGTAATTCAAATCCGCGCTTTTGCTGATCTAGTTAAAACCGGTGGACACCTGCTACCAATAATTGATTTAGCAGATGCAAATTTCCAACCAGTTGCCAGACCTGATCTTCGCAAATCCCAACAATCACTAGGTGTGGTATCAATATTTGCAGCATCAAACTTTCCATTAGCTTTCTCAGTTGCAGGTGGCGACACTGCATCAGCAATGGCTGCAGGTTGCCCAGTGGTTGTTAAGGCTCATCCATCTCATCCAAATACCTGCCAACTTGTTTATCAGGCAATTGTTAAAGCAATCCAATCACAAGGGCTGCCAAAGGAAATCTTTGCACTTGTGCAAGGTGTTAATCCAGAAATCACTCATTGGTTGGCAAAGGATCCAAAAATTACTGCAATTGGTTTTACCGGCTCTGGTTTAGTTGGAAAATTATTAATTAAGTTAGCGCAAGAGCGAGAGATTCCAATTCCAGTTTTTGCTGAAATGGGATCATTAAATCCAGTTTTCTTCACTCCAGGTGCGCTTGCTGAAAAGGCAGAGGATTTGGCAAAGGCTGCAATGGATTCAGCATTACTTGGCTCTGGTCAGTTTTGCACAAAGCCAGGAATAATGATTGTTCCAAAAGATGCAGCAGGGGATAAATTTATTGCCCAGGTGCAAGCTCATGTTGCAGAACAAAAAGTTGGACCACTATTAAACAAAGGAATTGCAACCCGCTTCACTGAGGCAATTTCATCAATAAGTAAAGCAAAGGGCGTAAAGGTTTTAACTGGAGTAACAAATCCAGATGGTTATGGCGTGACTCCAAGCATTTTTGTTGTTGATTGGGAGGATGTAAAAAATCATGATGATTTACTTGAGGAGCACTTTGGTCCAACCTCAGTAATCATAAGAGCAGAGTTAAGTCAGTATTTAAGTATTGCAAAGGCAATGAGTGGACAACTTGCATCTGCTGTTCATGCCGGAAGTAATGAGGATGTAAAAGATCTTGTTTCTGCCTTAACGCAATTGGCTGGAAGATTGATCTGGAATGGTTTTCCAACCTCAGTTTCTGTTACAGCTGCACAAAATCATGGTGGCCAGTGGCCAGCATCATCATCACACACAACCTCTGTTGGTTTAGATGCTTTATATCGCTTTGTGCGCCCAGTTGTTTACCAAAACTTTCCAGATAACTTATTGCCGGCAGAGCTACAAAACGCTAATCCATATGGAATTGAGCGGGTAGTAAATGGCGTGCGAAGTACAAAAGCTATTAACTAATTACTTGTAGTTAATAACCTTGTTTGTAATTGTTCCAATACCTTCGATTGTTGTAACCACAACTTCGCCACCTTTTAGGAATTTTTCTGGTCTAAATCCCATACCAACACCCTCTGGCGTTCCAGTATTAATTACATCTCCAGCTTTTAACTCCATAAATTGAGAGATATACCAAACGCAATGGTTAATTCCGAAAATTAGATCATTGGTGCGAGAGTTTTGTCTAACCTCACCATCAACTGTGCAGGAAAGAGCCAGGTTGTTTGGATCTAGATTTTTACTCTTCAACTCATCACCAGTAACAATCCATGGACCCATTGGATTAAATGTTGGGAATGATTTTCCTTTCACCCATTGGCCACTTCGCTCAACCTGCCAGTGGCGCTCTGAAACATCTTGAGAGATTGTGTAACCAAGTATGTGCTCAGATGCTTGCTCTGGGGATTTTAAGTAAAGTGCATTTTTACCAATCACAATACAAAGCTCAACCTCATAATCAGTTTTAGTTGAGTTTGGTGGAACCACAACATCATCATTTGGACCAATAACTGTGTCTGGTGCTTTCATGAAAATTACTGGCTCAGGTGGCGGAGTCATGCCAGACTCAACAGCATGCTTTGCATAATTTAGGCCAACACAAATAACTTTAGTTGGGCGAGCAACTGGGGATCCAATTCGATAATCAGAGATCAAAACTTTTTTACGGCTACTTAAATCAGCTTTTGCAATTTTGCTAATTGCACCTTTTTCCAACTCCACTCGATTGAAATCTGAGATTAGATCATCAACGAAAACCGCCTCAGTATCTGAGATAAGTACTGCTGGTTTTTCCTGATTTAACTGTCCTAAGCGGGTGATTCTCATGATTTCCTTCTTATCGATGGTGGATGAAGTTTTGGCGGTAATGATCTAGAATATGAAAACCTTAACATAAGGATTTTCTCAGTATTTGAGAGATGAAATAGATTTGGAAAGGCGAGCGTGAGCGAAGAGAAGTTTGATCGCCGCAGCCAATATTGGTTTGGATTAAAAGATAAGGGTGGATACATCCACCGTGAAAGATTGCGTAATCAAGGTTACGCCCCCGATGTTTTTGATGGTCGCCCAGTTATCGGTATTGCAAATACCTGGTCTGAATTAAATCCTTGCAACGGCTCCCTTCGTGATGTTGCCGAAGCGGTTAAGCGCGGTGTTTGGGAAGCGGGCGGTTTTCCACTTGAGTTCCCTGCGATGTCACTTAGTGAATCATTGCAACGACCAACCACAATGTTGTATCGAAACATGCTTGCGATGGAGGTTGAGGAGTTAATTCGTTCTCATCCATTAGATGGCGTTGTACTACTTGGAAATTGCGATAAGACGCCACCTGGATTGCTGATGGGTGCTGCAAGTGTTGATCTACCAACATTAATGATCACTGGCGGTCCAATGTTAAATGGTCGCTACCAAGGACAATCTGTTGGTTCAGGAACTTTAGTTTGGAAATATAGTGAGCAGGTAAGAAGTGGCAAGATCTCCTTTGAAGAGTTTATGGCAATGGAATCTTGCTCAGCCAGAAGCCAAGGCTCATGTATGACAATGGGAACTGCTTCAACTATGGCTTGTGTTACCGAAGCATTGGGAGTTCAATTACCGGGAGCTGCTGCTATGCCAGCAGTTGATTCACGTAAGTTTGCACTAGCTCACCTATCAGGACGCCGAATTGTGAAGATGGTTGAGGAAGATTTAAGGCTTTCTCAAATTCTAAATCGTAAATCATTTGAAAATGCTATTAAAATTTTGGCAGCAATCGGTGGCTCAACAAATGCAGTGGTGCACTTGTTAGCAATTGCTGGTCGTGTTGGTGTGCCATTAAACCTTGATGATTTTGATAAGTTAGGAAAAGAAGTACCAGTGCTTGCAAATATGATGCCAAGTGGACAATTCCTAATGGAGGAGTTCTTTGATGCCGGTGGTATTCCAACGGTGATGAAGGAGCTAGGCAATTTAATACATACCGATCACATCACAGTGACTGGAAAAACAGTTAAAGAAAATATTGAAGGTGCTGAAAACTGGAACAAAGAGGTTATTACTCCAGCCAACAAACCATTCCAAGCAGCAGGTGCTGGAATTGTTGTAGTTCGTGGCTCACTTGCACCAAATGGAGCAATCATCAAAGTTTCAGCTGCATCACCAAAATTGTTAACTCATAAAGGCAAAGCCTTAGTCTTTTCGGAGATTGAAGAGTATTTAAAGGTTGCAGATGATCCAGATCTTCCGGTAACTGCTGACACAATTTTAGTTTTACAAAACTCAGGACCAAAGGGATATCCAGGATTTCCAGAGGTTGGAAATCTGCCAATGCCTAAAAAAATGCTTGAGCAGGGTGTGACTGATATGGTGCGAATCTCTGACGCTCGTATGAGTGGAACTGCCTACGGCACAGTTGTATTGCATGTTTCACCTGAATCAACCGCTGGTGGACCACTTGCATTTGTTCAAAATGGCGATGAGATTGAATTAGATGTTCCAAACAGAAAATTAAATCTTCTAATCTCCGAAGAAGAGTTGGCAAAACGAAAAGCAGCTTGGGTGCCACCAAAACCTAAGGCTGAGCGCGGTTGGAGCAAGATGTATATCGAGCATGTACAACAAGCCCACCTTGGTGCAGATCTTGATTTCTTAGTTGGCAGCAGTGGTGATTACGTACCACGCCATTCTCACTAATTAAAAGGATTTGTAAACTTAGTACTTTCAGTTGCTTCAAACTCTAACAATCTATTCCACTTAGCATTTCGTTCACTGCCGTGGGTTGAACCAACCTTTATCTGTCCAGCATTCCAACCAGTTGCTAAATCTGCTAGCCAGGAGTCTTCATTCTCACCGGAGCGAGCTGAAACAACTGTATTAAAGTTATTTGCCCGTGCTTGCTTTAGAACATTTAAAGTTGATGTTACTAGGCCATTTTGATTGGCTTTGATCAAGATGGCGTTAGCACTTTTCTCACTAATCGCTCTATTTAGGCGAAGCAGATTTGTTGTAAGTAGATCATCACCTAGTACCTGTAGCTTCTTTGGTGCAAGCTCGGTAAAGGCTTGCCAGGAGTGCCAATCATCCTCTGCAAAGGGATCTTCAATTGAAATAATTGGCTGATTTAATACCAAGGTGTTTATATATTCAACAAATTCAGATTGGGAATAGCTCTTACCAACTGTTGAAAGGTTGTAATTTTTACCATCAAAGAATTGAGTGGCCGCAACATCAAGTGCAAGAGAAACCTCACTGCCAACCTTTAAGCCAACTTTTTCAATTGCACTGACTACAAATTCACAAGCTTCTTCAATTGAGGTAAAGGCAATTGCAAGGCCGCCTTCATCTGCAACTAAATTAGTAACATGCCCTGCCTCTTTGCCTAACTTTGCTGCGATCTCCCGAACTGCCACAATCCAAGAAAGTGCCTGGCTAAAACTTTTTGCACCAACTGGAATTATTAAAATATCTTGAATATCCATTGTTCGATTGGCATGTGCTCCGCCAGATAAAATATTGACCATTGGCATTGGAATTAATAGTTGTCCTTCAGGATTAAAGGATCTGGCTAAAGATTTATTTTGTGAGTGGGCATCGGCATAGGCGGCAGCAATTGAAACAGCAAGTGTGGCATTGGCTCCTAGTAGATGGTGATCTTCGGAGGGATCTAACTCAATAAGTTGGGAATCAACTAAGTTTAAATCAATCTGCTCCTCAACTAACTTAGGGGCAATCTTCTTATTGATATTTTCAACAGCTTGTTGCACTGATAATCCGCCATAGTATTTCTCTTCAAACTTACTCCCACTATCTCTTAACTCTTTCGCTTCATGAGCACCAGTGGATGCTCCAGATGGAATACGGGCTGTGTGAGTGGTGCCATCAGTTAATGAGATGGCAGCTGCAACTGTTGGCTTTCCTCTGGAATCAAGTACTTGATATCCAACAACCTTATTAATCTTCACTTTGCACTCATTTCAAACAAATTAGATACTGAAAGATTAGCGGTATTAGCCAAGAGTGCCTTGGTAAAGCTTTGTAGTTTCACCTGCTGATCTGGTGAAAGGTAATTAACTGGGGATTTTCCTTCAACTCTGGCCAAAGCAATTAGAGCGGTGTGCTTAACTACAGATGGTGAGATCGCCCTTAACTTTTCATACTCCTTCACAAATGCCAGCCCAGTATTGCTAAGCAGCTTTGCATGTAATCGATCTTCGGTTCGGAAGAATTTGCAGAGCAGGTGGGCAAGCAGAAAAGCTAGATCAAAGACTGGATTACCAACATGGGTAACCTCAAAATCCAAGATATAAACTTGATCATCCATTGAAACCATAATGTTTTTTGGTGAAAAATCTCCATGAACAATAGTTGTCTTATCACCTTCTAATTCATTAATTAATTTACGGATCTCAACTTCGATCTGTGGATTTTTTGCTGCTACAAATCGATAAAATGGATCAATTCTTAACTGTTCAAATAAAGAGTCCTCCATAAACTTAATTCTTGCCTGCGCATTTGTTTGACCAAAGTTATGCCAGCTGGCCAATGTTTTTCCAAGATGTGCACCAATATCTGGATTAATAACCCCTGATAGTAAATCTGACTTCCAAACTGTGCTGCCAACTGGAACTCGCTCTAGCACTAACACAAACCGTTCTGAATCTAGAAATATTAACTTTGGAACCTGGGTTGGACTTAATTGGTTAAAGAGCTCAATTGCATTTGCCTCAACTATTGCCCGGCGTTGATCTGCCTCCCATTTTTCACTTACTGCAAGCTCGGCAAGTGCTTGTTTTAAAACTAGCTTTTGAGAGTTTGTATTTATTGCAAGAACCACATTTGAAACTCCGCCAGTTAAAACCTCAACCTGGGGATTATCACTTGCCGCTACTACTTTCTTACTTACTAAATAATCAATTACCGTATCCTGATTAAGCAGTTCAACGCTCACTAGGTCAAACCCTAGATAATTCTGGCAATTGAAAAGCCAAAATCAACCACTAGTGATTGACCAGAGATTGCGGTGTTGTCCTCTGATCCAAGCAAGAAGGCAGCATTGGCAACATCTGAGGGAATGATCATTTTCTTACCTGGTGTTTGTTTTTCAACATTTGCAATCTGCTCAGGCTTTAAAAGGCCTCGCGCCATCGGTGAATCAACAATGCCTGGCAATAATCCATTTACTAATATTCCTTTGGAGTTTCCAAGATCAACTGCCATAGAGCGAACTAAGCCACCAACTGCAGCTTTAGTAACTGTATAAGAGAATTTTTCTTGTCTGGTAATTAACTCCCAGAAGGAGCTCAAGATAACAACCTTGCCTTTGTTTTTAATTAGGTTATGCAAAATCAAGGCCTTTGTAGTCTCTGAAACAAATGAGACATTTGCTTGGAAAAGACGATTTAACTCATCTAATGAGTAGTTGATGATTGAATCATTTGTATTAGCCCCTTGAGCAAAAATAACTGCATCAAAAAGTTGTCCCTTCAGTAGATCTGGAACTGGTCCTTCTGTAATTGGTAGGAGAAATTGATCAGCAGGGTTTGTAAGGGTGCGAACACCGAAAGTCACTTCATAACCTTCAACTTTATATTTATCGGCAATTGCAGCGCCCAATGCACCAGTGCCACCAAGAAGTAGGAGTTTAAGGGGAGTTGAATTACTCATCTTATTTCTTAAAACCATACCGATCTAGAATCGCTTTGCTAATCGCAGCTCGTCTTACTCGCTCACGTGCTGAAGATTCAACCAGCCCTTGGATATGGGCACCAGAGGGATAAAGTCCTGGTGAGTTTCTGATTGTGAACTTCAAATAAATAGGAGCTGCAACTCTTACCAAGTCTGCACTCTCATAATGGCGAACTGCGCCACCAAAATCATCTGGTCCTTCAACATAAACATCAACTGGAATATCAACCTGTGATCTGATCGCTGCAATCTGTTGCAGAGAAAGATCGGTTGCAAGATTTAATGTGCTTGCTCCAAGATCTTCAAGCAGTGCTGCTGTGGCTGGGTTGTTGCAAACTAATGCAACAGAGGTTTTAAGTATTAAATCCTTTGGCAGATCACCCTTGCGCTTTGCCTCACCTAAAACCTTTAACAACCCAAGGTCACCAACTAATACGCTTCTTAGTCCCAAGCTAACTCCGTGAATTACATCCTCTAAGGCAAATCTAAGTTGATCAGCACCACGTAATGTTGGTGAGGCAAGAACACCGGCTGAGGCTGAAACCTGCTTGCCAATATCCCACGCAGCACGTGGTCCAACAAAGAGACAAACTTCAATCTTCTCTTTCTTACCAAGGGCAACCATCTGCTTAATCTCATCATCGGTTTGCATCATGATTCCTGAGCCTTGGGAGATGCGGTGAATTATTAATTTATGTTTCTTAGCCTCATCAACAACAGTTTTAAATGCTGCCGGACCTTCCACGGAAGGTATTTCAATTTTATATCTTGAGCCATCGGCAAATCGCTTGCCTGATTCTGGCAGAGCATCTGCATCTTGAGATTGGATCTTTTGCTTATTTAAAATTCCAATTGAGCGCTTCATTGGACCCTTTGGATCACGAGTGCTTGGCCAAGATGCCATGATTCTCCGTTCAATTCTTTTCTTTATCAATCAGGCAAGTATAATCAGATAATAATGAGTAGCAACAGCGGATTTGAGCAGACCACCTACGCAGGACAGGTAGTAGTTGTTACTGGCGCGGCAAGTGGAATTGGAAAATCAGCAGCGCAGTTAATTGCATCCCGGGGTGCAACAGTTATCTGTGTTGATTTAAATCAAGCAGGTGCAAATCAATGCGCGGATGAGATCAATAAAACTGGCGCAAAGGCAGAGGGCGCAACCTTAGATATTTCAAATCAAAGTGCAGTAATGAGTCTAATTTCTGAGATTGAGAAAAAACATAACAAAATTGATGCATTAGTAAATTGCGCAGGTTACCCAGGACCAACTGGCGTACTTGTTGAAACTATTAACTGGAGTGATTTCCAAAAAGTTATTGAGGTAAATCTCTATGGCGCAATCTGGTTAACCCAGGCGGTATTGCCAGGAATGAAGAAGCAAAAGTATGGCCGAATAGTTCAAGTTGCATCTATTGCTGGCAAAGAGGGCAACCCAAAGATGTCGCCATACAACACTGCAAAGGCTGGCTTAATTGGATTTGTTAAAGGTGTTGCAAAAGAGGTTGCCACCGATGGCATCACCATTAACTCTTTAGCACCTGCGGTTATTGCAACTCCAATTAATGTAAATACTGCAAAAGAAACTTTGGATTACATGATCTCTAAAATTCCAGCAGGCCGTCTTGGTGAACCAAGTGAGGTGGCGGAGATAATTGCATTTATGGGATCAAAAGCTTGCTCATTCACAACTGGCTTTACCTTTGATATTTCAGGTGGTAGGGCAACCTACTAATTAATCACTTGTAGTGGCATACTTGCCGCTATGGCCGAAGCTGTCCGTGCATTAACACTTGCTGAATTACGCAAACGAAAAAGCGTTAAATGGCGACACTTTCCATCTGATGTATTACCACTTCCAGTTGCTGAAATGGATTTTCCAACTGCGCCAACGATAAAAGCTGCATTAACAGATATGGTGGAAAGATCTGACACTGGGTACTTAGGACCATTCCCAGAGTTATTTGATGCCTTTGCAAACTTTTCAGCAAAGCGTTGGGGTTGGCAGGTTGATACCAAACAAATGAGAATGGCAACTGATGTTGGCGTTGGCATTGTTGAGATCATGCGGACATTGATTAAGCCGGGTGAGAAGGTAATGCTTAACTCACCTGTATATGAAAACATTTGGCGATGGGTCTTAGAGGTTCATGCCACAACGGTAGATACCCCACTTAGTGAAGATAATTTAAGTTACAAATTAGATTTAACTGCAATTGAAAAAGAGTATCAAAATGGCGTCAAAGTTCACATCCTGTGTCATCCACATAATCCAGTTGGGGTAATTTTTAGCAAGGATCAATTATCAGATTTAGCAGATCTTGCAAAGAAGTATCAGGTAGTGATTTTAAGTGATGAGATCCATGCACCGCTTTCATATGATGCAAAAACTTTCACACCATTTTTAAATGTAAGCCAAAATGCTAAAGAGGTTGGAATAACCATAACTAGCGCTAGTAAATCCTTTAATCTTGCAGGTCTTAAATGTGCATTAATTATTACTGACTCAATCAAATTGCAGGAGCGGATTAATGTAATGCCACCTGCAGTTACCTGGCGTGCTTCATTATTTGGCGCAGTTGCTTCCACTGCTGCTTATGCAGAGTCAGTAGATTGGTTAGATGGAGTTTTAATTACTTTAGATCAAAACCGTAAATTGGTTGAAAAATTAATTGCTACCAAAGCTCCTGCAATTAAGTATCGAATTCCAGATTTTGGTTACCTTGCCTGGCTTGATCTATCTGCATTAGCACTTGGTGAGGATCCAGCTGCGGTAATTTTAGAAAAGGGTAAGTTAGCGGTTAATGGCGGAGTTTTATATGGACCAAAACATAAGAGTTTTGTAAGACTTAACTTTGGAACTAGCCCTGAGATCATTACTGAGGCCTTTGATCGGCTTGCAAACTGCTTGTAGTTTTACTTTCTCTTTCCGTGAAGTCTTTTAATCAAAGTAACTAGTACTTTTTCAGAAAGCCTTGTTCGCTTAAAGGATGTGAACTTCAGCGGGATATTAAATCTAGGTTTAACAATAGTTCTGGTGTAGGTGTACTCAAGTAGGCCTTCAGCGCCATGGATGCGGCCATATCCTGAATCTTTAACTCCACCAAATGGCACAGATGCAACAGCGGCAAATAAAAATACTGAGTTAATTGAAACCATTCCGCAAGCTAATTGGGTGGCAATTTTTTCACCATCTCGTTTTGAAAAGACCGCAGCAGCTAAGCCGTAATTACTAGCATTTGATAACTTGATCGCCTCATCTGTATCAATGACTCGATTTATTGCAAGAGTTGGCCCAAAGGTCTCTTGTGTCATAGCGGTTGAACTTTCTGGAACATCAACCATGATTACTGGTTCAACAAAAGCTCCCTTAACTGAGTCTGCTCCTCCAACTAAAAACTTTGCCCCACTTGCTTTGGCATCATCTAAATGAGATTGGATCACCTTTAATTGAGATGGCATTGTGGCTGGGCCATAATCTTTGCCAACCTCAATCTTTTTAGCCATCTTTGAAATGATCTCAATAAATTCATCAGCAACAGATTCAACAACATAAACTCTTTCTGCCCCAATACATGATTGACCAGCATTTGCCATCGCAGACCAAAGAGCGTATTCAGCGGCAAGCTTTAGATCAGCATCCTTTGCCACAATAACTGGATCCTTACCACCACACTCAAGCACAACTGGAATCATCGATGCTGCGCAACTTTCTGCAACCTTCTTAGCTGTTTTTGTAGAGCCGGTGAAGGAGATTTTATTTACCTTTGATTGGGTTAATGCTCGTCCAGTGTCTGGTAATCCAGTAACTGTTGTAAAGATATTTTCAAATGGTGCAATTTGGGCAAATGAATCAGCAAGCCACTTTCCAACACCGGGTGTGAACTCAGATGGTTTAAACACAACTGTATTGCCAGCAGCAAGTGCGTAGGCAATTGAGCCCATTGGTGTAAAGATTGGATAATTCCATGGACCAATTACCCCAACAACTCCAAGGGGAGATCTTTGAACCTGCGCCTTCATGTTAAACATCAATAGACCAGCAGGACGATCCTGTTTTTGCATAATCTGCTCAGCATGTTTTGCTGCCCAAGCCAGGTGATCAATTGCAATTGAAACCTCTAAGGATGCATCCCCAATTGGCTTGCCACACTCAGTAGCAACTAATTGCGCAATCTCTTCTTGATTCTTAGTTAAATAAGCTGCCCACTTAAGCAAAACTTTCTTACGGGTAACATAGCCCAACATCTGCCATCGATTACTAACAGCTTTTGCAGCATCTACTAAGGCAAAGACCTCATCGGGTGAGAAGTTTTTATACTGCGCAATAACCTCACCTGTTTTAGGATCAGACTTATCAAATACCGCGTTTTGGCTCACCAGGTAAGAGTAAACTCTTTTCGTGCCTGAGTTAATCCGCCCTTCAACTGTTTTGCCAGCAAATCGCACACCCTTCACGATCAAAACCAGCGATGGGCTTAATTTAATTGGTGAGGTGGCAACTCCAATCGGTGAAATTACCGGCTCACTGCTGATGCTCCACCCCAACCCATCAGGTGGGGGAATGATGGACTCACATATATATAAGAAGGCTGCTAATCGATTACCTGCCATGGCGGGAATACAAATAATTAGATTTAACACAAGGGGCAGTGAAAGTGAGGCGGGAAAAAGTGAGGGTGAGTATGACCATGGCAAATCTGAAGAACAAGATGTATTAGCTGCCCTTGATTACTGTTTTGAAACATTAAAGATTAAAGATCTATACGTAATCGGTTGGTCATTTGGCACAGAGCTTGCCCTGCAATACGCCAGAGATAAAAGAATTAAAGAATTAATCCTGCTAAGCCCGCCAATGTTATCTACAACCGATGAGGATCTAGATTTTTGGATTAAAGATGGCAGAGTGATTACCGCACTGATCCCTGAGTTAGATGATTACTTAAAGCCAGATGCGGCAAGGCTAAAATTTTCTAGAGTTAAAAACTTAAAGCAGATTGATGTGGCAGGGGCAAAGCATCTGTGGGTAGGTGAGCCTATGGTTCACTTGGTATTAAGTGAGATTGCTAAAGTTATTGCACCAAGCAGATTGCCACTACCAGAGCAGATTTAGTTTTGTTCAGCCCTTGGAAAAACAACCTCATCTAAAATAAGCAATATTGCAGCAGCAATTGGCACGGCAAGTAGTCCGCCAATTAATCCAAGAAGAGATGCGCCAAGGAGTGCAGCAATAATTGTTACAAGCCCTGGGATTGCCAAGGACTTTCGCATAATTCTTGGTGTGATCACATAATTTTCAACCTGCACATAAACAATATATGCAGCCAGTGCAATAACAGCTGTTGTTAAAGAATCAGTCAGGCTTACCACGGTAACAATTGCCATGCCAATAAAGTGGCCAACTAATGGAATAAAGCCGCAGATTAAAACTACCATCGCAAGTGGTCCTGGGTATGGCATGCCAATTATTAATCCCATAATCAGAATAAATGTGGCAGCAAGGGCGGCAATGATTGCCTGTCCGCCAACAAAGGAGCCAATTCTTGAAACAATTGCATTTGTTAGCTTTGAAACCCGATCTCTTCTTGAGCCTGGCACAAACTTAAGCCCAATATTTATTACCTGTGGCAGGGAGGCTAGGAAGTAAAGGGTAAGAACCAAGATAGTGATGGTTGAAACCAAGCCAGAGACAACCGCTTTACCAACCCCGATAACTCCACCAAATGCGGTGATGGCAAACTCGCCATTTTGAATCACTGAATCAATCTTGCTCTGTAGTGAGTCAATTACGCCATACCTATTATTTAAATCATTCATAAAGGCGTTGTTATTTAGATCCTTGATTAATTGCGGAGCGTTATCTAGTAGTTGATTTCCTTGATCAAGCAGTGGCGGCACAGCGATTGCAATAAAGATTGCCACAAATATCAATACCGAGGCCATCACAGCACCAACTGCTGCCCCCCGCTTTAGCCCTCGATTTTGGAAGAATAAAACAGCTGGGTTTAAACCTGCGGCTAGGAATAAGGAGATGATGATTAAAATGAATACCGCACTCGCAGAGGCGAGCGCCTGCAAGGTTGTTAGCGCAATCAGCGCACCGAGAGTGACCATAAAACCAAAGTAAAATGGGTGTGAGGTATTTACAGGTTTGCCTGCAACCCCAAAATCCTCAGAGCTTGTTGCCTTTGATTTTCTCCTAATCAATGGAGAGATCTTGGATCTAATTCTTGGTTTACTAAATCTGCTCATTGCATAATTTTATCCCTCTTTTTTTAAAAGCAGACCACCATTGACCAGGTGGCTAGATATCCATGAGGCCTGCTCTGATCAGATAAAAAGGGTCAATAGGAAAGGGGTAATAAGGTAGGTATTGGTTTGATTAAACTTATCCCTAGGCATTGATGATCTAATAATTTGATAAATTTTTTTTCAGGCCAGGTGAGGAGGAAAAGTGTGAGTATTAATAACTCCACCCCTGGTGGCTTTGGCAATGTCTTTGATCTTTCAACATTAAAACAACCTGCCAACAAAGCAGAGCTGCCTGAGATAGGTCTTGCGGTAACTCAGGAGAATCTAGTTTCAGATTTTGTCGCAGCCTCAAAGGAGAGGGTTGTAGTACTTCTTGCTATCTCTTCCCGAAGTACTCAATCACGGCAAATTCTTGAGATTTTAGGAAAGCTACAAGCAGCAGATAAAAACAGCTGGTTACTTGGCACAGTAGATGTTGATGCCCAGCCTGAGGTTGCCCAAGCATTACAAATTAAATCAGTACCAATTGCAATCGCAATTATCGCAGAGCAACTATTGCCATTATTTGAATCTGTTCCCCAACTTGATCAGGTGCGGCTAGTTATAAATAAATTATTAGAGCTTGCATCTCAAAAAGGAGTTGGCTCAGCTCCTGAAGGAGTAAGTGAAATCCCAATGGAGCCGGAGGAGGAGGCAGCATATGCTGCAATGGAAAAAGGTGATTACAAAGCCGCTAAAGCATCTTATGAGGCTTGGTTAAAACGCAAACCAAATGAGCAGGTAGCGCAGGTTGGTTTAGCTCAGGTGAATTTAATGTTGCGGGTGGATGGCTTAGATCCAGTCTTAACCTTGCAAAATGAAAAGGCAGATGATCTAACAAGCCAATTGATGTGTGCTGATATTGAGGTTGCAACTGGAAATTATGAGGCAGCCTTTGACCGGATGATCAGAGCGGTTAAGAAGTTTTCCGGTGATGATCGAGATAAAGCTAAAGTGCATTTAATCTCTTTATTTAATTTAGTTGATCCAACCGATCCAAGATTGATTAAGGCACGGGGGGAGTTAGCAAGCGCGCTTTTTTAATTACAACTTTAATTAGCAGCAAATAATTTATACATATCTATATACATCTTTTCTAAATACATCTTTTCTAAATACATCTTTTATATACATCTTTATCCATGCCAGATATCTTCAAATCTGCATCATTGCCCCATTTTGGGATTGGGCTGAATCCAAAGATCACCTAGCCAGATATTGTTAATAACAATCTTGTAATCTGGGGATCTATGCGAAAAATCGATGATTTTTTGCCCCTAAAACCCTCCTCTAGGCTCACCCTCGGCTAGGCAAATTTCCCACCTACCTCTACGCTATCTCCACTACTTGGTGGGCACAGGTCCGCTTTGTTGAACACTTAAGAAAGGTTTAACCCTTGATGAAAAAGAACCGTCTAAAGGTAGCCGTTGTCGCACTTGCTGCTTCTGTCAGCTTAGTTTTGACATCATGCTCCTCATCTTCATCTGATCTTTTCATTGCATCTGATCTACCTCTACAAGGTGGATCTGCAGATCAGAGCAAGTCAACTAACAACGCAATTAAATTATTGCTAAAGCAAATGGATAACATGGCTGGCGAATTCTCAGTTGGATTCCGCGAGTATGACAACTCCACAGCTGCAAAGGGT
>Ga0315901_10002738_pt1 | contig 23870 bp, 14 predicted proteins | sample LakEriMetagenome_10_FD_203761 | JGI IMG/M metagenome (GOLD analysis project Ga0315901, IMG submission 203761) | Freshwater fungal communities from buoy surface, Lake Erie, Ohio, United States - Buoy 2 MA116 | ecosystem: Environmental > Aquatic > Freshwater > Lake | place: USA: Lake Erie, Ohio... | reverse complement strand
GCGGTCCGCGCGCTCGACGAGGGGCTCGTGCGCGACGGTCGCGACATCGACCTCGCCGTGATCCACGCCCTCGGGTTCCCCGCCTTCCGCGGCGGCCTGCTCGCCTGGGCCGACACGCTCGGGCCGGGAGAGGTCGTGAGGCGGCTCGAGCCGCTGGCCGATCTGGGGCCACGGATGGTGCCCACCGATCGTCTGCTCGCGATGGCCCGCGACGGCCTGGCGTTCACGGCATGAAGCGAGGACGAACTGCATGACCCCCGGCGCCTCCCGCGATCCCGCGACCACCCCCGTCGTCGTCGCCTGCTGCCGCACGGCGATCGGCCGCGCGCACCCCGACCGTGGCATCTTCCGCCACGTGCGCGGCGACGAGCTGGCGGCCGCGGTGATCGCGGCCGTCGTGGACCGCTCCGGCGTCGAGCCGGCCACGATCGAGGACGTGGTCCTCGGGGCCACGCAGCAGCGGGGCGAACTCGGCGGCAACGCGGGCCGGTGCGCGGGGCTGATGGCGGGGCTCCCGTTGTCCGCTGCCGGCACGACGGTCAACCGGCTGTGCGGCTCGTCGCTGCAGGCCCTCGCCCAGGCCTGCCACGCGATCGCGGCCGGAGCCGAGAACGTGCAGGTGGTCGCCGGCGTCGAGCACATGCACCATCTGCCGATGGACTCCGCCGTCGACATCCATCCGCGGGTCCTCGCCCGCTCGAGCCGCGGCATGCTCTCGATGGGGCTGACGGCCGAGCAGCTCGCGGCGGCTCACGGCATCTCGCGCCGGCGGCAGGAGGAATACGCCCTCGAGAGCCATGCCCGTGCGGCGCGGGCCGGCGAATCGGGCTTGTTCGACGACGAGATCGTGCCCGTGTTCGGCCACGACGAGAACGGCGCCGCGGCCGAGATGCTGCACGACCAATCGATCCGCCGCGACACGAGCCTGGAGGCGATGGCGACGCTCGAGCCGGCGTTCCTGCCGCAGCTCGGCACGATCACCGCGGCCACGAGCGCCCCGGTGAGCGACGGCGCCGCGGCGGTGCTCGTGATGTCGGAGGCGGAGGCGGCGCGGCAGCAGCTCGAGCCCTGGGCGCGGGTCGTGGCCACGGCCGTCGTCGGCGTGCCGCCGGCCGCCATGGGCACCGGGCCGATCGCGGCCACGCGGAAACTGCTGGCGCGGGTCGCGGCCCGCGGCATCGGCCGCGCCGACATCGGCCTGGTGGAGCTCAACGAGGCCTTCGCCGCGCAGGCGATCCACTGCATCGACGTGCTCGGCTTCGACCCCGCGCGGGTCAACGTGCGCGGCGGCGCGCTGGCGATCGGCCATCCACTCGGCGCCTCCGGGGCGCGGATCACCACCACGCTGCTGCACGCGATGCGCGACGCGGCGGTGCCCCTGGGCCTGGCCACGATGTGCATCGGCCTCGGCCAGGGCATCGCGGTGCTGTTCGAGCGGTGCGAATGACGGGAGACGCGATGGCCACGGTCGTGCCACAGGGGCGGGTGCCGGCCGCGGTGATGCCGCAGCCGGCGGCCGAGTCCCTCGTCGCGCTGCTCCACGATCGCGTCGTCGCCAGCGGCGACCGCCTGGCGGTCGTCGACGGCCTGGCTGCTGGAGCGGCGGTCTCTGACCGTCGAATCCGTCCGGAGGCTCCACCACCCGCATTCGCAAGCCTGGAGGCTTGCGCCACTGGAGCGGCGGTCTCTGACCGTCGAAACCGGCCTGAGTCTCCACCACCCGCATTCGCAAGCCTGGAGGCTTGCGCCACTGGAGCGGCGGTCTCTGACCGTCGAAACCGACCTGAGTCTCCACCACCCGCATTCGCAAGCCTGGAGGCTTGCGGCACTGTAGCGGCGGTCTCTGACCGTCGAAACCGGCCTGAGTCTCCACCACCCGGATTCGCAAGCCTGGAGGCTTGCGCCACTGTAGCGGCGGTCTCTGACCGTCGAAACCGGCCTGAGTCTCCACCACCCGGATTCGCAAGCCTGGAGGCTTGCGCCACTGTAGCGGCGGTCTCTGACCGTCGAAACCGGCCTGAGTCTCCACCACCCGGATTCGCAAGCCTGGAGGCTTGCGCCACAGGAGCGGCCTGGACCTGGGCGGAGCTCGCCGCGAAGGCGCTGGCGCTGGCCGAGGCGCTCGAGGCCGCGGGCGTGCGGCGCGGAGACCGTCTGGCCCATCTCGGGCCGCATGGTCCGGAGTGGATCGCAGTCGATCTGGCCTGCCTGCTCGTCGGAGCGGTGCACGTCGCGTTGCACGACGATCCCGGCGACCGCGGCCCGCTCGCATGGCTCGGGCTGCGGGGCTCCATCGTCAGCGGCGGTGGCCGCCGAGTCGCGGGCGTGGCCGGACCGTGCCTCGACCTGACGTCGGGTGCCTGTGCCGCGGCCTTGCGGCCGCAGGCCGTCGATCGCGAAGCGGTACTCGAAGCGCTCGGCCGCCGGGCGCGGTCCTGCGATCCCGACGCCCCCTGCACGATCGTGCTCTCCTCGGGCACGACCGGCGCCCCGCACGGCGTGCTCCATTCCCAGCGGGCGCTGGCGGCCAATGCGCTCGCCGCCGCCGACATGTTCCTCGACGATCCGCGCGACGTCCGGCTCGCCTGGCTGCCGATGAGCCACGCCCTGGCCCGCACGGGCGACCTCTACACGGCATTGGTTCGCGGCGGCTGCCTGAACGTCGTCCGCGACCGCACCCGCGTGCTCGACGCCTGCGCCGCCCTGCCACCCACCGTGGTGCTCGGCGTGCCCGCGTTCTTCGAGCGGCTGGAGGCGGCGGCCCGGGCCGGGAGAATCGTCGATCTGCGGGCTGCGCTCGGAGGTGAGGTGCGGGTGTGCGTTTCCGGCGGCGCGGCGCTGCGGCGGCGGACGGCCGAGTTCTTCGCCGCGGCGGGCGTGCCGCTCGTGGAGGGCTACGGCCTCGCCGAAGCCGGCCCCGTAGTGACGCTCTCCAATCCGCGGATCGCGCGGCCGGGCACGGTGGGGCCGCCGCTGGCCGGCGTGGAGCTGCGGATCGACGACCACGCGGACGGGGAAATCTTCGTGCGGACGCCGAGCCGGGCGCTGGGAATCGTGCGGCCTTCGCGGCAGGAATCGGGGCAGACCGCGGCGGCTGCGCCGATCGAGCCGGTGCCGGAGTGGCTGCCCACGGGCGACCGCGGCGCGATCGATGCGGCCGGACATCTGCGGATCACCGGGCGGCTGTCGGAACGGCTCGTGCTCTCGACCGGACTCAAGGTGCCGCCCGCCGAGGTCGAGCGGGTCCTCGCCGAGGATCCGGCGGTGGCGCAGGTGTGCGTCGTGGGCGACGGTCTGCGGTGGCCGGTGGCGCTGGTCGTGCCGGAGCCGGGGATGGTCCGCGGCCTGGTGCGGCGGCTGCGGCTGCCCGTGTTCAGTCGCCGGGGCGCGGTGCGCCACCCTCGCATCGTGGACTGGATGGCGCGACGCATCGCCCGCCGGCAGCGGCGGCTGCCGAGCGCGTGGCAGGTGCGGCGGGTCGTGCTCGTGGGGCGGCCGTTCGACGCCGGTCACGGTGAGGCGACGCCGTCCTTCAAACTCAAGCGGCCCGCGATCGCCGCGCACTTCGCCGCGCCGATCGCCGCGGCGGCGGCCGCGCGGCCGCCACGGTGGGTCGGTGCGGTGCCGAGCGACATGGGAAAGGAGGAGCCCGCCGTGAGGAGCGACATGACGCAGCGATCGTGGCTGGCGGGCTGCCTGTGGACGGGTGGCCGCGGGGAGCAGGCCAACGGTTTCGCAGCCGCGGCGGCCGCGACGCCGCTGCGGACCGCGGTGGCCGAGGTGCTCGCGCGGACGACCGGCAGGCTGGCGCAGCTGCGGGCGGAGGGGCGACTCTATGACGCGGTCGAGGGTGGGAGCCCGCTGCCGCGGCCACCGCTGGCCGACGCTCCCGAGCCGCCGACCGGCCGGTTTTCCAGCCTTGCCGAAGAAGTCCTGGGGAGCGCGGGCCTCTGGGGCCTGGCCGTGCCGGCCCGGTTCGGCGGCGCGGAGGCGTCGTTCGCGGAACTCGCCCGGGCGATCACGCACGTCGCCGCCGACTGCCCCACGGCCGCCGGCATGCTGGCCGTGCACTCGTCGATCGGCGCGGTCTCGGCGCTGGCGGCCTTCGGCAGCGAGTCGCAGCAGGCCCGCCACCTGCCCGGCCTCGCCGCGGGTCGTCCGCTCTCGATCTTCGGCGGCACCGAGCCGGAGGTGGGCTGCGACCTGGCCGCGGTGCAGGCGGTGCTCGAACGGCATGCGGATGGTCTCGTGCTCACGGGCACGAAGATGTTCATCACCAACGCCGTGCATGGGCGGCTCGTGAAGGTGCTCGCGCGGCTCGACGGCCGACCGGCGGTGGCGGTCGTCCGCCTGCCCGCTGCCGACGGGCCGACGTTCCGGCTGCGGCATTACGCCCTCCACCCGCTCAAGCATGCCCACAACGCGGCGCTCGAGTTCGACCGCTTTCCCGTCGCCGCGGATGATCTGCTCGCGGCCTCGGCGGGCCGCGACGGCATGGCGATCGTCTGGCACGGCCTCAATCGGGGCCGTGTGACGCTCGCCGCGCAGGCGGGCGGCACCCTGCGCTGCCTGCTGCGACATGCCGTCGACCATGCCCGTCGGCGGACCACCTGGGGCCGCCCGATCGCCGCCCGCGAGCTCGTGCAGGGACGGCTGGCGCGGATCGCCGCCGGCATCGTCGCCTGCGACGCGCTGGCGGCCTGGGCGGCCGCGGCGATCGACGCGGGGCAGACCGGCGAACTGGAGGCGATCGCGGCGAAGATCGTCGCCAGCACCTGTGTCCGCGAGGCGGCGATCGACGCCTTGGGCATCCACGGCGGTCGGGCCTTCCTCGTCGGCCACCCGTTGGGCGATTCGTTCCACGATCACTTCGCCGTCACGGTCTACGAGGGGGAGAGCGACCTGCTCGGCCTGGCGCTCTTCAAGGGGCTGGCGAAGGCCCATCCGCTGGCGGCGGCGGCCGATGCGGCGGGCCTGCGGCGGGCCGGTGGCTGGCTCGCCTGGCGGGCGTCAAGTTTGGCGGCCGGCCGGGCGGCCGAGGACGCCGCCATCGCCGACCCGCGGCTCCGCGTTCACGCGATGCAGGCGCGGCGGCTGGTGGCCGCGGCCGCGGCCCGCATCGACCGCGTGATACGCCGGCACGGTCGGCAGCTTGCGGAGCGGCAGTTGGAGGTGGCGGCGCTGGCGGCCGAGGTCCGGGAGCTCGTGAGCGTGCTCGCGGTCGCGCATCATGCCGCCGCGGCCGACGCTCGCACCGTGGCTGCGGCCGACTGTTGGTGTCGTCTGGCGACCGCCCGCGTCCGCGGCGGCCGGCTCACGGCCGCCGATCACACGGCGCTGGCGGCGCTCGGCCGCATGGTCGTGGAGTGACGGCGGCGAGCTGTGTTTTGGCAAAACATCGCATCGTGCGATTTTTGCCTGGCGGGCCTCCGCCCGCTGGTGTCAACCCGGCCCTCCGGGCCTGGCGCCGCAGCGTGATGGACCGAGGTGCGGGGGTTTTTCCTGCGTGTCCGGCCCGCATCACTCGCCAGCGGCGACCAGGGCCGGCCACCAGCTGCACAGGTACCAGGCGCGGGGCGTGGTCAGCTCCGCGAAGGCCTCGAGCGAGATGCGGCCTCCCGCGCCTGCGTCGCCGCCGAGCACCTCGTCGAGCAGCCCCTTCGGCTTGGAGTATTTCACCACGCGGGCCGTCGTGTCGGTGAGGCCGGCGAGCTCGACGGCCCGGGCCACGGCTTCCTCGAGGAAGCCGATCCGGTCCACGAGGCCGGCCTCCTTCGCCTGTTGGGCGGTGAAGATCTGCCCGGTGGCCACCTTGTCGACGGCCTCCGCGTCGAGCTTCGGCCGGCCCTGGCGGACGATTTCCTTGAACCGCGCGAACATGTCGTCCACCAGCCCCTTGATGAGCCGCCGCTCGCGGTCGGCCAGTTCGGGCGTGCGGTCCTTCGTCGGGCTGAGCATCTCCTTGAGCGGTCCGCTGGCGACGGAGTCGTCGCGGACATCGAACCGCTTGAGCATCTTCGAAAGGTCGAAGTGCGGAATGATCACGCCGATGGAACCCGTGAGCGTCGCCGGCTCGGCGAAGATCACGTCGTCGCGGCCACCGTTGGCCATGGCCACGTAGTAGCCGCCGCTGGCCGCGATCCCCCCCATGCTCACCACCACCGGCAGATCGCGCTTGGCGGCAAGCTGGCCGAGCCGGTGGTGGATCTCGTCGCTGCCGCTCACCGTGCCGCCGGGCGAGTCCACACGGAGCACGATCGCCTTCACGCTCTCGTCCTCCGCGACGTGGTCGAGCTGGGAGCGGATGAAGCCGTCGCCCCCCATGATCGCGCCGGCGAGCGTGACGATCGCCACTTTGGCGGGCGCCGACTTCGAGAGCGAGTGATACTTTTCCACCACCCGGCCGTCGCGCTGGAAATACTGGGCGAACGCACCGGCGCTCCCCAGGGCCGCCAGGACCGCGACGCCCGCCACGGTCCAGGCGATCCGCGTGCTCCATCGTCCCCAGGGGCTCGCGTGTTCGAGGATCACGCGGGTCGGCGGCTGGTGGCGTTCGATGTCCATCGTCTCGGCTCCTGCGGCACGGGGGGCATGGGTGCGGACCTGTCACCAGTGTACGCCGTCTCTCCGGCCGCCGCCGTGCGGTTGCCACGCCGAGCCTGCTGCGGCTACCCTGACCGGCTTCGCGGTCGCTTCGCACCGTTCCCGTCAGGAGTCACGCCACGTGTTCGTCTGTGTCAGCACGGAATGTTTTCCCCACCTGCCGCTCGCCCAGGCGATGGAGCGGCTGGCGGAACTCGAGTTCACCGCGGTGGAGCTCGACGTGCACGAGCAGGGCGGGCACCTCCAGCCGGCACAGGTCGCAGCCGATCCCGAGGCCGCGATCGCGGCCTGTAGCGACCTGCAGCGGCTGCGGCCCGTGGCGGTGTCTTTCGCGGCTCCCGAGTCGCCGGAGCTCTACGATCGCTTCCTGGCCTGCTGCCGTCTCGCCAAGGCCCTGGGGGTGGTGACGCTGGTGGTGGATTCGTCGGAGCTGGGGACGCCCTTCAACGGGGAGATCGAGCGGCTCAGGAAGATGGTGGCGATTGCCGCCGGCCTCGGCGTCGTGGTGGGCGTGAAGACCGAGGCGGGACGGATGACGCAGGATGCCGAGACGACCGCCTCGTTATGTCGCAACGTGCCCGGCCTGGGCGTGACCCTCGATCCCAGTCACTTCATCTTCGGCCACAAGAAACCGGCGTCCTGGGAGGCGATCCTCAAGTACGTCTGCCACGTGCACCTGCGGGACACGAAGCCCGATGCATTCCAGGTGCGGATCGGCCAGGGCAACGTCGAGTACGGAAAGCTCGTAGCCCAGTTGGAGCGGGTCGGCTACAAGCGGGCGCTGTGCGCCCACCTGCCGCCGCTCGAGGGCGCGGATCAAGTGGCCGAACTCCGCAAGATGCGGCTGCTGCTCGAGAGCCTGCTGTGACTTCGCGTCGAAAAAGCCGTGCCTGGCTTTTTCGACTTGGCCGGCCGGTGGAAACGCCAAGATTTTCCACGGCCGGCGTTCGCCGCATCGTGCGGCGGTGGCTGTCTGTTGGCAAAACATCGCATCGTGCGATTTTTGCCTGGCGGGCCTCCGCCCGCTGGTTTCAACCCGGCCCTCCAGGCCTGACGCCGCAGCGGCTTCTGCCCTCCGTGTAGCGGCGGTGGCTGCCGGTTGTCGAATCCGGCCTGTGGCTCCATGACCCGCATTCGCAAGCCTGGAGGCTTGCGCCACGGGGGCGGCGGTGGCTGTCTGTTGGCAAAACATCGCATCGTGCGATTTTTGCCTGGCGGGCCTCCGCCCGCTGGTTTCAACCCGGCCCTCCAGGCCTGACGCCGCAGCGGCTTCTGCCCTCCGTGTAGCGGCGGTCTCCGACCGTCGTGCCCGCTCGGCTCGCGTTCCGCCCTACCGGAGCGTGCTGCCCGAGGCTTCGGCGCGGCTGGCCATCTCGGCGTAGGTTCGCGATTGCTCGTCGTCGCCCTCCTCGGCGTACATCGTCGAAAGGTTGCCGTAGGCGACGGCCAGCGACCGCTCCTCCAACTGGCTCTTGTCCACGGCGGCGACCATGAGATCGACGCCACGGCGGCTCAACGCGAGGGCGTCCTCGCGGCGATCCACCTGCCAGTAGGAGATGGCCATGCTCACATATGACTCGCCGAGGCGGCCCAGCTCGCCGTCACGGTCGAGGTCGTCGTTGCCCTCCCAGAGCGGCACGGTGCGGTCGAACCAGGTCACGGCGGTGGCGTGATCGCCACGCTGCAGGCTGTGCATGATGCCGATGCGGAACATCAGCTCGCCCATCTTCTTGCGCTCGGCCGCAGTGAGTTCCCGCTGCTCGGCGCCCCGCTCCAGGTAGGCCGCCGTGAGCGTGGCGTTGTCGAGGAGGTCGGCGGCATCGCCGCGCTTCTGGGCGGCGGCGAGGGCGTCGGCGAGCCCTTGTCCCGTCTCCCAATCGATCTGCCGGCGCCGCCAGGGGTCGGCGACGGTCTGCCCCATCCGGTCGCGGAGTTCCAGCATCCGCTTCACCCAGGGGAGCGGCTCGATCGCTTCCGCCGAGCCGGCGGAAGCCGCCAGGGCGCCGCGACACAGCTGCAGCTCCAGGACTTGCCGTTCGGCGTCTGTCCCTTGGAACTCGGTGACGATCGTCTCGCTGCGCGAGATCCACTTGGGGATCACCCGGCCCTTTTGCTGCCAGGTGCCGCGGGCGATGGCCAGGGCGGTGCCCAGGTGGGCGTCGAGCAGCACCTCGCGGGCAGCCGTCTGCACCGCGGGAGCCCGCTTGACGAGCAGCGGCGAGGCGCGGCGAATCGCTTCGGCGAAGTGCTGCACGGCCGCATGGTGATCGGGCGCGGCGGCGGCCAGGGCGACGCGGCCCAGGAGCCGCTCGGCCTGGGCGACCACCAGCGGCGACGGGTTTTCACGGGACTTCACGGCCAAGAGGACGGCCCGGGCCTCCTCGGGGCGGTCGAGCGCGAGCAGCGCCGATGCGTACTTGAGCTGGGTCCAGGCGTCGGCGGGATCGAGCCGCGTGGCTGTTTCCGCGAGCTTGATCGCCTGCGTCCACTTGCCCTGCTCGGCCGTCATGCCGAGCAGCAGGCGATGCGCCCGCACATGCCGGGGGTCGATCTGGATGGCATACTGCAGGTCGGCGACGGCGTAGGCGGAGCAGGATTCGATCTCGCTCTCGGCGCGGAGCACGAACGACTCGGGATCGAGCGGCTCGATCATGATCGCAGTGGCGGACTGCGTGCCGGGCTTCACGCTCAAGATCACGCCGCGCTCGGGGTACACCTCACCGATGGAAATCCCCTGATCGTCGAAGATCGTGACGGTGCGGATGTCGGCGATCTCCAGCTGCCGGGCAAGCTCGGTCACCGGCACCGGCTCGGCGAGCTTCACGAGGATCGTGGCCACGGTGTCACCGTCGAGCGCGACCTCGACCCGCTCGAAAGGCTCGATCTTCCACGCGAAGCCGGTCGTTCCGTCACCGCTGTAGAGGGCCTCGCCGGCGCCCCATGTCGCCAGCAGCTCGTCGCGGGTCGTCTTGCCCGGATTGACGCCGCGGAAACTGGCCGGGTCGATGGACAGCGTCGGCATCTCGTCGGGGGTCGCGGCCACGGGTGCGGTCACGGGGGCAGCCACTTTGGCGGCAGCCTTCATCGCCGTCGGCACCGCCGGCTCGGCCTCCGCGGCTGGCGGCTGTGAGTCCGCCGGCTTGGCGACCAGCCCCGTCGGCTTGGGCAGTTGGGCGACACGGTCGTTGATCCAGCGCTTCAGCCCGCTCGTTTCCGGGCCACGGGGCGGCTTTGGTGTCGCCGGGGCGGATTGCTGTGTGCCAGGCGGACCGTCGGCGGCCGCGACCGGCACGAGGTCGGTCCCCGCCGTGCCGCCTGCCTGGCCCACGGCGTTGGTCACCGGTGTGGATGCGGTGTCGACCAGCGGCGCCGGCGCGGCGCTGCGAACGTCCGGCGCGTCGATCCGGGGTGCCGCTTCGGCGGCGGAGTCAACCCAGCCCGGCAGCCGCATCAGCGTCCGCGGCCCCGACTGCGGCTCCACCGCGTTGGCAACGGCCGCCACCACGCAGGCGGTGAGCATGAAGACGTGCAATGTCGGCGACGAATGGCTTCGCAGCATGGCCACGACAAGTTCCTCCGAGAACGCAGCACCGGGCATCCCGCCCGATCGTGGCAGGGACGGTAGGCTTCCCATCGCCCCCGGTCCAGAGCAGACTGCGGCGGGAAATGACGGCTGCCCAGCCTGCCCAGGTTTCGCAACCCGCAGCCCTGACCTCGGTAAACTTCCGGAACTCTGATCACCGCCGGTCGCGGTGAATCTTCCCATCCTCTGGCGACACGACGATGCAGCATGTGGTTGTGATCGGCGGCGGCATGGCCGGCCTCGCCGCCGCGGAGGCGCTCGTCGCGGCGGCGGCGTGTCGCGTCTCCGTTGTCGAGTCCAGCGGCAGGCCGGGGGGCGTGATCGCGACCGTGCGGCGCGACGGATGGCTCGTGGAGCGGTCGGCCGACAATTTCCTCGCCGTCCGCCCCGAGGGAATGGAGCTCGTGCACCGGCTTGGCCTCGCGTCCGAACTCGTGGGCGTCGATCCGAGGGTGCGACGGGCGCTCATCTGGCACGCGGGGCGGGCCGTCCCGGCGCCAACCGGCTTCCGCCTCCTGGCCCCGGGCCGTGCCGATGGCATCCTCGGCACCCCGCTCTTGTCGCCGGCTGGCCGGCTGCGTCTGCTTGCGGAACCGTTCGTGCCCGCCCGCGATCCCGCGGCCACGGACGAGTCGCTGGAATCGTTCGCCCTGCGGCGGCTAGGCCGGCAGGCGTTCGAGCGGCTCGTGCAGCCCTTGGCCGCCGGCATCTGGACGGCCGATCCGGCCCGCTTGAGCATGGCCGCGGCCTGTCCCGATTTTTTCGCGATGGAACGGACGCACGGCAGCCTGTGGGCGGGCGAACGCGCCCGGTTGCGGCAGGCCGGTGCCGGCTCCGCGGCGGCGGGCGCCCGCTACGGCCAGTTCGTCACGCTCGCTGACGGCATGGAGGTTCTGCCCCGTCGCCTGGCGGCGGTGCTTGCCGACCGCGGCGTGGCGTTCATCACGGCAGCCGCCGGCCCGCTCGCCCGTGACCCATCCGGGCGGTGGCTGATCCCGCTCGTCGCCGCGGGCACGCCCCTGCCGCCGCTCGCAGACCGTGGCACAAGTCTGTCCGAGCAGGATGTGAGGAATGCCGACCGTGGAAACCCTTCGCGTTTCCACCGGTCGGCCAAGTGGACAAAGGCCATGGAGGGCTTTGTCCACGGACAACTGGAGGCCGACGCCGTCGTCGTCGCGGTGCCCGCGCCGGTGGCGGCGCAACTCGTCGGGGCCGTCGATGCCGCGCTTGCAGCCGATCTGGCGGCGATCGATTACGCCGGATCGGCGGTCGTGTCCCTCGGCTTTCCACGTGACCGCGTCGCGCATCCGCTCGACGCGGCGGGCATGGTGGTGCCCCGGGCCGCAGGGCGTCGGGCGTTGGCGGTGAGCTTTTCCAGCGCGAAGTTTCCCGGCCGGGCGCCGGCGGGCTGCGTGCTCGTGCGGGTATTCGTCGGCGGGGCGCTAGACCCGGCAACCGCCCGGCTGCCGGATGCCGACCTCATGACGCTGGCCCGGGAGGAGGTGGCGATCCTGATCGGCGCGACGGGCCAGCCGCTGCTCGAGCAGATCGACCGCTGGCAGGCGGCGATGCCGCAGTACCACGTCGGCCATTTGGACCGCGTGGCGCGAATCGAGGAACGCGCCCGGGCGCTCGGCGGCTTCGTGCTCGCCGGGGCCGCCTACCGTGGCGTCGGCATCCCGCAGGTGATCGCCTCGGGCCAGGCGGCTGCCGCAGCGGTCCTTGCCGCGCGAGCCGTTGGCTGACCATCCTCTGCCGGCGCGGCTCGCCGGCGGGCCGACTACTTCTTCTTCGCCCCGGCGGCCGGCTTCGCGGCGGCGGCGCCCTCGGCGCCCTCTTCCTTGGCCTTCTTCTTTTTCTTCATCGCCATCTTCATGACGCGGACCTTCGGGAGGCCGAGGGGGCTGCGGCCTTCCGTCCAACGCTCCTGCTCCTTCAGCCGGGCGATCCGCTCGGCACGGGTCAGCACGCCGCGGGCGCTCGAGGCGCCTTTTCGGACCCGCAGGCTCTTGTCCATCGTCATGGCAGGCGATCCTTCAATCAGTGGTCAGTGGTGGCAGGGAGGAAGGCAGCGAACGGGCCGCTGCGGAACCTCCCAAGGTACGAACGCCGTGGGCACGGTTCAAGGGAGCCTTCCGTCGCCCGCCGGCACCGGGGGTTTTCAGGCCGTGGCGGCCGGCAGTTTCGCGATCATGCCCAGAAAACGGTCCATGGTGGGCGGACGCTTGTCGGGATCGGCCGCCAGGCAGGCGGTGATCGCGGCGGCCAGCGGCTCGGGAATCTCGGGCCAATGCCGGCGGATGTCCGCGGGCGGCTGGTCGTGCGTCAGGGCCACGCTGCCGCTCGTGCCACGGGGCCAGGGCGAGTGGAGCGTGCAGATCTCGTAGGCGGTGACGCCGAACGAGAAGACGTCGAGCCGCTTGTCGGCCTGGCGGCGGCGGACGACTTCCGGGGCCATGTAGTTCGGCGTCCCGATGCGGTTCCCCGGCTGGAGAAACACCGGCCTGTCGGGCACGGTGAGCCCGAAATCGAAGAGCACCAGGCGGCCGTCGGGCCGGAGCATGAAGTTGCGGGGACAGATGTCGCGGTGGACGAAGCCGGCCGCGTGGACGGCGGCGACCGCCGCGGCTGCCTGCCGCACGAGGTCGATCCGTTGGGCCGGCGGCAGCGGCCGTTGGGCCGACAGCAGGGCGTGGAGCAGCGTGCCCGCGATGAACTCGGTGACGATGAACGGCTCGCCGGCGGTGGACTCGCCCCATTCGATCGTGCGCACGATGTTCGGCCCCGTGATCTTGCTGCCGATCTCGCCCTCGGTCGGCTTGCCGAGGCCCTTGTAGCGGGACTCGACCGGAGCCGCCTTCGCCTTGTCGACGATCTTCAGGCCGAGGACGGTGCCGCTGCGCATGTCCTTCACCTTGTAGAAGGAGGACATCGTGCCGGAGTTGCTCTCGCGCAGCCGCTCGAACCGCTTCCACAGGTCGACCCGCGAGGAGCCACCGAACAGGTTCGCCAGGAAGCCCATGAACGCCGCGTGCCGGGGGCCGGGCCATCGCCGACCGGTGGCGGTTGGCCGCCGGTTGAGGCCCGTTTCGTTAGGATATCGTGAGCCGGCGCCGCTGCCGACCGGTCTTACGCGGGAAAAAGACCGGTCTCCGACCGGTCTTCACCGGCTCTGCCGTCCGCTGGGGGCAGGGATGTGACGGACGCCGATCGGCGACGCAGCATCGTCCGCGACCAGGTGAACGTGACGGGATCGCGGGTTTACGGACGATTGCCTTGCGTTCTGGAGACCACTTCCCCTGCGACCGGCAGTGTGACCTGAGACAGCCGGTACTTGCCCTTGCCCGAGATGAACAACGTCCGTCCGTCCGCGCCGCCGAACGCCAGGCCGTAGACATTCGTGGGCATTCCCGCGTCCATGCTCGGGTCGCCCACGATCATCGCCGCCAAGGTCTTGCCGTCGGGAGTGAACACCGCGACGGCGCTCCCCGACGAATGACCGTCGGATCCCCCGATGTAGATGTAGCCGTTGGCGTCCACGGCCAAACCGTGAATCCGCCCCAGCCACCCGAGCAGTTTGTCCGAGCCGTCCTTCGCCGCCGGCAGGTCTTTGAAATGCGAGGTCGTAAACCGATCCACCGCGATGAAGAACGTTCCTTCTCCCAGGCTGCCGTCGTCCTTCACCGGAAATCGCCACACGCCACGGTTTGCAGGATTTGGGAATTGCGACGCCACGTACAACCAATCATGGTCGGGGCTGAGGCCGATCCCGTGGGAATGGCCGACATGAGGCTTGGCGATCTTGACGTCAGCGAGCGTGAAGTCCTTTTTCCCGGGCAACAGGTAGCGGGTCCCCGTCGAAGGATAGCCCGACCAGTAAATCGTGCCGTTGGGATGCGTCGCCAGCATCAGCGGCGTGCAGAGGCCGGTCTCGGAATGTTTGTTCCTGTGGTTGACGCCTCTTTCCTCGAGGAGCGTCTCCTCTTTCCCATCCGCGGTCAGTCGGGCGAGGCGATAGAGGACGTCGTCCTGGTTCTCGGTAAACAGTAGCCGCCCCTGCGGGTCCACGGCGACGCCGAATGGATTGGTGAGCCCCTGCTCCTTGAAGATCTCGAACCTGTCGGGAGGGGTGAAGGCATGAAGTTGTGCGGGTTCGCGATTGACGATGATCAACCTGCCATTCCACCACGCCATGCCCTTGGCGATGAACTGCGGGCTGGATGCGACTTTCGTGGCGAAATAAACGCCAGACACCGGCTTGTCCTCCGCCCGGCTCGCCGCGACGGCCTTGGTCGCCGGGGCCAGTCGGAACACGCCCTGGCCGGTTGGCGAACTGGTCAGCACGTAGGCCTCGCCGTCGGCGTCGGCACCGAAGCCGAAGATCGGCAGACCGTTCCACGGGATCGCAAGGTTCGTGGCGCGGCCGGTGGCCTTGTCGATCTGCAGGGCCCAGAGCCGGCCCGACACGTAGTCGCCGTACAGATAGCCGCCGACGAGTTCAGGGATCGCCTTGCCACGATAGACGAACCCGCCGACGATGCTCTTGCCGACCCGATGGTCATACTCCCAGACCGGATCGACCAGTGGTCCGGCGACTTCGGGGCGGTTGCCGAACGGCCGCGTCCCCTCGCGAACGCTCCAGCCGTAGTTGCCGCCCTTGGTGACGATGTCGACCTCCTCCCACTGGTCCTGACCGACGTCGGCGGCCCAGAGCGCGCCGGTGGCCGCGTCGAAGGCGATCTGCCAGGGGTTGCGAAACCCGAGGGCGAAGATCTCGCCGCGGGCGTTCGCCCGGCCGACGAACGGGTTGTCGGCGGGGATCGCGTAGGCCCGGCCCTCGTCCCGCCGATCGACGTCGATCCGCAGGATCTTGCCGAGCAGGGTGTCGAGCCTCTGGCCGTTGCCGAAGGGGTCGTCGCGGCTGCCGCCGTCGCCCAGCCCCCAATAGAGGAAGCCGTCGGGCCCGAAGGTGATCGAGCCGCCGTTGTGGTTCCAGAAGGGCTGGTCGACCACGAGCACGAGTTCCTCGCTCGCCGGGTCGGCCCGGTCCGGGTCCGTGCGGCTGACCTTGAACCGCGCCAGCCGCTCGGCCCGCTTCTCCCCCTTGACGCTGTAGGTGACGAAGAACGTGCCGTTCTCCTTGAACCGCGGATGAAACGCGAGCCCGAGGAGGCCCTCCTCGTTGTAGGTGCCCCAGGGCGACGTGCCGGGCCGCAGGTCGAGGAACAGGCTGCCGGCGACCGAGCCGGGCTTGAAGACGTGGATCATGCCCGCCTGATCGAGGACGAAGCGGCGGCCGGAGCCGTCGCCGGCATGGGTCACGACGACGGGCCGCAGCGGCACCACGGGCGTGCCATCTTCCGATTCCGGCGACCAGCCCTCCCAGGTGGCCTCCGGAAACGCGGGCACGGCGGCGACGGCGGCGGTGCCGTCCGCGAACGGGATCGCGGCACCGTCGGCCGGGAGGGGCCGCACCTTGATCGAGCGGTAGGCCACCTCGTCGCCATGGTCCTGGAGGCAGACGTGGCCGCGGTCGGCCCTGCCGAACTTCGGGAAGGCGGCGAACTTGCTCTTGGCGACGCGTTCGTGCCAGTCCTTGCTTCCCTTCTGGAACCGCTCGTACACCACGCCGTTGACCGCCACCTCACCGTCGCCCGGGGCGACCCGGAGCGAGACGTGATTCCACTCTCCGGCCGGCCTGGTGGCGTCGAGATGCTCCGGCGGTTTGCGGCCGACGGCCTCCTCGATCTTCCGCACCCAATCGGGCACGCGCGGCGCGTAGAGCTGGTAAAGCCAGCCGGCCTTCTGTGGATCCTTGCCGGCGGCGTTGTCCAGCACCTGCACCTCCGGCCCGGTCTTCCACGGCGCGTCTTCTTCCTCGGTGACGTGGAACATGATGCCGCTGTTGCCGCCCGGAGCGATGCGGTATTCGAGCTGGAGTTCGAAGGCCTCGAACTGGTCACGGGTCACGATGTCGCCGGCATCCCGGGCCGCCCGCACGAGCGCGCCGTCGCGGACCTGCCAGCCCGCGTTCAGCGACTCCTGGCGGTAGTTGCGGAAGGCGGCGGCGCTGGTGCCGTCGAAAAGCAGCTTCCAGCCGGCCCGCTTCTCGGCCTCGCTGAGCGTGTTCGGAGCCTGCTCCGCCAGGGCGGCCGTCAGCGGGGCCGCAAGGGCGATGAGCAGGAACGGCAGTCGCAGCCGTGAAAGCGTTGGCATGGGCGCGGATCTCCGGGCTGGTGGTCGGGAGCGAGGCAGCACGCGGGACGGGTTCCTGCCGGCGGCCCCGGCTCAGCCCTTCTTCAGCGCGGCCAACTCGGCGTGGGCGGCGGCGAGCTCCTTCTCCAGCCGCGGCACCTCGGCCGGGTCATCGGGCTGCTTCTTCGCCCCCGCCAGGAGCTGCTGCAGCTTCGCGATCCGCTGCTGGAGCACCTCCATCCGCTTTTTGTCCTTCTTGTCCATCGGCGTCCTCCCGTGCAGCGCTGTCCAGGGTGCGTTCCCGGCGATCGATCCGCACGCCGCTGTCCACGGCGACATTCGGCCCGGTGTGCAGTTGCCGCATCCACCCCGAGAGCAGGACGACCGCCAGCATGGTGCCGAGCGTGACCGACAGCCACTTGGCCCGGTCGTTCCGCACCCACTGCGTGCCCTCGCCGCGGCCCACGAGGGCGCTGGCGAAATAGAAGGCCACCATCGCAAGAAGGAACTTGGCCCCGAACAGGGCGTGGTAGCTCGTCTGCCGCATCCAGGCGCCATCGGCCCAGCCCTCGGCCTTCACGCGGGCGTTGAAGAGCAGGAAGTTGGCCAGGCCGCTGGCCAGGAGCACCGTGATCGCTCCGATCACCCAGGGCAGCCAGCGGCGGCGGATGGAATCGTGGATCCGGTCGCGGGTCGCGGTGTCGAAGTCGCCGAGCGCGGGCAGGAGGCCGAAGCGGGCGAAGACGAGGGCCCCCATGGCGACGATGGCGGCCAGGACGTGTGCCCAGCGGAGCAGAAGCGTGACGGGATCCATGCGGGAGCCTCCGGTGACGGGCATGCGGTCGCCGCATGGTAGCCGATTTTCTTCCGGTCCCAAGCGGGGCGGATTTGTCGCGGGCGGCCGCCGCGGCCTAAAGTAAGCTTCTTATGGACTCCGACGGTGACGACGAGAGCGTGATCGACCTGCCGGGTGGCAATCCGCACGACCGGTGGATGCGGCTGGCGCTCGACGAGGCCCGGGCCGCGGCCGCGGAGGACGAGGTGCCGGTCGGGGCGATCGTGGTCGCCGGGGGCCGGGTGATCGCCAGCGCCCACAATCAACGCGAGCGGCTCGCCGACCCGACGGCCCACGCCGAGATGATCGCCCTGACGCAGGCCGCCGCCGCGGTCGGCTCCTGGCGGCTCGAGGGTTGCACGCTGTACGTCACGCTCGAGCCCTGCCCGATGTGCGCCGGGGCGATCCTTCAGGCACGGGTGCCACGTGTCGTGTGGGGAGCGGCCGACCCCAAGGCGGGGGCCGTCGAGTCGCTCTACCGGCTGTTCGAGGATCCGAGGCTCAACCACCGTGTCGAGCACGTGGGCCGCGTGCTGGCCGACGACTGCGGCCGGATGTTGAGCGAGTTCTTCCGCGGCAAGCGCGGTTAGCCTTTTCGTGCCCGGCCCTCAGCCCACATGCCAAACCCGGCGAGGGGTGCCAACGCCCCGTCGCCGGACGTTCGCTACGGGCATCCTGCCCTTCGCTCTCTCGGAGACGTCTGCGCTCCGCCATCCATGGCTCCGCTTGCCGCCTACGCCGGCTCTCAGGGCATTGGCACCCCTCACCTCCGTCAGTCCCAGGTATCACCGCGAGCCGGACGATTCCTGGCGGATTTGAGAGCGTGACGGAAGCAGCGTGGAAATCGCCCTACGCCCGCTTGTCGATGGGCACGAAGTCGCGGAGCGTCTCGCCGGAGTAGATCTGCCGCGGGCGGCAGATCTTCTTCGTCGGCGAGTGGTGCATCTCGATCCAGTGGGCGATCCAGCCGGGCAGGCGGCCCATGGCGAACAGCACCGTGAACATCTGCACCGGAATGCCCATCGCCCGGTAGATCACGCCTGAGTAGAAGTCGACGTTCGGGTAGAGCTTCCGCTCGATGAAGTACTCGTCGGCCAGCGCCACCTCCTCGAGCTGCTGGGCGATGTCGAAGATCGGATCGTGCCGGGCGATCTTGGCGAGGAGTTTGTCGCAGATCGACTTGATAAGCTTGGCCCGCGGGTCGTAGTTCTTGTAGACCCGGTGGCCGAAGCCCATGAGGCGGAAGCCGGAGTCCTTCTTCTTGGCGAGGTCGACGTATTTCTTCACGTCGCCGCCGTCGGCCACGATCTTCTCGAGCATCTCCACGCAGGCCTGGTTGGCGCCGCCATGCAGCGGACCCCAGAGTGCGGAAATGCCGGCGGAGATGCTGGCGAACAGGTTGGCGTCGCTCGAGCCCACCATGCGGACGGTCGAGGTGGAGCAGTTCTGCTCGTGGTCGGCGTGGACGATGAGCAGCGTGTCGAGGGCGTCGGCGAAGTCGGGGTCGACGTGGTATTCCTCGCACGGCACCGCGAACATCATGTGGAGGAAGTTTTCGCAGTAGCCCAGGTCGTTCTGCGGATACATGAGCGGCTGGCCGCACGACTTCTTGTGGCTGTAGGCGGCGATCGTCGGCAGCTTCGCCATCAGCCGATGCACGCTCACCTCGACCTGTCGCGGGTCGCGGACGTCGAGGGAATCCTGGTAGAAGGTGGACAACGCCCCCACCACGCTGCCCACGATCGCCATCGGATGGGCGTCGCGCGGGAAGCCGCCGTAGAAGCTGCGCATGTCCTCGTGGATCATGGTGTGCCTCGACAGCGACGTGCGGAAGGCGTCGAGCTCGGCGACGGTGGGCAGCGTGCCGTAGATCAGCAGGTGGGCCACCTCCACGAAGTCGCACCGTTCGGCGAGCACCTCGATCGGGTAGCCGCGGTAGCGGAGGATCCCCTGCTCACCGTCGAGGAAAGTGATCGCGCTGGTCGTGGAACCGGTGTTGACGAACCCTTCGTCGAGCGTGATGCAGCCCGTCTGGGCGCGGAGCTTGGCGATGTCGAGGGCCCGCTCCCCTTCGGTGCCCACGACCAGCGGAATGTCGTAGGCCTGGTCGCCGATTTCCAGGCGGGCGGTGCCGTCGGACCGCGTGCCCGGCCACGGCGGCGTCGCGGGGGCTGCGGACTTGGGGGTGGCTGTCATGGCGTGGTCTCCCGGGGCGTCTCGCAGCTCGGCACAGGCCGGGACGGGGCACCGTGGCGACCCGACCAGTGGGACGGACGGCGGCAGTGTAGCCCTGGCACCCAAGGTGGGCAACGAGGTCGCGTGGTTCACGGCGCGTGATGCCGGACCGGGGCGCGTCAGCGGGTCGTCGTCGGTCGGCTGGCCGTCACGGGACGACTCACGCCGGTCGGCTCGGCATCGAACACGCTCCACACGGGCGTCCGCTCGCGGAGCTTCCGCAGGTAGTCCTCGCTGGCCTTGCGTTCCCGTTCCGCGACGAGGGTCGCGCGGATCTCCACCTGGGCTTCAATGAAGGGCGTGCGGCCGGCATCCTTCCGCTCCACCACGCGGACGATGTGCAGCGCGCCCTGGTCGGCGAGGTTCGGCGACGGCTCGTCCTCGATGATGGCGCTCAATTGGCCCACGGGCAGCGAGAAGATCGCCTCGTCGAGCCGCTTCGATGCCAGGCTGCCCTCGTTCGTCCAGTCGAAGAGGCCTCCCTGGGAGGCCGTGGGCCCCTCCGAGCGGGCCTTCGCCACGTCGGCCAGCGGCTTGCCGGCGAGGACTTCGTTGCCCAGCGACGCGAGCAGATCCCAGGCCTGCTTCCGCGACCGGCGGGCGCCGATCTTGATCGTCAGCGCCTCGAAGCGGGCCTTGGCCGGGAAGTCATAGTCGGCGAGATGATTCTGATAATAGGCGATCATGTCGGCGTGGGCGATCTCGTCGTCGTTCTTGACGTTTTTGCGCATCCACTCCTGGGACAGCCCGCGCTCGAAGAACATCTTCCGCATCCGGTCGAGCGACTGCCCCTTGGCCCGCAGCTGCTGTTCGTACTCCAGCGAATTGGCGACGCCGGCCTCCTGCATCATCTTCGGGAGGAACTGCTCGTCGAAGGCCTTGTCGACGTTCTTGCGGATGTCGGGGATCTTGTCCTCGGGAATCTCCCGCAGCGCGTCGACGTACACGAGCAGCATCTCCACATGCTGGGGCAGCACCTGCTGGCAGATCTGCAGCTTCAGCTTGCGCAGATCCTCCGGCGACATGCTCGGCCCTGCCTGTTCGAGATACTCGATGGCCTTGGGCGTGAGCAGGTCGCCCTCGAGCACGACCTCCGGCCCGACGCGGGCCACGACCATCGCCATCTCCAGCGACTGCGCCTGCGGAGGCACTGCCGCGGTGCCGGTCGCGGGCTGCTCGAAGGCGGCGGGCACGACTCCCGCGGCCCCGGGCGTGCTCGGGGCCACCGCCTTGGCGACCTCGGCCGCGATCAGGTCGCGGACCGGCTCCAGGGGCGCCCCGGGATTTTCCCGGATGCTCGACAGCACGTGGTTGTCGAGCGATTTCTGCCCCGCGGTCGGCCAGCCGGCGGGCCGCGACACGGACTTGGGCACGTGGGGCACGAGCGCCGGGCCGACTCCGGCCCGCGGGCCGGTGACGCCGGCAGCGGACGGGCTGGCGGCCAGCGGGTCGGGATCGGCTGGTTCCGCCGGCGCCGCGGCCGTCATGCGCATGCTCACGGCCAGGCACAGGACCAGCGGAACCGGCCCCTGCAGGCGAGCGCGAAGTGTGGCGAACGCTGTCACGATGCGGTGGATTCCGAGCGCGGGCAGCCGAGTCTCGATTGCGGGGCGGGACTATAGAAAGGTCCCAGCGGCCGTCGCAAGCCCGTCACGGCCCGGGTTTCGTGGCGGCGATCACCCGGCCCGCGGTCAGGGCGCGCCGCCAGGCACCACCTCCAGCCATTCGGGTGGCGGCAGCCGGATGTCTGGCTTTCGTCGCAGCACGTCCAGGGCGGGCTTGGCGATCCGCCGCAGGCACGGGAGACCGAATGGCCCGGATTTCGCCACGATCGCCTCCGCAATGGCCGTCGCGTCGGGCCCCTCGAGCGTCTCCACCCGCGGCAGTTCGACGTCGCCCCCCCAGCCGGCGAACCAGACCGCGCGCTCGATCGACAGGCAGTCCACGACGGCGAGGTTGAAGCGGATGTCGCCCCGCCGGGAAGCCAGGAAGTCGACCACCTCCGCATCGGCTGACACCAGCCCGTACAGGTGGGCCATGCTCCGGCCCCGAGCCAGCGCCCGGGCCGTCGGCAGGTCGATCGTGCGGAGGGCGGGCAAGTAGATCGTCCCATACTTCGGGGCCAGGGCCGCGGCCGCTTCGGATTCGAGGCGCTCGAGGTCGGCGAACATGATCATGTGATGGTGGTCGGTCAGGGCCGCCGCCACGTCCGGGGTGAGACGCTCAAGCCCGCGCACCGTCACCGCACCGACGCGCCGGACGACGGCCGCCACGGAGGCCGGCTCGGGATTCGGGGGCAAGCGGATCGACAAAAAGTCGCCCCGACTGTGGTCGCCGATGGCCCGGGCGACCTCCGGCGGCAGTGCCTCGAGACCGTCGAGCCACAGGCCGCCGCCGGGCCGGGCCGCGAGGGCGCGGGCCGACTCCTCCGCGATCGTCGCCAGACCGGAGAGGGTGAGATTGCCCCGGCGGGTCGCGAGGATGCCGGCTACGGCCGGAGAGAGCGACTCGAGCTGCGAGAGCCGTCCGTCCCAAGTGCGGCAGCGGACGAGCGACTCGGCGACGGCCGGGCCGATATCGGCGAGCCCGGCCACACTCAGCGGCCCTTGGAACTCCGCGAGTTTTCCGGCAACGCTTGGCTCGAGCGTGGCGAAACCATCGAGGTTGAGCGCGACCGCTTCGCGGGCCAGCGCCTCGGCCGCATCCGGCGTCAACGCCCGCAGCCCGCGGAGATCGAGCGGCATCCGCGATCTCGCGAGTTCACCGGCCGCCTCCGCGGACAAGGTGCGCAGGCTTGGCAGCCGCCCGTTCCAGCGGCCGGTGCAGTTCGCGAGCGCTCGGGCCGCCTCGGCCGAGAGCGACGTCAACCCCGAGACGTCAAGCCACGTGCCGCGGTACGCGGCGAGTTCCCGGGCGGCCTCCGGGGTGAGCGACTCCAGGCCGCCGAGGTGCAGCGGCCCGGCGTGCGCTGCGAGTACCGCGGCCACCTCGGGCGACAGCGACGTCAGGCCGCCGAGGTCGAGCGGACCCGGCGCGGCGGCGATGGCGGCGGAAGTCGCCCCGTCGATCTCCGTGAGGCCGGCGAGCGCGATCGCGCCGCGATGGAGCGCGAGTTGAGCCGCGACCTCTGGGGTGAGCCGGGTGACGGCGGGCAGATGCAGGCAGTCGGCGACGCGATTGGCCATCCGCCGCCACTCTGGCTGCCGCGTCAGCGACAGAAACTCCCGCACGTCCATCCCGCGCCGCTCCCGGCCGCAGGCCGCTTCGAGATCGAGCCGCAAGCGGGCGAGTTCCTCACGATTCGAACCCGCCCGCAGGAGGACGGCATCCTGCCAGGCGTTCGACCAGGGAGCCGCCTTCGCGAGGCTCGGTTTCGCCGCCTGCTGGCTGACGATTTCCCGGGCGGCCGCCACGTCGAGCTGGGTGATGGTCAGGAAGTCTAGGAGGCGGGCATCGGCTGCCGCGAGCGGCGCGGAACTCGCCGCGGTCCAGCACGCGGTCGCCGCCAGCATCAATCGCCGCCCGGCGACCCCGCCTGTCCTCGTGCCGGCTCCCGGTCGCTCGCGCTTTTCGGGACGAGAAGGATGCGGGCAGGCGACGTGTCTGTGACGGAGCACGAATGTGAGACAGTCGAATGCTCGGAGCAGATGCCGGCGGATCAGCTGCATGGCTTCTGGAAAGAAATGAGTGACCGGGGCGGGATGTTGCAGAGGGCGGAAAGTGCACGTCTCGACGTGCAGTCGAGAGCGGTTCTGGCATACGTGTAGCGTTGCCCGGACACCTTGGGGGAGTGTCGAGATGCTGGAACCAACCGCGATTCAGGAACTCGACGATCTCATCGCGACTTACGATGCAGACCGGCCGGCGACTGCAGCATAGCGCGGTCAATGGCACTGCGGCGACGCTTTTCCGGCCGCCGAGCATCTCGTGAGCCGCCGGGGCGGCTGTCCCGGACCTGCGGAGGCGGAACATGGACGCCAGCCTGTGGTGGCGATTGTGTCATGCCTTGCCGGCCCTCCTGCATCGCGTCGGAGCAAACGGACGGGTTCGAGCAGCATGCGTGGCAGTCTATTGCGCCACCCAGAGCGACGTCTGCCGCGATCGGCGGATGCGAGCGTCATGCGTGGCCAACGGCAGCCTGCCGGCGCGGGCAGCCGAGTCTCGGGCAGGGGGCGGGACTCCAGAAATGGTCCCAACGGTCGTCGCAAGCCCGTCACGGCCCGGGTTTCGTGGCGTCGGGCCGCTGCAGCAGGTAGGCGAGGAGGTGGGGCAGGTTGGCCTCGCCGACCTGGTCGATCATGTTCGCCGGCATCGGCGAGGTTTGGGATGTCGCCGTCTCCTCGATTTCCGCCTTGGCCACCCGCACCTCCTTGCCCGTCGCGTCGGCGAACACGACGTCGGCCCCCTCCTCGCGGAGCC
>Ga0315901_10002736_pt1 | contig 23871 bp, 41 predicted proteins | sample LakEriMetagenome_10_FD_203761 | JGI IMG/M metagenome (GOLD analysis project Ga0315901, IMG submission 203761) | Freshwater fungal communities from buoy surface, Lake Erie, Ohio, United States - Buoy 2 MA116 | ecosystem: Environmental > Aquatic > Freshwater > Lake | place: USA: Lake Erie, Ohio... | reverse complement strand
CTCCAATCCCCTATTGCTAATCTATTACCAGCATCATTAAGTGCTAAACCGGATGCGTTCCCATATATATCTCCTATATTGCTCCAAATATTTCCGCTCCCGCGCTCATAAATTTGCACATGTCTCCTATCATTATCCCCACTACCTGAATAAACAGCTATTCTATTTCCAGCACTATTTATTGATACTTTATGACCAAAACCATCGCCCGCTGATAAGCCATTTAATGTTGCTGATAATCTCCATTGATCTGTGCGATTATATATTCTAACTACTCCCGTAAGAGTCCCGTCAGAGTTTGACCCCACGGCTACCCAATCCCCTAAACCATTCATGGATACTGAGTACCCCATCCTTTCAAAGTTTATCAACCCATTTAAATGATTAATTAGTCCCCATGTATTGGTACTATAATTATAGTCATATATTGATGCATATCCCCTGGCACTGCCACCACCGTTTCCATATTGAGCTCCTATTATAATTCTGTCTCCAGCATCATTAAGTGAAATAGATGTACCAAAAGAATCATAATCAGCTGGTCCATATAAATTACCGTTACCGTTTACCAGCCATGTAGTACCATTATATCTATAAATCCTAACATTTCCTCTACTTACACCTGTGCCTGTTTCGCCATCTGGTGCTCCCACAGCTACAACATATCCCCCATTTGCAACACATACTGACCAACCCGAATGGTCATACGCATTAATGCCTAGTAGTTGCTGTCCCAATAGTGTTCCTGATGGAATATTTTCACCGGGTATACCCCCGTTTGTCAATAAGTTATTCAAAAACCAAGCATACTTAAACGAACCAATCATTCAAGTATTTATAACTCAAAGTCTTTCTAATTTGACCTTAACTACTCCATCAGTAAGCATTCCTATATTCTTTGCTGCAATATAGTTAAGATCAGCAATACGACCTTTCTTATATGGACCTCTGTCTTCTACTACAGCAACAACAGAACGATTATTCTTTTGATTAACAATTAAGACTTTAGTACCAATAGGCAAAGACTTATGAGCCAAAGCTGGATAGGTGTAATGTTGCAATACTTTACCTTTGCTGCTAATTTTATTCTCATGACCATACCATGAAGCGTAACCCGTTTCTCCGGCCCAGGCAGAGAGAGATAATGATAGTGTTAATATTAGATACTTCATTGGATTTTATCTTCTTGTGTAGAGAGAAATTCTAAGAGCGAAACAATATTTTGAAGCATAGTTTTAATTTCATTCTTTTCTTCTTCTGATAGAACAGAGAAATCTACACTAGTAATAGAACGATGCAATAAGCTAATATTGTCGGATGTATTGCGAAGAGCTTCTAATAGATTCATTTAGAAAAAATAAAAGAACTTCTATCAAAATCAACAAAATATTATTTAATTTCTGATAGTCTCATAATTTTTCCATTTTGAATAATGATGTTTGGCACATTCAATTGGCGAACTATCATGAACTTATCATCTCTATATAATCCTATTGAATAATTATTGAGGAAATTTGTATTCGAAGGTAGAAATTTCAATTCACCTCTATCAAATCTAGTTAGTATATTTGCTTTTGAATATCCCAATAGATATAAAAATCTTAAGTCTTGAGGTAGGATCTTTCTTCCTTGTGTATAAAGTCCATCATTTAACAGATCAACTCTACCACCGCTTAGTTTTGCCATCAAATATCCGGTTGTGATTAAATCAGGCACACATCCCATAGCACTTAGTTCAGTCAAATACGGAGCAAAATCATTTGCACTAGATAAAAGCATTGAATTGCCTACGGGAATTATGAAAGGCAATCCTGCTTTTGCTTTTTCTATATCAACTGTGACTAGATTATTCCCTGAGGATATAGTCCCGGTGTTAGAAAGTTCTTGAATTGTAGCAGGTACTCCATTTTTAAAAATACCTCTGGCTGATACGCTATTATAAACACCATTGGCTAATCTAGGTAATGAACCACTATAGTCATAAGCCAATCCTTTTCCATCGATGGGGTAGCGAATAGCACTTATGGGGGTATTAGAAACTACTCCAGCTGAAATGAATCCCATTGTTGTGAAATCGGTAGTTAAGTCCCAAGCCCCTGCTTTTTGTGAATAAAACAAATTAGTATCTTTTGTTCTTATTGGGAAGACGTCACCTCCCCTTCTTAATCCCGCTACGTAAAATCCATTAGAATAAGCTCCTTCAGCAGGTGATGCTATAACAGGTACAGATGAAACTCCGGCAGAAACTGAAAAGGTATAGAGATAATTTTTTGTATCTGGATGTCTATGGGGTATTTTAGTGACATAAACATCTCTCCCGGAGCTTGAAGAAATTAAATTGAATTCAGGATAAATTCTATCTCCATTTTTATAGAATCTATTATTTCCATAATAACCATTAGAAATAAAAGTCTTCCCGTTTAGATTGTCATAAAATTTATCACTATCTAAAACAGATTGCGCACAGAGAGAAACAGAAGATACCAAATTCCCAGATACATAATTACCAACAGAATAGAATCCATTAGCTAAAAAAGCATTGCCACTTAAATGTACATAACTCAAAGATGTCTCATAATTTTGATTAACACGAGAGGCAGCAGTTTTTACTTTTCTGGGCGTGCGGTAATTGTATCCGTAATCAATTTGTCCATCTATAAATGCATAGTTATCATAAATCCCATTGGCTAATGCTAAGGTTGACGAAGATGAATCATAAGTACTTAGTCCAGCATATACAACGTAGTATTTTCCATCATCTAAAGCTTGACCAATATAGCTACTTAGGCTAGGCCCTGTTACTATATCACCACTTAAAAATTTTCCTATGGAAAATAATCCTTCAGCTAATATATTTGTATCCCCCGAAAGCGTTACATATTTCCCGGATAATGATGATAATGATGTTGGCGTAGGTAAAAAAGACATAATAATATTTATGTTTTTTTATCATACTGTAAGGGTTTTGTGTGTTATGGGGTTTGATGTTAGGATGCTTTTAGTAATAAGCTCTCTACCGTTGTTTGAAAAATCAATTTTCTAAACTAAATATAAGAGCATGTATAAATGTGAAATATGTAATAAAGAATTTGAAAGAAAAATGTCTTTAGCAGGACATAAAGCGTGGCACGTAAATCGCAGTGGTTTGGATCAATTAGCGGCTATTGAAAGAGGTAAGATTCAAAAATCTAACAATATTTCAAAATATTTAGAAAATCCTAAAAAATGCAAAAATTGTGATATAATTATAAATTATGAGAAGTATTTAGAAAAATCTAAAGATGAAAGACATAACACTAGACTAGGATTAAAATATAATTATTTTTGTTCTAGTTCATGTGCTGCTACTTATAATAACACACATAAAACAACCGGCTGCAGAAAATCAAAATTAGAGGTTTATTTAGAAAAAGTATTGACAAAATTATATTCAAATACAGAAATGCATTTTAATAGAAAGGATGCTATAAATTCAGAATTGGATATTTATATACCTTCTTTGAAGTTGGCTTTTGAACTCAATGGTATATTTCACTATGAACCCATATACGGTGTCGAAAAGCTTAAACAAATAAAAAATAATGACAATAGAAAATTTCAAGCATGCTTAGAAAGAAACATAGAATTATGTATTATAGATGTCAGCAAACAATCATATTTTAAAGAAGAAACATGTTTGCCATATTTAGAAATAATAAGAAATATTATTGATTCTAAATTACAAAATAAAACAGTAGAGGATGGGATCGAACCATCTTCAATCGGTTAACAGCCGATCCGCTCAACCGTGTGCGTTCTCTACTATGGTATTTTATTTAGTCTCTAATAAGAAATTGGTAGGGGAGGTGGGATTTGAACCCACTGTCTTCCGATTATGAGTCGGAGGCTTATAACCCCTTAAGCTTCTCCCCCAAAAATTTCTTTATAACCTTCAATTAAATGGTAGGTGAGAAGGGAGTCGAACCCTTTATACCATAAGGTAACGGAGTTACAGTCCGTCGCAGCACTCCAACTCTGCCGCTCACCTATTAATCAATTTCTGATTACATTAATATCTTAATGTCTTCTCCTATATTATCACCGGTTTCTTTTCAATTCTTTTAATAAATATCCTCATGTCCTTTAAAGAGTTTTTTCGAGAAGCTATTGCTCTTTCAACAGCTAAGAAGAAGTATACATCTAAACAAAGCCCACACTATCAAAATCCTTCTGAAAAAGTAAAAGCCTTATTCGGGGATAAACATCGTCTTGTTTTTCCTATTGAAATCACTGATCTAGATGAAGCTAAGAACCATCAACTCTTTGAAAAAATAAGAGACTTCTTAGAATCTAAAAACTATTCCCTCGAATCTTTTTCTGACTACGTAAAGGGTGTTACTTACCAAAATAAGAATGGAAAACCAGATACTAAGAACCCAATGAAAATTGGTCGTGTTCTCGAAAAAGAAGAACCATTAGGAGAAATTGAAATCAATCAAAGAACGGTAGATCCGACTACTGGTGAAGTAAAAAGAGAAAAGAAAATAGTACCAGGCAAACCTTTAGCACACGAATTTAAAATGGATCCTACCCGTTTACAAGGAAAGAACTTTGTTGTTATTTCTAGGCATCCTTATGACATTGCTGGAATGTCTACTGATCGTAACTGGACTAGCTGTATGGACCTAGGACCTAAGATTGAATATAAAGGCCGAAAAGAAGAACATGGACTTCATTCTGACTATGTAAAAGAAGACATTGCCTCTGGTTCTTTAATTGCTTATCTTGTCTCTGATAAGGATCGTACTCCCGGGGGAGACTTAGCTATTCGTCGTCCTATCGGAAGAATATTAATGAAGCCTTTCGTCTCTGAAGACGGCTCCAAAATAGCCTATTCTGTTGGTAAAATCTATGGCGCTGGCGGTGAAACTTTTAAATCTTTTGTCACTAAATGGGTAGAAGACTTTAATGGAAAATTAGAAGGCGAATATAAACTCCATCCCAATCTCTACAATGACTATGATGTTCTTCCCGGAAAAGTAAACTATGCTGAAATAGTCATGACTAAAATTAATGAACTATTCTTTCCTGATGAATTAGAAATTATTAGTTTTTCTCGTAATATTGACTTCTCTAAAGCAGCGACAGAACCCGTAAAAGTAAATGGGGTCTTTATGACTTATGACGATAAAGCTACTAATTATCTTCGAAAGTTAAAAGTACCAATCTATAAGCAAATGGTAGAGTATGGAAGGTATATTAACTCTCCTCAATATCTATCTAAGATGCCTGGTTTGAATAGTGTTAGAGAAGAAATAAAGACCATCACCGGTGAAACACCCATTGTTGATTTCATTCCTCCATATTCATTTGCCTTTCGGTTCTCATTCCCACTAGACTTCCGCGGTAAAGAATTGTCTCCAGATGTTGTAGAAAATGAAGCAGAAAAAATTGGTGATTTGAAAGAATTAGTCATTTAACCGGTTGACATATTATTATTTAATTATAAATAATAACCTTTTTTGACATAAATAATAATATGTCAATTATCGGAAATGTAAACTTTAATGATGATTCGCAAAATTTTGGTTTGATAGATGGGGCTGCTGTATTCAATGATAATTCACAAAATGATGGTATTGTTGAAGGAGACGCTACTTTTGCAGAGAGTTCTCAAAACAATGGTACAGTAACTGGTGATTCTTCTTTTGAAGATAGTTCTAAAAACCAAGGTAGTGTTGAGGGAGACGCTGCCTTTTTTGATATCTCAACAAATGAAGGTATAGTGGCGGGAACCGGTACTTTTAATAATAATTCTGTAAATAGCGGATCAGTCGAAAATATTGATTTAAAAGACAATGCTTCCGTGACCCAAGAAAGTATATTTAAAGGTTGCAAAGGTACACAAATATATTACCCATATCAAAAAAATGGGCTTTTTTATGTTTTAAACAATAATTGCAAGGAAGAAATTGCCGGATATACTTTAATGGGAGTTTACGATCAAGGCGTTCCTAACTTAACACCAAAACAAATTACCCCTATTAAATTTTTTGGAGCTGATTATAAAGAAACATGGGACAGACATAGTAGTCCCAGCGAAAAAGAAAAAGCTATTAATTTTTACGAAAAAGTATATAATTTTCTTTCCGGCGAAATGCCTCCTGCCCCCCTTGATGGGCCCACACTTGATGTATATGAAGGTACTAGGGATGAATGGGCATTATTGCTAACGCGCATGGCTTATTTTGAAAGTAGTTATAACTCAGATCTAGAATATCACATCGGCGGCGATTCATATGGAGTTTTTCAAATGGGTTTAGGACAAAATAAAGTTTACAAATTATCCGCAGTCGAAGTTGGGAGCCAAACTATATATCCTGATTTTACAAGAGATCAAATGAGGGATGATGATCTTCAATTAAAACTTGCTTGGAAGGCTCTAAATCAGAATTTAACCGTGGATCATTATAAAGAAAGCGGTGAAGCTGTACCGGGTGCACCAAGGTTTTTAAGAACCCATAATTTGAAGTTAGCCCTCGCATGGGGAAAAGACACAAAAGATAAGATCATAAGAGAATTAACAATGTCTCCCAAATATTATTCATACGAAAATGGCAACAAACACTCTCCAGTTCGTGCGCACGGATGTTATACCAATGGATTTTACAGATATGGAATGAGGGATTATCGATCAGTTTTTGAACCTACCCCCGCCAAGGATACAGATGATGAAATAATTCAAAATGCTGTGAATCACGATAATACATAATTATAAATAAAATATAAAATGGAAAAATTATACTATATACAATTAAGCGGAGATATGATATTGGCAAATGGAGCTTTTGAAAATGGTCTATTTAAGGCGGGAAAAATAGAAAATAATAACAATTGGTCCGAAAGACTCAAACCAAGAAAACTTGCATTGTATGAAACATATGGGAAAATATCTGATGATAAAAATTATTATTATTTATATGGAACTCACCAAGCCCCAGTAAAAGCTAAAGGGCCCTTCTCAACCGGATTTTATATAAATGGAGAAAAAAGTAATATCGGAAACTATAATTCAGACACAAAATATGTATTCAAACCTATAGATGCAGAAGAAGAAGGCTATTTTAGATATTATGAAGAATTTTTAGTTGATGAAATAGGACAACAATATAATATTGAGACCCCAGGCGGTACATATACACACACTGTTTCATCACCCGATGTTTTGAGATTACTTACGCCCGACAAAATAGCCAATTATCTATTGCATGAATTTGACGTATATAGTGTAAAATGGCCTATTTATGGAACGGTATTAAATGCATTAACTCTAAATGAGGGCGTATCTTCATTTAGATCTGATGAAGAAGGTTCATATTACACAACATTTGAATCTAACGTAAATACTCAACGCCAACCTATTTTAGTAACGGTTTCAGATTATAGTGGCATAGGAATTTCTACAATAGAAGGAAATGGTATAAAAATAGGTGAATTTGAATCCAATGAAGGCGGCGGTACTTTTGCATATTCTTCTGTTGATACTATAGTGTACAGTGACATGTATTTTAACTATTACCCTTATTATCATGAATCATTTACGTTTGGCCCTCCTGACAATAATGCTACAATTAAAAGAGTATCAATTAATGGCATGGGACCTCTGGGACCAGTAGCTGATAATTATATTTGGGATAATGTTACTATGCAATGGAATGTTTTTCAAAATAATAATAATAGTGGTGGAGGGACGGGGGGTGATGGTAGTAGTAATCCATTTATATTAACTATAGGATCGATGAATTTCGATCTCAGTAATGGCAATGGTGAATATAGATCACATGGTAATTATATTACATCTGACAATGACTTTGATTATCATATGTATATATATAACGATTATATGACATCAAGTAATGTATATACTGTAAGGAGATTACCTTTTGATAATATAAATAACGGATATTTAAATCAATTCTGGGATCCAGCTTCTTCTACTTGGACTTCTTAGTTTTTAAAAATCTAGTCTTTGTCTCCATTCTTTGGCGTCGTCCAAAACATCTGGATTGATTTTCTTGTAATCGCCCAGGTGTCCAAAAAATAAATGACATACCACACCTCCTGAATCACTCTCGCAAAGAGTAATTAAATTATTTTCATCTAATTCTAATTCCGGATATTCATGAAAAGGTTTAATATGATGAACCTCTAATTTTTTATTACCACCGCAAACAGCACACTCTCCATGAGTCTTTAAAAAGTTCTTTCTAACAGTTTGCCACTTTGGTGAACGTTTAGCTTTTAATGGAGCCTTGCCAACGACAAAATCTACCGCTCTCTTTATCATAAATTAGAACGGTAGAATTCAGCAAAGGATTCCATTTGTGAATGATACTTAGTCAATCTCTTCTTAAGCATCTTCTGCCAACCCACATTACCCGTCTTCTTGGCTCTCTGCATATGCTTCCTTGCCAGACCGGATTTCTTAGACCAAAATTGTTTCTTCTCGGTCTTAGAATCTTTTTTAGGTGGCGAGGAACGCTTGGTGTTCATGGATATATTTACCCAAGAACTCTAACACCATTATCAGTGAACTACCGGTGCACTAAAGATCCATCGGCTTCAGGTCTACGAAGAACGTATACCCTCTTTTTAGAAACTTCATTGCCAGAGCCTCTAGAAACCTTAGAGATTTCCTTTGGTCTTACCTTAGCTCCATTTCTGTAATCGTCCGTTCCAGACGATTGGATGACTAATGCTCTTTTGAGAATATTCTTACTAGCATTGACATCACGATCATGTTTTGATCCACAGACACAAGTCCAAGAACGCTCAGACAAGTCTAAACTTTCTTTGATGTATCCACAATCACTACATGTTTTTGATGATGGAAAGAAACGATCTATTTTCAAGACAGTCTTTCCATACCATTGTGCTTTGTATGTTAATTTGGTCACAAAGCTAGACCAACTACTGTCACTGATTGATTTAGCAAGTTTATGGTTTTTAACCATTCCATTGACATTTAGGTCTTCTAAAGCTATCATATCATACTTTTTGATCAAACTCATAGATACTTTGTGTTGCATATCATTACGAGAATTGGTTATCTTCTCATGAATCTTAGCAACTTTCATTCTAGCTTGTACTCTTTGTTTTGATCCTTTTTGTTTTCTACTTAAATGTTGTTGTGCTTGTTTTAGTTTTCGTTGAAATTTGTATAAGAATTTTGGGTTTGTGTATCTTTGTCCTTCTGAAGTAATTGCAAAGTCTTTGATGCCCAAATCAATTCCAATGCTCTTCCCAGTCTTTTTTAAATGTTTTGTTGGTTCTTGTTCTGTTAGGATACTGATATAATACTTTCCGGTTGGTGTTCTTGAAACAGTAGCAGAACAAATCTTACCTTTGATTTCTCTATGATTAATGAATTTGATTCCTTCTTTGAACTTGGGTATTTGGATTTTGTCGTTCTTCAAAGAAACATGTTGTGGCACACTAAAAGAATCATAATTACTCTTTTTAGATTTGAACTTAGGAAATTTGGATTTCTTTTTGAAGAAATTTCCGTAGGCAGTTTCTAGATGTTCTAATGAAGACTGAAGAGCTTGAGAATTGACTTCTTTCAGCCATTCAAATCCCTCTCTTTTCATCTTCACCAGATTACCTGCACAAGTATTGTAATTCAGAGTCTTTTTGTTCAGAAGATAATGATCTTGTTTTTCTTTTAGAAAATGATTATAAACAAATCTAACACAACCAAAATGTTTGGAAAGAAGCACACATTGCTCTTCTGTTGGAAGCAATCTAAACTTGTATGCTTTGTAATGTACTTCTTTCTCCACATAATTATTTATTCAAACGATATTATTTTTTAGGATTTTCTTGACTTTTTCTAAAAAAAATTATAATGTTGGTGTCATGACACATTCATTGTAAAGGTAAAAAAATTATTGATAATTACTAATTATTTTTAAACCATTATCAATAAACTCTTTTACCTCTTTGTCCAAATAAGGGCCATCATAGAGAATGTCAGCAATGTCTTTATAAATGCGGAAACAAGCTTCTTCAAAGAAGAACATAGCTTCTTTATATCCTAAACAATCTATCCAACATTGGAATTGCGGAAATTGTGGACTAAAGTGTGCTATCGCTCCATTATGAAAATTACCAATCCATACCAATGTTTGAATAGCGCCCTTTACCCCCTTCTTCCTTAACATAAATTCAAAGAACACTGCTCGTTCATTAGAATCCTTTCGAACATAACGATTCAGCTTAGTCTCATATCCCCCATCCAGAAAAATAATAGATCTACCCTTAGACATTACATGCTTCTTAAGGCGTGGAATATTTTCATCTGTCATATAAGCCTTGCGAAGGGTTGGCCACATGACCTTATTCTTTCTAATAGCAAAGAAAGGAGACTCGGGCAATCCTTGACGATTCATAGCTGCTTTCTTATTCTTACGGAAATCAATATTCATAAACAGATTCTTCGGTTAATGTTATTTCACAATGGAGATGTGTATTCTTACTTTTTACTTTTTCCAATACGAGGTTTGCTTCTTCTAATTCATGATAAACACCTATAACAGTAGAGCAATGTGTATTATGATTTTTATGCCAAATGATATAGACTTTATTGTCCTTTGGTCTTTGCGAGATGTGTTTGGAAGGCATTGAATAATTCTTCTACGAGTCCTGGTACCTCTACTCCTTTAAAACGGAGAATAGATCTCATGGTCTCTTTTAATTTTTGATCTTCAGCAGCATCTCCTTCATGTTCGTTAAGTTGCTTAAAGATATTTCCAATATACTTTTCAAATTGATCACTCATTGCACAATAGCTTTATCAAGAAGTTCAAAGGCTGTATTCAAATTCTTTTTAATATTATTCTTGGTTTCTTCATAGGATTTAACATCCAAAGAATAAAAATTCTTTGAAAGAGAATCCAATCTAATAACCAATTTACCAATTACTTTTTTTGATTCCTGTGAAAGGAATTCTTTTTCATGTAGTGTCATATTAACTTTTTTGTGTATCGTCTAGCAGGAGGTGAATAGCAATAGAAATAATTACGCAGAGAGGTAATAATTGAAGAATGAATAAAGCAGGAGTAGTTGAATATGAATATCCATATCGGTCTACTAAGAAACCTGTAATAATACCGAAGAAAATTTGTAGGAATAATTTCATTAATTAATTGTAAGTGTATTGTTTGCCTTTACACGGGCTTTAACCTTCTTTTTAAATTCAAATTTAAAATCTTCACAAACATTTCCCGGGTAGAGAGACGCTAGCTTTTCTCCAGCTTGAGTAAAGAGACCTTCTTCAAAATCTTCAAATGTTTGATTAGGTTCAAATGAAAAATTTTCGATGTCAATATCTACCTTCGTAGGCAATGATGAATCATTTGAATTCCAAACAATATTATTAAATCGAATTACGGTATCTTGAATAGCCAGGCCAGTATCAATCTTAGTTTGGATGTCTTGTGTTGTCATAATTAAATTATAAAGGGTTTCATATTCAATTTTAAACAAAAAAAGACCTCCGTATTTCTACGGAGGTGTTAGATTTTTTAACTATTTAATTCTTACCGAGCGCGCTTAACTGTGGTAAAACGACCCTTTGCATCGCGGTAATTATGGAAACGCTGACGAAGAACAACTTCGGTCGTACGATCAATAAATCCGATAAAGGCAAACTTTGACGTATTCAGATACTGCTCAAGAACAGCTTCCTTGGTAGCACGAGGTGCGGCAGGAGATACTGCAACTTGATTACGAGCGATGGTTTCGAGCGACTTGATGGTTGTGTTATTGTATGTCATATTTTTTTTATTATAGGTTATGGTTTTTGTTTTTCTACTCTTTTATTTTATAGGGTTTCTTAATTGCCTTTGATTGATTCAAGAAGAAAAATCTTTTCAATCTGAGAACCCAGGTTGTTTTCATCAGCTACATATAGTTTGGATTTTGGAACGTATTCTGATGATGAGTAATTAATTACTTCTAGAACAAATCCACCCACAGCTTTATGAACACGAAAATTCATAGAAGCTTGATGATTCAATGTTTCGGTTCCGATATTGTTCAATGCAGTAACAAGCGGACCGGTAACAGACGCGTAGCTGTTATTTGGACCTGAAGTATTAATTAAACTCATGTAATCATTATACATGAGTATCGATGTTTAGTCTAGCCCCAATATTTTTTTTATCTTGTCGCTATCTGCTTCTGAAATTTCGTCCGGGATAAAATGCAGTGCGTCTGGTGATTTATCCATTATCTTATTTCTGGTCTCTGTACCAGATATTCTACCAAATTGTGGAGGTATAGATACGATGCTTACGTAGCTATATTTTTCTTTATTTTTTTGAAAATAGGAAAAACGATCTTGATCTTCTTCGCCGGCACCAACAAATATTACGTGCTGCGGATTTAAATCACAAAATTCATATACAGACTTTACTGGTGTAACTGGTGATACTATTACGTCTACGGGAATGGTAATATAGTTTTTATAGATATTCCAAATAGCTAAAGATTGATCTGATGTAATTTCATCTCTGGGCGATTTTCCAATATATACAATAGCTTGTTCTGCGTTTGCATCGTTAATCAAATATTCTAATGCTTTGAAGTGTCCTTTGTGTGGTGGTTTAAATCCACCAGGTAAAAGAACAACCCTCTTGGGAGTTGCTTCTTCCAAGAGGGTTTTATATAAACTGGCAAACTGCTTCATGTAATATATTTAGTGATTTCTTTCTCCTTCACAACTACATGCCATCGCCAGCTTCCCATAATTTTTTTTGGATGATCTAAAGAAATAGTAGCATACTTTTCACCTGTATATGGAGATTTCTGGTTGCCTACAATTGTTCCTTTAACTTTAATGCCAATATAATTAGCTATTACTTTCGATGATGTTTTCTGCTCCAAACCAAGCTTCTTCCCGATATCCATGGGTTTTAGGTATATTAAATTTGTAAAGAAGTTCGTCGTTGATTTCTTTATGCTCGCCAGAATATTTTGCATAACCCGTGTAAGAACATTGAACATCTAGATCATCATAATTTATGAGATAGATATTTCCTTCAATCATTTCTTGATAAAAAGTTGAATGCCCACACCTTTAGCTTTTGGATATACACGAATCTTATTAGTATTGGAAAATACTACTTTGTCAATTACACCAACATCAGAGAACGCTTTAGGAATGATCATTTTCATATGATCATTATACTGGGTTTCTAATCAATGTATATCATAGCAGAAGTACCAATGATGGTAGCTCCTTTAGCTTTATCAACAATAGGATCAATTCTTACATCAGGATCTTCCATAATCTTCATAGCTAATTGCAATGTTCTCGGTGAATCAAAAATTTTAACATTTTTAGATTCCAATCCTAACATCAATAACTTATCAAATTCTTTATCATTGGCATAAGATACTAAATGCATTGCACCTATTAACTTTTCAATTTCTTCATACGGAATATTGATAATATTTTGTGGTGAATTACCTGAAAATAAATAAGTCCTCAAGTTATTTCTAATATCAAAATTGCCACTTTTGCCTTTTAAATTTTCTTCTTCATAACTATTAGAAGCTAAGAGAACATCTAATACCAAATCTTCTGAGAGATCTGAACCTTTAATACTCAAAGCCCTAAAAGCTGTATACGTATTATCAACTAAGTTTGATGTAAATCCTTGATTCTTCGCATCTTGTATATTCTTCGTAAGAGCTAATGTTTTTTCATGAATCAAATTACCTAAATATTCAGACAACTTAATTAGATTGCGTGTCCTGCTAGTAGCTATTTTACCTGTTGAAGAAGATACTAATGTATTAATGCCATTTTGATATGTGCCGGAAGGTAGTGTTCTTACAAAATTTGTAATACCCTTTATTTCACCTTGAGTTCTAATGTGTATTGTTTTAATTTTAGATTCGAAATAATTGCAAAAGTCTTTTACATCTTCATCACTTTTATATGAATCTAGCTTAGATTTTAAATCAATTAATGTAGCAACCAATTTATCTAGTTTGGGTGATTGTGCGTCGACAGCAGAACCTAATATTTTTTTTAGCTTCTCAGCGCCATGAATAATAGATCGATCTCCGCCAAATCTAGCACCAGTAGATTTCAATTCAAAAGCTAATTTCTTTCCGCCATTTTCTGATTCACCGGTTACTAATGAAGTCTCTAAATCACCTGATTTCGCGCCCCCACCCGCACCTGCTAATTTAGCATTAGAGAATAGAGCAAAGAATATTTCACCAGGTCCTATATTAGTTGAAGCTAAGTTAGGTGTTTCTCTTATAAGAATTCCCATAACTTTAGAAAGTGCATTAAATGCTTCTTCATCACCTGAAAATACATCTAATAGACCTGCCTTTGCCATGTCTACAGCATTGTAAGAATCAGATTCGTCTATTTTAAATACACCATCAGGTAATAATTTTTTCAATACACTAACACCATTTTCTACTCCTTCATTAACGAATAGACGTCTTAAGAACGCTGCTAAATCACCTACTTTATCTTTTTTATTTTTACCTTTAGTATTAGATACACCTATTTTTTTGGATACTATATCTGAAAAAAGATCCTTAGAATCTTCAGCTTCGAATTTTGTATCAATTTCTATTCGCTTAGCATACTTATCATCTGCTACACCTAGTGGCTTTAAGAGTGCTAAATTCCTACTAATTTCGTCTCTATCGGGAATACGTGAATCTTTACCTGTATGAAATGCATAAAGAGCTACTTTTCCTTCTTCAATGATTTGTTTATAAAGCCCAAATATATTATCATTATCTTCACTCATAGTTTTATTTATCGAGTTAGCAAAAATGGTAAATATGTATATGGCAGGACTTTTTGAATACTTATATGACGAGATGCTTAAGCGCATCAAAACAGATACTTATTCAGTTGCTCTTAAAAAAGATGATGAGATAGAATTTCTCAGAGACGAAAAAGATAATATATACACAACAGATTTAAGAGCACATGCTGAACTAGTAGCAAATGCTCTTAAAAATAAATCATGGAATGAAGGTATCGATATAGAGGTAGTTAAGAACGAATACCAAACGTAGAATTAATTTCATTAACTACCTCTTCAAGTCCATCAAAAAGATCATCGGGTAGATTAAAGTCTTCAATGATGGTGTGATGAATATAGTTGCCTGTTTTCTTCAAGAAGCCTTCGGCAAGACCATATTCAGTTTGCTTAGCTGCGACACGACGCATATATTCAAATGCATTATTTTCCATGTATTAATTATAACGGGTTTCAATATCCCCATTTCAACTTACCAATGATAAATTTATTTTTATCCATTACTTGAAAAACATAATGATCGTCTACTCCCGCATCAGCACTCAAATATTTTAATCCATTGTCTCTATCAAATTGTTCGTAATGATGAATATAATATTCTAGAGATTCATCAATAAAATATTGATGCATGGCTTCATCATATAACATGGCATCAATTTTTACTTTAAAATCCATATTGCAATTTAGCCAGTAAAAATTTTTGTTTATCGTTAATTTGAAATTTATATGCAACAGGTGAATGTTGACCTATAAATTTTAACCCCCACGACTTTTCTATGGTGTATAATGCGCAATCATCCGGATGTACTCCATCGTTTTCTTTATATATTGCTGCTTTCCATTTGATGACAGAAATAATAACCTCATTAGGCATTACAGATTCTGCATCTAGTTCTTTCATATTTTATATTTAATGTAGCTCTATTACCACATAGCTCACAAATATGCTTAGAAACTAGCATTGCCATATTAATAGCGCCTCTCAGTTCAGGTGTTTCTTGAGAAGTATGGATTATTAAACAACCTTGTCTTTCCGTAACACTAATAATATGGGGTGCTTCTTCTATGGTTTTTTCTAGAAATTCTTTTCTTTCTAAGAGAAGTTCGGGGTCTGGATTATGATATTTCTGCAATACTAATAGATCATATTCGGCAAATAATATGTCAGAAGCTGCTATATCTAGAATATAATCTACTAAAAATTTCCAACCGTCTCCACAATCTATATTACATTTTAGTAGATTATATTTGTCAAAAGCCATACTTTAATCTTTTTATTAAGAAACGTTGTTTATCAAATATGTAAAACTTAAAACAATTATTACCCTTTTTGTCTTTATATATTTTATAATTTGAAGAAGAAATATTTTCTAGCTTTAGAGTATTTAAAATATTTGTAAGATCACTGGGTGAAATATTTTGAAATTTATATAACGGTATTAATTCGAAATAAGTTTCATTTAATTCTTCATCAGCCATTTATTTGAAATAGTTTTGAAGCAAGTCTCTGGAGTTTCAAAGCCTCTCCATACTAATCCTTCTCTTTCAGATTCCTTTGGACCTACTACTGAAATGCCTTCTGCCTTTGCTAAAAGAGAATCAATAGAAGTATCTGAATTTAAAGTAAGAATATCTACCAGAGGTACCCGGTTAAGATTATAAGTATTGCAAAATGATTCCATTTCTTGATATGAATAATATCTATTATTATCGATATCGTAAACAGAAAAAACATAAAGTTCCTGCTTTGACAAACCATATTGATTCTCTTGAATACCTGGCCCAATAATTTCACCCTGAATAGCTAGATTACTAGGTACAGATTTCAAAACATTTTCTAAATCATACTTTCGGAAGATCTGCCAATATGTATTTTCAGCCGTTTCATATAATGAAAAATTTCTAGAACATACATGAATATCTTCATGAAGCTTCATGCAAGAGAAAGATGTACCATCTAGCTTTTCAGTTACATAAAACTTTAGATTCGTATTCTTCCAAAAATCTAATTCAGTAGATAGATTCTGAATGCGTTCAGCATCAGTCTTTGGTACTACTGATGGAAAATGGCATCTAATATTTCCAGCTAGAGATGCTGGTAATGGTTTTTCATATTTCTTAATACCCAGAAGATCTGATACATCCTGACCCAATTCTAAAGATGTATTAGCTAAAGGGGTATCCCTAATTGGAATTACCATACCTTGAGAGATCTGACCACGGAGACGAATAGATTTTAATACTTCACCTTTAACACCTTCAAATTCTTTTGGTTGTTTACCTTCCTTGGTGAGAAAGGGAGCCAATTCAGTAGGTACAAAACTATCAATTTCGAGGTAAATTACAAGATCATTTTCTTGATGGAGTCCTGATTTAGCTACAACTTTCCATCCACCAATAGTTAAAATATCCAGAGTATCAGCATTAGGATGTTTAATAATATTATCTACTTTGACAATACGTGCTAGCTTTCTCATAAAAAAATTATAAAAGGTTTCATAAATGAATCAACAGTAATAATTCTTGTTGACATATCCAGAAACCATATATATTAATTTTTCGTATGACAACAAATAAAACAATCCTAAACGTACTAGTTGGTTCCATTGCTGCGTCTGTTTATGCCGGTGCACCAGTAGAAACACCTAGTGATAAGATTAGTGTCGTAACGGAGGCAGGAATCAGTTATGATTCAGCATTTGTATTCCGTGGTTTGAAGTTGGATGGAAATCCTGTATTCCGACCCTATGCAAATTCAGCTGCACTCCTAGGGAAGGGCATTGGTGGTTTTGATGCAGTATATGCAGTAGCATCTACTACTCAAACATTTAATACAAGTCAGCCTAATGCAACATGGAGCCGTTCTGATGTTGGCTTAGGATTTGCCTTGCAAAAGGGAGACCTTACCATTGCACCAACCTATCAAATTGTAAATAGTCCAAATGGATCGTTTAAAACCGCTCAAGGTATTAATATCGAAGCATCTTATGATGATTCAAAGTTACTGGGTGCATTAGCCCTTAAGCCCCATGCATCGGTATACTTCGGATTGGATGGCAACCTAGGTGGTGGAACACAGTCAGGTACCTATTATGAAGTAGGCGTTGCTCCCAGTACTACCCTCGCAGGAATCAAGGTTTCTGCACCTGTAACAGCTGGGTTTGGGGCAGGTAATTATTATGCCGGCGATACAAAACTAGGTTATGTATCTTATGGGTTGCAAGCTTCGAAGAAAGTAACAGATAGTATTTCAGTTAATGCGGGTATTAATTATTTTAATACTAGTAGTAATGTGAATCAGAATGGTAACTTCTGGCAATCAACTGTTGGTATTTCTTGGGGATTCTAAGAAAGACTGCATGACACAAAGCCTCTACGAAAGTAGGGGCTTTTTTTATTCATCATGATGCATGCTATCTATATGTTCCATACCAACTTCAAATAATGTAGAAAGAGTACTTCTTACATTTCTTTCGAATTGATGCTGATCTGCATCGGGGATTGTTTCCAAATACCTCGAATATACGTTATACATCAAGGCTGCGACCCAAATAGAATCACCAGAATGGTCAGCTATTATTTTAACTGCTGGACACCACTCACCATCTTTTCCTTTGATTCTATAAATGTCTAGTATCTTCTCTAAAGAATCTGAGTCATACATGGACTTATTTAGACTTCAGTAGAGTCATAAGTCCAATCCTCTTCAGGCATTTCATATTTAATAAATTTAGGTCTGCCCTTGACCTTACATACATCACAAGGATTTATTTCATCTTCCTTATGATTATTCTCTTCGTTTTCCATCAATATACGACATCAAGGACATTCTTAAAATCACGTCTCCAAGAGAGATCAAAGAGATTTGACCCCAATCCATATTCAAACTACCTTCGAACTTTAAAATTCCCAACAAAATAAAAGTAATCATAATTAATATTGCTTCCAGTGTCTTGTCATTTCTAATGCGCTTTTCTTTCCTACCAAATCAATCAGTGTATATATTACTTCCTTCCTGCAGGTAGTATCTAAAATCTCTGGTGCCTTAATATCTTTCAAAGCTTCATCAAAACCATTTGCTGCTTCTAGTATATCAAAATAAGAATCTTCTTTCGTAAAAGAACAAATCTTTTCTGTCCAATAAAGGAGATCATCTTCAGTAGACGATGTTTCAGTGGGTTGTTTTAAATTATCAAACATCTAGAATATCTCTTTTAATTGTTTTGGAATATTTTACAATGCGGACTTTCATATTCTCATTATTCATGGTTTCTTTAATATATTTAGCCATTTCTAAAGTTTGGTATTCTGCACCATTATTATTCCATAATCCATCATCTAAAACAGGTATGTTCCATTCAATACCGTATGTTACTTGTTCCGTTTTAAAATTATCAGCATTTAATTGGTTATATAATTGTTTAATCTTTTCGTATTCTGCTGTAGGAATTTCCATAAAACTTTATTATATAGAGTATTTAAGTTTAGCAAGGAGCCATTTTTTCTCATTCACAATATAAAATTCGTCGTAATAGTCTTGTGTATGTTCGTGAAAGTAAGATGATTTATAAAAAATACCCAATTCTTCAGAAAATATATCTAATGTTTCTTCAGTCCATGGTGGTGGGTAATCATTAAAGAGTGATTCTTTCTCATCATTACCCAATATTACTGTCACATAATATATTTAATTAAGAATTTCCGATAAACTTTCTAGTTTTTGTAGGGATTGTTCAATATAGTCTTGAAATTCCTCTGGCGAAATTTCTAATTGTGATGTGATTTTTTGAATAACATCCGAATCTAATTTAGCAACATTTAATGTATTGTAAATAAATCCTACAGTTTCTTGAAAATTTAGTGTCTTATTCATATTAAAATGGGCATTCTACTTCGGCTACTACTGCTTCGGTCAAACAAAACCGAGCATCATCACCCCTACCTTCTTTAACTACCCGATCCATCTTACGAAGATCCCTCAACAACATTCCCGTGCGATGGAGATCCATATTTAAAATATTAGCAATAGAAGCAATATCTGATGAATTATTATTGTCGCGAAGATGGGATTCAATCTGATCGTAGTAACCTTGGATTTTTGATTTCTTCTTAGCTGACGGTGCATCAGCCTCAGAAGGTGCCTGCTTCAATTCCAAAACATAACCCGATGCATTCATTTCCAGATAGATCTCACCTGATCCACCAAATCGATTCTTATCAAACCAAACCTTACGAAGATCCGTATCTTCTACTTTTTCAATATAGAGAGTAGCATCAACATCATGCTGAACCATAGAGGTACCCTTAGACATACCATTCTTGGTATTATGTGTAATAAGAATCACACAGCATTGATTGGCTTTTGCGGCTTCGAGAATTTGTTTTAGTGCTTCGGATTCAGTCTTAAGAGAGGAATTGGTACCTTCAACTTTAAGCTTGGAGAAAGAATCAACAATAAGAACATCTAGATCTTTCGTAGCTTCTGCGATCTCATGCGCATAGAAAGCATTTGCAATCGGAACATTAAAGGTATTAATACGCTTACAGGTAAATGCCAATTGTTCTACACTCTCTTCATTGGAGATATAACCTACAGAATAATTCCGCGAAAGGCTTTCTAGAAGGGAAAGACAGAATTGTGTCTTTCCTGTACCATGTTTACCAGAAAAGGTAACTGTACTACCAGGCAAAAGACCATCACCCAAGAGGGTATCAAATACATCAGAACCAGTCTTGATGCGGTTGAAATATGCTTCAGGAATTACTACGTTGGCTGCGACTTGGAATTTCATATATTGTTTATTTCTTCTTTTTTATTATATCGGGTTTCTGATTCGATTAGGTCTGAATATTTCAATTTAAAAAGCAAATACTTCTTTTCATCTTCTACAAAAAATGCTGAATACTTTCCTACTACTTTGTATATCCAACATCGTGGTATGCATTTTAATCCACAAGATGAGATGTTTTTTCTTTCACTAATTACTAATTTATTGAGATTAAGAGTTCTTATTACAACTATCAACTTTTCCATTATCTCTGGTTTCCTTTTGCAAACAGACTGTTTGAAAAGGGGATAATCTTTCAAATTCATCTAGTTATTATATGCTTTATTATATTATATCAACATTACTCCATTTGATAAATAAATGTATGTTCAGAGAGATTGTTACTAGTAGTGTTACTTTAGCAAATTCGGGTATTGTTATAGGGGGTAATATTGCACCCGCTGTTTCTGGATTAACTGTCAAAGGCGATATTAGTGCTACAGGTAAAATTTTTGCGGATTCTTTGCAAGCAAATACCGTTTATGGAACTTCTTTTACATCTAATAGTGGAATTACTATTAATAATGGAAATTTGTATTTTGTTGATGGTTCTATTTTAAATACAAAACTACATGTTTTAAGTTCACTTAGCGCTAAGATCGCAAATATAGAAAATATAAATTTTAATAATAAAATTACAAAAAATGGTTCATCTAAATTTGTTAGTTTATCTAATATAGAAAAAGGTTTTGCTAATGACGGTGATATGCCAGTCTGGAGTCAAACACAAAATATTTGGATACCATCCAGCGGGAAAAAAGGTTCTCAGATTAAGCCCGATATGTCTGGTATTATGATAGTTGAATGTGATACTTCTCTTAATTCTAATTTTGCTGACAATACATGGCAGTCATTATCAGCTATGATGCAGGCTCTACCCGCTGCCAGAAGGACATGGGATTATTATTTTTTATCTCCGGATATATCTAAAATCACGTTAGCTTGCTTTGTGAGCGAAGCAGAAATTTTAATAGCAAGACCTATATTTACTACTGATGTGGGATCTTTAAATAAATGGTCCTTTATTGACTCCAAAATGGCGTTGAATATTGTGACTTTAGGAGGCAAACCATCACTATCTAATTATCATTCAGTTATAGCAGGAGACAATGATTACAAAATTAATTTTTTTGATGTTACTTTGAATCAAAATAAAGATCTTTTTATAAAAATTAGAAAGACAGATTCACCAACCTTCGGAGCTGCTATTTTTTTATTGGACGGGGTATAATTATTATTTATTAATAATAAAGACTCCTATTAACATTAGTAGGAGTCCTATAAATTGATTTGCGGTTATAGTTCCACCTAAAAGATATAGGCCAATATAAAATCCTGAGAAAGTTGAAAAGTCTACTAATGATCCTATTTTTACTAAATCAATTTTGAGATATTTCAAAGAAAGTATCCATCCTAAAGCATAAGATAAAGATACAATGATGTTTGAATATATCGGAAAGTTATTCTTTCTTATATTGAGGGAAATATAAGCTGCTGCAATCGCTATCAAAAAATGATAGAGAAAAATAAGTCCAATAGCCATGAATATATTTATGAAACCCTTTATAAAGGATAATGGCTAGAATCAAACTAGATAATTATACCGGACAAATATTGAAAGGAATGAAAGTATCTTGCCCAATAGGTGGATATTTTTGGAAAGGTGATAATCCCATTAAAGCTCTAGTAAGAACACAATTTACTTGCATTGGTAATAATAGACTAGGTATTGGGAGATATAAAATTAATCTAGAAAAAGATGGAGAGACTTTCCATTCTTATAACTATGCTATGGATGATAATGACAAATCTTATCATTCAGTATGGCGCTTAGAAAGTGAACCTTTATCAGCTGAGAGAGTTTTTGAACTTTATGGTTATAAAGTAGGGCCAACTGGCGAAAGACTTAATCCATATAAGATAACTGGCAGTAAGAGAGCTATTAGATTAATGAAATATTTCAGAGATAGAGGTGACTTAGAAAAGGAAAACGAGATTAAATTGGAATGGGAAAATTGTAAGGCCAATAAAAAGGTTTTTAAGAATCCATTATACTTTAAAACTAAATAATGGCATGAGTAAATTTGATGAAGAAGTTAATAAAATTCTTTTCGAAGCTAATTTCTTAGATAATATAAAATCTGCTGCCGGGAGCATAAAGTCTGCTGCGGGAGACGTTTTTAGGGGTGTGAGTAGTTTAGCTAAGACAGGGGCTTCTCTATTAGGTTCTAAACTCACATATGCAGAACCAATAGAAAACTTTCTTAAGGATGATAGTAAAAATAAACCAAATCAACAAAATCAACCAAATAAGAAGCAACAAAAAAATTTAGAAAATGTAAAAATGTCAAAATTTTTATTTGAAGTCAGTAAGATTCGAGAGGATATATACAAAACTAGACCCGAAAATGATTTTTCATCATTTAAAAATAAACAAATATTAGAAAATTTTTTAAAAGCTAGTGAAAAATTTAGTCTGTTAGACTTTAGCAAATCAATAAATCAAAATACTCTAAGAACAATTAACAGCTTTGATAAAATAATCTCTGATGTTGATTTGAATAAATTTTCTAACGTTGATATAAAAACTATGTCAGGATTACAAGACATGGGCGCTAATCTAAAATGGTTATATAGTATTCATAAAAATGAAACATATTCAGCAGCTTTAACACATCTATATAACTTTTTATCTTCTTTACCAGTAGTTTAAAATTGATAATCTCTTACACATTCTTCCACTACTTCTCTTGCATCACGCATATTCACTCTTTGAATATTTGCCTTAGTTGTATCTAAAATACAATTAGATCTAGGTGCTACGGCTACTTTCATAAAGTCTTCGATCGAAGAGAAGAACTTCTTTTTTTCAATTTTATCTTTTAGATGCGGATGATATTTAGTAAACAAATTCAATACGAAAGATGCATTAACATGACCTTCATTTGTTAAATTATAAATGCCAGTGGGAACATCTGCTTTATTAACAATCTTAATGCAGGTATTAACAAACTCTTCTTTATGGGAGATTGAATTATCAAAATCTAAAATGGTATTATAATTAAGTAATTTAGTCAAATAATTCCTCGGGTTGTGTTCATTATTAAAAGGAATACGTAATCTTAAAATATAAGTATTTTCATAATTTTTAAGAAGCTCTTCGGCTTGAGCTTTAGTTCCAGAATAAAATGAACAATTAT
>Ga0315901_10002733_pt1 | contig 23879 bp, 25 predicted proteins | sample LakEriMetagenome_10_FD_203761 | JGI IMG/M metagenome (GOLD analysis project Ga0315901, IMG submission 203761) | Freshwater fungal communities from buoy surface, Lake Erie, Ohio, United States - Buoy 2 MA116 | ecosystem: Environmental > Aquatic > Freshwater > Lake | place: USA: Lake Erie, Ohio... | reverse complement strand
TAGCCAGCGGCCACCTTTGGAGCATGCGCTCACGAAGTTCCAACGCCTGATTTCTCGAACCATCCAGCAGAATAACCCGGCGGGGAGATGTGCACCCGGCTTGGCCGTAGATCGCGAAGACTTTCAACAAAATATCGACCTGCGCATCATCAAGGGACTTCGAGCGCACCCAAGCCTCGGAACGCTTATTTCCAAATGAAATTCCCACGCTCTCCACGGGATGGCTCATGGCATGCACTGCCGCCACGGCCTGATCGGAACCAAATGCGATCCGAACCGAGGCATAGGCGGCCATTTCGGCATTTCTGGAATCATTCCGGTCAAAGGCCTGGATCGTGATCTGGCTCGCAAGATATTCCTTCAACCCGTTGGGTGGGCGTTTTGCCAAACAATACTCCACAAATGAGCCGCAGAGTTCATCCGACCTCGATCCGGTTTTGACGCGAATCGGCTGGCCCGTGAACGACGCCAAAATGAGCACAAGTGGCCCGAGGAGCGACACATTGTTCGGGAGCCAAATGGCTATTCCTCCTCTCGGCCTCCAAAGGGATTGGATTCCCGCGTCGGCTTCCGGCCCGAAAGTGCGGGTGAAGGTCTCCCGAAGATGAAGCGGATCCAGAAAAGCCACCATGTAGGCCCATTCGTCTCGGGTGAAGGCCGGGGCTACACCGCGCACCATTTCCCGCCGCAGCGATTCCCAATCGGCGAGCCTCGCATCGAGGGAATAAGGCAGCGCCACCGCATTCCTTCCGAATTTATGGATAGTCTCAGACATTCGCGCACCCCCTCACTTCGGCCTTGGGCATGCGCCCAAGAAGTTGAAAACGCTGGCCCAGGCGTCCACATGGGCAGTCGCCCTCCAGCACACACCCCATGTCCTCAGTCAAAACGCTATGGTATGGAGCGCCATACGCGAGAGGATTCATCAATTGCAGCATGCCTTCCTTGCCCGCCGCCAAGGGTTCGAGTGACCAAGGATCCCGTGCCATCACCGCCCCCCAGCGGGGCATGTGCCGGAATCCCGCTTCGCAGAGGGGATAAATCATGCCCACCTGCTCCACCAGACCATAAAAATCCACCACTCGGGAGCCTTCGGCGACCAAACCGAGCAATCTTCCGTCGAAGGTCTGCCGATCTACTTTGAGCGTTTCCAATTTTTTCCAACCCCCGCTGTGCACAAAGTGGATTTGAGTTTTCGACAGCGCGTCTTTCGTCGAATCCGGGATGGTGGCATCCCCCCAACCTTTCCAGAGAATCCAAGTAAAACCATACACCAGAAGCCGGGGACTCTTAGCGCAGAGCGATTCCACCAGCGCCCAATCCAGCGAGGCCGGATTGTCGGCGCTGGCCATCAGAAAGTGCATCTCCGTGGAGAGCGGTCGCAGGCTCATGGCCGCCGTCACCCGCGCGCTCACCTCGCCCCGCTGCATCAGGGATTTTGCCGAATCGGTGACCAGAAGCGGCCGCTTGTCTTTCCCCACAAAATCCTCCAGCACCGCCACGCTGGCCTGGGCCTGTAGTTTACCGCTGCGCGTATCGAGAGGAATTTGGCTGGAAACCCCACTCGTCGAAGAGCTTTTCAACACCCTCTGGTGGGTGATGCCTTCACCATTCGTTTGCAGAGCGATGTGCTTGAAGACCCCCACATGCACAAACGGAAGCTCCGCGAGTGAATTCGCCGCGGAAAAATCCGGCCACATCGCCCGGTAGGCAGGGCACCCTGCAAGATGCCACTTGGTCAATTCCTGCATCTCGCGCAACAAGACTTCATAGGCCCGGTCACTGAAGGGCGGCTCGTTCAAAAGAGAACTCATGGCGCGAACTCCTCGAAATAGGTTTTATCGTCCGGTCGCACCAGAGCGGAATTCGTCCTTGTGCAGGGATTTCGTAGCACCGCATTCCATCGACCGGAAATTGCTGCGAGTGCTTGGGCATAGTCCTCTTGGCAAAAAAGGGTGGAAACGATTTCCAGAATCCTGTCTGCGGACAATCCATGGTCGGCGAGCAAGGCCCATTTCGGGCTTTTGGTTTGGTTGAAACGCATCACCGGGAGGAGAAGCGTGGCGCAGAGTCTCGCATGCCCTAAACTCGAAGGACTCTCGGCCACATGGGCGATGCCGTGGATCAGGCCCACACTGCTTTGCGCCTGCCCGGCACACGCCAGCGCCGAGGATTGGAACCAGCGGGGATCGTTGCGGATTCCCAATTCCATCATTCCCCGGATCACCTCGGCCAAGTCCGCCCGCGTCCCGTCGCTGGCCAGCGGAGAAAGAAAGCCCTCCAAAGCATGCGCCCAAGCGTCCCCACAGGCCCAGTGGACCAAGGAATCCGGCAGGCTTTCGGCAAACTCGGGCACATGGCACACCACATCCGGCAGCAGGCAGGCATTCATGAGGAATTTTTTTTCTCCACTCTCCGACCAGACTGCGATCGGCGAAGCCTCGGCCCCGCTACCCCAGAGCGTGGGAATTGCCGCAAGTTTCAGATGGGGATGCTCGGCGCGTAGAAGTTTAGCTTGGTCGATTAATTTGCCTCCACCAACCACGAGTAACCATTCGGCTCTATCAAGCTTAGGTGGAGTCGTCTGCACCTGCCATGGCACGAGCTTTCGCACACGCTCCACCACACTGGGCGTGCACCAAACGACAACCTGCGCACCTGGAAGATTTTCGATTATCTCTGTCAATAAATGAAATTGAGGTATTAAAATCATCTGCGGACTACAGTAATTTCCCAACCGCCTACAAAAGGCCATGCCCTTCCCAAGAAATGCCAGGGAAGTTTAAAAAAGTGTGATACTAAGGCCTCGAGTGGATGTTCGCGTATTGATGCCTGGACAATGGAGGGCCGAGAAGACTTTATAGTAAAAGTTTGATCAAAACCAGAAGAAGTGAAATATCGCTCCCAGAAGTTCTGCCCAAGATCATGCACATGCGCGGGGAAAGTGAAGTCCCATGACTTACCAAGCAACCCGGCTAATCGCATAAACGGTGCTGCAAACGGCGTTCGAATGTAGAGCGATCCGCCCGGAGCGATACGGGCTAAGATTTGGGGAAGGACTCCAGCGCATTCGGGAATGTGCTCCAAAATAGCACTTGCAATCACAAAGTCGTAGACGCCTTCGGTCAATTCACTCACCTGAGCGTATCTTTCCACTTTTATGGCCGGATTTGAAGGTTGGTGCATGTGAATATTGTAATCCACTACCGATATGGATACCTCCCGCATATGAGAATTGGCGGCAAGCAGGTTCTCGGCAGTTAAAACTGCCAAGAGTCCATCTCCGCCACCGTAGTCCAGAATTCGAATAGAAGTCTTTCCTGTGGTGCAGCTAAAGCACCGAGCGAGATGCTTTCCCATTGTGGCAGTATCACCGATGGTTACGCGCCCCACTTGTCTTGAGACCTTGGCAAGTTTGCCGTGTCTTTGACCATCATAATAACCAGCGTAATAGGAATCCAGAGTTTGTGCTGTCGGCATACGCGAGGCACTACAAGCCATACAAGCAATACACTCCAACAACATAACCTGAGGCTCAAGCTGAATGGTGGCAATTGCACGCCTATCTGTCCCAGCACACCATGGGCAGGAGGTCGAAATCTGCAGCAGTTCATCGTCTCCAAGAACAACAGACTGATGATAATGGGTTGGACCTGCTAACATAAATTGCCAGTAGTTGAAATCAATTAAAGAGGATACCCTTGCTGGAAAGCAGCTTCATTATTTCCTCCACCCCAGTAATGCTCGTGGCCTCCTCTGGTGTGAAATGGTAACCGAAAGTCTCTTGCACGCCAACAGCCAACGAGACGATGCCGAAAGAATCCCATGTCTCCACCTCGTCGCGCTTGAGATCAAAACGAAACTCGCTTGGATCCAAAAGGAAGACATCTTGAATGAGTTTTTGCAATTTTTCTTTGTTTTCCATGGTTTTATTAAATGTGTTGCTTCCAGATTTCGATCTTGTCTGCCGACGAGGCGACTTGGCGAATATCGGGCTTCCCGTTCGGCAGCATGGGCAACTCCTCCAAAGTTTCGATCCGGAGCGGCCAATGCGATCTGGGATGATGCTGCCGCAGCGCCAAGAGAACCGGTCGGATGTTTTCCATCTTTGAGAGTGGCGTCAATACCAGAACGCATCCTTCCTCCCCGGAGGAATCTTGTTCCCTGTAAAAAGTAAATTGGCCTGGCCAGGCAGACGCCGCAGTGCTCGACAGGCTGGCAAGCGAGACTTTTTCGCCATGGCGTTTGAAGACCTCGCTGCTGCGACCAATCAACTTCAAGGAACCATCATCCTCGATGTTTCCCAAATCTCCGGAGGGAATCCATTCCTCGGGATCAATGGGCCGAAACTCCTGCGCCTCCACCACACCCACTGCTCCAAAGGGGCTGCGAAAGAGTATCGCGTGGTCTTCGTTTGTGGAAATCTCGATTCCCGCCAGCGGGCGCCCCACATTCGCCCCGTCTGAGGAATCCGCAGCCTTTCGCACGGTCAGCCTCGGCATCGCTTCGGCGCACCCATAATTGTTGTAAATGATGGCATTCGGAAAAACCCTCGACAAATCCTCTATCTTTTCTTGGGGAAACCGACCACCAGCAAAATGCACTCGCGAGACACCCGGAAATATGCGCTCCTTGGCCTGTGAAAGAAGCAGAGGCACTTGCACGCCCACCATACAAACCATGGCCTCGCGCGCCGATTCCAGTGCCTTCAAAATAGAAGGCGGCTCTCCAAATCCTTGGGTTAGAACGAATTCTCTGGAGTGGATGTGAGACCAAAGCCATTGGTTGACGAAAGAGTAGCTGTAGGCCAGCGGGAGCATGCTGATCGTCTGTCTCACGGCTTCGCTGTCTTGTCGGGAATGCAACTCCGCCGCCAAAGCTTCCGACCGCTCGCGGGAGCCTACAACCAACTTCGGCAGACCGGTCGTCCCGGAAGTGAGGAGAATGAAACTGCCTCTTCGATAGGCATCCGGCAACACCTTGAAGCATTTCTCCAACCACTCCGTGGACACGCTGATTTTGTCAGGGAACAAGGCAAAGGTCTCGCCACTCGACCAAGCCGATTTTAACCGACTTAGGTCCGCACGAACCGTATTTTCAGAAAAGACGATCATTTTCGATCAAGAATTGCCGACCTCCGAGGCCACTACATAAGTCGGCTTGTCCATGATCCGAAAATGCATGCGGGCCAAATATTCTCCGATTATTCCCAACGCAAAAAGCTGGACTCCAGAAAAAATGGCGATCGCGGAGGCAAGAAACGGAAAGCCTTGAACAGATGTCCCTTCCAATACATATCGTCCAAGCACATAGACGAGAACCAGGAACCCAAAAATCGTAAAAAGAAACCCCGCCATACTTGCAACTTGCAAAGGAACAATGGAGAAACCGGTCATCATGTTGAAACTATGCCGAACGAGTTTGCCAAAGGAATAATTCGACTTTCCTTGAGCTCGGGGATCGTGACGGAGAGGAACGGCGGAGAAGCGCACGGTTCCCCAAGTCAGCAAAACATCCACACTGGCCAGCGGACTTCTATAATCGGCAAAAGCATCCCTCACTTTTGTCCGGAATATTCGCCACGCACTACTTTTTTGGGCAATTTCCGCACCCATAGCACCTTGAAGCGCTGTCTTGGTGACAATGGACGCAAGATCACGGAGAAAACCATGCTGCTCTTTGAGCGGCGGGGCATACACAACATCAAAATCTTCGGTTAATTCCTTAACCAGTTTGGGCAATTCCTCTGGAGGGTGCTGAAGGTCATCATCCATGGTAATCGTGGTGGCATAATTTGCCGCGCGAATACCAGCCAAAAGGGCATTGTGTTGGCCATAATTGCGCATGAGGCAAAGTCCTCGAATGCAATTAAATTTTTCCGAAAGGCTTTCGATCGCATTCCAACTCTCGTCACGACTCCCGTCATTAACAAGAATCACCTCAAATTCCCCCGATAGCCCCGGCAATACCGCAGCAAGTCTTTCAACAAGCTCCGGCAAAATCTGTGCACTATTGTAAACCGGAATCACAACTGAAATTCCGGATTTTAATTGGCTTTCAATCATTGGAATGGATTTTCAAAAGTCTCTCCTCGCTGCAACCAAACAACTCCCGCCAAAGCGAATCCTTTTCCCCGCCTGAATCCTTTTCGCTTCAAGATCGAAACTACTTGCCACCATCGCGCCCAGCAAGCCTTGTTTTTGAGAATGATCTCTTTTGACCTCCTTGCCAGCAATATTTTTCCCAACAAGTCCCAAACGATAGAGTGGCAACTTAATCATTTTCTTCCGTAAAAATAAAAATTTGAGGCGACATTTTTGGCCGTAGGCAACCGCATTGCCAGCAGGTCTAAAAACTTGATCGGCCAAGTCAAAAGCATCAGCCCGATTGTCAGAAGATTTCTTAGTTTTTCAGAACCACAAGATAATACAGACGCCATAGCCTCTTGAATAGCCCATAGCGCCCCGGAAACAGGTCCGGAATAAACCCCGCTCTCCACTTTCTGGAAATCTCGATGCAAGAATTCGATCCCCGGGAGAGTATAGCGTTGGTAGTCATGTGGCGAGGCATGGAACGGCTGCATGAAAGGAATCACCGAGAATACCCGCCCGCTAGGTTTTAATACCCTATGCACTTCCTTTAAAACAATCGCCGGTTCCCGCACATGCTCCAGCACCGCCAAACTCATCACGGCATCGATGCTATTGTCCTTGAACGGCAGATGGTGAATGTCGCAAACAATATCGACATTCTCATAATACATCATGTCTAAATTCACAACACCATCCTGTCGCGGGCTGTTGCCACTCCCGATATTCAACACCAAGCCCTCCGCCGACTCCAAAAACCTCTTGAGCGGTCGCTGATCGCTACAAACCGGCGAAACCACATGAATCAGAAAATAGTAAAATCGAGGGAACTTTTTAAAAGCCAGCTTGAGACGATCAAACGAATCCGTTGTCTCTCCCGGCACATCCACTGCTCGGAAATACCACTTCCCGCCAACCTCCTGCAGCGGCTCTATCGCCAAACGCTCACGAAGACTAACCATCGGTTTCATCGATTCAAAATGAAGTTTTTGCTGGGCGTGAATTGCTCTCCCTGCGAGAGATTTTGGCCGCCATCGGTGTGCCCCACGAAGCAGGCAGTTTTCCCAGCAAGTAGAGCAGACCGGTAAATTTCAGGAAAAGAAAAATTTTGAAAACAAACGAACTTCCTTGGCGGCGACGAAATTCTGAGTCGGTATCAAAACGGGCAAATGTTCGCAACATGACCCCAGACTCCAAATTCATCAGCAAGCCCTGGGCTCTGCATGCGCGGTTCAACCTTGCTGCAGTAATAAAATTCAAAGATTGCCAAAGTTCGGAATCTTTCAATTTGGATAAAAAAATGGCTGTGGAACGGGGTGCCAAGGGAACTAAAGGAATCCCAAAATGCGGCTCGTAAGGAACAAAATAATTCGGGCAAGTATGCACCATTTCACCGCGATTCTCTAAAACAGCTCCAATACCACGAACGGCATTCTCGAGGTCGGGAATATGCTCCAAGACATTGATCGAATAAATAAAATCAAACCGCCCATGCAAGGCTGCATCCAGTTTTTCGGCAGGAAGATCCAGCCGGTGCAAACTGGAAAATTCAGGACGCAAGGAAACAGCCGTGGCCAAGGCCGCACTCACTCCAAAACCGCCCAAACCCGGCTCCAAAGCCGTAATCTGATATCCGCAAGTATTCAAATATCCCGCCAAAAGCCCGATTCCAGCGCCGACTTCAAGGATGCGTTTATCATGTGAAAGTTGCGAAAGAATAAGATTCAAACCAAATCGCGACTCCAATTGAAGAGTCTTTAAAAATGCTGCGGCTGCAGTTCGATCATCATTGAAGTATGGCATCGCCACCACCTCGAGATCAGCCCATGGCAGCCCAGCAGAGAATCTCTCAAGCCCCTCAATAGAAACAGCAACTTTATTCATTTAAAAATCGGCCCCCTTCCTCCCGGCGGAAAATGCCGCACCAACTCCCGAATACAATCATTCCGATGTCGAAACCAAAACGACTGATCTTCGATCTGGAAGCAAGCCTCATTCCCCTCCTCCGGATAGGAAATCGCTTCGCTTTCCACTTTTCTCTTTCCGCTTTCAGCTTGTTCTTACACTTGTTTGGAATAAAAATCCCATCCTCACCAAGTTGGAAACCTGGAAAGGCCACCAACCTATTTCTCGAAAGCATTTTTAAGGTCTGGTCATACATTTGAAATCATTCTTATAAATCGCTCTTGAGTGGAGAGCGGATTCAACTCATCATTTCTCACACGACGAGTTGCAGAAGCCAATTTCTCTAACTTATCACCAGAATTGGACAGGGATTCCAATTCATCTAGCAACTTCTTGGAATCCGCACATATCACACAGTGGGCAGAGTTGTTATTTCTACCCCACTGCACTGCCGAACAATACTCAGGCCCCCAAACGATGAGCGGCTTTCCAAATTGAGCGAACTCAATCAGCTTTGAGGGGAAACTCGTCTCCATTCTGCGGCGATGTTTTTCTTCAAAAACCATCGGGATCAAAAAAGCATCTGCTCTTTGAAGCCAAGCGTCAAGCGCGGATCTCGGGGCAAAATCCAGCCACAGCCCCGCATCCCGCATTTCTTTTTTGGCATCATCCGGCCAGTTGGGATTTGACCCGCGGACTTGGAGTTGGATTGTCGGATGGTCCTTAAAAACCCGGAGCGCCTTGAGGAGCATTCCGCCGTATAAATCCAAATTGCCGGAGTAGACAACCTGAAATTTTCCCGTATTGTTGAGTTCGCTGTTTCTGGCCAAAATAACATTGTTCTCTGCAGGAATTGGCGGCAGAACTTGCAGATTTCTGCCTCCACCCAGCGCCTTCTTCATCCCTTCGGAAACGCAGATTCCGAGCGAACAGGATTTCGCCAATTCCAAAAATTGCTTGTCCAGCAATTTGACAAAAGGCTTTGGAACTTCCGCCATGTCTGGCCACCAATCCTGAAAAAAAACCACCAAAGGCAAATCATGCTTTTTTGCGAATCGCTGCGCCGCATAGAACCCATCCCCGTGGGCAACCGTTCCCACAATAGTTTTCAGATCGTGTTCAACTTTTGAGGGCAAATCTTTGTCAATCCAGCGGCCCTTCCAAAGAACCCATGCGCAATTCACTAGAGTCTCGAAAATGCCACCCCATTGCGCAATCTTGCCAAGAACCCGACGGAAAAACATACGAGTCGAAAATTTCGTCGGCTCAAACCCATAGACTTCCAAATCGAATTCCGGCCGCTTGCAGAAATGCCGGTAGAGGATGATCTGCCCGGCACTCGTCGGTTCCGGACGCACCGAGGAAATAAAAATCACGCGAATTTTTTGCATGGGAGAAGGCGCCTATTGGCTCTGTGGCGGGTAACGAGTAACTGGTGGCGGGTGGGGACCGTCATCAGTGGTCAGCTATCAGTTTTCAGTTCTCGGCGGCTTGGCCGCCCTAGCTTTTCGATCTCGTTCACGAAAATTCCCTGCAAGCGATCTGGGTTCAATACATCTTCACGGAGGGCTCGGCTGCCTGCCGAGAGGCGCTGGTTTTCATTGGGATCGGCTGCCAGGTTTCTTATTGCCTGCATCAGCGCCTCAGGCTCTGGCGAGTTGACAACTAGAGTGGCGTTTGGCCTGCAGGCTAGATTCATTGGGGCGGCATACTCTGGAGCCCAAAAAATGATGGGCTTCCCGAAGGCGGTGTAATCCGCAAATTTGGTGTTGAAGCTCGTTCGCATGAAAAGTTCCTGCTCCCGCTCGAAACTCATCACGACCAGCAACGCATCGGCCTGCGAAAGAAACTCGGCTGCTTCCTCGGGCGGTTTCTGACCGAGGCAGATGCCCGAATTGGCCGCACGAGTCAAAATATCCGCTGGCCAATCCGAATTCGGGCCGACAACGATGAGTTCCAACTCTTTGCTTTGTCGAAAAGGTTCAACCAAGGATTGGAGCATGCGCCCGTAAAAACCGAGCGCTGCGCCCACATAGACGACTCGGAATTTTTGGCTTTGCGGTTTGGGAGCAGGGCTGGAAACCGGCTTCATCCCAGAGATCGGATACACCACATGGCTATTCGGATGCGGACCCAACTCTTTCTTCATCCCATCGCTGATACAAAAAGCCAAGTCGCATTCCTTGTAAATCCGGCGAAACCGCCTGCTCAAGGCGTTCTTGGTAATGGATAAGCCGAAATGCCCTTCCATAATTGGGAACCAATCCATGAAAAAAGCCGCGAAGGGAATCCCATGGCGTTTGGCGGATTGCAAGGCCATGTAGCTCAAGCTGGGTTCTGCGAGGGTCAAGATCACATCCGGCTTGAAAGCCTTGGTGGCCGATTCCAAAGACCTGCATCCCAAGCAGGGCCAAACAAAGTTTTGAAAATCCAAAATTCGGCGCTTGAAGCGGGGGCCAAATCGAGACTTCCGGAGTTTTTCCACCGGCCATGGCAACTTGAGTCGTGTGTAGATGAGAAGATTGTCGGCGAAATCGGCATTGCTGGCCACATGGAGTTCAAAAGGATTTCTTTCCACAAGATGGCGATACATGAGAATCCGCGAGCCCCCATCATTATGGGGCGGAACGATACTAGCGAGTAATACTCGAAGATGGAAATTGGAACCCAAGGGAGATTTTTTTTGACAAATTAAGATTAAATACTAATCCAAATCTCTCTCGTAGATTGCATAGCCGTAACCTTGAGTGGAGCCTTTTATTTGAACTCCGAAAATGGAAATGGTGTCCGTGTTGATAAACCGATTTTCCTTCAAGGTGAACCCTTCCACATCAGGGGGGATTGGATTATAAAATTGAAGGCAGACATAATACTTTGCTCTGAAATCTAATTTTTCTTCCGCAGCCAATAATTCCTCAAGATTCCAGCCAGTCATTGCCTTCATGGACCAAGGAACTCCATCAAGAACCACTGCGGAACGGGCATTTTTCCAACCGTCTATCAAAATGGACTCGTTAGGCAGCAATGTTGATTTTACATGTTTTATTCTATTAGAGGCCTCCGATAGTTTTACACCCTCATTAAGCGTAAAAAACTGCATAACAGCGGTCCGAAAAAAACCAAAACTCGGGCCCATTAAACATAACAAAAGAGAAAATGTCAGAAAGTATTTGTATGCAGACTTTCTCCATTCAGAAAAGATCTCGTAATTCATCGGCCTTATTAGCCATAAGGAAGCAGAGGGCAAAAAAGGCATGAAACAATAATTGGTAGCAGAAAATGCAATTCCATGCCTCCATATGATTTGACCAATAAAAAAACCACAGAGAATAATAAATATTTTAGAAACAATTTGCCCAGATTGTATAATAGCAACACAGGCACTGGAAATTGCAACAAGAATCGTCAAAAGGAACACTCCGCCCAAACCTGGAGCAAAGTTTGCTTTAAGCCAAAATAGAGGTATTTGTTGTGGAAACCAAACATGTGATACAACTCCTGTTACTTCGATTAAATTTCTTAAAAGCTCGACTATTGAATCGTGGTAAACGCTTGTCACGCATACAAACCAAAAAAATACTGCGGAAACGAACTGTATAGCTATAGATTTAATGAGCTTTTCATTAGAATTCTTACCCAAAGATTTTACAAATACAGAAGAAAGGGCAAAGATTAACCCAGGTAACGGAGATATAGCTCCAATAATTCCAATTTGAGCCCCCTGCAACCAATCATGAACACCCTTCCCACTGCGCAACAGCTTGATCAGTGCAAAGATCAATAAAACAAAAGGAATTCCATGCTCTGGTCTTCCTTGCAAATAGTGCAAAACAGCAACCGTAGACCAAGCTCCGACAAGACCGAAAAGCGCGCCTGAGATCCATGAAACTTTTAAATCCCTGCGAGTCGAAAGTAGAAAAACTATAAATGACATAATATAGGCTAATAAATTAGACCAATGCAGCACACTTAAAAAAGCCTCGTAAGTGGGAGCGGCTAGAAATTCAGCAACGATGGGATAATATAACTGCCCATGGCCACCAAATTTTGGAGAGCCTTCAGCTATAATAAGGGATCGTGTATAGACATCGAAAGTGTTACCATTACCCGCCGCTCGATTGATTACAACTGTAGAATACAGCGCAGCATCTTCATGCAACCCGGGCCAAAGGGTCTGTGTCATCTTCCAGCAACCATAGATACCAAAACAAAAGAGAAACACTACAGCCCCCCAGCCCAAGACATTTCCAACTTTTTTGAGCATATTTGATTTCTCTTTCTAACTTCTGAACTCAAGCACCTCTTGAATCACCCGCCCCTGCTCCTCCTCCGTCATGCTTGTATAAAATGGCAAATGCATATATCCAAGAATTAACGAGTGGCTGGTCACGGGTGGCGGGTTAGTCGAAGCGTCGAGCGGGGATCTGCCGCGCTGTGGCGTGTCGCTGATGGCAGGTGGCGGGCCTCACGGCAAATGATAGGCAATACGCAACGGTTTAAGGCAGTGGATCGATTTTATCAGGTTTTTGCAAGTTGGCGGCTTTGTGGAAAGCCTCACGCAACTCATCTTGATGCATCGAGGCCCATTCGATCACCAAGCCTCTAACACGTGCCGGCAAGGCCCCATTGATCACCGCAAGCGACTCGATGTCGATCTTTGCAATCGATCCGGCATACTCGACATGAAAATGCGCCGGCGGATGGTCGCCATAGTAAACTTGAACGACAATCCCGTAAAATCTCGACAACTCAGGCATGGGCAAGCTGTCTTTTCAGAGACGGAAAAAGTTCTTCAGTGCTTTTTCCCGTCAAGCGCATGTAGATCGAATCTGGGCACAAATCCAGCTCCCCTGGCCATTCAAGCGCGCCAACCTCGGTGATCTTTACCTTTTCAAAAACCCCCTCCTTCAACCAAGCGCGGAAAACGCCACGCCCCGCCAAATCTCCCAAATCAACGACACCGCAAGTTCCATCCTCAAAACTGACTTCGACAGTAAATTTTGATGTGGGTTTAACAAAAACGATCTTCATATTTCAATTATGTTCGATTTCAAATGAAATGTCGAGTCACGGTTTCACAGTTTCCACTTTCCACCTTCAGAATTTCCGCTTTTCAGATTGTCAGCTTTTTGACTTCGTCAATCACTCTCCCCTGCTCCTCCTCCGTCATGCTCGTGTAAAACGGCAACCGCACGATCCGATCCGCCACAACCTCCGTCACCAGGCACTCTGCAGGCCGCTCCTTGCTCCACGCTCCAAGCTCCTTGCTCTGCGCGTAACTGCTTAATTGGAGAGGAAGGTAATGAAACACCGCCGTGACGCCCCGCGCCTTCAGCCGCGCGATGAACTCCGTCCGCGCCTCCAGCAATGGCATCAGCAAATAATACATGTGCCACGCCTGCTCGCAGTGCCCCGGCACCACCGGTCGCCGCACCCCGTTCACCGCAGCCCAATCCCCCAGCACCACATCCCACCCCGCATCCATCAGCTCCTTATTTTTTCAGGAATCGTTTTTGATTCGATAGAAATTTGTCCAATCTCCAAGGCTCACTATTTCCCAGCTTGGATGGGAGGCAACGATTTTTTTTTCAATTTCAAAAGCCTTTGAATCTTTGAAATGCGCGATACAAAAGTAATCAAAATCCTGACCCTGCAACAATTCAAGAAAAAGATCTGCTTTGTCAGTAACCACAGTATGCCAGACAAAGTTATCTCCAAATGTCCATGAATAAGGCGAGCCATAATCGAGCGTATAAACGAGAATTCGAAGGGGTTTTTGATTGTAGTTTTTGTAAATATCGACCACCTCTGGCCCGGGGCCAAATTCCAATCCGAATCGGGAAGCCACAGGGTTGGGATTCAAAATCTGTTGAATCATATCTTTCTTGCCGCGATGGCTTAAGACAGTGGAAGTCTTGAGGGAGGCGGCCAAATGGTAGAATCCTGCCGATGTGATTATAAGAAGGAGCGTGGTTTGAATGCCACTGTTTGATTTAATACCACGAGCAAGTGCAGCAAAACTGAAACATGCCAAGATAATAAAATATGGAGCAAGAAACCGGCACCAATGTTTCTCGAAAACTTCCATTTTATTTGGAATATATGTCATCACACAAAATGAGGCGATTATTATTACAAGAAATAAGGGCAAGACTTCATTAAAATTGATTTTCTTGAAATCATAAATTTTTCTCTGGAGCAAAAAAGTGCCCCCTAAACCTAAAAATAGAATAATAAAAACAAGCCCCATTCCTTTTGTCATGTCATTTTGCGCACCCGTAATGGCCAAGTCGCCCTGAAGACCAAACAACCAGGGAAGAAAATCAGACCAGGATGTGAGAAAGTTTTCGATCTTAAACCCGCCCACAGAGCTTTCCCATTGCTGCCTTTTCAACGGGTTGTTGTAAACGAAAAAATTTTGAATTTGTTTGTTTGATGCAACCACCAGACACAAGAGGAGTCCGGCAAACCCGGTGAATGAAATAGTTCGTCCCGGCTTTCTTGAAGCCACCCACAACCCGTAAACAAACATTGGAGCCACACCGAATGAGGTGGTCATTTTGGATGTCGCTGCGAGAGTCAGGAAGATGGTAAAGAAAAAGAACCGCGATTCAGAAAACCGGGGAGACTTTATAATCGAAACCAGAAAAGCTGTCGCGAATGTCAAGTTCAAGATTGCCCAAGAATCCCCCTTTGTAATTCCCGAAAGCCCAAATACCACCGGGGCACTACTCAGAAAAATGGCGAAAATGGCCGATGCTGTTTTATCAACTTTGAGTTGCCGCAATAAAAAGAATATGCTGAATAAAATACTGAACCAAACTTCAACTCCGGCCAAACCAATCAAGCGCAAATCGCGACATAGTAGAAAGGAATGCAAGAAAAAAAGCTCACCATTACGCTCACTTGCATCAATCCGCAAATCCTCCAAACCAGAGAGATAGAAAATGGAATTGTTTTGATAAAGAAAGGCTATTTTTGTGTAGCCATAATTTTCGACATCAAATGTATTATCAAAAAAGTAAACTGCACGGATTAAAATAATAGAGCTAAAAAATAGAAACAAAAGGCATGCGGGAATCAGAATAAAGAAATTTTCATGAAGGATCCCTTTTATTTTAAGTGCAGATTTTTTAAGCTCATTAACAAGCTTTACCTTTGTATTGAGAATATAGCATGAAAGAAATAAGATAACTATAAAGCTTATGTAGAGGGAAGTATAGAGACTGCCAAGGGCATTGAATCCAGAGGAAACAGCCATCAAAAATATTTTCAAAAGTTGTATCAGTGCAATGGCCCCACCCACGCATTCCAACCATGTCAATTGAGTAAAGGACCTGAGAATGCATGAGATCGCAAGCCATGACCCAATAAATGTAAGAAAGTAAATGCTAACCAAAGGCAACCAACTTATAAAATCCGAAAACATATGAAAAAGAATTTAGATTTTGAAAAAGCCGTATTTTAATATGCAACGGATAGCACTCACACCATCTTTCCATCCGATTTTTTTTCCTTGCGCATAGGTCCGCCCATGATAGGAAATAGCCACCTCGTAGATCCGGGCACCACTTCGGGCCAATTTCGCAGTGACTTCCGGCTCAAATCCAAACCTGTTCTCCTTCAAAGTGATGGATTGGATCAACTCCCTCCGGAAGGCTTTGTAGCAAGTCTCCATGTCTGTGAGGTTCAGGTTGGTGAACATATTGGAGAGAAGAGTGAGAAATCGATTGCCCACCGAATGCCAAAAGTAGAGAACCCTGTGCTCTTCAGAGCCAATAAACCGTGACCCAAAAACAGCGTCCGCTTTATCTCGCAGAATCGGGCCAATGATCTTGGGATATTCGTGGGGGTCGTATTCTAAATCCGCATCCTGAATAATCACAATGGGAGCGCTCGCATTCTGGATGCCAGTGCGCAAGGCTGCACCCTTGCCGAGATTTACAGAATGTCGATAAACCTTGAGCCGCATTTCGGACTTGGCAAATTCGTCCAGCTTTGTGTAGGTATCGTCTTGAGAGCAGTCGTCAACTGCTATTATCTCGGCCACACTAGGTTGTTGCAATACCACTTTTAGAATCTCCAAAATAGTGCTCTCTTCATTGTAAACAGGAATGACTACAGATAGTTGATTTATGGGATTCATTTTGTCATTGCTTCGTAGCTATTTCTATACCGTTTCGCTTGTTGAGCGAGAGTGTATTGGTCTGCAATTTTTGAAGAATAAGAAAAATTCTTTTCAAGATTTGGCCTGAAAAGATTCATAGCTTCTGAAATTTTTTCAGCAAGATTCAACATTCCATTGTCAATATCTGCTAGCAGGCCGTTGTGCGGCGGAAGCACCAAATCCGGCAAACCGCCAACCTTAAAACCAATAACAGGAGTTCCGCATGCCAATGCCTCTAGCACAGTGTTTGGAAGGTTATCCTGAGTAGATGGGCACACGAAGACATCGCAGGCCGAGTAAATATGTGAAATCAGAACATCATTGTGAATACCCCCGACATGTGTGCAGAGCAGTCCCAAATTATCAAACTTACCAGATCCGACGGCAATCAAGTGGAGATTGCTATTGCTGGTCGGCAATTCCTTGATTGCCTCCATCAAAAGGTGCATACCTTTTCGAGGATCGTTTACTGAATCCGCCACAAAGCCGATAACAAAATCGGATTCGGGAATTCCAAAAATCTCGCGGATTCGCTGCTTCGGCCTAGCTCGAAAAATCTGCGTGTCTAAACCATATGGAATGTGCTCGGCTCGAAATCCGGCTGTGACAGGACTCTTTCGGCATTCTTCCACCATCCATTTGGAAGGCCCGACGAAGGTGATTCGATCCTTGGGGACTTTCGCAAGCGCGCGCCTCTTGATTTCCATCGCCTCGGCTTCATATTTCAAACGCTCGGGCGTTCGCTCCTCGGGTTGAGGCTCATAATGCCAAATTCCGCGGAGCGGGTTGAGATCGTGCAATGTCCAAACAATTGGCGCTTGCTCGGCCATCCAAGGCAAGAGATTTCCCCAATCCAAAAACCATGAGACCCAATGCAAATTCCAGACATCTGGCTTGGGAAACTTTTCAAACATCTCTATGCTCCCCCACCCGATCGGATTACTAGCCGGGGGAGTGGTTGGCCTGAAATGCTGCCTAATGATATTGGCCCATTTCTTTCGACGCAACCTGAGAAACAGCGAACTCGGTTTCGAAGGATGCGAGAGATTGATCACCGATGGTCCATGGGCGGAACCTTCCGCATCCAGCCAGATGCTCTCGATAGCGGGCTCGCGCAAAAGCCCCTCATGCAACCGAAACCCGGCACGCGCCGCACCGCCAGAAAACGGGGCCGAGGAGATGTGGTAAACTCTCACCTTGGAAAATTAGCGAATGGCAAAATCCTTTAGCTCTGGAGCGCGGTGCCGTGCCGCGAGGAGCTTCAAAAAATAAATGAGATCGAGCGAATAAATGGGCCAGAGCCTGCAAATGACAGAGGCAATTGATTTCAACTGAACCGGGTGCTCATTCCGGTATTTGTGCAAAAGCTCATTCACCTTTTGCAAGACCAACTTCTTCTTCGTTTCCCGATCCAAGTCGGTCTTCTTGAGGATTTCCAGTTGAATCCGGACTTTTTCTTTTTGCAGCACGTCCCAACCCTCCCGCTCCCGCACGGTCCCTCGGTGCTGCCGGAACGAATTCACAAAACCTGAATGGAAGCCCAAGTCCGAAATGAGAAGCATCTTGACCCACATGAACCAGTCTCCGGTCAACTTGAAGCTCAAGTCCGCCCGCCCGGCTACAAGAAATGTCTTTTTACGAAAAACCACGGCGCTGGCATTGGGAATCGTATTGAGCCATAGCAAATAGCGGCGGCATTCCTCGATCCCGTTGGCTACAAAGCTGGAATTCCATCGCTGGCGATCCAGGGGCTCTAGAATCCGTGCCAGTGTATCCATCACTTCCATCCCATTCTGGTCCACCATGCGGGACTGACCGTAGGCAATTCCCACCTCAGGGTTCTTATCCAGAATGGGCACGAGTTTCTTCAGAAGGTCCGGCTCTGCAAAATCGTCGGATTCGGCAATCCACACATATTTCCCTCGCGCCAATTCGACACCCTTGTTCCATTGCGCGAATGTGGTGCCGGAATTTCGGGTATTCGGCACGAACCGCACCTCGGGAATATGCAAGTAATTTTGAATAACGGCGAGAGAATCATCCGACGAGGCATCATCCAGGATAATGATTTCAAAATCCGAGTAGGTTTGCCTAAGAATGCTCTCCATGCGTTGAGGGAGATATTTCGCATGGTTGTAGTTGGGCACGACCACACTCACAGTGGGGGCATGCGTCACCGTTGGCGAAAGGCTCATGGGATTTCAGAAATCGCGGGAAAAGGAAAGAGTTGCTAATCCTCTTTGGAAAAAGGATGAGGGGTATTTTTCAAATCATTCAAGTGGTAAAGCATGGGAGAGTAGAATTTCCTCGGAATATGGCGGATGAGGAACCTCAATCGGCTCTCTTGGATGGGTGCCCTTTTCACTTGGGGAAGCCTCCAAGCCGCAGGCCCACTGCCAAGGACTTGCAATTCAGAAGCCGAAAGCAACCCCTTCCCTGCGAAAAGCTCCGCCATTTCATAGCCGAATGAAAGGCACCCGTGGTTTGCATATAGGCACAAAGCTTTGAGCGCTTTCTCACGCGTCAATTCTTGGAGCGCGGCTTGGCATGCAGGGTTCTTGTAGTCTCTGAACCATATGGCTTCGCACCAAAGCAATTCCTCGTTATCGCAAAAAGCCGCAAGGGCATTGGCTCGAGGTTGCTGGCGGGTGGAATTGATGTGGAACAACCCAAAACCCCTTGCTTTCATGTAGGCTGCCAACTCATCAAATGTGGTTTCACCGATGTAATTTTTAACGAAACCGGTCTCGGTCTCGATCATGATAGTGTTGCGCAAAAGATGCTCTCCGGCCTTGAGAATCGGAAGTTCCAAACCCTGAGTATCCACCTTGATGCCATCAATATCCACGCCATTCAATTCCTTGACATCATCCAACCGAACTCCCGGAATCGCTTCGGTGCCCTCGACTTCGAATTCAGCTCCGAATTGGAATCGCCTCAACCAAGAGGTGTTCGGTTGCAACAGCGACCAGCAATACATGCTCTTTGTTTTGTGCAAAATAAACTCCCCAGTCGTGCCGGTGATGGCATAGGGTAGAAAATTATGCGTGCGGAATCGGCTCGCCTTTTTATTCAAGCGCTCGCATTCTTCACGATTGGGGTCGAACCCGAAGAGATTTGTGACGGATTCCAACCTCTCCCAATAAGGGTTGGAATCCCCGCTCGCGCCGAGATCGATAAGATTCAGACTGACTTTAGCGTGAAATTCCAGAAGAGGATGCGTCATGGTAGTGGAGATCTGATTGGAGAGATTTCAAAAGAAGATTTTTTATTTTGGTTTCGATGACTTCGACAGGAATTTCTTTGGCCGGTCCATTCCAAAAAACAATCATCTCCTCAGAGTTGTCTCGAAGAAAACCAGTGTAGGGCATGTATTTTTTGTAATCCAAGTAATGACCAAGCAAAATGACCGAAGGCCGGAGGGTTGCATTTGCAAAGTGTGCTGGTCCGCTGTCAATGCCCACAAATCCAACGGATCGGCGAATCACTTCGGCTAGCTGCAAGAGTGAGAGTTTCCCGCAAAGATCATAAACCTTCGGCTCAAGATTGCCCACTCGGGATTCCAACCCCACCTCCACAATGTCCACATCGTATTCGCGAAGGATATTTCCCACAAGTTGCTTCCATTTATTATTATCCCAATCTCGAGCGGGCATGTTTGATGCTGCGTGGATGACCACATAGGGCTTGCGTGGTATTAAATGGCCAACTTCATCCTTTATACTATCTGGAATGTGAATCTGAGGTTGTTCGGAAGGAACCCCCAAATCAGCCGCCAACGACAAGGCCTCCAAAACGGTGCCATGGAAATAATGGTTGTAGACATTGATTCCATGAGTTGCTTTATCACTTTGATAGTAAAAATTTCCTGTCCATTTGCACGCCCGGGGGCCGATATGGAGATCGACGATTTGATCAATCACTCCGCTTTTTTTAATCAAGTCGCACTCTGCCAAACAAGTCACTGGAAGAGCGGAAGTCAAAAGGGGATGGTTCTTTAAAATTTCCACGTAGGGTGGATAAGTGAACCAAACCAATAGATTATTCGAATTCTCATTATGCAATTTTCTGATAATTGGCTCGCAAGCCACGATGTCACCAAAATGCTCAGTGAGAAATATGGCCGTGACTTTTTGATCTGGATTATGAGACTTGCGAAGCTCGCGTATTTTTTTCGAGTTTTCAGCAAGGCTTTTCCATATTTTAAGCTGAGTGAAAATTTGACGGATTTTTTTAATGTATCTCTGCTGGGTGTATAAAATTCGAGACCAGATTTTTTTGAGAAATTGAGCAAACATTCCAATTCGGGGCGCTTTAAAGTGGAAGGCACGTTTGGCGTCCAAGATTAGCAATCTCCTCCTGCACTTCCTTCTTTAAGTCACGGCGTTGCCCACGCCTGTGGTGGGGATAATCTTTGAGAAAAAGAACAACTCCGTGGGGGTCTGAAATAAATCGCTTGGCCAGAAAACCGATTCTCGCAGCAAGGCCAGGAAGTTGGTTCCAAGCTGGATACAACTGATTGAAGAGAAAAAACCTTCTCAATCGGCGAGGCAAGCCGTTGGGAGTTGGAGATTTTTTCAATTTGGAAAATGCAATGGCCGCGTCAGCCATTTCAATAAACCAACCATCCTCTTGGGCCTGATAAAAATTATTCATTTGGGAGGCTTGCTCTGGGTGCTTCCTCCATGTGGCCAAATGCTCGGGAATGTGGAGCGTGGGCGTAACAAGGGTCGCCCGCATTTGCCATTCCAAATCCCCCATAGATCCCCAACGAGTCTCGAATAAACCTGTCTTTTCGAACAATGAGCGACGAATGAGCAGTTGAGTGATGGAATAATAAGGAGTGGTCAAGGCACAGGCCAAAACACAATCGTGACCCGCCGGGCGAATATGCTTGGTTTTGATGAGGTCACCGAAATAGGCCACACTTGGCCAGGTTTCCCACTTCCAATCCAGCGGGTTGCTATTTTCATCAATGAAAGTCGCACAGCAATGGGCCAGATCGCACTCCGGGTGCTCATCCAATGCGGCAACCAGTTTTTCCAAACAATCCGGCGACATGGTGTCATCACTGGTTGCGATGTAGACATACTCCCCCCTCGCTTGTCGCAGGCATGAATTCCACCCCGCATAAACGCCTTCGCGAGGACCTTGGGTAATTCGCATTCTTGGTTCAGACCTTGCCAATTCCTGAATGTATTCCCAAGCCCCATCTTCGGAGTGGCTATCGTAAACGATCAATTCCCAATCTTGAAAGCTCTGCTGAAATATGGACTCGAATCTCTCGGGCAGGAACTTGCGAGAGTTCAGGTTTGCAACACAAATGGAGACTCGAGGAATGCTCACTGGTAAACCTGTTGGCATAAATGAATGCGAGCTTCCTCAAATCGACAATGATTTTTCAAGGTGAAGGAATAAAAGTGCTTGGGTGTTGATTTTGAGACTGGCCGCCAGATCGTTTCAGGCAAATTGGCTGTAGCTTCAGGATTTTTTTCTCATCAACCAGACATCCTGCCTTGGATTCCCTCGGGCGCCTTCCGGTATGAAGTCGAGAATGTGGAAGCACCTTTGGAATTTCTCACGCACATACTTCTCTGGGTGGTAGGTGGCACAAACATTCTCTCCGGCTTTATCACCTTTGAGCACAACGAGTCGCCCTTGGTCGAAGATCGCCTTGTTTTTTTCATCAAGATGCTTGCGATAAAAATTGCCGTGCGTGGTGACAATCAACAGCCCCTCAGAAGAGAGAACCCGATGCAATTCCTCTATCCAGAAGTCCTGCAGGGTTTCGGTAAGGTGCGTGAAAACGGAAAAGGCATAGATCAAATCCAGGCTGTTGTCTGAAAAATCCAAAGGCGGTTTGAGTTGATTGGTCTTGCATGTAGCAAAGGGGAGATTCTTTTGGCACCACTCCACCAACTCGGGGTTGTAATCGCTGCCGAACACTTGAGTTCCTGGAAGGGAATTCCAGTGCCGAAGAACCCGCCCGCAACCACACCCGAAATCCAAAAGGCTTCCGATAGTTTCCATTGAAATCCCATTTTTCTTAAGCAAATCGCGAACGGTCGCCGCGCCTTCCGTGCCCGTTTTAAAAAACCATTCGCGATCGTAGGTCATGGCAATGAGGTAAAGCAACTTGAAGGGTGGAAACGGCAATCCATCCGGCGTCTTGCTTTCCCCTGATGCGAGCGAATCGATCTCCGTGATGTAGTCGCGCAAAAGCCGATTCTCTTGATCTGCTTGGTTCAGCCTCGCATAGATCGCATCAATCCCAAGGGCTTTGGCAATCTGTTTCCGAACGGAGAGAGGAAGGAGGTGTGTGATTTTCATAGTTAAGGGGCTTGTTTTGTTTTTAGAAAAGATTTAGCGTATAATTTTAACCAAAGTGCAAACCAGACTTTAAATAATAGTTTAAATCTCTGGAGCGCTCACCAATTTTTTTCGCAGGAACGCCAGCAACTATGCTGTAGGGCTCGACATCTTTAGTTACTACCGCGCCGGCCGCAACCACAGCCCCTTTTCCAATTCGCGTGCCTGGAAGAACAACAGTTCTGCAACTGATCCATGCGAAATCCTCAATCACCACCGGCGCGGATTCGCAACCAAAATTCGGATCGTTCATAGAGTGTTGCATCGTCCAGATCCAGACGCCGGTCGAAAAATTGACGCAATTTCCGATCGTCAGACCTCCACGACCGTCCAATATGCAATGATCCCCAATTGCGGTGCCATCCCCAATGACTATTTGGTGAGGGTCTCTTAATTCACAGCTATGATAGAAAAACGAATCTTTTCCAATTTTCAGCCCAAAAATTTTTTTAAAGATAAATACTCTTAATCGTTGGCTCGGCAACTTCCCGACGAAAAGGAGGGTAACGAAATTTATCGAAAACAAGTAACTGCTGAAATTCTGTTTCAGTTTTCTAAAAAATTTAAATCGCATTTTTAATTTCAGAAGTTTTTTAAAAGAAACTCCCTGGCTTTTTTTTCACCATTTTTTTGTGCCTGCAAAACTTTTTCATGGAAGGAGGGAATTTGCTCTCCCCGCATGCGGCGACGCATTTTTTTATAAAAAGCCATAGCTCTGTCAGCACAACTTGGAACTGTTTCCAATGCCGGGATCGCCGATTCACCTTCCCAAATGTAAGTGAGAATCACATGGGAGAACCGCATTCCTTCAGCCAAACGGAGTAAATAATCCGGCTCCAAACGATTCATGGGAATGAGATGTCGAAGTTCAAGCTGGGGGAACACCCCGATTGCAAAACCCATCTCACAGGCACAAAGGGCAAGGTCGGTATCCTCACCCGCAGAAAGCTGGTTGCCCGTTCTTCCGAGCATTGCACGAAGCCCGCTCTGCGCGACTCTTTCAAAGTAGTTTAATGCGACATCCCTTCGACAGACCATACCAGCACCGCAAGGTGCCAAGGCCAGCCCTCTGACTCTAGTCTGGCGGACCCATTCTTCAGATTTAATCTCGTAAACCGCAAGCTGGGGAAGCATGAATTCCATCCAAACTGGAGGTTGTTTTTCGAACTCTCCTCTGCTGGATCCCCCGAATGCTCCCATGAAAGGAAGTCTTTTCGAGATTCCAAGGGCATTTTCCAAGTAATCCGTTGTGAGGAGATTGTCATCATCGACAAACACAATCAATTCTCCAGAGGTGTTTTGGATTCCGCACAAGCGGGCGTGAGTAAGTCCGGTAGAATTTTCTCGAA
>Ga0315901_10002731_pt1 | contig 23882 bp, 37 predicted proteins | sample LakEriMetagenome_10_FD_203761 | JGI IMG/M metagenome (GOLD analysis project Ga0315901, IMG submission 203761) | Freshwater fungal communities from buoy surface, Lake Erie, Ohio, United States - Buoy 2 MA116 | ecosystem: Environmental > Aquatic > Freshwater > Lake | place: USA: Lake Erie, Ohio... | reverse complement strand
TGCTGTTCAGTCTACTTCTACAGGTTCTACCCGTACAGGTAACTCTACCAGCGCCTTGGAGAGCACAGTAGTTACTACTGCCGCTGCGTTTAAGATCATCGGTTTCGCCTCCCCATTGACTGATACTTACACTGAAGTGTTTGTTAAGTTCAATCCCGGCGCTTCCGCTTTCACTAACGCCGTTGGCATCTAAGGAGCTAAATCATGGCTATTTCACGCGCACAACTGCTCAAAGAATTACTCCCCGGCTTGAACGCTTTGTTCGGTCTTGAGTACGCTAAATACGGCGAAGAGCACAAAGAAATCTACGAAACAGAGTCATCTGAGCGTAGCTTCGAAGAAGAGACAAAGCTGTCTGGCTTTGCTGCTGCACCTGTTAAAAACGAGGGTTCTGCCATCGCTTATGACAATGCACAGGAAGCATTTACTGCACGTTACACACACGAAACCATTGCGATGGGCTTTGCCATCACAGAGGAAGCTGTGGAAGATAACTTGTACGACAGCCTGTCTTCACGTTATACCAAGGCTCTGGCCCGTGGTATGGCTTACACCAAGCAAGTTAAAGCCGCTTTTGTGTTGAACAACGCCTTTGCTGGCGGCCCAACATACGGCGACGGCGTGGTGCTTTGCTCTACTGCTCACCCCTTGGTTTCTGGTGGTACTAACAGTAACACTCCATCTACTCCTTCCGATTTGAACGAGACTTCTCTTGAGAACGCCGTTATTCAGATCGCTGCTTGGACAGATGAGCGTAGCTTGTTGATCGCTGCTAAGCCTAAGAAGCTGGTAATTCCACCTGCTCTGCAATTCGTTGCGACTCGTCTGCTTGAGACCGAACTCCGCGTTTCTACAGCCGACAATGACATCAACGCTTTGAAGAACAATGGTTCTATCCCTGACGGCTATTGCGTTAACCACTACTTGACAGACACCAATGCTTGGTTCCTGTTGACAGACGTGCCTAACGGTTTGAAGCACTTTATCCGTACCCCCATGTCTACTGGCATGGACGGTGACTTTGACACAGGTAACGTTCGTTACAAAGCCCGTGAGCGTTACAGCTTTGGCGTGTCAGATCCACTGGGTATCTTCGGTTCACCCGGAGCCTAATAAAACAGCCTCACGAGGGCTATTTGGGGCCACCTTCGGGTGGCCTTTTTGTTGTCACAAAGGTAAACTACGATGAACTTGCAGCCGTTTTGGTTGCATAAATTTAGGGGTATATCATGAAATTTGAAATGGAATTTGGCTACTTTGGCAACAACAAATTGTCTATTGAGACTCACGATTTTGAGATGATTGAAATTTTTCAACAGTTCGTGCAATTTCAGGAAAACTACGGTTGGGCTGTTGAGTACATAGCAGTACCTGACGACGAAGAGTTTGAAGACGAAGATGAGACCGAAGAAGAGTTAGATGGCGCTGTGGCTGAAGCCGCCGCAGAAGCTGCTAATAAAGAGTAATACTAAGGGGCTTCGGCCCCTTTTTTCTTTTTGGCTTTCTTAGCAATACGCTCGTCGTGGTGGTGTATACGGTGGCAGTTGGCGCAAAGCACAACACACTTCTTGACTTCTTCCATGGCGCGTTTAAATGCCCTGTTTTTGAGCAGTTTGTTGACCGAGGCTTCTTTGGTATCGCTGTTTATATGGTGGAAATCAAACGTAGCTGGGTGGTTCTGCCCACACTTTACGCAGGCTAATGTAGCTTTAAAGCTACGCCACTGATCTTTATACGCCTTGGCCGAGGCTTTACTTGCGGCAATTACAGTCGCTTTATTTTTTTCATAGTACGTATTTGCGTACGTCTTTTGTTTAGTTTGCTTAACTTTTGGATCTTTATACGGCATGCTTGATCCGATACCGCCAGTACAACGCCGTTTTAAAACCCCAAGGTTTAGATGGCTCAAACATTTTAAAACCTATAGCTATCAAACTGTTAGCAGAAGCGGGGTTTTGATGGGTGTCCGTGATGACCCAGTTCATGCCTAGTCTCTTGGCCACTTTAAGACGCTGTCGGATAAGCCGCTTCTGGAGTCCCTGTCCTTGATGAGTTGGTATAACGCCTGCGCGACATAGGTACATAGTGTCAGACCAACGAGTAGAGGGGACAATACCACCAAAGCCAACGGCTTCACCGTCTTGCGAGTAAACAACATGCCAGTATCCTTGTGTAATTGGGTAAATTTTATCGTGGGGGAGACATGCTTTTTGAAGCAACGTCAATAGTTGCACCACCTCTGGCTGACGGGTATCAACAGGGACGACGCGGTATTTCATGCCTCCATAATGCCGGAGGATTGTGACAAGAAAAATAAGTGTTGCACACTTAAAAATACCGTGATATAAATACAGCAATCCGGGCTTATCCGGTGTTCTGACAGTCCCGGCTGACGACATGCAGACAGAACACCCCAACTTGCATGTAAGGAATACATCATGGCACGCACTACGTTTCAAGGCCCAGTTCGTTCATTGGGCGGCATTTATCAACAAGGCCCAGCTACTGTTGTTGACATCACAACAAGCACCACATTAAGCCCAGAAGCTCACGGCGGTCGTATCATCGCTGTTGGTGGTTCTTTGGCAGCTGCATTGACATTGACTTTGCCAGCTATTAACGTATCAACAAACTCTATTACATCTGGCCCCGGCCAAGACCCAAACACAGTTAACAACGAAGGTGTTGTTTACACAATCTGGGTTCCTACTACCATCTCTACAAGTTCTTTAAAGATCGGTACTAACGGCACTGACAAATATGTTGGTTCAATCACCATGAACGACGTTGACTCAGACGGCGCAGCATTGGTTGGTTTCTTTGCCGCCGCTGCCAATGACTTTATTAACTTGAACGGCACTACCACTGGCGGTGTTGCAGGTTCATGGATACAGATCGTTGCAATTGCAGCCAACAAATACATGGTTAACGGAACAGTCCTTGGCACTGGTACTGTTGCTACACCATTCGCTAACTCCTAATCAACCCAAGGGGCTTCGGCCCCTTTTTTAAAGGAGATTGATTATGATGCAAACAGACGTTAAATCGGGCCACCTTAACAACTCAGGTTTTGTTGTTTTGGGGCGAAATAGGCTCAAAGCTGTCTCTATGGTTGGTACAGCTACGGCTGGAACACTAGACATCTTTGACACGACCACAGCACCCGTTGCTGCTACATACGAGCGGGCTGGCACTCTTATCACTGTTACAAAAAGTGCACATGGATTGGTTACTGGGAATGTAGTCGGACTTACGTTTGCAACAGCAAGCGGATCATCTGGCACAAACGGTAACTACACAATTACACGCACAGGCGCAAACACTTTTACAGTTACAGATATTAACTCTGGAACTATTGTTGCCGGAACAGTAGCTGCATACGCATCTTTGTGGCTTGCTAGTTACGATACTGGTGCGTCTGACTTGTTTGGTAATTTTGCTTTAATTCCCGGAGAAGGTATTTTGGCAAGAAATGGTATCTATTTGAGCATGAGTAACTTACTTTCTGCGAACATTTACTATGGCTAAGAGTCCAGCATGGCAGAGGAAAGAAGGCAAGTCCGAGAAGGGCGGCTTGAACGCCAAAGGTCGGGCCTCCGCGAAAGCGCAAGGTATGAACTTGAAACCTCCCCAGCCGGAAGGCGGCTCACGGCGCGACTCCTTTTGTGCAAGGATGAGTGGCATGAAAAAGAAGTTAACCTCTGCCAAGACAGCAAACGATCCAGATTCACGCATCAACAAAGCTCTTAGAGCATGGAATTGTTAACATGACTACACATTCCGACACAGTTAAAAGCACGCTGGATATTGTTTCGGTGTTTGCAACCATAGGATCATTCTTGGAAATGTTTACCCCAGTATTTGGTCTTATTGGTGCAGTCTGGACAGTGATGCGAATTGCTGAAATGATTGCGGGTAAACCCTTTGCTGAACTTATTCGCAGGAAAAAAAATGCCGTCAGTGAGTAAGAAGCAACACAATTTCATGGCAGCGGTGGCTAACAACCCAGCGTTTGCTAAGAAAGCAGGCGTCCCACAGTCTGTGGGTAAAGAGTTTAACGAGGCCGACAAAGGCCGTAAATTTTCTAAAGGTGGTGATATGAAAAAAATGAATATGGGCGGATACGCCGACGGTGGTATGACCATGGTTAAAGGTAAAGACGGCAAAATGGTTCCTGACTTTGCCGCTGACGGCAAGGGTAAGATGGCCAAAGGCGGCATGGCTAAAAAAATGAAGTTTGATGATGACCGGGAACCCGGAAGTTCAGGTGGTAGTAAAGGCGACCGCGTGGGAGCACCCGGAGGTGACGATATGGTTGGCGCGTATAAACGTGGCGGCATGGCTAAAGCAGACATGAAGCAAGATAAGTCTATGATGCAAAAGGCTGTGAACAAGCATGAAGGCCGTTTGCACAAAGGTGCAACTATGACTAAGCTGTCTAAAGGCGGCATGGCTGCATCCAAAATGGGCTCGGTTAAAACTTCTTCTAGTCGTGATGGTATTGCTACTAAAGGCAAAACCAAAGGCACAATGATTACCATGAAAAATGGCGGAAAGTGCTAAGCCATGAAAAAATACGCTGAAGGTGGTATCTATACCGCTGAAATGGGTAAACCCCCAACAGACCCCGAAGGCGTGCCAGCGGATAAAAAACCTGCGGCTAAACCCGCGCCTAAGCCAACGCCTAAGAAGACTGCGCCCCCAAAAGACACAGTGTTCCGCGAAGGTATGCCAGTTCCACAAGATGTAGATGGTGGATCTGCCCCCCGCAAGAAAAAGATGGCCAATGGTGGCGTCACTCGCGCAGACGGTATTGCCCAGCGTGGCAAGACTCGCGGAAAAATGTGTTAAGGAAATAATATGTCATCCCCAAAACAAAATGCCTCGCCCGAAGAAATGCGCAAACTCGCTGAGCTTAATAAAGCGTTGTATGGGACAAAACCCAAAATACAACCAATGCCTCCTAAACCTTCTCCTATCAATCAACGAAACTACGACCGTTTGGTCGCAAAGGCTGAAAAAGGCCCATTGAGTCAAATCGATCAAAGAAACTTGGCTTTTGCGACCAAAAAATTGGGGATGAATAGCCAGCCTCAAACGCCTCCAATAGCTCAAATGCCCCGAATCAAATTCCAAGGTGATACCGGTGGTGGAATGATAGGTACAATGGGCGGCACAGGATACGATTTGGGGACTGCTAGCAATTTGGGTACTGCTGGCGGCGGTATGCCACCTGCTGGGAATGTCCAACAGACTGTAAGCGGTGGACCCCCACCAAACTATGGCGGGATGACAATGAAAAAAGGCGGTTCTGTTTCTTCAGCCTCTAAGCGTGCGGATGGTATTGCTACAAAAGGTAAAACACGCGGAAAGTATATCTAATCATGGCAACCGTAAAACCAGCGGCTAAAGTAGTTAAGTCTTTAAAAAAGGCTGGGTTTTATGGTGCAGCCGAACCCAAACGGCTGGCTATTATTAACAAAGTTACAACTAAACCCCAGCGGATAAAGATGGTTGATAAGATGTTTTTAGCCAAAAAAACTAAAGGTAATCCAAAATGATGCCAAGCCGTGGAATGGGAGCCATATCCCCAAGCAAAATGCCCGGTGCAAAGAAAAAGGCACGTCGGGATAACACTGACTTTACCCAGTACAAAGAGGGTGGTAAAGTTAACGCTGCTGGCAACTACACGAAACCCGGTTTGCGCAAGCGGATTGTGTCTCAGGTAAAGGCTGCAAACACTCACGGCACAGGCGCAGGACAATGGTCTGCACGCAAAGCACAACTTGTAGCTAAAAAATACAAGGAAGCTGGCGGAGGGTATAAAGATTGAAAGCCCCACAACAATCCCTCAAAGACTGGGGCGACCAGAAATGGAGAACCAAAAGTGGTAAAAAATCTTCTGACACAGGTGAAAGATACCTTCCTTCTGCTGCGATTAAAAGTCTCAGTCCAAGTGAGTATGCTGCGACAACGCGTGCAAAACGTGCTGGCAAAAAAGCCGGAAAACAATTCGTAGCCCAACCTAAAACTATTGCAAAGAAAACGGCAGGATTTAGATGACTACTACCGGAACCACACTGTTCAACATGGACTTCACGGAGATTGCCGAGGAAGCTTGGGAGCGTGCGGGCCGTGAAATGCGTTCTGGCTATGACCTGCGTACAGCGCGTCGTTCAATGAACCTGATGACTGTTGAGTGGCAAAACAAAGGCATTAACATGTGGACGATGGAGCAGGGGATTATTAACCTGACTCCGGGTTTAGCCACATACGCTTTGCCGACTGACACCATTGATTTGTTAGAACATGTAATTCGCACTGGATCTAACACTGCTTCTACGCAGGCAGACTTAACCATCTCACGCATTAGTGTTTCTACCTATGCAACTATTCCAAACAAGCTTAGCCAAGCTCGCCCAATTCAAGTCTGGATTCAAAGACTTTCTGGCGAAACTAACCCAACCAATTCGGTCTTGGTGGGCGCGATTACGGCAACAGACACCACAATAACGCTTAACACCATAGTGGGTTTAGCTGGCTCAGGATTTATGCGTATTGATTCAGAAGATATTTACTACACATACGTATCAGGGAATACCCTAGGTGGTGTGTACCGTGGCCAGAACAACACAACCGCCGCATCTCATACTGATGGCTCAGCTATTTTTGTACCCCAGCTCCCTGCTGTAACTGTTTGGCCAACGCCCGACAACACAACACCTTACCAATTTGTGTATTGGAGACTGCGCCGAGTACAAGATGCTGGCGCTGGTGTTGAGACTGCCGACATGAACTTCCGCTTTTTACCGTGCCTTGTAGCTGGTTTGGCATATCACATTGCAATTAAAGTACCTGAATTGATGCCCCGCATCCAGATGCTTAAACAGATTTACGACGAGACTTTTGAGATTGCCGCTGGTGAAGACCGTGAAAAAGCTCCGCTTCGCCTTGTTCCTAGGCCAATGTTTATTGGAAGTGGCGGGGGTTACTAATGGGTAATCGGTACGCATCGGGCAAGATAGCGATTGCTGAATGTGATCGCTGCGGCCAGCAATTTAGGTTAAAACAGCTTAAGACAGAAATTATTAAGCAACGTAAATATGAGTTGTTGGTTTGCCCTGAGTGTTGGGATCCCGATCAGCCACAGTTGATGTTAGGTACGTTTCCAGTAGATGATCCACAAGCCCTACGTAACCCACGTAGAGATACAACGTATGTAACTTCTGGTGTAAATGCTAATGGCAATCTGTCTGGTGGTTCACGAGACATTCAGTGGGGCTGGCAACCGGTTGGCGGGGGCAGTTTAAATGATGCAGGATTGACGCCAAACTACTTGGTGGCAACGACATTTGTTGGTACAGTAAGCATATCTTAAGGAGCTTAAAATGGCGTATACAAAATCAGCCGACGGCATTGCTAAAAAAGGCAAGACCGAGGGCAAAAATTTAGGTGATAGCGGCCCTATCGCTGGCATGATGCACGGTGGAAAAGGCAAAGGTAAGGGTAAAACCAATGCCGATATGAAGGCTATGGGCCGTAACTTGGCAAAAATTGCCAATCAGAAACGAGGTTAATCATGGCTAAATTTAGCAAAAAAATAATGGGTAAAGAAGTTGGCGATGCCGCGGTCTATGCCACGCCACACACAATGACTGGTAAAGTTGTTAAAGCTTCTGAGAACCCCGGCTCTGGCCCTGACCACAGCGATGCCAATACAGTCAATATGTCTGTTGGAAACATTTCTCGTCGTGCGCAGCCAGCAACTAAAACGTCTGGTATCAAAATGCGTGGCGCAGGTGCAGCTACCAAAGGCTTTATGAGCAGAGGCCCAATGGCATGAATTACGCCGACCTTGTCACGCAGGTAAGCGATTACTGCGAGAACTCTTTCCCAACTGACAATATGAACGTGTTCATTCGTCAGGCGGAGCAGCGCATCTATAACACCGCGCAGCCCGCTAATTTGCGAAAGAACGTGACAGGCGTATTGACCACTGGCAACAAATATCTTGAATGCCCCACAGACTTCTTATCGGTATATAGCCTTGCCGTATACCCGTACAACACCACAACTGCCACAGGAACAGCTGGGCAGAAAACAATTGTAGTGGCTAGTACTACAGGTATTGCAGCGGGTCAGCAAGTTACAGGCACGGGGATTGGCACTAACGCACAAGTTAGAAGCATTGCAGGTACTACGATTACATTAACAGTGGCCAATAGCGGCGCTGTATCTGGCTCTGTAGTGTTTCAGGGTGACTATTTGTATCTGCTAAACAAAGACGTTAACTTCATCCGTGAAGCCTATCCTTTGTCTGCGTTTGCATCTGAGCCTAAACATTACGCAATCTTTGGCCCACGATCTGACAATGTGAATGAGCTAACGTTTATCGTTGGCCCAACACCTAGCGCGGCCTATAACGCAGAGCTTCACTACAACTACTATCCTGAGTCTATTGTGACGGCGGGGACTACATGGTTGGGTGATAACTTTGATTCTGTTCTGTTATACGGAACTATCTGCGAGGCTTACACCTACATGAAGGGTGAGGCCGATATGGTTGCACTTGCCCAACAGCGTTATGTACAGGCTATTGCTTTGTATAAAAACTTGGCGGATGGCAAACAACGTGCTGATGCTTATCGTGATGGTCAAATTCGGACGACGGTTTCATGAGCAGCATTCTCCAAACTCAGACGACTAGCTTTAAAACAGAGCTGTATACGGGCGTTCATAACTTGTCTACAAACACGTTAAAGATTGCTTTGTACACGGCTAACGCTAATTTAAACGAAGCCACCACTGTTTACACAACAGACGGTGAAGTTAGCGGTACAGGTTACAGCCCCGGTGGAGTAACTTTGACTGGCGTAACAATTAACTCGTCTGGTTATACAGCTTATGTAGACTTTGCCGACGTGGTGTTTAACGCATCCGTAACAGCTCGTTGTGCTTTGATTTACAACGTTACTCAGGGTAACAAATCCATTGCTGTGTTGGACTTTGGGTCTGACAAAACATCCACCAATTTCACCATCACAATGCCTGCTAATACAGCCACGGCAGCATTAATTCGTTCTTCTAACTAAGGAGTCACTATGACTATTGAAAAACTTAAAGCCACTGACGTAGTCTCTAGTGGTCTGACTTGTAACACTAAAGCTGGTGAAACTGCACAAGCTACAGGCGTATACCACGTTGAGTGCCATGATAAAGATGGCAACTTGAAATGGACTGCCGACTCCAAAAACTTGGTTGTCAACGTTGGCCTCCAGTACATGGCTGGTACTGCGCTAACTTCTGTTACTCAGATTACCACTTGGTATCTTGGCCTGTATGGTGCTGGTGCTTCTAATACACCTGCGGCTGGCGACACTATGTCTTCACACGCTGGTTGGACAGAGGTTACTACTTACAGCAACGCCAACCGTGTTACTGCTACTTTTGCAACAGCGACTACCGCCAACCCTTCTGTGGTAACTAACTCTGCTTCTCCAGCAGTGTTTAACATCAACGGCACAACAACCGTTGGCGGCGCTTTTCTTACAAGCAACAACACTAAGGGCGGCACGACTGGCACTTTGTTCTCTGCGGCAGATTTTGGCTCACCCGGTGATCGCTCTGTGGTCAATGGTGATACCTTGTCTGTGACATACACATTCAGCTTGGCTGCATAACATGTCAGCATGGGGCAGCGGCACTTGGGGTGAAGGTGGCTGGGGCTTTACGGCTTTTACCAGCACTGTAAACGACTCCGCCACGGGAAGTGATGCCGCTGTTTCGGTTGCCAGTGTAAACGCCGCTGTTAATGAGACAGGTACAGCAGTAGACGAAAATAGTGCACTGTCGGTAATTAGCGCTAGTGTCAGCGAAACAGGCACTGGGTCAGATGCTTTAGTAGCAGGGCAGTTTATTGACGTTGCAGTTGCTGAATCAAGTACTGGTAGCGATGCAATATTAGCGGCTGTTGGAAATTCTGCAACAGTAGATGAGTTGTCTACAGGTTCAGATGCTGTAACTAGCACGCCTACGTATTCAGCGGCAGTGAGCGAAAGTTCAACTGGCACAGACAGTGTAACGTCAAGTTTTATATTCTTTGGAGACGTACAAGAGTCAGCAACGGGTTCCGATACAACAAGCTCGACACTTACGCTGAGTGCGTCAATTGATGAGACTGCTACAGGAACAGAAGCACTTACAACAAACGTAAGTCTTAACCCGACGGTAGCAGAAAGCGCGGTAAGCGCGGATACTTTGGCGGCAGCGGCAGCGTTTATTTCGTCTATTACAGAATTAGCAACTGGAACAGATACTGTAACTGCGCGGCCTTTCTGGGAAGTAATTGATGACACGCAGACTGCAAACTGGCAAAATATCGGTAACACGCAAACGGCAGGTTGGACTGCTATTGCAACGACTTAGGAGCAATTAAATGGCAACAGCGTACTCAACCAACTTAGAACTTGCGCTGCCGGTTCAGGGCGAGCTATCTGGTACATGGGGTGATACCGTCAACAACGGTATTACGCAGTATCTTGATACGTCAATTGCGGGTAGTCAGATTATCAGCGGTAGCCAAACTGCGGTTACGTTAACGAACACAAACGGCGACGCTGCTGCTACCAACATTGCACAAGTTGGCAGTGGTGCTACGGGTACGGCGCAGTATCAGATTATTCGCTGTACAGGCAATCCTGCGGGGCTGCTGACAATTACAGTCAGCGAAACCGTTACTGCGGGTTACAGCAAGACTTACATCATCATTAACGCTACATCCACAAGCCAGTCGGTAAAGATTGTAGGCAGCGGCCCCACTACAGGTATTACAGTTGCTTCTGGCGACAAAGCGTTTGTAGCGTGGAGTGGCTCTGACTTTGTGCGAGTGGGCGCATCGGCTGGCGGTTCAACTACCCAAGTTCAGTACAATAATGCAGGCAATTTGGCAGGCTCTGCCAATCTGACCTTTGACGGCACAACGCTAACGGCCAATGACATCATTGACTCTTCGCTGACAGCCAGCAAACCCGTATTTACAAACGGCAGTAAAAACTTGGTGTCTACTGGAACGCTGGGTGTTGACCAAGGCGGTACAGGTTTAACAACTACAACAGCGTACAGTGTGGTGTTTACTGGTACTACCGCTACAGGTAACTTTCAAGCTTCTGCTGGCCCCGGTACAACAGGGCATGTTCTAACAAGTAACGGCGCGGGTGCTTTACCAACTTTCCAAGCGGCAGCGTCTTCCGGTGCTACTAAAGGTCAAGCAATCGTACTTTCAATGATTTTTGGATAATAAGGAGCAAACATGGCTACCCCTAATTTAGCAAACGTAACAACAATCACACCTGCAAATTCGCAGGTTTATCTGACAACAACTAACGCAACAAGCCTTGCAAGTAATGCGGCTTCAAGCGGTACGGTGTTGAAGATTGAAAGTTTGGTTGTGTCAAACTCAGATACAACAACGGCATATACCGTTACGATAAATACTTACAGCGCCGCCGCTTTGGGTGGTACGGCATATCCGATTGTTTCTACTTTGTCGGTTCCTGCCAACTCTTCAGTCATTGTGATTGACAAGACCAACACCATTTACCTCAATGAGAATCAATCATTGGGTGCAACGGCTGGTACAGCAAATGAAATTTATGTAAATACTTCTTATGAGGTAATGTCGTAATGAGCCAAAGAAACCCCGGCGGCCTGATCAGCGGAACCGCCATCAATGTAACTACATTTGGGGCAAGTGGCATCTTCACTTTGTCTCAGGTGCAACAGTTCATTTCCGCTGGCAGGTGGCCTCAAAACTTCTTTACCGTCATTGAAACTATCACAGGTTCAGGCACATGGGTGTGTCCCACAGGTGTTACAACTGTTGACTACCTTGTAGTCGCAGGTGGCGGTGGTGGTGGATTTGGTGTTTGTACTAGCTACGTAGGTGGTGGTGGCGGTGCTGGTGGTTATCGACAAGGCACAGGATTCCCTGTTTCCGCTGGTGTTGCGTACACGGTTACAGTAGGCGCTGGTGGTTCTGGTGGAACAACGGGGCCTAATGTTTCTGCTGTTAATGGAAGCAACTCAGTTTTTGGAAATGCTCCTAATGCAGTTACATCTGCTGGTGGTGGCAGAGGCGCATCATCTGGCGCACCAAGTCCATTATTAGGTTGCGCTGGCGCTGGTGGTTCTGGCGGTGGTGGGGCGTCAAATTACAATAATTCCCCTGCGGCGTCTCTCCCCGGCGGTGCAGGAAATACACCAACTACATCTCCATCGCAAGGCAACAATGGTGGTAATGGTGGTGGTTTCTCAATTCCTTGTTGTGGCATATTAGGAGCGCAAGGGGGAGGCGGTGGTGGTGCAAGCGCAATTGGTGGCAGTGCTCCCGGTACTAATGCAAACGGGCGACCCGGTGGCGCAGGCTCCGCCTCTACAATTAGTGGCGCATCAGTAACTTACGCAGGGGGTGGAGGCGGTGGCGGATGGGGTTGCAATATTGGCGACTCTGGTGGCTCTGGCGGTGCTGGTGGTGGCGGTGCTGGTGGTGGAAAAAACCAAGTAGGCACGGCAGGCACAGCTAGTTTGGGCGCTGGGGGTGGCGGTGGTGGTGGAACTTCTACACCTTTTGGTGCCGTAGTTGGCGGTGCTGGCGGTTCAGGTATTGTCATCATTAAATACTTACAACCCACAACCAATACCGTTTTTGACTTCAACGCATCTACGATTTGGAAATGCCCCACAGGTATTAACTCTATTGACTACCTAGTAGTTGGCGGTGGTGGCGGTGGTGGTGGCACAACGGCTGGCCCATCAGGTGCAGTAACTGGTGGTGGCGGAGGCGGTGCTGGGGGCTTCCGTATTGGCTCTGGCTTTGCTGTGACGCCCGGCTCTAACTACATCGTTACTATTGGCGCTGGCGGTAGAGGGGGTAATTTTAACGCCTCAAGTCCCACTACTATTGGTGCAAATGGTGTTGCTTCTAGTTTTGTAATTTCCCCCGGCGCTTCGCCAACTATTATTGAATCTGCTGGTGGTGGTCGTGGTCGTGGTGACGGGAATCCTGTTGCTACGCCTGTAGGAAATGGCGGTTCTGGTGGTGGAGGTGGTTCAGCAACAGTTACTGCTGGAAATGGAAATATTCCTTCTGTATCTCCAGCGCAAGGCAATAATGGCGGAACTGGCTTATCCCCTCAGCAACTTGCTGGAGGTGGAGGTGGCGCTGGTGCTGTTGGCGGTAGTGGAGTTGCTCCAATTACAATTGGGTCAGGAGGTGCTGGAACTGCTTCATCAATCACTGGCTCATCTGTAACTTATGCTGGTGGCGGTGGTGGCGGTGGTCTAGGGCCAAGAACGCCATCAACAGGGGGCGCTGGTGGAGGCGGGGCTGGTGGATTTGCAAATGCGTCGCCCAGTCCACTTGGTTCACTATCTGTTGCTGGAACCGCTTTTACGGGCGGCGGCGGCGGCGGCGGCGGATTTTCTGCGTCTCCAATCCCCGGCACTTACGGCGCTGGTGCGGCAGGTGGTTCTGGTATTGTTATTTTTAAAGCTGTGGGGTAATCATGGAACGTGAGTTTTATCAGTTATATGGTATTGACACTGCGATGCACTTGTTGCGTCCCGGTGCAAAATGGGAAATCTCCAACACAATGTTCACTCGTTGGGATGATCCTCGACCTTGCCCAACCATTGAAGAAGTGCATGAAGTGATGGAAAAGATCAAGGCGTTTGAGAGCACCATTGACACAGTGTTTACTGAAGCTCAATTAAAAGAACTTCGTGGTCAACATGACATGATTAGCAGGGCTGTGAACGCATGAACATGTTTAACCTATTCCCCACGCCCGTGGCTTTTTCCAAGTTTGAAAGAGAACTGACGGAAGAAGAGCTTGCGTTCTTTAAGAACCAAGAGCAAAAGCCTAATCAGGGGAATACAACAAGCGCTGACAGGAAGATACTTGAACACGCTTTGATGGCTGATGTTTGTGCTTCAATTCAAAAAGCGATTGATACATACTTCCAAGAGGTTTATCGCCCTAAGTTTGATGTCAAGTTACGGATCACACAGTCATGGATGAACTACTCAGAGCCGGGGCAATTCCACCACAAACACGCTCATCCAAACTCATTCTTGTCAGGATGCTTTTACCCACAGGCAAACAAAGAACTTGACAAGCTGTACTTCTTCAATGAGCCGTATCACCGCATTAGGATTCATTCAGAGGATTTTAATGTCTACAATTCTGATTCTTGGTGGTTGCCTGTTGGTACTGGTGATATTGTGATCTTCCCATCATCTTTAACTCACATGGTTGAAAAAGTCGAAGCAAAAGAAACACGCATCAGCCTCTCGTTTAATACGTTTCCTGTTGGCTATGTTGGCAACGACGACTCTTTGACTGGGTTGCACCTGTAATGCAAAAGAATCTACAAGACTACGTTAAGGTTTACAACGGCTTTTTGGATGATAAGCTGTGTGACTCTGCTGTTGAGAATCTTAAAAGCATTCACTTTCAACAGCATCAGTTTTATGATGCAAAAAACAACTCATATCTTAGCTACGATAAAGAGCTGTCAATTTCGCATGGAAACATTCCTGAGAAAACTGCAATCCAAGAACGGTTTTGGTACGCCATTCGTGACTATTTGAACGAGTTTAAATTTAAATGGTACAACGGTTGGAATGGGTATTCGGAAATTCGCTTCAACAGGTACGACACCAATACGCAGATGGAGTTGCATTGCGACCACATCCACAGTATGTTTGATGGTCAGCGCAAGGGTATACCAATCCTAAGCGTTCTTGGAGCGTTAGATGATGGCTACAAGGGTGGAGAGTTTGTGATGTGGGAAGATACTGTGATTGAGATGCCAAAAGGCTCTGTTATGGTGTTCCCATCTAATTTTATGTACCCCCACAAAGTAAATGAAATCACTAAAGGCGTAAGGCATAGTGTGGTTTCGTGGGTTTTTTAATCGGAGATATGTAATGGCACATTTTGCTGAACTCGACTCAAACAACACGGTTTTGCGTATTGTTGTTGTTAAAAATGCAGACACCGCAGACGCTAAAGGCGTTGAAAAAGAATACATTGGTGCGGCATACTGCGAAAGGCTCTTTGGGGGTCGTTGGGTGCAGACCTCGTACAACGGTTCTATTCGTGGTCGTTACGCTGGCGCTGGCATGATTTACAACGAAGAACACAATGTTTTTACAGGTGTCAAACCTTACCCATCATGGGTTTTTGACAGCACCACAAAAGACTGGGCGGCTCCTACTGCAAAGCCTAATGATGGCAAGCAGTACGACTGGAGCGAGTCAACTTTGTCTTGGGTTGAGAAAGTTGCTGAGTAATGTCTTCCAGCTTTGCAACAAGCTACTATTTTTCTTCGGCGGTCTACACTGCCGAGGAACCTCAGTTTTTGGATGAAGCCAAAACTGTTGTTGCGGACTACCTAAAGAACTCTGTAAAAAGCCCTGACGGTTTGCTCATTCAAACAGGAAGTATGTTTGATGGTCGCTTAGAAGGTTTGATTAAACACATAGCCCAGTCTGGTTGGAATATTTTAGACAGCCAAGGCTACGATATGAGAGACAAGAGCACAAATCTCATGGAGTTTTGGGCGCAAGAGCATCAAAAGCATTCAGGTATGGATGAGCACATTCACGGTGCAGGCGCTCAGTTGGTTGGGTTTTACTTCCTTGATTGTCCTGACGAAGAGGCGAGGATTGTTTTCTCAGACCCAAACCAAGCCAAGAAGCAGATTAACCTGCCACAGAAAGACATTAGTCAGGTAACGCTTGGAACCACGATGGTAAACTTTCAGCCAAAGCCGGGTCTTTTAATTATGACCAACGCTTGGGTTCCGCATCTGTTCACCCGCAACAGATCTGACAAGCCGTTTACGTTCATTCACTTTACGATTGGCGTTGAGAAGGCTTTGCCGCCCCCGCCCCCTGCCGAGGTGATATGAACACGTACAAGATCAGGTTTAACAAAAGCAGAGGCATGGAAGGTCGTGGTTCTATGGATCACGTCTGGCGCGTCTTTGAAAACGACAAAGAGCTTCTGTTCAAGAACCTTGACATCACCGTCCCCGTCAAAAGCGAAAAAGATGCTAACGGGGTAGACTACAACATCACTTGCCAAGGCTATTTGACAATGGATCGAGACACATCCACCGCAGTCATAACAGCCACGGTCAAGGAACTAGAGCCTGCATGATGTGGGACTGGGCTGAAGCATTCATTGCCGCAGCCTGTATAGTGGCCTTCGTCATCTATGGCACGTACATAATTGCATGGACTTTGGTGTGATGAATGCGTTGGCTCATTCTGTTACTGCTGTTGGGGCTAGTTGGAGCCGTAGCCAAGAATGGTTGTTATGTGCGCGAGTTCTATGGAATTGGTTACACAATCCACAACCCATCCGAGCGCCATCAACAAATGATTGCGTGGCTAAAGAACAATGCACAGTATTGCAAGTCAGAAGATTATGTAGTAATTTGGAACAACCTGCCTATGTGGGCGGGTACAGCAGATTCGGCAGAAGCAAGAACGTTAATTTTGCGTGGATATGAAGAGGCGCTTAAACGTGAAAAGAAATGAAGATCAGCTACGACAAGTGGTATCCGATTGTCCAGCCTCAAACCAGTGTGCAGACAGAAGCGTTTGCAAAACGGGTGGAAAGGCTTGACGCTGAACGTGCTTTAAACACACAAATAGCGCAACAGGTAAAGAAGTTCCATCAGTACGAGTACGAGATTTATGAATACAGGATGCGGCAGATCACAATAAACATTGACATCACCAACCTTAAACGCGAGATTGACAAACTTGTATGACCAGAAAACCGATACCCAGACCGGTCAAGAAACCTGTTCCGGACACGAGGGACAAGCTGACGCTGTACGTCACGCTCATGGTAAGCACAACCCTGTGTATCTCCGTATTGGCAATGGTAATCAGCTTTATGTTGGGTCTGTGGGCCAAGGAAGTGGACAACGCAGAAATTTTCAAGATGATTTCACCCGCTTTTTCTACTCTTATAGGCGGCATGATTGGGTTCCTGTCTGGTATCAAACTCATGCAAAATGACGATTCTAAAAAGTCAGAAGCACCCTGCAAGGAAAAATGATGGCACAGTTTGAACCAGCCTTTGAGCAAATGATTAGAGACGAGGGCGGCTACGTCCTACACGAAGTACCCGGCGACACGGGTGGTATGACCTATGCGGGCATTGCTAGAAACAAGAATCCGCAGTGGCCCGGCTGGGCGCTGGTAGACAAGAAAGAAATGGGCGGTTCCTTAACACCTATGGTGCGTGAGTTCTACCGTGTTGAGTTCTGGGACAAGATGCGGGGTAACGAGATTAGTAACCAAGAGGTGGCCAATACCATCTTTAACTTTGGTGTAAACGCAGGCATGGGCATGGCTGTAAAGCTGGCGCAGCTTGTGGTGGGCGCTACTCCTGACGGCGGTATCGGTGCTAAAACTGTAGAGAAACTCAACCAAATCACGGACGGCCAACGGTTTAAAGAATCCTACGCCTTGGCCAAGATTGCCCGTTACGTTGAGATATGCAACAAAAATCCTGCGCAGGTTAAGTTCCTCAAAGGTTGGATTAACCGTACGTTGAAAGGTCTAGCATGAGCTTGCTTGCCGTTGGATCAATCATTGAAGCCGTGGGTAAGGTTGCTGGCGACCTAATTACCACTGACAAAGAAAAGATGGAAATGGAGATTGAGCAACGAAAGCTTGATCTTGAAGAGAAACGCATCAATCAGGCTACAGACCTAGCCCAGATTGAGGTCAACAAGATCGAAGCGGCGTCCAGTAGCGTGTTTGTCAGCGGCTGGCGTCCTGCCATCGGTTGGATTGGCGTGGCGGCTATGGGGTATCAGTTTCTTCTGTATCCGCTTTTTCAGTGGTGCTGGAAGTACTTGCAGGCTATGGGCTGGGTTCCAGTGGGCATGGATCCTCCTCCGGTACTAGACGCAGACCAGCTATGGGTGATATTATCAGGCATCTTGGGCATTGCCGGTATGCGTTCTTTTGAGAAGACCAAAGGCGTTGCCAGTAAATAAAGGTAGCCCATGCCGCTTAAAAAACTAACCCTGAAGCCGGGTGTAAACAAAGAAAACACCCGCTATACCAACGAGAACGGTTGGTACGTTTCCGACAAGATGCGGTTCCGTCAGGGTACGCCCGAAAAAATTGGCGGCTGGGTACGTATTTCTGCGTACACGTTTCTGGGTGTTTGCCGTTCTTTGTGGAATTGGATTACTTTAGGTGGTTTAAACCTTGTTGGTGTAGGCACTAACTTAAAGTTCTACATTGAACGAGGCGGTGCTTATTACGACATCACGCCTATCCGGGCCAGCAGCACAATTAACAATAATCCGTTTGTAGCTACAAATGGCTCGGCCATTATCACTGTTACAGACACAGCGCACGGTGGCGTAACGGGCGACTTTGTAACGTTTAGTGGGGCTGTAGGTCTTGGTGGAAACATCACGGCAACGGTCTTGAATGCCGAGTATCAAATCTCAGTAATAAACGCTAATAGTTATACATTTACAGCGTCAGCTACGGCAAATGCCACAGATGTTTCTGGTTCTCCTGGTGGTGGGGCTTCTGTTGTAGCGGCGTATCAAGTCAATGTAGGCCCAGAATATGCTATTCCTTTGGTTGGATGGGGTGCTGGCTCTTGGGGGTCTGGTACTTGGGGTGTTGGTAGTACATCAACTTTCTCTATGCGTATTTGGAACCAGCAAAACTTTGGCGAAGATTTAATCTTTGGCCCTCGCGGTGGGGCGCTGTATTACTGGGATGCAACAAACGGCGTAACTACTCGCGGCGTTTTAGTTTCTAGCTTGGTGGGGGCCAGTGATGTTCCATTGATGCAAGACTTCTTGATTATCTCCGATGCTAGTCGGTTTGTATTTGCGTTTGGAACTAACGACTACGGCAGTTCAACAAAGAACCCAATGTTAATCCGCTGGTCAGATCAAGAGTCTGTAGTAGATTGGGCAGTAGCAGCAACTAACCAAGCAGGTAGTACCCAACTGTCGCACGGTTCTGAAATTATTACAGCTGTCCAGACCCGCCAAGAGATCATAGTATTTACTGACTCGGCACTTTATTCTTTGCAATATCAAGGGCCACCAGTCGTTTGGAGCACCCAATTATTAGGCGATAACATTTCTATTATTGGCCCCAATGCGGCTGTTGCGGCATCTGGTGTTGTGTACTGGATGGGCGTAGAAAAGTTTTATAAATACGATGGTCGTGTCCAGACTTTGCGTTGTGATCTTAAGCAGTACATTTTCCAAGACATTAATTTATTGCAAGCCGAGCAGATTTGTTCTGGAACTAACGAAGGCTATAACGAAGTTTGGTGGTTCTATTGCTCTGCCGGAAGCAATGTAATTGACTTGTACGTTACTTACAACTACTTAGAAGACGTATGGGCCTATGGGACTATGGGCCGTACAGCTTGGCTTGATTCTGGTCTTCGCGCCCACCCAATAGCGGCCACATATAGCTATAACATCGTTGAGCATGAGAGCGGCAATGATGACAACGTAAGCGGAACACCTGTAGCTATTAACGCAATTATTGGCTCTGCCGAGTTTGACATTGATGACGGCGACCATTTTGGCTTTGTCTGGAGGATGCTGCCCGACATTACATTCCGAGGATCAGACAATGCGTCACCTAATGTGACTATGACCTTAATCCCCATGCAGAACTCTGGCTCTGGGTATAACGATCCCATCTCTTTGGGTGGCAATTCAAGCGCTACGATTACACGCACGGCTACTGCTGTTATTGAAGAGTTTACGGGTCAGGTGTACGTCAGGGTGCGTGGCCGTCAGATGATCTTGCAGGTTGAGTCTAACCAGCTTGGGTGTGCTTGGCAGTTAGGCAGTCCTCGTATTGACATCAAACAAGACGGCAGAAGGGGTAACTCATGATTGTTATCTCTGATTTTGAAATCAACCAAGTTGCTTCGCCTAACTTACCACTGGCTCCAATAGAGTATGAGCGGCAATATGCTGACCAACTTAACAACGTTTTGCGTCTGTACTTTAACAGGGTCGATGCAATTCTTGACCAACTAAAAACAGACGAGATTATCCCTGCATTGACTAACTACACGGTGTCTACACTGCCTAGCGCAGTTACTTCTGGTTTAGGTGCAAGATCTTTTGTAACAGATGCACTAGCTCCAACATTTGGGGCAACAGTGGTGGGTGGCGGGGCAGTGGCTGTACCTATATATTCTGACGGAACAAATTGGAAGGTCGGATAATGGCAGTAACAGACGCAGACATTCTTGGTTGGCTAAACGCTAATCCCGATGCGGACGACACGCTAATTGCTACCACTATGCAGGCGGCGGGGGTAACTCCGGAGCGGATGTCGCAAGTAACTAACACGGACTTAGGCAGTATTCAGTCTCGGTACGACGCCGCTTTGGGCATTGCGTCGCTCCCTGCCGCCGCCCCCGTTACACAAGAAGTTGATTATTCTGCGCAACAGTTTCAGCCAGATGTATATTCTCAATCAACTTATGACAGCCCCAACACTTCTGTAAACAATACGCAAGTTGCGGATGTATACACATCGGATACATACACACCGGATACATACACACCAGATACGTACACACCGCCGACTGGAATTGCTACCCTTACAAACAACACGCAAGTTGCGGATACAACTCAAGCTCAAACCCAAACTCAAGCTACTAAAGTAACCGATGCCGACATCCTTGGTTGGTTTAATGCTAACCCCGGCGCAGACGACGCCACTATTGCTAGGGTAATGCAGGAAGCTTCTGTGTCGCCAGAACAACTGGCAAGGGCTACTAACACTAACTTAGCTGATGTTCAGACTAGGTATGACGCGGCTATTGCTAATGACGATACAACGCAAACACAAACACAAACACAGCCAGCAGCGGTTGATCTGTCTAAAGCAGTTGACCTAAACAACGGCACGTTCTTAACTAATACTGGCGCGATTGTTAACTCTGAAGGTAGCGTAATTAAAGATACTGGCTCTGCTGCTACGACTACGTTAACCCAACAAATTCTTTCTCAAAACTTAACAGACAAATGGACGGGTGAAGGTAAGGGCACTGCGCAAGCAAACGCCGCTGATATGGCAAGCATTTTGGCCAGTATTGATATTACCGACATTAAAGATTTTGGTGTTGTTCCTGTTTACACACCAGTCCAAGAAATTGGCAAAACGTATAACGGGCAGTATGTTAGAACTGTTACCGATGAAGATACTGGTAAAACTACTCAAGTTATTAGTGTACCTTCAGGGCAATATGACTCAGAAGGCAATGAATATTATAAATCAGTAGAAGTTCCAGCAGGGGCAAAGCTAACAACCTTGTATGGTCAAGACAACGGCAATGGTGAATTGGAAGCAATTGACCCATCAAAACTTAAAACAGTAGACGGCAAACTTGTAGCCGATACAGGGCAAACAACCTACGGCAACAAAAAGACTGGGGAAGCTGTTCCTAGTACTTATGGTGAGCGACAAACAGGAAATGCTTTTGGCGGTACGTTTGATGGCAGTGGGAACACTGGCTATCGAGTTCAATTCACTCCTGACGGCACGCCAATCTTTTATACAACGTACGCAACTTCTAATGATCTTGCTATCCTTATGCAAGACCTTGGCCCGATTGGTCAAATTGGTTTGGCGTTGGCTACGGGTGGTCTGTCTATACCCCAACAAATTGCGGCTAATTTAGCTGTAAATGTTTTAAGTGGTAAAGATATTGGGGATGCAATTAAGGGCGCTGCAATCAGTTTTGCTGGCGCTCAAATCCCCGGCATGGATTTTATGGGGGAGGGAGCTTCATTTATTAAAGACCTTGGATTGCCAGCGGGTGTTACAGACAGTTTAACTAAAGGCTTTCAGAACGCCGCAGTTTCTGCTGGCACTGCGTTGCTTAGTGGCCAAGATGTTGGCGAAGCTATGACTAGAGGTTTTGTTACCGGTGGTGTTAACGGTGCTGTTAATTCGCTTTTAGGTAATATTGAAGGGTTTGGCGACCTGACTGACACTCAGAAAAAGTTGGTTACTAACGCTGTAACAGGCGTAGTTTCCGGCAAACCTTTAGACCAGATTGTTATCAATAGCGCTATTACTGCGGCTAACTCAGCCATTGCCGACGCTAAAAGTACAAGTACAAACACAGAAGATACGCTAACTAAAGCTGGGTTAGTAGACGGCAATGCTGCAACAGATGCCGACACTATTACCTCACTCCTTGCCAATAAGGATGTTGTTTCGTCTATTGGTAGCGATGCAGTTACAACCCCGGACACATTAAACCTCGGCGGTGCGGATGCGCTTGCAAAAACTCTTACAGACGCTAGTACGCTTATTGATACTGAGTTTGGTGACCTAAAAGGCGCGCAAGATAAAAACGCCGCAAACGACCAACTGCGGGATACGATTAGAACCAGCAGTAGCTTTAATGATGCGTATGCGCTAGCACGTAAAGAACTTGGCGCGAATAAAACATTTGATTGGTTTAACCCCAAGACAGGCAAAGTAGAAAGCTTTAGCACCGCTACAAAAGAAGAACGCCCAGATTTAAACGTTACCGCCGGTGACAAAGCAATTGCTGCTTTAAACGCATCTAATTTATCTACAGTAACTGACGCATCCAGTACAGTTGCAGCACAGGGTGATACGGCTGCTAGAACACTTGCTGCTGCGCCAGATCAAAACTCGGCTGAAACTAAACGTCTAACAGCATTAAATAATTCTTTAGTATTAGGTAACGCTCCTAACCAATCAACGGCAGAAACCGCAAGACTTGCTGCGCAGAACAAAACTGCCAAGCTGTCGGCTGAAGAATCTGACAGTGCAATTACGTCCGTGTTTAAAAACGTAACGGGTACATTATCCGCAGCCGCAGGTGAACAAGCATCCGCACTTGAGGGCGCTCTTAAAGCTAGTGGAGCTATTGGCAAAAACAGCCTTCTTGCGGGTATGGCAAACGGTTTGACTTCTTACGGAGCAAATAATGTTAGTACCAAAGCTCAAGAGCAAGAACAAGGGTTTGTAACTGAGATTGCTAAAGCTGGTAACACTGGAAATTTCTGGTCTGACGCTGGCGCTAAATTAAAAGTCCTACCTTCAGCCATTATTAACAACCCAATTGGTTTTGGTTACGCTGTAGTTAAAGAAGGTATCCAAGAAGTTATTCCAATTTTGACTGGCGCTACTGCGGCTAAGTGGGGCGGTAAATTTATAGGCTTTGCTGCCGACGCTATTGTTAACGGGGTTGAAGCTGGCGGCGCAGGATACAACGGCACTGTGGCAAAGGCCGAAAAAGCCGGTATGAGTGAAGCAAATGCACATGCTGCGGGTCAAAAAGCGTTTGTTGCTTCCGCCACTGTAGCTGCGGTGCTTGGCCCTATTGTTGATGCTCCGTTTATTAAACGGGCCGCGGGTGACGTAGTTGAAAAAACAACTCTTAGTACAGTAGGTAAATCAGCGGCTAAAGAAATGCCGCTAGAGTATGTAGAAGAAGGCGCAGCCCAAGGCTTTGAAGACTATTTTGCTACCGGCAAGGTCAACGTAAATAACATTTTGACGGGTGCAACCGCTGGCGCTGCTGTTGCTGGACACACTGTAGCTTCTATTCAGTTGGGCGAAATGGCGCTGAGTAAGGTAGAACAAGCGGCTTCTTCTGAAATACTTACTTCCGTAGCTGGCGATAAAGCCGGTGAGTTGCAGACTCAAGTTGCAAGCACTCTTGCAAATACTAAAAACTTGTCAGACGCCGGTACGCAGATTGCAACTACGATGCAAGACGCAGGCATGAACGTTAACC
>Ga0315901_10002730_pt1 | contig 23888 bp, 20 predicted proteins | sample LakEriMetagenome_10_FD_203761 | JGI IMG/M metagenome (GOLD analysis project Ga0315901, IMG submission 203761) | Freshwater fungal communities from buoy surface, Lake Erie, Ohio, United States - Buoy 2 MA116 | ecosystem: Environmental > Aquatic > Freshwater > Lake | place: USA: Lake Erie, Ohio... | reverse complement strand
CAGGTGGTCGCGAGCGAGCTGCCCTTCGAGTTCATGCTCAATGCCTTGCGTCTGGTCGATGGGGTGCCGGCCAGCCTGTTCGCCGAGCGCACCGGCCTGTCGCTGTCGGCGATCGCCGCGCCGATGCGCCGCGCGCTCGAGGCCGGCCTGCTCGATCCCGATCCCGCGGTGCTGAGAGCCACCCCGCGCGGGCTCGATTTCCTCAACGATCTTCAGGCGATGTTCCTGGCCTCGAGCTGAGCCTGACCGAGGGTGTGTGCCGCACCATCGCAGGGCATTTCGGCGGAATGCACTATCATTGGGCGCACTTCCGCGGTGCGTTCTGCGCTCGGGGCGGCTAAGTCCCTGAATTGTCGTGCCCCACGGAAGGGCAACCGGCCGTGATCGATGGCACGTTTTCTGCTTGATCTACGATCAGCCGAAGCCTTGCGCCAGCGTCGGGGCTTTCGCAGATACCCCCAACCCATCGCTTGAGAAGCACACAGGAGAGCCCGAATGGCGAGCGTCGCAGACGTGATGAAGATGGTGACCGACAACGAGGTCAAGTTCGTTGATTTCCGCTTCACCGATACCCGCGGCAAGGAACAGCACGTCACGGTGCCGGTCAGCCACTTCGACGAGGACAAGTTCACCAGCGGCCATGCCTTCGATGGCTCGTCGATCGCCGGCTGGAAGGGCATCGAGGCCTCCGACATGCTGCTGATGCCGGATCCGGCCACGGCCAACATGGATCCCTTCCGCGAGGAGCCCACCCTGCTGCTGTCGTGCGACGTGGTCGAGCCCTCCGACGGCAAAGGCTACTCCCGCGATCCGCGCTCGCTCGCCAAGCGCGCCGAGGCCTACCTGAAGGCTTCCGGCATCGGCGACACCGCCTTCTTCGGACCGGAGCCCGAGTTCTTCATCTTCGACTCGGTCACCTGGGGCGTCGACATGTCGGGCTGCTTCGTCAAGATCAACTCCGAGGAAGCGCCCTGGAGCACCGGCAAGGAGTTCGAAGGCGGCAACCTCGCGCATCGTCCGGCGGTCAAGGGCGGCTACTTCCCGGTCCCGCCGGTCGACTCCTTCCAGGACATGCGTTCCGAGATGTGCCTGCTGCTCGAGCAGATGGGCGTGCCGGTCGAGGTGCACCATCACGAAGTGGCTGCACCGGGTCAGTGCGAAATCGGCACGAAGTTCTCCACGCTGGTGCAGCGTGCCGACTGGCTGCAGATCCTGAAGTACGTCGTCATGAACGTGGCGCACAGCTACGGCAAGACCGCCACCTTCATGCCCAAGCCGGTCGTCGGCGACAACGGCTCGGGCATGCACTGCCACCAGTCGGTCTGGAAGGACGGGCAGAACCTGTTCGCCGGCAACGGCTATGCGGGTCTGTCGGAGTTCGCGCTCTACTACATCGGCGGCATCATCAAGCACGCCCGTGCGCTGAACGCGATCACCAATCCCGGCACCAACTCGTACAAGCGCCTGGTGCCCGGCTTCGAGGCCCCGGTCAAGCTCGCCTACTCGGCGCGCAACCGCTCGGCGTCGATCCGGATCCCCTACGTCAGCAACCCGAAGGGTCGTCGCATCGAGGTCCGCTTCCCGGATCCCACCGCCAATCCCTACCTCGCCTTCTCGGCGATGCTGATGGCCGGTCTCGACGGCGTGCAGAACAAGATCCATCCCGGCGAAGCCGCCGACAAGAATCTGTACGACCTGCCCCCCGAGGAAGACGCGAAGATCCCCACCGTGTGCTCCTCGCTCGACCAGGCGCTCGAGCACCTCGACAAGGATCGCGAGTTCCTCACCCGCGGCGGCGTGTTCAGCGACGAGATGATCGACGCCTACATCGCACTCAAGAGTGAGGAGGTCACGCGCTTCCGCATGACCACGCATCCGGTCGAGTTCGACATGTACTACTCGCTCTGATCGGGCGAGGCGCGCAGGATCGCGGCGCGTGAGCACCGCAGCGCGTATCGGGGGCCGGCTTGCCGGCCCCTTTTTCGTGGGCGCAGGCGTTGCGCCGTGGGCACTCGGCCGTCTGGCCGATCCACCCCCACCGCCCGGCCGGGGTCAGGACCCCAGGACGGGGGGCGCGCGCTATAGTCGGTACGTCCCCCGACCGCGACGGAACCGCTGTGACTGCACGATGCTACGGTCTGGCACTGGCCGCCCTGCTGGCGGCGGCAAGTGCCCCGGCCTTCGGCCAGATCTACCGATGCGAGGGCCCCGACGGGGTCGTCGAGTACACCAACACCCCCTCGTCCGGACCGCAGGGCAACCGCGAATGCCGGCGAGTGCAGGGCGGCATTACCGTGATTCCGGCGCCCAAGCTGCCAGCGCGACCCCCGACGGCGGCGCCCGCCCCGGGCGCGACACCCGCGGCGCCGACGGCTGCCCCGGCCCCCACCGCGCCTGGGGCTGCGCCAGCCCCGGCGCGGCCCGCCGGATCCGAAGCATTCCCCAAGGTCGATTCCGCCACGCAGCGTGCTCGCGATGCCGACCGCCGCCGCATCCTCGAGGACGAGCAGCGCAAGGAGGAAGCGAAGCTCGCCGAACTCAAGACCGAGTTCAACAACGGCGAGCCCGAGCGGCGCGGCGACGAGCGCAACTACCAGAAGTACCTCGATCGTGTGCAGCGACTGCGCGACGACATCGCCCGCAGCGAGAACAACCTGGCGACCATCCGCAAGGAGCTCGGCATGATCCGCTAGCAGGGGCGGTGCGAGGTGCCCCTTGAGGCAGCCCCCGGATGATCAGGCTGAGCGGCGTCGGGAGCCCGAGTCGCTGCTTGCCGGCCTCGATCTGCTCGGCAGCGCCGTCGTGGTACTCGATACCGAGGGCGTGGTGGTCTTCCTCAACCAGGCCGCCGAACAGCTCTTCGAGCTGTCGCAGCGCGCGATCCGCGGGCAGTCCTTTGCGCGGCTCTTCGTCAATGGCGCCATCATCGATGGCCTGCTCGAGGAAGCCTGCAACAATGCCTTCGGCCAGAAGCATCAGGAGCTGATGCTCGAGCGCAATGGGCGTGATCCCCTCACGCTCTCGTCCACCGCCGCCGTGCTCGACAGCCCGCTGGGCGCGCTGCTGCTCGAGTTCCGGCCAGTGGCCCAGCGCCTGAAGCACGAGCGCGAGTCCAAGCTCTTCGACTCGGCGGAGGCCAACCGGGAACTCGTGCGCAACCTGGCGCACGAGATCAAGAACCCGCTGGGCGGGCTGCGGGGCGCGGCGCAACTGCTCGAGACCGAGCTGCCCTCGCCCGCGCTGCGCGAGTACACCCAGGTCATCATCAAGGAAGCCGATCGGCTGCAGGCGCTGGTCGACCGGCTGCTTGCCCCTCACCGTCACGCGCGCCTCGTGGCGCCAATGAACATCCACGAGGTCTTCGAACGCGTGCGCTCCGTCGTGCAGGCCGAGTACGGTCCCGGGCTGCAGATCGTGCGCGACTACGACGCCAGCCTGCCGGAATTCAGGGGCGACAAGGAGCAACTCATCCAGGTGGTCATGAACATCGTGCGCAATGCGGCGCAGGCGCTTGCCGGTGCCGGCCGCATCACGCTGCGCTCCCGGATCAGCCGGCAGGTGACGATCGGCCAGCGACGCCACAAGCTGGCACTGGATTTGCATGTGATCGACAACGGACCGGGCATCCCGGAGGCGATCCGCGATCGGATCTTCTTCCCGCTGGTGTCTGGCCGAGAAGGGGGCAGCGGTCTTGGCCTGTCGCTCGCGCAAAGCTTCGTGCAGCAGCACGGTGGCGTCATCGAATGCGAGAGCAGGCCGGGCCGCACGGAATTCAGGATTCAGCTGCCGTTGCTCTGACGGTGCTGGTCCGCTGGGGGGAGGTCAGCGCGCATCATGAACTCGGTCTGGGTGGTGGATGACGATCAGTCGATTCGCTGGGTGCTCGAGCGGGCCCTGACCCGCGAGGGTTTCGACGTGCGCGTGTTCGCGAGCGCGCGAGACTGCCTGCGGGCCTTCGAGGATGGCATGCCGCGGGTGCTGGTGTCCGACATCCGGATGCCGGGAGAAAACGGCATCGAGCTGCTCCAGAAGGTCAAGGAGCGCAAGCCGGCGCTGCCGGTGATCATCATGACCGCGTTCTCCGATCTCGAGAGTGCGGTGTCGGCCTTTCAGGCGGGGGCCTTCGAGTACCTGCCCAAGCCCTTTGATCTGCCCAAGGCGGTGGAACTGATCCGCCGTGCGGTTCAGGAAAGCGCGCCCGAGGAACTGCCCGACGAGGTGGCTGCCGGTGATCTCGAGATCCTCGGCAAGGCCCCTGCGATGCAGGAGGTGTTCCGCGCCATCGGTCGCCTGTCGAATTCGCATGTCACGGTGCTGATCACCGGCGAGTCGGGCTCGGGCAAGGAACTGGTCGCGCGGGCGCTGCACGATCACAGCCCGCGGGCAGGCAAGGCCTATCTCGCGCTGAACACCGCGGCGATTCCCCGCGATCTTCTCGAGTCCGAGCTCTTCGGTCACGAGCGCGGCGCGTTCACCGGCGCCCAGCAGATGCGTCGCGGCCGCTTCGAGCAGGCCGAGGGCGGTACGCTCTTTCTCGACGAGATCGGCGACATGCCCCCCGATCTCCAGACCCGCCTGCTGCGCGTGCTCGCCGATGGCTATTTCTACCGGGTGGGCGGCCATCAGCCGCTGCGTGCCAACGTGCGCGTCATCGCGGCTACCCACCAGAACCTCGAGGAGCGGGTCCGCAAGGGGCTGTTCCGCGAAGACCTGTTCCACCGGCTCAACGTCATCCGGCTGCGGCTGCCCGCGCTGCGCGAGCGTGTCGAGGATGTACCCCTGCTCGCGCGCCACTTTCTGCAGCGCAGCGCCCGCGAACTCGGCGTCGAGCCCAAGCGGCTCACCGAGGGCGCCCACGCGGCGCTCGCGCGCTTTGCCTGGCCGGGTAACGTTCGCCAGCTCGAGAATGTGTGTCACTGGCTGACGGTGATGGCGCCCACGCAGTCGGTCGACGTCGAGGATCTGCCCCCCGAGATCCGGGCCGAGGTGGGCCCGCAGGTCGTTGCAGCGGCGGTGCCGGCACAGACCGCCCCGCTGGGGGCGGCTCAGGCCTTCTCGCCGGGGTCCTCCGGGCTCGGTGGCGGCTTCGCGCCAATGACGCCCGCGCCCTCGATGATGTCGGAGCAGACGTCGGCAGGCGCCTATGCCCTGGCGGGGTCCAACGGCATGGTGGGCCCGGGTCCGGGCGCGGGCTCCGGCAGCCTGATGCCGCCGGCCGGGATGCGTGCTGACGCCCAGGGCGCGGCGTCCGGGCGTTGGGCCTCGCTGCTCGAGCGCGAGGTGTCGGCCCTGCTCGCGGCGCAGGTCGAGCAGGCGATCGACGGGCTGGGTGAGGGCCAGAGCGACCTGATGGATCGCCTGACCCGGGAGTTCGAAAGCGCGGTCATCCGCACCGCGCTGCGCCACACCCGGGGCCGGCGCATCGACGCGGCGCAGCGCCTGGGCATCGGTCGCAACACCATCACCCGCAAGATCCAGGACCTGCACCTCGAGGACGACGCCCGCTGAGGTCTGGCCCCTCGGCGGGCATTCAGCGCCCGCCGGGCCTTCAGTCTGGCGGGCCGAGCTCGACGATCACCGGGGCGTGGTCCGATGGCTGTTCGCGGGACCGCATCGCGCGGTCCACGCGGCAGGCCCTGACCCGCTCGCGCAGGGCGGCCGAGACCAGCACATGGTCGATACGCAGCCCGTCGTTGCGGCGGAAGGCCATCTGGCGGTAGTCCCACCAGGTGAAGGTCTTCTCGGGCTGCTCGAACAGCCGGAAGCTGTCGATCAGACCCGCCCCGATCAGCCGGCTGAAGCGCTCGCGCTCGGGCGCCGAACACAGCACCTGACCTTCCCAGTTCTCCGGGTAGCGCACATCGCGCGCCTCGGGCGCGATGTTGTAGTCGCCGGCCAGCGCGATCGGCTCGCCGGCCGCCAGTTGCGGTATCAACCATTCGATGAGGTGATCGAGCCAGGCGAGCTTGTAGCGGTACTTGTCGGAGTCCACGGCCTGGCCGTTGGGCACGTAGGCGCACACCACGCGCACGCCGGCCACGGTCGCGCTGATCAGGCGCTTCTGGTCGTCGGGAAACAGCGGATTGCCGATCAGCACGTCGGCCGGCTCGCCCACGGTCTCGCGCCGCGTGAGGACGGCCACGCCGTTGTAGGTGGGCTGACCCGCGAACGCCGCCGCGTAGCCGGCATCGGCCAGCACCTGTGCCGGAAAGCGGTCGTCGGTCAGCTTGGTTTCCTGCAGGCAGACCACGTCGAGCGGGTTCGCTGCCAGCCAGTCGAGCAGCTGCGGCAGGCGGATCTTGAGGGAGTTGACGTTCCAGGTGGCAATCAGCACGGCGGTCTCACGGGTGTCGGGTCCTCACTTGCGGGCGCTCTTGTACCGCGCGACCGCGGCGCGCAGATCGCGCAGTTCCTCGCAGCCGAAGCGGCAGGCCTTGCCGAGCCGCTCGAGCATCGCCTCGGCGCCGGCGAGGTCGTTCTTCATCAGGAAGAGCTCGCCGTAGTATTCGAGCGCGCTGCGGTGGCGCGGTTCGATCTCCAGCGCCTTGCGGTAGTGGGTCTCGGCGCTCGCGAGGTCGGGGGGCGTGCGGCTGCGCAGCGCGTAACCCATGAGGTTGTGCCACTCGGCGCTGGTGGCGTCGCCCGCCTTTCGCAGCGTGACCAGTGCGGCATCGAACTGCCTGGCCTTGAGTTCCTGGCGCACCGTGATCAGCCATTCCGGGTCGGAGGGCGTGGGGTCGCTGGTGGCCGCGTTCGCCACCGGCAGGCTGCCGGTCAGGGCGATCACCGCGCCAAGCACGACCCGCGTGATCAGCCGCGCTGCTAACGTCCGGGCACGTGCGATGCCACGTCCTCGCGTTCGCGATGGGGTGGTGGGTGCTGGCGATGGGCTTGCGGGCATGGGCATGGTGACCGAGGAAGACGATGATGGCGCGATCCCTGCCTCAGGCACGGGCCCTGCGCCGGATCGATGCGCGGCATCCGACCCCTATGATGCCTTGGCCGAGACCGGCATGGTGCCGGCTGCGAGCCCAGGCTCGATCCGTACCACCACGCGGACCGCCAGCGGCTCGTCGCGTCCGCGCACGCTCACCTCGCGCCGCTCGCCGCTCGGGCCGGGTTCGCCGGCGAGATCGAGCAGCGCTTCGGACACCACCAGCTGCGCACCGAAGTCCTTCGACAGCGCCTCGAGCCGACTCGCGGTGTTCACCGTGTCACCGATGGCCGTGAGCCCGACTGCTCGCCCATGGCCGAGTTCGCCGACGATGGCCGGGCCGGCGTGCAGGCCGATGCCGATGCGCAGCGGCGCCTCGAGCTCCCCGGGCAGGGCGGCGTTGAGTTCGTCGAGCGCGGTGGCGACACCGCGTGCCGCGGCGAGGGCCTGTCGGGCTGCCTGCGCGGCGTCGGCTTCCAGTCCGAAGAGCGCCATCACGCCATCACCGATGAACTTGTCGACCCGGCCGCCGGCGCGCTCCACCGCAAGGCCCACCGTCCGGAAGTAGCGGTTCAGGATGAACACCACGTCGTAGGGCAGGCGCTTCTGGGCGAAGGCCGTGAAACCGCGCAGGTCGACGAACATCACCGCCAGCACACGTTCCTCGCCGACGGCCAGCGTGGTGCCGCGGTAGGCATCGGCAGGCTGTGCATCGGGCGGCAGCAGCGGCGTGATCCGGTACTGTCCGGGCGGCGGGCGCAGCTGGCAGGCCAGGCGAACCTGCGGCGGCGCGCCCAGACGCGCCAGCACCCGTGCTTCCGCCGCCGAGGGGGCGGGCAGCCTGGCGGCGTCGACCCCGCTCACGCGCACGCGGCAGGTCGAACAGCGCCCCCGCCCGCCGCAGACCGAGGCGTGGGCCACGCCGCAGATGCGGCTCGCCTCGAGCAGCGACACGCCCTCGGGGATGTGAAAGCGCCCTCCCTCCGGGTAGGCCAGCCGCAGGCCGCCGCGGCGGCGCAGCCAGGCATTGCGCACCCAGCGACCGCCGAAGGCCAGCGCGAAGAGCGCCGCGGCCAGGGCTTTGAGCAGATCCGACATCAGGTACAGGTCGGCGACTTCCGCGCGGCTCGGCGGACGCACGTCGGCGATCGCGGCGCGCAGTCGCTCCGGGTCTTCCATGATCGCGATCACATGCCCCAGCCCGACGCCCGCCCCGGCCAGAGCCAGCGCCGGCAGCAGCAGCGCGAAGGCATAGAGCGCGGGCACGGCGCGCGGGTACCAGGGGCGGATACGCCACCAGAAATGGATGCCGATGCACGCGTGCAGCCAGACCGCGAGCACCAGCCCGAACTGGCGGGCGAGCTGCCAGGGGTCGCTGGCCATCGACCACAGCACCCAGAAGTGGTTGGTGCGGACCTCGTAGAGCTCCCAGGCGATGCGGGTGGAGAGTACATGCGAGGCCGCCAGCGGCACGATCGCCACCCCGAGCAGCAACTGCGTGCCCTCCCAGTGGCTCATGCGGAAGGTGCGGCGCCGTGCGATCGCGTGCAGCGCGAGCGTGAAATGAACCAGGAAGGCGCAGCCGAACAGCAGCGTCACCGGGCCCGATCGCCACAGTCTCGACAGCGTGTCGAGCAGCGCGTCGGCCGCCTGCAGCGAGACCAGCGCCAGCGCGTGATTGAGCAGGTGGGTGACCACGTAGGCGAGCATCACGCACGCCGAGATCGACCGCAGCCGGGCGGCGATCATGGCTGCGCCCAGACGCGGCGGATCTCGAGTTCGAAGGGGCCGGCCTGACGGTCGGCGATGAGCAACCCGAGCGCGCGCTGCGTATCGAAACGCGGTGGCGGCAGATCGAGCGGGCGGCCCCGGAAGCTGGCCTGAAAGTCCTGAGGCTCGAAACGCAGCGTTGCCCAGTCGGCTGGCGCGGTGAAGTCCGCCTGGTACTGGTGGCCGGCGTTGTCGTCGGCGGTCTTGAGGGTGAGCCGGTAGCGTTGACCGTCGCCGCGCACCTCGAGCAGCAAGGCGCGTGTGCCCGCCGGCAGCGCGACGGGCCCACGCATCGAGGCGAACCCGCCGCCGCGCTCGAGCGACACCATGCCCTCGAAGCGCAGCACGCCGTCGCGCACCGCCACGCGCGACGCCGACACGCCGCCCATCACGACATCGTCGATGCTCCGGAATCCGGCCGCCGCAGCGGGTTGGCCGAAGTCGAGCACCGCGGTCCGTGGCGAGCCACCGCTGGCGTCGGCGGCCTGGACATCGGGAAAGCCGTGTCGGGTCATCGTGCAGGCGAGGGCAAGGGCGAGGAGGTAGCGGCGCGGCAGGCTGGGTGAGTGCATCGGCGGTTCGCGAAACGCGGGCACGCGGTCGTCGAGCGCGTGCCGGCAGGAAGGGACTGGCCGGAACGCGTCGCCCGGTGCCCGATGTTATAACCGGTCGCACGGGCGACGACGATCCCGGATGCGCCAGGGTGCCGTGCCGTGGCGCCCGGTCTGGACCCGCGGAGCATGCCGCCATGACCCACGACGAACTCGCCGCCGACCTCGCGCGGCGCCACGACCAGGCGCAGGCGATGGGCGGGGCTGCCCGGCTCGAGGCGCGCCGTGCCCAGGGGAAACTCAACGCGCGCGAACGGATCGCGCTGCTCTGCGATCCCGGATCGTTTGCCGAGATGGGGGAGTTCGTCGTCTCGGCGCGCGATGAGGATGCGCACCGCACGCCGGCCGACGGCATCGTCACCGGTTTCGGCGCGGTCGATGGCCGCGACATCGCGGTGGCCGCCTTCGACCTCACCACGCTCGGTGCCTCCTCCACGGTCCTCAACATCACCAAGCTCGTGCACCTGCGCGATCGCGCCGGCAAGGCCGGGCTGCCCTGCGTGTTCCTGGTTGAATCGGCCGGTGCGAGGATGCCCGACATCCAGGGCGCCCGAGGCATGGGTCGCGTGGGGATGGCCGGCCAACGGGGCCGCGAGCGCGAAACCCCCTGGATCACCGCCGTGCTCGGACCCTGCTACGGCATGGGCACCTGGTATGCGGTGCAGTCCGACGTCGCGATCATGCGGCGCGATGCGTCGATGTCGGTGTCCAGCCCCAAGGTGACCTCGGTGGCGCTCAGCGAGGAAGTCACTGCCGAGCAGCTCGGCGGCTGGGAAGTGCATGCCCGGACCACGGGTCAGATCGACATGGTGGTGGACACCGACGAGGAGGCGATCACGCTGATCCGTCGCCTGCTCGGCTATCTGCCGTCCCACCTCGGCGAAGCGCCGCCCCGACGGCTGGCCGACGCGGTCATCGAGCCCGCGGGCGAGGTCGAGACCGCCGTGCCGGTGGCCCGCAACAAGGTCTACGACGTGCGCGACGCGCTTGCCGCGATCGCCGACCACGACTCGCTGCTCGGCTGGCGCGAGCTGTACGGCCGCCCGCTCTTCACCGGTTTCATGCGGATCGCCGGTCAGCCGGTGGGCGTGGTGGCGAGCAATCCGCGACACAAGGGCGGCGCGATCGACGGGGCGGCTGCCAACAAGATGACCGAGTTCATCGTGCTGTGCGATACCTTCAACCTGCCGCTGGTGCTGATGGCCGACACCCCGGGCTTCATGGTCGGACTGCAGGCCGAGCACGAGGGCGTGGCTGGCAAGATCATGAACAACATCCAGGCACTGATGCTGGCTTCGGTGCCCAAGCTCGCCGTCGTCATGCGCAAGAGCTACGGCCAGGCCTACCTGAACATGGGTGGCGGGATGGCCGACGCGATGGCGCTCTGGACCACCGGCGAGATCGGTTTCGTCGATCCCGCGGTGGCGGTGTCGGTGGTGCACAACGCGCGCTCGGGGGCGGACGCCGACGACTACGAGGCCAAGCTCGCGCAGATGGTGGTCGACAACTCGCCCTATGCGCTCGCGTCGATTTTCGCGGCCCACACGATCATCCGGCCCGGCGAGACCCGTGCGTGGCTCGCGCGCATGCTGTCGGTGATGGCGCGCCGGCCGCGCGGCGGCCTGTCGGTGCACAAGCTCGCCACCTGGCCGACCAGCCTGTAGCTCAGATCGGCGCGATCGAGCGGTACTTCGGCGGGTGGTCGGGCGGGCGGCGCGCCGGACACTGCGCGAGCGTCTCGATCAGCACGCGGCGCGTGTCGCGCGGGTCGACGATCTCGTCGATGCCGAAGCCCTCGGCGGCCCGCATCGATCCGATCTTCGCGCGGATGCCGTCGATCAGTTCCTGGCGGCGTGCCTGCGGATCGGCCGCTGCCTCGTAGTCCTTGCGAAAGGCCACATCCACCGAGCCCTCGACCGACATCGCGCAGATCTGCGCGCTCGGCCACGCAAGACTCGCATCGGCCGCGAAGGCCCGCCCACCGGCCATCGCGAAGTAGCCCAGCCCGAAGCCCTTGCGCAGCACCACCGAGATGCGCGGCACCGTGGCATTGCCCCACTCGTGGATCAGCTTGGCCGAGCGCCGGCCCACCTTCGTGCGCTCGGCGCCGGAGCCGATCGCGAAGCCCGGCACGTCGATCAGCGACACCAGCGGCAGGCCGTAGGCATCGCACAGCGCGATGAAGTGGGCGAGCTTGTCGCAGGCATTGGCGTCGAGCATCCCGCCGAGCTTCATCGGCTGGTTGGCGACGAAGCCCACCGGCCTGCCGTCGAGGCGAGCCAGCGTGGTCAGGATGTTGCCCGCATAGGTCGGCTTGATCTCGAAGGTGGACTCGCGGTCGGCGATCAGCGCGATCACGCGGCGCATGTCGTAGGCCTTGCGCGGATTCGCCGGCACCAGGTCGAGCAGCGCCTCCTCGCGCCGTGTCGGCGGATCGTCGGTCGGGAGGATGGCAGTGGCCGCGCGGGCGTTGGCCGGCAGGAAGGCGAGAAAGCGACGGGCTGCGGCGAGCGCCTGCGCTTCATCGTCGACCCCGAGATCGGCGAGCCCGTGCTGGTCGACCTGCACCGCGGCGCCACCAAGCGCCTCCTGCTCGATGACCTCACCCACCCCGGCCTTGACCAGCGCAGGACCTGCGAGGCCCATGGTCGACAGGCCGCGCACCATCACCACCAGATCGGCGAGGCCGGCGTAGTTGGTCGGCCCCGCGAAGCCCGCACCCAGCATCACGCTGACCATCGGCACCCACCCGGAGGCGCGGGCGAAGTCGTGGAACATGCCGTTGGCATGCGCGAAGTGGCGTGAGTCCTGGCCGCCCTGGATGCGGTGGCCGCCGCCGTCGAGCAGCATCACCAGCGGGATGCCTCGCTGGATCGCGAGCTGCAGCGCGCGTCGGCCCTTGGCGCTGCCCAGCACCCCGATGCTGCCCCCGAAGACCGTGAAGTCCTGCGACAGCACCACCGCCGGGCGCCCCTCGAGCAGCGCCGTGCCGATCACTACGCCGTCGGCGGGCGCCTGCGCGCGCGTGGCCTGGTGCTCGCCTTCGCCGGAGACCAGGCTGCCGATCTCGCGAAAGGAACCCGGGTCGGCCAGCATCGCGATGCGCTCGCGCGCACTGCGCTTGCCGCGCGCGTGCTGGCGCGCGATCGCCGGTGCGCGCGCGTCGTCCAGGATGGCGGCCCGCGCGGTTTCGATCTGCGCGAGCAGCGTGCGGGTTTCGGGAGGGTCGGATGTCATGATCGTATCGGCCGTGTCTTGTCGAGTCGTGACTCGGCCCAGTATAGGCAGCACCGATGCCGACCGATTCCCGGCGGCGCCGCTGCTGGTCCACGAACCCCGAGGAGGGTTGCACGATGAGAGTGAAACGGACCCTGATGGCGGCCGCGCTGAGCGTGGCGCTGGCCACTGGCGCGACGGCGGCGCAGGCGCGCGAACTGAAGGCGAGTACGCACCTGCCGCCGAAGAACGACACCGTCGCCAACGGCTACGTGCCCTTCGTGAAGTATCTCGAGGAACGCACGAAGGGTGAGCTCAAGGTGAAGGTCTTCAACGGTGGCGCGCTGCTGGGACCGCGGGCGGCCGCCGGCGGCATCCGCGACGGCGTCGTCGATCTCGGCTATGTGATCGTCGGCTATCACACCGCCGAGTTCCCCTATCTCGGTGGCCTGGCCAACGAAACCTCGGCGATCGGTACCGACCCGGTGGCGGTCACCGCGGCCACCACCGAGTGGGTCATGCTGCACTGCGCGCCCTGTCTGAAGGATTTCGAGAAGCAGGGCAACGTGTTCACCGGCGCGGGCGCCGTGCCCGGCATGGTGCTGATGTCGAAGTTCAAGGTCGACAAGCTCGCCGATCTCGCCGGACGCAAGGTTCGTTCGAATGGCGGCTTCTGGGACGGCTTCATCAAGTCGCTCGGTGCGGTGCCGGTCAATGTGCCGTCGTCGGAACAGTACGAGGCGATGAACCGCGGCCTCGTCGATGCCGTGATCCACGTACCCAGTTCGATGAAAACCTACTCGCTGTGGGACATGACCAAGGACGTGACGATGCTGAACTTCGGCGTCTATCGGTCGATCAATACCTTCGCCTTCAGCCCCGCCTCGTGGAAGGCCCTGACGCCGGCGCAGCGTCGGGCGGTGCTCGAGTCGGCCTCCGATGCGAATCTCGACATCGCGTTCGGCTATCTGAAGACCGGCGAAGAGGCCCTGGCCGAAAGTCGACGCAAGGGCATCACGATCCATCCGCCGCCGGCCGACGTTCAGGCGAAGGTCGACACCTTCATCAAGCAGGTATCGGTGGACGGTGCCGGCGCGTCGGCGACGAAGTTCGGCATCGTGGATGCCGACAAGGTGGTCGCGAAGATCGCCGAGCTGAACGCGAAGTGGGATCGCATCTGGAGGGAGAGCGGCGGAGATCTCTCGAAGTTCAAGGCGCGTGTGCGTGACGAGATCGTCGCGAAGGTTGACACCGCAACCTATTTCGCGAAGTAGTCATCGAGCCTCACGGCGCGGCTGCGGCCGCGCCGCATCACTCGAGCAGTCGGGGCAGCACCAGCGAGATCTCGGGGAACACGACCAGCAGCGTCAGCGTGACGAGGTCGGCGGCCAGAAAGATCAGGATGCCGCGGAAGATCGCCTCCGTGCTCACGAGGTTGCCGACCACCCCCTTGATCACGAACACGTTCAGGCCCACCGGTGGCGTGATCAGACCGATCTCGAGCAGCTTGACGATCAGGATGCCGAACCAGATCAGGTTGATCTTTGCACCCTCGATCAGCGGCATGAAGATCGGCAGCGTCAGCAGCATGATGCCCAGCGGATCGAGGAACATGCCGAGCACCAGGTAGACCGCGCACACCATCAGCAGCAGCACCATCGGGTCGAGCCCGACCTTGTCGACATACTCGCCGAGAAAGTCGGTGAAGCCGGCCAGCGCGAGAAAGCGCGTGAGCAGGTGTGCTCCGATGGCGATCACGAAGATCGCCGCCGTGCTGTGCAGCGTTTCGTTGAGCGAGTCCTTCATCGCCTGCCACGTCAGCGTACGCATGCCGATCGCGATCGCGGTGGCCATCGCGGCGCCGACCGCGCCCGCCTCGGTGGGTGTGAACACGCCGCTGAGCAGGCCGCCGAAGACCCCGAAGATCAGCAGCAGCGTCGGCGCGACGTGGCCGAGCACGCGGATGCGCTGGCCCCAGGTGGCGCCCACGCCGGTGGGCGGCGCCATGGATGGGCGCAGCTTCACGGCCAGCACGATCACCGCGCAGTACATCAGCGCGGTCAGGATGCCCGGAAGAAAGCCGGCCAGAAACAGCGGCCCGATCGGCGCCTCGACGAAGATGCCGTAGAGCAGCAGCAGGATCGATGGCGGAATCATCGAGCCGATCGTGCCGGCGGCCGCGCACGCGCCGGTGGCCAGACGCTTGTCGTAGCCGCTTGCCACCATCTCGGGAATCGCGATGCGGCCGATTGCGGCCGCGCAGGCGACCGACGATCCGGTGACCGCGGAGAACCCCGCCCCGGCGCCGATCGAGGCGATCGCGAGTCCGCCAGGCAGCGGCGCAAGCCACAGGCGCGCCGCCTGGAACAGGCCATGCGTCAGTTTGGCGTGATGGCAGATGTAGCCCATCAGCAGGAACATCGGCACCGAGGTCAGCGTCCAGTTGGCGACCACCTCGTGCGGAATCGCGGTGATGATCCCCAGGGCCGACTTCAGGCCCATCACGGTCCAGATGCCGAAGAAGGACACGAGGCCGAGTGCGACCGCGATCGGCACCCGCGCGAACAGCAGTGCCAGCAGGATCACCAGCGCAAGCAGCGCGATCTGAACATCGCTCATCGTGCGTCTCCCGAGGGGCGAATCGCTTCGTCGAGGCCACCCGTCTGCAGCGGGGCACTGTCGCCGCCGAGCAGGCGGACCGCCTTGACGAGGAGCACGAGCACGAGCAGTCCGCAGCCCAGCGGCAGCAGGAAGCGGGGAGGCCAGATCGGCAGTTCCATCGCGCTGGAGTATTTCTCGCCGATGCGCATCTTCTCGATCGCCTCATGGCCGCTGCGCCAGGCCAGCAGCGTGTAGAAGAACGCCGACGCCAGGCACACCACGCCGATCAGCAGTCGCTGTGCGCGCTCGCCGAGGTGCTGGGCGACGATCTCGACCGCGATGTGGCCGTTGCGGCACTCGACGGCCGCCAGTGGCAGAAACACAAGCGCGACCATCGACCAGTACGAGGAGATCTCGACCGTGCCAGCCAGCGGCTGGTTGATCACGAAGCGCAGGATCACGTCGAGGGTGACATGCAGCATCGTGGCAAGCAGCACCAGCCTGCCGATGGCGGCAAGGCTGTCGCTCAGCGACGCCAGCAGGTTGCCGATGCGCGTCATCGTCGACCTCCTGCCCGACTGTCTTGCGGGCTGTGGAACGCCGGGCGGGCGGCAGGAGCGCTGTCCGTCGGGGTCGTGGCTAGTATAGGAGCGCGATGACCGCATGCCACGCCCGAAAGGCCCGAGATGAGACTGGATCCGCGCATGCCGCGTGCCGACGAGTGCGTTCTGAAACCGCTGCTCGAGCGCCGCGCTCGCGAAACACCCGACAAGGTCTTCGCAGTCTTCGAAGGCGGTGAGCGCTGGACCTACGCGCAACTGCTCGCACGGGTGCAGCGCACCGCCGCGAGCCTGCAGGTGCTCGGCGTGGCGCAGGGCGACTTCGTGCTTTCCTGGCAGGGCAACGGTCCGACCGCGCTGCTGACCTGGTTCGGGCTGAACTACCTGGGCGCGGTCTACGTGCCGGTCAACACCTCGTACCGCGGGCGGCTGCTCGAGCATGTGATCGAGAATTCCGATGCCAGCCTGATGGTGGCCGATGCGCGTCTGCTCGATCGCCTGGCCGATGTGTCGCTGGCGGCGTTGCGTCGCGTGGTGGCGCTCGGGCCCTGTGCCTGGCGTGATGCCCGACTGGAACTGTTGCCCGAGACGGCGCTCAGCGCGGGGCCCGCGCAACCGGAGCCGCTGGCGCGCGAGATCGCGCCCTGGGACATCCAGAACGTGATCTACACCAGCGGCACCACCGGGCCCTCGAAGGGCGTGCTCTCGCCCTATCTGCACGCCTACTCGACCGCGGCGGCCTTCCATGCGGTCACGCCCGAGGACCGCAACATGGTCAACCTGCCGCTGTTCCACGCCGGCGGCACCGGCGCGATCTACCGGATGCTGATTCGTGGTGCCTCGATTGCGCTCGTCGAGTCCTTCAGCACCCACGACTTCTGGGACAAGGTGCGCGAGACCGGCACCACCACGCTGACCCTGCTCGGCGCGATGGCGCCCTTCCTGATGAAGCAGCCCCCGGGGCCGCACGATCGCGACCATCCGTTGCGCATGGCGGTGATGGTGCCACTGCCCGACGATGCGCTTGCCTTCGGGGAGCGCTTCGGCATCGACATCTACACCACCTTCAACATGACCGAGATCTCGTGCCCCATCTACTCGCAGCGCAACCCCGCGATCAAGGGCACCTGCGGGATCGTCCGCGATGGTGTGCAGTGCCGGGTGGTCGATGACAACGACTGCGAGGTGCCGCACGGCACGGTCGGCGAACTCATCGTGCGCACCGACGTGCCCTGGGCCATGAACGCCGGCTATCACAAGCATCCGCAGGCCACCGCGAAGGCCTGGCGCAACGGCTGGTTCCACACCGGCGACGCCTTCCGGCGTGACGCGCAGGGCAATTTCTTCTTCGTCGACCGCCTCAAGGATGCGATCCGGCGCCGCGGCGAGAACATCTCGTCCTTCGAGGTCGAGTCCGAAATCACCGGGCACCCGACCGTGCGCGAAGCCGCGGTGGTCGCGGTGCCCAGTGAATTCAGCGAGGACGACGTGCTCGCGGTGGTGGCGCCGGTTCCGGGCGAGCGCATCGACCCGCTCGCGCTGATCGAGTTCCTGCGCCCGCGGATGGCGCACTTCATGATTCCGCGCTACGTGCGTATCGTCGACGAACTCCCGAAGACGCCCACGCAGAAGGTGCAGAAGAACCTGCTGCGCGATCAGGGCCTCACCGCCGACACCTGGGATCGCGAAGCCGCGGGCGTGGTGCTCAAGCGCGAGCGTCTTTCGCGTTCCGCCTGATCAGCCGCCGTGCACCGTCGTGCGCAGCGGTGCGAGATCGTAGCCCTGTGCCGCCGCGGCACGCCGCGCCCGCTCGAGCTCGGCGGCGGGCAGGTGCGGGCTGCGCGCCAGAATCCAGAGATAGCGCCTGCCCGGCTCGCCGATGACCACCCAGCGATAATCCTCGTCGAGCCCGATGACCCAGTAATCGCCCCGGAAGGGCCAGAAGAACGACACCTTCAGGCGCGCATTGCCCGAGCCTTCCTCGGCCCAGGCAACACCGTCGGCCTGCACATGACCGGTGCTGGTGCGGCAGCGGTTGCGCACGCCGATCCTGCCGTCGGTGCGAAGCGTGTACTCGGCGGTGGTGTCGCCCACGCACCGGCGCTGGAAGGCCATCGGATAGGCGGCGATCTCGTACCAGCGCCCGACGTAGCGCGCGAGATCGACCTGGGCTACCGCGTTCACCGGGCGGGCATCGGTGGCTACGCCCGGCGATGGGCCGGCGCACCCTGAAAGCAGGGCGGCAAGCAGCGCGCCCGTGGCCAGGCCGCGCAGCAGCCGCGAGCGGCACCTCCGCGCAATGGCGATGCGCCCCCCGCACAAGGGCGCGAGGAGCGGGCGGCGAGACGGACGGACAGGCAAGGGCATCGGAGGCTCCGCGAGACGAAGGATTCCAGTATCGCCGCTTGCGAGCGCGTGCGCCCAGCCGAGGGCGGGCGCCCGGGCTCGCGCAGGGGCATAGTGCGGTCGCAGATCCCGCGCATCGAGGAGTCGCCTTGAGCACCACGCCATCCCCATCCCCCGCTGCGCCCGCCGGCGCGATGCGTCTGGCCGGCCGTGTCGCGGTCGTCACCGGCGCGGGTTCCCGCGCCGACGGTATCGGCAACGGGCGCGCCGCGGCGATCCTGCTGGCGCGTCACGGCGCCCGCGTCACGCTGATCGATGCGGTACCCGACTGGGCCGACAAGACCCGGGCGATGATCGCCGCCGAAGGTGGTGAGAGCCAGGTCGTCGAGGCCGACGTCACCGATCCCGCCGCCTGTGCGGCGGCGGTCAGGCACACCGTCGACAGCTGGGGGCGTCTCGACATCCTCGTGAACAACGTGGGCATCGGCGGGCCGCCGGGCGACGCGGTCGAGGTCGATCTCGCGGCGTGGAACCACGGACTGCTGGTCAATGTCACCTCGATGATGCTGATGGCGAAGTTCGCGATACCCGAGATGCGTCGGATCGGCGGTGGCGCCATCGTCAATGTCGCGTCGGTCGCCGGCCTGCGTGGCGGCCATCCCAGCCTGCTCTATCCCACCTCGAAGGGCGCAGTCGTCAACATGACCCGCGCCATGGCCGCCCAGCACGGCGAGGAGGGCATCCGCGTCAACTGCATCGCGCCGGGCATGGTGTATACCCCGATGGTCTGGTCACGCGGCATGAGCGAGGAGATGCGGCAGGCTCGGCGCCGCCGCTCGCTGCTGCGCACCGAGGGCACCGGCTGGGATGTGGGCCACGGCGTGCTCTATCTGGTGAGCGATGAGGCCCGCTGGGTGACCGGCATCGTGCTGCCGGTCGATGCCGGTGCAACCGCCGGGTCCGGTCGCATCGACGTGCCGCCGAGCGACGGCAAGGCGCGCTGACATCCCACCCCTTCGCACCGCTGCCCAGGAGACCCGCACCATGCCCGCCGTACCGATGCTTCCTGCCGAACCTGACGATCCCGCGCTGCAGGCGATCTTCGCCGAAGTCCGCGCGCGCGGCATCGACGTGCCCGCGCTCTATCGGGTGATGGGCAACGCGCCGAAGATGCTGCGCGCGTGGATCGATTTCGCGTGGCCCCTGCGCCTGGATGCGGCCACACCCCGCGACTTGCGCGAGCTGCTGATCCTGCGCGGAGCCCAGGTGGGCGGTGTCGACTACGAGTGGGCGCACCATATCCCGATGGCGCTGGCCGCCGGGGTGCCGCAGGCAAAGATCGACGCGCTGGCAAACTGGGCCGACTCCGCGCTCTTCGATGCGCGCGAGCGCGCGGTGCTGCGTCTTGCCGAGGAAGTGACCCGCGGCCCGGGTGCGAGCCCGGAGGCGCTCGCCGCGCTCGCGCCGTACTTCGATCACGCCGGGGTGGTCGAACTCGTGCTTACCGCGAGCTTCTATGTGTGCGTGAGCCGGTTCCTGATGTCGATGCGTCTGGAACTCGAGCCCGACTACGAGCACCTGCGCCTGCCGGCGCGGCGCTGATCGCGCGGTTGGTGCGCGATCAGAAGCGGATCGCGTCGCGGCTGGTGACCAGCGGTCGGGCCTCGAGCACCGAGTAGGAGGGTTTTTGCTCGCGCACCACGCGCTCCACAACCTGTCCGCTTGCGCCCCCTGCGGCGGTGTCGGCGCCGCGCGGCGCGAGCGGTGAGGGATCCGGGGCTCGCCACGCCGCCGGCAGGGTGCTGCGCGCCGGGTAGCCAGCATCATCGAGCGCCTGCCGCCAGGTGTTGGCTTCGAAGCCGGTGAGTCGGTTGCCGGCTACCCGCAGCGAGGGCACGGCCATCGTCTCGAAGCCGAGCGAGCGGAAGGCGTTGACGTCGGCTTCGGTCGACAGCGTGCGCTCGGTGAAGGGTATGCCGCGCGCATTCAGATGGTCGCGCGCGGTCTGGCAGGGCTCGCAGTTGCGACCGGTGTACAGCACGACCGGCGAGCGCCGCACGACCTCGCGCAAGCCCTGCGGCAACACGCTGGGGTCGCCGGGTTCGCGCGAAACGAAGCCCGCGCCGCCGAGCTGGCGCGCGGAATCATCCGGTGGCCGGTCTCCGTAGACGACCCGGCCCTTCTCGTCGACCCACTTGAACGGCGCAGCCAGAGCCTGCGACGACAGGCCAACCGCGATCAACAGAGCCAGAGCGACATCAAGCTTCGGCACGTGCATGGGTGGACTCCTCGACCATCCCATTGTGTCGCAGCAGGGCGTCGATCCGCGGCTCGCGCTGGCGGAACGCTCGAAAGGAGGCGATGGCCGGTCGGCTGCCGCCCACGGCCAGGATTTCGTCGAGGAATCGGCGACCGGCTGCACGCACGCGCTGGTCGACCTCGTCGGCCGGCGCGGATTGCGCTGCCTCCTCGAAGGCTGCGTAGGCATCGGCCGACAGTACCTCGGCCCACTTGTAGCTGTAGTAGCCCGCGCTGTAGCCCCCGGCGAAGATGTGCGAGAAGCTGTTCTGGAAGCGGTTGAAGGCAGGTGGGACGATGACCGCCACCTCGGCGCGCACCTCGTCGAGCAGCGCCTGTACCGGCTGCGGTGCCTCCGGGCGGTACTCCGCATGCAGCCGCATGTCGAAGAGGCCGAACTCGATCTGGCGAAGCGTCTGCAGGCCGCTCTGGAAGTTGCGTGCCGCCACCATGCGATCGAAAAGCGCACGCGGCAGTGGCTCGCCGCTCTGGACATGCGCGCTCATGGCCTGCACCACCGGCCACTCCCAGCAGAAGTTCTCCATGAACTGGCTGGGCAGTTCCACGGCATCCCATTCGACGCCGGCGATCCCGGCGACCGCGAGTTCATCGACCCGCGTGAGCATGTGGTGCAAGCCGTGACCGAATTCGTGGAACAGCGTGACCACGTCGTCGTGGGTGAGGGTGGCGGGCTGACCACCCACCGGCGCCTGGAAGTTGCACGTGAGGTAGGCGACCGGGGTCTGAACGCCGGCGTTGACGCGGCGACGTCCGCGGGCGTCGTCCATCCAGGCGCCCGGCCGCTTGCCGGCGCGGGCGTAGAGATCGAGGTAGAACTGACCGACCAGGCCGCCATCGGGCTGTTCGATGCGATAGAAGCGCACATCGGGATGCCAGACCGGGGCACGGTCCTCGCGCACCACCACCCCGAAGAGCCGCTCGATCTGGGCATAGAGCCCGGCCAGCACCCGCGGCAGCTGAAGGTATTGCTTGACCTCCTGGTCGGAGAAGGCATACCGGCGCTGCTTCAGGCGCTCCGAGACCCATGCGGTGTCCCAGGGCTGGATGTCGTCGAGGCCGAGTTCCGCGCGTGCAAAGGTGCGCAGTTCATCCATGTCGCGTTGCGCGAAGGGTCGAGCCCGTGCGGCGAGATCGCGCAGAAACGCGATGACCTCCGTGGGCGTCTGCGCCATCTTGGGCACGAGCGACAGTTCGGCGTAACTGCCAAGCCCGAGAAGCTGCGCTTCTTCGTGGCGCAGCGCGAGCAGCTCGTCGATGATCGGCGCGTTGTCGAGCGCGCTGCGCCGCGCCTCGTCGGCCGGCGCGGCGGCGAGCGCCGATGCCCGGGTGGTGTAGGCCCGGTACATCGCCTCGCGCAGCGCGCGATCGTCGGCGTACTGCATCACCGGCATGTAGGACGGGAAATGGAGCGTGAACTTCCAGCCGGCGCGTCCGGCCGCCTGCGCGGCTTCCCGGGCGGCGGCTCGGGCATCATCCGGCAGGCCGGCCAGACGGGCTTCGTCTTCGAGCACGAGTTCGAAGGCGTCGGTGGCATCGAGCACATTTTCGGAAAACTTCTGCGCGAGCGCGGCATGGCGTTCGGCGATCGCGAGAAAGCGCTCGCGCGCCGGCGATTCGAGCTCGACGCCGCCAAGACGAAAGCGCTGCAGGGCAAGCTCGATCGCGCGTTGCCGTGCGGCGGGCTGGGATGCGAAATCGGCTGCGGTGCGCAGCGCCTGATAGCGGGCGCAGAGCGCCCGGTCCTGCCCGAGCTCGGACCAGAACTGCGTGACGGCCGGCAGGTTCTCGTTGAATGCCGCGCGCAACTCGGGCGTGTCGGCCACGCTGCAAAGATGGCCGACCACACCCCATGCGCGCGCCAGCCGCTCGGTGGCGGTCTCGAGCGGTTCGACGAAGGCTTGCCAGTTCGCGGGCTCGAGGCTGTCGGTGAGAGCTTTCACGGTCGCACGCGCATCGGCCAGCAGGCTCGTGATCGCCGGGCTCACATGCCCAGGCTCGACCTCGCCGAAGCGCGGCAGGCCCGGGGCGATCAGCAGGGGGTTCTCGGCGGCGGTGGCGGGGGCGGGGGAGGTGGTCATGCTTGGCAGCTTCGCATCAGGGGTTGAAGGGCGACTCTCAGCGCATCGCGGCGCGTTCGGCGGCCTCGGTGGTGTTGACGAGCAGCATGGCCCGGGTCATGGGGCCGACGCCGCCGGGCACCGGCGTGATCGCGCCGGCCACGCGAGAGGCCGAGGCGAAGTCGACGTCACCGCACAGGCGGCCGGCATCCTGGCCGTCAGGCACCCGATTCATGCCGACATCGATGACGACCGCGCCCGGCTTGATCATGTCACCGGTGATCATGCGCGGGCGGCCGGTGGCGGCCACCAGCACATCGGCCCGGCGGCAGTGTTCGGCGAGATCGCCGGTATGACTGTGGCAGATCGTGACGGTCGCGTTGGCCTGCAGCAGCAAGAGTGCCTGGGGCTTGCCCACGATGTTGCTGCGCCCCACGACCACCGCATGGGCGCCTGCGAGCGTCAGGCCGGCATGGTCGAGCAGCTTCATCACACCGTAGGGCGTGCAAGGCAGAAAACCGGGCTGACCGGTGAGCAGCGCGCCGGCACTGTTCACATGGAAGCCGTCGACATCCTTGAGCGGCGAGATCGCCTCGATGACCCGCCGCGCGTCGATATGACCCGGCAAGGGCAACTGCACGAGGATGCCGTGAATCGCGGGGTCGGCGTTGAGCTCGGCGATGCGCGCGAGCACGCTGGCCTGCGGCGTATCGGCCGGCAGACGGTCGAGCACCGAGCGGATGCCGGCACCCTCGCAGTCGGTGACCTTGTGTCGGACATACACCGCCGAGGCCGGGTCGTCGCCCACCAGCACGACGGCCAAGCCGGGGCGCACGCCGCCTGCCACGAGCCGGGCGACCCGATGCGCCACCTCGGCACGGATGCGGGAGGCCAGGGCGGCGCCATCAAGGATGCGTGCGGTCATGGCTTTCGGATGGGGTTGGGCAAGGCGCGAACTTTACACGGATCGAAGGAGGCTCTATACTCGAAGGCTCTTCGGGGGTATAGCTCAGCTGGGAGAGCGCTTGCATGGCATGCAAGAGGTCAGCGGTTCGATCCCGCTTACCTCCACCAAAGATCGCAGTCCCGTTCGTCTAGAGGCCTAGGACACGACCCTTTCACGGTTGTAACAGGGGTTCGAATCCCCTACGGGACGCCAGCAGCACCCACGCCCGCCCGGGCAACCGGAGCGGGCGTTTTCTTGTCTTTCGGGTGCGCCCAGCATCGACGCACTCTGGCTGGCGGACCTTCCGCGGGCAGCCCCTCTGGCGGGCAGCCCCTCTGGCGGGCAGCCCCTCTGGCGGGCAGCCCCTCTGGCGGGCCGCCCCTTTCTGCCGGCGGTCGGGTCTGCACGCGGCTTCGTCGGGGCGTGTACCGAGCGCGCGACCCGGCAGGCTATACCTGACATCCCTTTTCATCCGCGCTGCGGGGATGCCATGCCCGAACCCTCCGATCGCCAGTTCCGTCTTGTTAC
>Ga0315901_10002727_pt1 | contig 23910 bp, 18 predicted proteins | sample LakEriMetagenome_10_FD_203761 | JGI IMG/M metagenome (GOLD analysis project Ga0315901, IMG submission 203761) | Freshwater fungal communities from buoy surface, Lake Erie, Ohio, United States - Buoy 2 MA116 | ecosystem: Environmental > Aquatic > Freshwater > Lake | place: USA: Lake Erie, Ohio... | reverse complement strand
CCGCTTCTTCGACGAGTTTCAGACCCATTCTCGAATCGGCCTGTTGTGGGCAACTTCCAAGAACTTCGCGCCGATCTGAAGCGCTCAGAAGCCAGTTTTAACCCACAGATTTTGCGGAAGAGGCTGTATTATCGATGCAGATTGCGTGATTGACGCTGATGGCTTGCAGCGCATGGCACGTCCCTTCCTATTCGACCCCAACCTCGCCGCAGCAACTGGGGTAGTCCGCCCATCAAATGGCTTAGTTATTGAAAACGGCGTCATCATAAAGCGGGGCTTACCCAAGACTTGGCTGGGCATGAATCAGGAAATCGAGTACACTCGTAGCTTCCAATGGTTACGCATCGGCCTGAACCGCTTGCAAAGCATGCTCTGTATTTCCGGGGCTCTTCTCTTGATCAAGAAATCGGTTTTCGAGGAAACGGGTGGCCCTTGGCCCGATGCCATCACCGATGACATCGAGTACACCATTCGCTTAAACGGATTTATCTTCGATCGAAAAAACAAACGCGATCTCAACTTAGCCTTCATCCCAGATGCGGTTAGCTACACCGAATTACCCGAAAAAATTGACCTTTATCTCTCTCAGCGCAACCGCTGGCAACGAGGAACACTTCAGGCTATCTTCCGCAATTGGCGCATGTTTTTAAATCCTCGATATGGTACTACCAGCCTATTGGGCATGCCTTATTTTTTAATCTTCGAAGCCTTGGCTCCCATTGTCGAATTTACCGCCTATGTCTTAGCTGTCGTTTTATTGGTGCTAGGGCTCACCACTTGGCAAGAGATTCTTATACTCGTTTTGTTAGCTTATACCACATCTGTATTTCTAACATTGCTCTCCATCGTTATCACCGAAACGTCCCGTCTGCGCTCCTCATCGTGGAAAGATTACTGGAAAATGATTCTCTCTGTATTCATCGATAGTCTTGGATGGCATCAGCTTCGTGTTTTCACCTCATTGTGGGCAACTATTCAATTCATCTTGCTCAGAAAGCATGATCTAGGAGCCCCGATGGCACGTAACCTAAAACCTTCATCCACTCAATCATGATCCCTAAACCCAATTCTGCATGTTTTGAAGTTGCCATCATCGGACTCGGCTATGTTGGCATTCCCTTGGCTTTGGGTTTTGCGAAAGCAGGGTGCCAAACCCTTGGTTATGATTCCGACAAAAAAAGAGTTTCGGAGTTACAACAGGGGCACTCCCCTTTTGCACACATTTCCTCTGAAGATTTAGCCGACACATTGTGTGCTGGCTCATTGAAAATCACCTCAGACCCTAACGACCTAACTGAGAGCGAAGCCATCATCGTTTGCGTCCCCACCCCGTTACTCAATCATCAAGACCCGGATCTTTCCTACGTTCTGGGGGTGGGAAAAGATATCGCACCCCACCTCCGGCGCGGCATGCTCATCTCTCTCGAATCAAGCACCTATCCCGGAACGACCCGTGAGGAATTCCGACATATCCTTGAAAAAGGCTCCGGACTAAAAGCTGGTACCGATTTTCACTTGGTATTCTCTCCAGAGCGGGAAGACCCGGGAAACTCAGAAAGCAAACTGCACAACATTCCCAAGGTAATCGGCGGCCTAACAGAAGAGTGCCTTAAAAGAGCCATAGAACTCTATGGCAGGGTGATCGATAAAATTGTCCCCGTGAGTAGTTGCGACACCGCCGAAGCTGTGAAATTGACCGAAAATATCTTTCGCTACATCAACATCGCTTTAGTCAACGAGCTCAAAACCATTTACTCGACACTCAATATCGACATATGGGAAGTTCTCAATGCAGCCAAAACAAAGCCATTCGGCTTCATGCCGTTCTATCCGGGTATTGGAGTCGGCGGCCATTGCATTCCCATTGATCCTTATTATCTGATCTGGAAGGCTAGGGAGCTTAATATCGATTGCCGCTTCATTGAATTGGCCGGGCAGATCAATCGATCAATGCCTAACTATGTGGTCAATCATTTATCGGATGCTATCAATCATACTGGGCAATCTCTGAGCGGACAGAATGTTCTAGTGATCGGCCTCGCCTATAAACCAGGTGTCTCCGATGATCGTGAATCACAGTCCTATACGATTATGAATCTACTCAAAGCCAAAGGAGCAGAGGTAGAATATTATGATCCTTACATTCATTTGATTCCACCACACCGCGGTCATTGGTCAGGACAATCCTCCATCGATTGGAATCGTGAAAACTTGGGACGCTTCGCCGCCGCCGTAATTTGTTCGGCTAACCATGATGTGGACTACGAACAGTTAGCTGATGAGATCCCGCTTGTTATCGATGCGTGCAATATTGTCCCCAAAGACCGTATGGCGCAAGTCGTCCTCGCGTGATGCTTGAGACTGAATTTAGATTAAGAAGGGACACCCCATTTAAGATTGCTACCCCAGTTGTTTTCATCGCTATGAAAAATCGGAAAAAAATCTGGCTTGCCATCATCATGATTGTAGTGATTCAAGCCGGAGTGTATTTACAAATGACTAGCTATCTTCAAAGGATTCAGCAGATTTCAGAGAAGAATTCCAACAGATCACAGGACGCATTGCCAGTTCATCACGAGGACTTCGATCATAGGTATTGGGTGCTAAGTTTGGGGCTCATTCAGGCGACACTTTTACTCGGAGCTGTTTGGCTAGGACGAACCTATTTTTCTAAGTTTGAATACTGTGCATTTCACGATTCTCTAACAGGTTTACCAAACCGGTGGTATGTGGATTTACATCTCGACTGGGCATGCTCCAGAGCCGAGTCTCACGGAGATTTTGTAATTCTAGCCTTCATTGATCTCAACGGCTTCAAACCTATCAATGACTCCCTTGGTCATGAAAAAGGAGATTATGTTCTGAAATATATTGCCGATAATCTTAAAGCCAACTGCCGCTCAGGTGACATGGCATTCCGTTATGGAGGCGATGAGTTCATCGTCGTGTTTATCACTCCAGCTAATCAGATCTATCAGAGTCTGGAGCGACTTAAGAGTCTAATCCGAACTACCTTTCGAGAACCGGACCAATTTAACAAAGAGGGAGGCTTTGGCGCTGCCGTTGGTATCAGTTTTTTTCCGTCTTTTGCGAAGAACTCTAACATGTTAGTTCAAACGGCCGATCAAGCAATGTATCGGGCGAAAAAACGTGCGAAAGCTGAGCATGAATCGTTAGTGATTGTGGAATACCGTAGGGATTACACTAAAAGCGATGAACAGACCATTTGCCAAAAACCCGAGGTAGTGAGGGTCCAGTCTAGGGCGTGATCGCAATCGTTCAGGCGCTGAATTTAAAATCACGCTCTCTGAATGAAGCGATACAAGCATCAACCGCCTGTGGACAATAAGTCACTCCTCGACCACATGTGATCTCTTTGAGTGCAACATCAATACCCAGCGCGGGACGGTAAGGGCGATGTGACGAAATTGCCTCCACCACGTCAGCCACCGACAATATCCGCGCCTCAAGAATAATCTTATCACCGGTCAATCCATACGGGTATCCGGAACCGTCTAACCGTTCATGGTGTTGCAGAATCATTTGCGCTATGGGCCATGGAAATTCACAGTCTTTCATAATTTCATAACCGGCTATCACATGCTGCTTGACGATTTGGTATTCAAGGTCGCTAAGCCGTCCCGGTTTGCTAAGTATTTCGGCAGGCACTTGGATCTTGCCGATATCATGAATCATGCTAGCCAGATGGATTCCTTCAATTTGAAATTCGCTCAGTCCCATTTCTTTAGCCATAGCCACCACAAGCTCTGCTACCCGGCACTGGTGCCCTGCAGTATACGGATCGCGTAAACCGACGATAGAAGCGAGTGATCCTACAAAATCGATCAGGCTTTTTTTCAGCTTTCGTTCACTTTCGGCAAGTTTGATATTAGATTCCCTATGCTCCGTAGCAAGGCGCGCGTTTTCGACAGCATTCATTACCGCATCAGGCAGTCGCGCCAAGCGATCTTTGAGGATGTAATCAGTAGCACCATCCTTGATTAACTGAACCGCCTTAAGTTCACCCAGCGTACCGGTCACGATGATCATAGGGATATGCGGGTAGTGGGTTTGCACAAAGTTGAGCGCCGCCTCGCCGTCGTAGTTGGGCAGATTGAAGTCTGACAGAATCACATCCGGTTGAAAATCAGCTAGACTTGCCTCAAAATCACGTTTGTTTTCCACAGTCTTCCAATCAAGCGCGATATTGCAACACCGCAAAGCATCCTGCTGCAGTTCAACATCAGAAGGCACATCCTCTAAGGACAATACGCGAATTTTATATAGCTCTGTCATTTTGGCGACGAGACATGATTTATCAAACTAACTTCCAGAAATTTACAATTAAACCTTTGTATATAATACTCCCAATTACCGATTGATGGAAGAGGAAAAGAGAATTTCTTGACCTTCTTAACCTTTGTTTTTTGGAGCTTGATGGTTGATATAAAGTGCAATCGGAAATCCCTCCAAAAAAACTCAGAGACACTATGTCGAAATCATCCGTATCCATTGATTATATAGATAATTTAAGTTGATCGGCTTATTACCTCATCACCCATATTTCTCATCTTATTTACTTTCAAAAAAATAAGAATTTGTTCATGTTGATACTGCCTCGTTCATTTCGATCCATTAGCTCCTAAATTGCTATGAGATATAATTCCCCCAAACAAACTTTACTGGATGATCTCTTTCCAATCATAAATTTTTCATTCTTTGACATGGAGGCCTCGACTGGCTGCTTGGCCGTGTCTGAATACTTCGAAGTAAAGATGAAGTCGGTGAGCGAGAAACTAACAACCGTGAACACCGAAATACAAATCAAGGTCTCGATCATTTCCTCCGAGCTGATCAACAAAGCTGGAAAACTATTTGCAATCGCCACAACCAAAAAGTGGATCCTTAGAGTCAATACATGAAAAGCCCGCGGCCCCATGCCAAGACGACGAAACTGCGTCAGGAAGCAGAAGAGATTTTTCAGGAAAAAGCCATATACTTGCCTGAAATTCAGGAGCGACTGATGCCTGAGTCATCCCTCTCGATATTCAATGAATTGCGCGTCCATCAAATTCAACTGGAGAGGCAGAACGAGGAGTTGAAACGAATTCAAGGGGAATTAGAGGCTTCACAGGCACGTTATTTTAATCTCTATGAGCTAGCCCCGATAGGTTATATAACTGTTAGCGAGGCGAGTCTGATCGAACAAATCAACCTCAGAGCGGCCACTCTATTGGGCTTAACACGGGGAACTTCCATCCAGCGGCCGATTGTCGACATTATTCTACGTGATGATCAGGATATTTTTAATCAAGCCCGCAAGAAACTTCTCGAGACTGGTAAAATACAGTCATGCGAGCTGAGAATGATGCGAGAGAACGGAACGCCAGTCTGGGTGCACGCTACGCTCACCGCCGCCGAGGATGCCGTTTGTATTACGGAGCTGCGTTTGATGCTGATTGATATCACCGAACGCAAGCAAGTCGAGGAGTCATTGGAGTCAGAACGCAAACTGCTGCGAGCGAACGAGGCGTTTCAGCTAGATATTCTAAATTCACTCCCAGCACACATCGCGGTTTTGGATAAAACGGGAACCATCCTTGCTGTGAATGAACCATGGAGCCGCTTCGGACGTGAAAACAGCAGCTACGACGGAAAAAATACAGGGGTAGGTTTAAACTATCTGAACGTCTGCCGCGCGGCTATTCACGATGCTGGTGCTTGCGCTAAGTCTGCGGGTGACGGCGTGGAGGCCGTGTTATCAGGGAAGCAGAAGCGGTTCAATTTGGAATATCCATGCAACACGTCCGATCGTATTCGCTGGTTTAAAATGGAAGTCATTCCTTTAGCTGGAAAAAGTGGAGGCGCTATTGTTGCCCACACCGACATCAGCGAACGCAAACAGGCGGAACGCTTGTTGGCTTGGGAAAAATGCGCATTGGAATCGATCGTCAGCACGAAATCATCAAGTCAAATGTTAGATAATTTGATGCTCGGCTTGGAAACGCGAATCCCGGGGGCGCTATGTTCGATACTCATTCTCGATACCGATGGCATCCACCTAAGGCTAGGTGCGGCTCCCAGTCTGCCGCCAGAATATAACCGTGCGATTGACGGTATCTCCATCGGCACAGCGGTGCATGAGGACCAGCAAGTCATCGTATTGGACATCGAAAGCGATCCGCTGTGGGCTGATTATCGCGGCCTGGCCCTCAAGCACGGCCTGCATGTCTGCTGGTCCACACCGATCCGAAGCCAAGGGAAAATCCTTGGGACCTTTTCTATCTACTTTAAGGAGCCTCGTTCCCTCGCTGCTGCCGATATGGAAATCATTGAACGAACGGTAAACGTAGTGCGCATTGCTATTGAGCGGCAACAAACGGAAGAGAAAATTCTCCAACTCAACACAGATCTTGAAAGGCGCGTGGAACAACGCACCGCCGAGTTGCAAACCGCTAACGCCTCACTCACCGACTTCAAAGCTGCGCTCGACGAGCACTCTTTGGTTTCCATCACAGACACGGACGGAATCATCACCTACGCCAACGACAAGTTCTGCGAGATGTCCAAGTATACACGCGAGGAGCTACTGGGTCAGACTCACCGCATCGTCAATTCGGGCTATCACACTCCAGATTTTTTCCGCGGCTTGTGGAACACGATTCTCAGCGGCCAAGTCTGGAAGGGAGAAATCAGAAACCGCGCCAAGGACGGCACAATATATTGGATGAGCACCACCATCATTCCCTTCCTTGGAGAGGACGGCAAGCCAGTGCAATTCATCACGATCCGAACTGATATCAGTGAGCGCAAGCATGCTGAGGAGAGAATTAGCAAGCTCAACTCCGCTCTGGAAATTCGCGCCGCAGCACTGGAAACGGCCAATAAAGAATTGGATTCTTTTACCTATTCCGTCTCGCATGACCTACGTGCGCCGCTGCGGGCAATAGATGGTTTCTCTCACATGGTGATCAAGGATCACGCTGGACAACTTGACGACGAGGGATGCCGCAAGCTCAATGTGATCCGCAACGAGGCGCATCGAATGCAGTTGCTCATCGACGACTTGCTCGCCTTTTCCCGTCTCGGCCGACAACCGATCAACTCCATACTGATCGATATGGAAACCATGGCTAAAGACGTTTTCGACGAACTGTCCGCCCAATATCCAGAGCGCAAGCTGCGACTCCATCTGCAAAAGCTCCCGCCTGCTCTTGGCTCGGAGTCGCTCATCCGACAGGTGTGGATCAATCTCATCAGCAATGCCATCAAGTTCACGCGCGACCGTGAGATCGGCGAGATCGAGATCGGAGCGCAGGATGGTGGCGATAGCGGACAGATTTATTCGATCAAAGACAACGGCGTGGGCTTTGATATGCGTCATGCCAATAAACTATTCGGAGTCTTCCAACGCTTACACAACCAAGAGGAATTTTCTGGCACAGGTGTGGGATTGGCGCTCGTACAGCGCATCATTATTCGCCATGGCGGACTAGTCTGGGCGGAGGCAAAAATCGATCATGGAGCCACATTTTATTTCAGCCTACCAAATCAAGCAAAATGAACACACCAATAGAAGTACTTCTCATCGAAGATAATCCACAAGACACGGAACTCGCGATCCGTGCTCTGAAAGAATTGAATCTTGCGGATCATCTAATTCATCTCACCGACGGACAAGCAGGGATCGATTTTCTTTTCGGCATCGGAGCCTACGAGGGGCGCGATGTGAGTCAGCAACCTAAGGTCATACTGCTCGACCTAAAACTACCGAAACTCAGCGGGATCGAAGTCCTTCGTGAGCTCAGAGCAGACGAGCGCATGAAATATATTCCGGTCGTGGTTTTAACCTCTTCTCGCGAAGAACGAGATATCAGTGAAGTTTACCGTCTCGGTGCTAACAGCTATGTCGTGAAACCCATGAATTTCCAGTCGTATCTGGATGTGATTGGTAACATGGGAAAATATTGGCTGAAAATAAATTTATATCCAAATGTCTAAAACCCACTCTTATGAAAACTCCTCCAAAAAAACTCCGTATTCTCTCTCTCGAAGACTCCCCCTTTGATGCCGAACTTATCCTCAACACACTCCAAGAGTGCGAACTCGTAATGGCCTGGACCCGCGTGGACAACCGCGTGGATTACGAGAATACGATCCATAATTTCCAACCAGATCTTATATTGGCAGATTACAAACTGCCGAGCTTCAATGGTGCACAGGCTCTAGAGATAACCAAAAACCTCTGTCCGGATGTGCCGTTCATCGTGATTTCCGGATGTGTGGGCGAGGAAACCGCCGTCGAATTACTGAAAAACGGAGCGACGGACTTTATACTCAAAGACCGCCTCGGACGTCTGGTACCGGCCGTTCACAGAGCTATAATGGAAGTAGAATCTCGGAATGCATGTCGCCAAGCCGAGAGAGATTTACACGAACTCAATGGACAACTCGAGCATCGCGTTGTGGAGCGTAGCAACGAATTGAGGGCTAAAAACGCCATCATGGAAGAGGACTTGGAAATGGCTCGCGAACTCCAGATGGCATTCCTGCCTTCTCACTTTCCAACTATCCCGCAAGGTGTTCCCGAGGCAGAGAGCGCTCTGAAGTTTAGCAGCTTTTTCCACCCGACTAGTTTAGTCAGTGGCGATTTTTATAATATCGTACGCATTTCGGATAGCTCCGTGGGCATCTTTATCTGCGATGTGATGGGGCACGGCGTGCGAGCCGCACTGGTAACCGCAATCATGCGAGCCTTGGAAGCACAACTCGGCGATGTAGCAGGCGATCCCGGCACACTGCTCACTCAAATGAACCATCAACTGCGCGGCATTTTTCGGCAACTTGAGACCACGGTATTCGCAACCGCATGCTATGTCATCGTAGATGTCGCCACTGGGCGCCTCACCTATGCTAATGCAGGTCATCCAGATCCACTCCTCGTGCGCAAAGCCACTGGGAAGATCGAGATGATAGGGATCGGACAAAAACACGGCCCGGCACTCGGCTTAATCAAAAATATCTCTTATGATAGTTACGATCTCAAATTGAACGAAGGTGACCGAGTCCTACTTTTCACCGATGGTCTCTTCGAGGTCGAAAACGCACAGGAAGAATCCTTCGGCAGATCTCGTCTGCGAAATGTAATCCGGCAGTCCGCTAGTCTACCCCTGACTAAACTGATTCAGAACGTTTCCAGCGAGATCGAAAACTTTGCCAAAGATAAAGCATTCACCGATGATGTCTGTCTCGTGGGTATGGAGATATCGAGACTGGAGCCAAACATCACGCCAATTACACACCACCGTTTACTTATCTCAGGAGAACCTCTCTATAGACGCGGGCGAGTAACCTGTGAATAGCACTTTAAAACAACTCTTTCAGCTCAGCACCTTGGCTCTTCGAGATTAACGTATACGCATACTTATCATTTGCCCAGCATGCCTGCGCCCATTCACCGGACTCGGTGATCTGCGGTTGATCCTCAGATGGCAAATCACCATCGACATCATCTCGGCGGAAAATAATCAAGTGAACGCATTCATCTTCTTCGCCAAAGCAGATCAGCGAACCTTTCTTTTCTTCTACGATGATTTCACGGCAGCCGAAACCTTTCATTCCTTCCAAGCCTTTTGGAAATTTCATCCCACCGCATGGCAGTTTTTTGCCTTGCAGGTAAGAAACCAATTCATGTTGGTCCGTACCCTTTTTCTCAAACGAAAATCCAGGTGTCTGATACATCCCTACAAAGCTCGCTTGAACCGCGTCCACTGTGACTCGCTTCTGCAATGCATCCGCGAGGCTGCCATCTTTCGGTTTATCGATGAAAAACACAAACGCCATCACGACACCGGCAGCTGCGGCTGCAGGCATAGCGAAACGCATCCAAGTGGACGGTTGCGTTTCCACAATCTTAGTGCGCTCCATGGATTCTAAAATCCGCGCCCTAAGCTCTGTTGGAACTTTAATGCCCGCTAGTCCCGCAACAATGACATGATCATCCTCCCTCTCCATTTTTGGATAGCCAGATCCACTCTGCACCATCGCTAACAACACGGTTTCACGCAAACCTTGCGGCAATTTAACCCGCGCCAAACATTCCGCGAACTCCGCATCAAAAGCGCGCTCTTTAACCAGCCATTCTCCAAGTTCACGATCTTTTGTCGTAAGCATCAATGCTTCCGCAAAGTCAACATCCCCTACATCCGCGCCATCCGGCCGGAAACTCTGGAGCACAAATTTTGCTCGTTCTTTATCCATGATGTTTTTTGAAAAGTTCTGGATTCACATCGATCAAATTCTTCGGTGCGCTCGATGGCTCGGAAGTCATCCGTTTTCTCAATAATTCCTTACCGCGAGACAACCGCGACATCACTGTCCCGATCGGCACGTCTAAAATTTCAGCAATTTCTTTGTAACTGTGCTGCTGCAGATAAAACAATGCCAGCGGTGCGCGATACATTTCCTCCATTTCACCCAGCAACTCCACTACCCGCTGCCCATCCATCTGCCTATCCACCTGCTCATCATTTCCAGTAACCTCTTGCCCGATGTTCTCATCCAAAGGCTCATCCGAATACCTCGCCTGCTTTCTTCGCTGGCCTAAAAATTCCCGATGCAGCGTCGTGAACAACCAGGTCTTCGCCTTACTCCTGTCCCGGAGCTGCTCATTCTTCGCCGCCCAGATACAGAAAGTCTCCTGCACCAAATCAGCCGCATGATCCGGATTTCGCGTCAGGGAATACCCGAAGCGATATAGCGCCTCATAATAGGCATCTACTAGATCTGCGAACTCACTCATCGTTTTCTCTACGAGTAGATTTATGCTCATGCTATTCCGAATATCTACTCCCAATGTGAAAAAAAATCCTATTTCCGCACGTAGCGAGCGTTTTAACCCATTCATCATGCGCCACCTTATCCTTGCTGCCCTTGCCCTAACGGCGCCTCTCCATGGCCAATTCATCTTCTCTGAGAAAACCTCTGAAAAAGACCTTTGCATCGAACTCCACCACGGCAGAGACCTTGTCACCGCCTTTCGAACCGACTACCGCTTCCCCTACCTCTACCCCGTACAATCCCCCTCCGGTGCCAATATCGTCCGCAACTGGCCGATGAAGCCCGACGTCGCTGGAGAAGAAAAAGACCATCCCCACCACCGCGGCATCTGGCTCGCTCACGGCTCAGTCAACGGAAATGACTTTTGGACCGATTCTAAGACGAGCACTTCCATCATTCGCTTCAACTCCATCACGAAAAAAGATGCAACCAAAGAATCCGCTCACCTCATAGCAGATCTAACATGGATAGCAGCAAACATCGAACTCCTCAAAGAAACCCGTAACTACGCATTTTCAAAACCCAATGCAGAAACTCTCCGCATCGACATCCAATCCACCCTCACTGCGATTGCAAATGAAGTCGTTTTCGGCGATACCAAGGAAGGCACCTTCGCCATCCGCACTGACCGAACTCTTCGTGTCAAAGGCACGACTGCGAAATCGACTCTAACAAATTCGAACGGTGAAACCAATCTTGATGCTTGGGGAAAACGCGCGAATTGGGCGGCTTACACCGGTCCTGATGAACTCGGAAAACCCACAGTTGTCGCCATCATCGAAAATCCAAAGTCCTTCCGCAGTCCTACCCACTGGCATGCGCGCGACTACGGTCTCCTCGCTGCCAACCCGTTTGGCATTCACGATTTTGAAAAGAAAAAGGATAAGACCTTAGGCAACCATACCTTGAAAAAATCCGAATCCATCATTCTCAACCACACGGTCATCATCCATCAAGGCACACTAGAATCCGCTAGACTTAAAGAACTGTCCGACTCACTCAAAAAGCCATGAAACTCTCCCGCCGCCATTTCCTTTCCACCTCCGCCTTTGCCGGAGCTTTCACCTTTATCCCATCCATCGCTCGCGCCGCATCGCCCAACGGCGATCTCCGCGTCTGTCTCATCGGTTTCAACAGCCGTGGCAAAGGACTGGCAGGCGAGCTTTTGAAATGCACCAACGCAAAACTCGTCGCGCTCTGCGATGTCGATTCCGCCGTTCTCGATTCCTATGCTGCTGAGTTGGAAACGAAACATAACATCAAAGTCACCAAGTTCTCCGATTATCGGAAAGCCTGTGAATCGAAAGAAATCGATGCCGTCATCATCGCCACGCCCAACCATACCCATTCCCTCATCGCCACCACTGCTGCCGCCAACGGCAAACATGCCTACGTTGAAAAACCCGTTTCCCACAACGTTTGGGAAGGCCGCCAACTCGCCAATTCCGCGAATAAATACAAAGTCATCATCCAACACGGCTTCCAACGCCGCTCCGAAACCGCATGGCACGAAGCCTACGACTTCATCAAGTCCGGTGCCATCGGCAAAGTAAAACTCGCCCGTGGCTTCTGCTACAAACCTCGCCCATCCATCGGCAAAGTCGCTGCTCCAAAAGCAGCACCCGCAACCGTCAATTACGATCTCTGGTGCGGCCCCCGCGAAGTGTCACCTATCCATCGCGAAAAATTCCACTACGACTGGCACTGGCAGTTCGACTATGGCAACGGCGACCTCGGCAACCAAGGCCCTCACCAACTCGATGTCTGCCGGATGTTTACCGGCGATCCAAAACTCCCCACCTCCGTCATCTCCGTCGGTGCCAGACTCGGTTACCAAGACGACGGCCAATGGGCGAATACCCAAATGTGCTATTTCGATTACCCCGTGCCCATCATCTTCGAAGTCCGTGGCCTCCCCACCAAACCCTATAAAGATCATCCATTCGGAAACCTCATCGAATGCGAAGGTGGATACATCGCCGGCGGCCATGGACCGAAATGCGACGCCTTCGACAAAGACGGTAAAATAATCCAATCCTTCCAAGGCTCGAAATCTCACATGCAATCGTTCGTCGATTCCTGCCACTCGGGAAAAATCGACGCAGGAAAAACAGCAGAAAGCGGACATCTCTCTTCCGCTCTCGCCCATGTCGGAAACATTTCCTGGAAACTCGGCACACCCACCAAACCCGCCGCCATCCGCGAGGCAATTTCTAACAACATCGCCTCCGATGCTTTTGCAAGGATGCTCACTCACCTCGAAGACAACAAGGTCGACCCCGAGAAAGACCTGATCACTCTCGGAAAAAATCTAACAATCGATCCCGAGAAAGAAATCTTCACCGGCCCTGATGCCGATCTAGCCAATCCTCTCCTCAAAGGCAGCTACCGCAAGGGCTTCGAGATAAATATCTAACAATAAAATTTATTCCATATACGATTAATAAAGAAATATCTCATATATGGACATATTTCAGCAAATAGCCAAAACTTCTATTCATCTGACATGGAGAAGGCCTAATTTCATGACGAATTAAACGTCAGTAAATACATTACAGCGTCTTTAGCCAAATTGCCGAAGCTAGAGAAAATAGCATAAACTCTGGAATTCTCACTCCTCAGCAAGTGACATGCTAATCAATTGTGGCGAAATTTTCACATGACGAATTTGTCGCATGAATTTCATCTAAGAACCAACTGTGCTTGTGAGATATACCGAAGCGAAAGGACTTTTATCTTATAAATTGTCCAACACAACACGCTAAAAATATCACACTAAAATCTATGAAAATTAATAAATGGTTTATTTTTACCTCGGTAGGCGCAGGCCTATTCACGAGTCAGTTTCTGCATGCAGGAACGGATACTTGGTTCACACCTCTGACAGGATCTGCAGTAGTAACCAGTGCAAACAGCAATGAAGAACTATCAGCGCCATTCGTCACTCCGGCAGGAATACAACAAGTTAACTGGATCAGTCTTGCAGAAGTAGAAAACGCTGTTCTCAGCCCTGGTCAATCTATCGTCAGAGCACCAGGCCAAGGAACCAGTGCTTCCATGTTTGACATGCTTGCTCTCAATCCTGCTGGTACACACATCTTCATTCCCCACGAAACGCCTATCGGTGCTGGAGTAACTCGATATAATATTGCTACCAGACATGCAGAAGTCCTCTTCAAAGGAGATGCATCGGCAAATTGGACTACAGATTACGGCGCATTCGATCCAGCTCGTTGGACCCCAAATGGCACAATTTGGCTCGGGGAAGAATGGGCAGGTGAAGGCCGCATCATCGAAGTGACAAATCCTATGGCTGCCCCAGCGGATATCGTAAAACGTGAGCTGCATCGTATCCCTAACGTATCTCAAGAAGGCATCAACTTCAGCCTCAGATACAAAGATACAATCTATTTGGTCGACGAAAATAACTCTGGCTCGATTTACAAAGTCGTCTTCAGTAATCCTGCGGATTACACCGCTGCCGCCCAAGTATTCGCACTCAAAGTAGATGCTTACACAGGTAGTGCAAACTTGGATTGGAACCATGCTACCAACGTTGCCAACCGCACAGGTGACGCCACATGGGTTCCACTCACAGATGCAAATGGTATTACACTTTCTGGCGTCAGTGATCCGTTCATTCCATTTGGTGGCCGTGCGGCCGCCGATAGTGTAGGCGCAACTCCCTACGGCCGCCCAGAAGACATGGTTGTTAGTCGTCTTGCTAACGGCCGTGAGATAATATACGTCTGCAATACCTCTGAAGCTGCTGTTATTTCGATCGAAATTCTATCCCGCACAAAAGCCAAGGTTGGCACTCTGGTATCTAATACTGGCACACCAAAAAACCTCGGTTTCCCAGCAACCACTGGCGTAATCAACAGTCCTGACAACCTTGCGTTGGATGCTGCTGGTAACATCTATGTGATCGAAGATAATCCTAACAGTGGATCAACCGGTGGTGACACTTGGTTCGTACGTGATACCAACAACGATGGTGTGGCTGAATCTGCTGACCACTTCTTAAGCCTTCGTGTCGCAGGTTCTGAGGCTACTGGAATGATTTTCAACCACACCAATCCAACCCAGTTCTACATGTCTGTTCAGCACCCAAATAGCACCAATCTTAGCTCCGTAACCAACGGTCTAGGTGATGCGGTTTGGGCATTTGATTTAAATAATATTCCAAATAAGAAATTCGTTTCAGCTCTGAAACGAGGTCGTTTCCGCAGTTATACAAACCAGTAATGATTGATATCTTGCGGCTCTGTCTGATGACTTGTTCGCAAATTGATTCCTATGGAAGGGCGGCCCTAAGCAGGGTCGTCCTTTTCAAATAAGTAATTTAACATCAAAACTCTAATCCATTTGATTGTATGTCACGCGTCCCGCTTTCATCATTCCAACGCAATATTTTTTTCACAGGTCTCTTCTCATTATTCATGAGTCAAATATCAACTGCGGATGAGAAAAAAGCAGTTCATCAAGATCTTCTTGAATACCTAAAAAATAATGATGTCTTGCTGCCTCCAATTCCAGATACGCATGTATTCAATACGCTGTACAACCCAGAAGCCGTAGTACCTCCTCAATGTTACACGCGCACTGAAGCGAGAACAAATGTCTGCTATGTGTGTCACCAAGACCATATTTCTGGACGAGAAAACAAAATGAATGACCGCGATCTTCAGGAAGCTTACAGTTTTAGCGATGTTGGTATGACCAATCATTGGAAAAATCTTTTCGAAGATCGTAGTGCGCGTGTAGCTGCGATCAGCGATGAAGAAATCCAAAACTACATCAATAAAGACAATTACTCTGAATTGGCAGGACGCCTGAAAAAGAATGAATTCAAAGGATATATTCCCGATTTAAAAAATTTACACCTAGGCGCTGAAGCTTTCGACAAGGAAGGCTTTGCCAAAGACGGCAGTCACTGGGTCGCATTCAATTACAAGCCATTCCCAAGCACTTTTTGGCCAACCAATGGTTCGACCGACGATGTAATGATCCGGCTTGCTGCGCCGTTTCGAACAGATAAACAAGAAAACTATTCTCATGACATATATAAAGCTAATCTCGCCATTTTGGAGGCCGCAATCAAAGGGATTTCTGAGATCAGCTCACTACCTATCGATGAAACCAAAGTCGGTAAAGATCTTGATGGTGACGGCGTATTGAAAATCGCTCATAAAGTGGTAAATCAAAATAATTGGGTCGGTGATGCCGAAGGAGAATTTTTTGATACGCATCTCTATCCGGTTGGTACCGAGTTTCTTCACACAGTACGTTATATCGGAGTTGGAAAAGATGGCAAAATCGGAGTATCGACTCGGATGAAAGAAGTGCGCTACATGTGGAAAGTTAAGCCCTATGTGAAATCCATGTATGGAAGGAAATATCAACTGGAGGCTATAGAAAAAGAGGCGGGTAATTTACCAGGTTACGTTAGCATTGGACAACACGGACTGGACAACGGCAATGGTTGGGCCATTCATGGCTTTATTGAGGATAGAAAAGGGCGTTTGAGATTTTTAACGCACGAGGAGAACTTTTCCTGCATGGGATGCCACAATTCCGTGGGCTCTAGCATCGACAAGACTTTCAGTTTTCCACGCAAACTAGACGGCGCAAAAGGTTGGGGATACATCAACTTAGCGGGAATGGCCGATGCTCCGAGTAAAGGCGAACAAATTGGCGAGATTGAACTTTACTTATCCCGCGCAGAGGGAGGCAGTGAATTCAGAAACAACGAAGAGATGTTCGAGCGCTGGTTCATGCCGGATGGTAAGATCAATCGCGAAAAGATCGCTAAAGCCAGAGACGTTTATGATTTAATCACACCATCACCTGAGCGCGCAATGTCATTAAACAAGGCCTACCGCACCATCGTTGAGGATCAGGACTATATTTTCGGCAAAGATCCACTAATAGTTCCACCTAAGAATGTTTATGATAAAATCGACAACAGCACCTCTCCCACTCTTCCGGCTGATCGAATTTACGACTATAACATCATTTTAAATTGGAATGCAAAAGCGGTTAGCGAAGCGAATTCACCCGAGAAAGAAAAATCTCCAGAGATAAAATAAATCAAAAATCAATCTCAAACCAAAACATCTCATGAATCGTTACATTAATCAGTATATAGCAATTCCAGCCATATTTGTTGCCATCATTGTGATTGTGCTATCAAAATTTAACGATTCTGAAGAAGTTACTCCTGTCGTAAAGCACGTATCTTCGACAAAGCCACGAGTAAGAGGAGGTGATTCATCTGTTTCAGCCATGTCTTCAAATCGCATCCGCCGAGAGAATCCATCAATTTCAGAAGGTATTACTAGCAATCAAGCAAATATTTCAGAGGAATTTTGGAGAAATTTGCTTACGGATATCCAAACGAATGATGAATTCAACGATCGTGAGATGGGAAACAAGTTAATCACGATCGCATCAAATCCAAAGGCACCAGAATCGATTCGACAAGAAGCCATAGCTGACGCGCTTGTCTTCATTGATGATGAAAATTACGAACACGATATCAAGCCTATCGCCATCCGCACCGATCTTCCGGATATAATGCACGACATCATCCTAGATGATCTTCTCAACCGCCCACAACCCACCGCCCTACCCCTCGCACGCTATATTGCCAGCACTAACGGACATCTGCTCGCTGAAATATTAGATGAATATGTCAAATCCTACGAGTCAGTGACAGCATATCCAAACTAATTTCACTGCGTATAAATCGCAACAGGTCCCGTCCCTCCGCCCTGAACAGCACGAAGCTTCATGGCGGATTTGATGACGATGTTGGCTGCTTCGGACGCTTCGCTCAGCGTATTGAATCGGGAAAAGCTGAACCGTAAACTGGTCTTCGCCACCGCTTCGGAAATACCCATCGCGAGTTGAACGTGGGAGGGCTTGCGTTTTCCAGTCATGCACGCAGATCCCGCGGAGCAAGCTAAACCTGCTTCATCTAACAAAATCAACATTCCCGCTGCGTCGCAGTCTTTGAACGAAAGATGGGTTGTGTTTGGCAAACGATGAGTTGCGTCTCCATTGACCGTGCTGCCACTGACTCCTTCCATGACCCGCGTTTGAAAGAGATTACGCATCGCGGCTAAATCATTTCCAAGATTTGATTCCAGCACTTGCTTCGCCAACTCCGCCGCCTTGCCCATGGCTACAATTGCAGCCGTGTTTTCCGTGCCGCTCCTACGCCCCGCTTCCTGACCACCACCAACAAGCAGCGGAGAGAAATCAAATCCGTTCCGCATATATAGAGCGCCGATTCCTTTGGGTCCGTGAAATTTATGCGCAGACATCGATAGCATGTCGACGGGTAGGTCTTTCACCGAAACGGGGATTTTCCCAACGGCTTGAATCGCATCAGTATGAAACGACAAGCCTTTCGACCGGGCCATTTCTAACAATTTAGCAATCGGCTGCATTGTCCCGATCTCGTTGTTCGCCAGCATCACCGAAGCGAATGCCGCGCCTTCACATGCCGCTGCAAAATCTTCTTCATCGATCAACCCAGCCGCATCCACTTTCACAAGTCTGGCCTCGCGCTTGAACCTATCTACTTGCCGCAACACCGCACTGTGCTCAATCGCCGATACCACGGCCTTTCCATTTCCTGATAAAACATCGAGTGAATGCAGCGCGGTATTCACACTCTCGGTTCCGCAACCGGTGAAAACAATTTCCTCAGGCGAGGCGGAAATCAAATCCGCGACCTGCTCACGGGCCTGCTCGATTGCCTTACGGGCCAGCTTTGCGTCGCGATAGCTTCCCGATGGATTGGCGTGTTGATCGCGCAACCACGGCAGCATGGCATCCACCACCTCAGGCAGCATCCGGGTTGTCGCATTCGCATCGAGATCGATCACGTCGTGAGTTTCGGTTTTCTGATTTAAAAAACAACTAGGAATCCTGAGTTAAAAATAACTCGGAACCTGCGAGATCAATTTCTCAAGCCAACGCAACACGAAATCGCCCCAAGTCATCAAATCTCCAAACCACCTATAGCCGAAATCACGTAAGCTCTGGATAGGATGAGGCGTGGAAAAACAGAGCAATCCAACCAAAACCACCAGGTTTCCGAAATAGATCAAAACCAAGGAAAGAAAAGTGCCGTTGTCTTTTAAATCTGGCTGATCGCGAGGAATCATCCAGATCGTCCATGCCATATGAAACGACCACGAAGCCCCAATCGAAGCATAAAACACAAGATCAACTTCACCAGGGAGTTCCCAAAAGAAACTCGGGACAGCATAAACAATCACCGCGACCACGCTCCAAAACGGCACAAAATACGGGGATAGAGAAATCACCCAGTTGCTCTTATCTGTCGTGACGTATCCACCTGTTGATCCCCACTCCATGTCATACACTTTGCCACCGAAGCATTTCACAAATGCGGCATGTGTCAGCTCATGGCCGAACACATACAGATAAAGGAAGAACGACTGCCCAATCTTCGAGAAAAACCAACCCAACATCAGCATTGACCCAACGATGAAATACCAGAATTGAGGGCTCTGCCAGAATCCCTGCTCAAGCGTCGCGTGGGAAAAGGTTTTCAGCAAAGTCCAGCTCGTTACCCAACAAAAGGGCAACAACAAGAGCGCCAATAACCAACGAGACAGTATCTTAAAAATCCCTGCCGCATGCTGCTGCTCGATTTGAACATCTTCGATCGCGATCGATGCCCAGACTGATTTCCCAGCCCTCTGGTTGAGCTTGCGGTTTTTCCCTAACTGCCTGTCGGCTCGCTCATGAGCGCGTCGATTCACCGAAAGCAAGCCTTCGTAGGAAAAGTGACTTTCCCGCTTACGATTTGGCGATTTTTTGGCCGGTGATATCCTCTTTTTCAGACTCATCTCGATTGAGCCGCTAACTTTAGTTAACAAAAGTTAAAGAATCAAGTCTTGGGTCAAAGTTCTTAAAAAAACCTCCCGTATTGAAATCCAACGAGTTTTTTCTCCCAGCCACCCAATAAAGCTGCTAGTCCAATAACTCATGCGCATCGGCACCCTCATTTTCGCCTTAAGTCTGCCTGTATTTGCACAAGAAGCTGCTCCAGCGCAAAAAAACGCGATCCCAGCAGAACCCACGGAGGCTGCCTACCCAGCTCTTGAGCGATTTATCAATGTCATGGAAATGACCAAAGCGCGCCACCCCGATGTAGAAAAACTCAGCTACGATCAACTCATCAACCAGGCCCTCGATGGCATGCTTTCCAGCCTCGATCCCCATTCGTCTTTCATCCATCCCGAGATGCAGGAAATGATGGATAAAGACGGCAAACTCAACAACGAGGTCGCCAGCCTCGGCCTGAGTTTGGGAAAAAACTCCGAGCAACTTTACCTCAGCGCCATCGAAGCCAATGGACCCGCAGCTCTCGCCAAACTCACTCCTGACATGAAAGTCCTCCAAATCAACAAACAGGACGCATCGAAGTTATCCTTGAAAACCGCACTCGAATTACTTGTCGGCAACGCCGGTCAAACCGCCCAACTCCTCGTTCAAGACCCAACCAAGCCCGATAAGTCCGAAGTCACTCTCACCCACCGCTACATCGAAGAACGCTCTCTCATCCTCGCTAAACTGTTAGATAAAAACCCGCAGATCGGCTACCTTAGGCTCGCTCAATTTGGATCCAACTGTGCCAGAGAAATCGAAGCCGCACTCGATGAACTCGAAGACAAAGGCATGAAATCGCTCATCCTCGATCTTCGCGAAAATGGCGGCGGAGATCTCCATGAAACCGTTCAAATCCTCGGTTTATTCACACCACCAAACACATCCGTCGTTTCTGTTAGAGAACGCAATAAGGCTGAAGAATTTCTCAAAACTCCTGAACGCCAGCGCCGCAATCGTCCTTACCCTATCGTTGTATTGATCGATCGCCATTCTGCCTCAGCCTCAGAACTCACCGCTGGATCTTTGAAAGATCTCAAACGCGCCAAGATCATCGGCGAACGCAGTTATGGAAAAGGTAGCGTGCAAAACATCATCCCCATGGGAAATTCCACCGCTCTGCGTCTAACCATCGCCACCTACCACACCCCTTCCGGAGAAACCCCACACCTCAAAGGCATCGACCCCGACATCGTCGTCCCGTTCAACGATACCGATCGCGATAATTTCCTCAAAGCCGCAAGAGTTTCCTCTCTGAGCCCCAAAGAAAAAGAAGCTTTCGACAAATGGACCGACCCCGCCATCGCGGAAGCGATCAACTTACTTAAATGATTTATTCAATCACTCATTGCCTAGAGAGTTCTTAACCACAATGGGAGCGAAGCGGACATAGACGGACTGACTGATTTTAAGATCTCCGTCAAATTGCACGGAATTCACGGAATGAGTGTTCCCACACTGAACTTTGAAATTTTTTATAACTTTCATCCACAGTCTTAGAAACCAGCGAACTCAGAGCACCGAACCAGAGCTTTAGCACCCACTCCGTGTATTCCGTGTAATCCGTGGTTTAAAATTCTCCCTTTCGTGCTATTCGAGTTATTCGTGGTTAAAAAAAACTCTCAGTCTTCGAAAAGCCTTTGACCCAATCTCCAAGTTTGCAAATCAACTGAAAGGCCCGAACTTGCTCCAAACGTATTACAAGATCGTGATTTTCCATCGTTTTCTCCCACTGCTCCTCCTTGGCACCCCTGCCATGGCCGATGAGGCATTTAAAAAGGATATCCAGCCATTGTTGGTCAAATATTGCTACGACTGCCACGGCGACGGCTCTAAGGAGGGTGATTTCCGGATGGATACTCACAAGGACCTCACTGCTCATCTCGGCGATCGCAAACACTGGATGCCGGTTTGGAGAAATCTTCGTTCGCAAATCATGCCACCATCGGATGAGGCGCAACCCAGTGCTCAGGAAAAACAAAAACTCCTCTCATGGATCGAATCCACCGTCTTCAAACTCGATCCAAAGAAGCCTGATCCAGGGCGCGTCACGATACGCCGCCTGAACCGCAACGAATATCGCAATGCGGTCTTCGATCTGCTCGGAGTGGAATACGACACCGCAGAAGCATTTCCTCCTGATGACACCGGCTACGGTTTCGACAACATCGGTGATGTTCTTTCCATATCTCCCTTGCTGATGGAAAAATATCTAACATCCGCCGAGGAAATTGTGAACCTAGCCCTACCCGAGGATGCTTCTGCACAGGTGCCTCGCGTCGAATTTCCCGCAACCGATTTTAAAAACGAAACCATTTCTCCCACATGGATTCCTTTTGCTAGCGGAGGTGACTTCACCTTGAACGTTCCTGTAAAATGGGAGGGAAACTATCAACTCATTCTCGAATACACCATCCAAGGCGCCACCGAAGCCACCACCGCTGCCGCAACTCTGGAAATATCCACCGTCGAAAAAAAACTAACAGAAACTAAACTAGGCTGGGACCAACGCCGTAGCATTGATCTGACCGCGACCGCAAAATTCCAAACGGGCGATCAGCAGATCACCGTTAAAGTCAACCCCGGACGCCAACCTGCGGATAATGAAGAACTTTTGTATTTGTCGATTCATCGTCTCACCCTGCAAGGCCCGCTCAATGGATCCCAGCGTGAATACTCAAAAGGCCACCGCATGATCTTTGTCGACGGCTCAGCACCAGAGGATCCAACCGCTGCGAAAACCTACGCACGGAAAATCATGCGATCCTTTGTCTCCCGCGCTTTCCGCCGACCCATCATCGAAAGCGATATCAACCGCCTCGTCGACATTGTTGAAGAAACCGACAAACTACCCGGAAAAACATTCCAAGACGGCATCAAGCAAGCGATCACCGCCTGCCTTGCCTCACCACGTTTCTTGTTCCGAGTCGAAATCCAACCTGAGCCTAACAACCCAGCCAAAATTGTCCCGCTTGACGAATACGCGCTTGCCTCACGCCTCTCGTTTTTCATTTGGGCATCCGTCCCAGACGATGAATTGTTATCGCTGGCATTTAACAACAAGCTCCGCGTAAACCTTCGCCAGCAGGTCGATCGGATGCTCGCCGACCCGCGCTCACGTCGCCTAACAGAAAATTTTGTCGGACAATGGTTACAAGCACGGGATGTCACAGAAGCAGCCATTTCCTCTCCAGTCATTCTCGGCGTAGCGGATAAACGCAAAGCTTCGGAAATTTTTGATCCTCGCTTGCGCAAAGATATGCGTGAAGAAACGTTTGCCTTATTCGAACATGTCCTGCGTAAAGGTAGGCCTGTCGAAGAGCTCATCTCAGCGAACTACTCTTTCCTCAACGAACGCCTCGCTGCGTTTTACGGCGTCAAAGCTATCAAAGGAGAACATTTTCGTCCCGTCGATCTGAGCGAACATCCCGAACGTGGCGGTATACTCACCCAAGGCACGTTCCTTATCGTCTCCTCAAACCCCACCCGCACCTCACCTGTGAAACGCGGGCTGTTTGTTCTCGATAACGTTCTTGGCACCCCTCCTCCACCCGCACCGCCAAATATTCCGGAACTATCAGAAGCCGCGAAACAAGGAACTAACCCCACCATGCGTGAGATGATGGAAATCCATCGCAAGAATCCAGATTGTCGCAGTTGCCATGCACGCATGGATCCAATCGGCCTCGGCCTCGAACACTACGATGCGCTCGGCCGCTTCCGCATGACCGAATTTGGCAAACCCATCGACACCGCGGGCGAGCTGGTCACCGGAGAAAAATTTTCCAATATCGAAGGACTCAAAGCCATTCTCTCCAATAAACGCCGACCGGATTTTTACCGCACGATATCGGAAAAACTTCTCACCTACGCGATCGGCCGCGGCGTGGAGTATTATGATTCCACCACCATCGAGCAACTCGTTGCCCACATGAACAAAAACAACGGTAAACTCACCGAGCTCATCCACGCCATCACCACCTCAGCCCCTTTCCAGCAGCGGCGCGGGGATGAACAGGGCGTTTGCTTGGCTGGGCTATTCTTGGACAGGGCGTGCAGTCGTGATGAGTTTCACGGATTTTTCGCGATTATCCCGGTAATAATCGAAGGCGTCGTTGAGGGATTCGAACTCTTCGAAGG
>Ga0315901_10002725_pt1 | contig 23924 bp, 36 predicted proteins | sample LakEriMetagenome_10_FD_203761 | JGI IMG/M metagenome (GOLD analysis project Ga0315901, IMG submission 203761) | Freshwater fungal communities from buoy surface, Lake Erie, Ohio, United States - Buoy 2 MA116 | ecosystem: Environmental > Aquatic > Freshwater > Lake | place: USA: Lake Erie, Ohio... | reverse complement strand
CAGAATGAACGTATGCAATCCAGTAATTGCTTGCGTCCTCAACCCAGAATGCTGCCCCGACCCCATTGCCGTGTGTTCCACCTGCTCCAGTAACGATCCCAATCGTTGCATCTGGATTTGGAATTTCTACCCATGCAACACCATCAGATTGCGTGTTCTTTGCAGCGTTAGAGTTAATCTCCCAATACGTTGGATTTTGCCACGGAAGATTTCCCGTGTCCGTAGAGCCAAGGGTGCCTTGGGCTGTATTTGACCTATTGAACGTATCGGCGACAGTAGCCATTAATAGGTCGCCTCCACCGTAACGGATAGGTCGGCCCCCGAAGATCCAGCGCTGACAATTTCAACCTGCAAGGTGTCCCCAATTGCCAAAGAAGTTACTGTGCTAAGGCTTGTTGACACCACCGCCTGCCCAACGCTTGCGCTTGTATTTGAGTTTGTTGACCCATTTTTGACGAGTCGGTATGTAACCGCAGATCCGGCATTGGCATATGCTCGAGCAGTAATAAGGGTCATGGCAACAGGGGCAATGAATCGCGGTGCCTTAACCCCGGCTGCGAGCGTTCCTGCAATATGGAATGAGATAGGCATGTGAATTGCATCAACTTTGGTGTAATGCGCAGAGCTCATCGTTCCAGCGGTGGACCCACTTGCCGCGTCAATAGATAAGGTGTTTCCCGTTTTCTGTAGCGGCGCGGTCGCAGTGATTTGGGCGGCACCAGTGAACTGGGTATAGACAACGTTGTCGGTGCCAATCTTTATTGCGCCAGTTGGGTTTGTTGATGTTCCTACCGCAGTCATCACAAAGCCCATGTTGGCATTGGTCGTTCCATTTAAAACAAAGACAAAGTCTCCCTGATTCAGCTCTCCAGCTGGGCTGTTATTTGCATCATCTGCTCGGGTAAGCACCCACGGTGTGCTCCCATCACCAACAGTTGTTACCTTGTATACGCCGTTCTCAGTCGCCGTTGTCTGATTTTTGACCAGAATGCGATCATTAAGCGCTGCGGAGTACGAATCAATGCTAATTGCACCGTTTGATGATGCCGTCAGAATGGCCCCTATTCCAAGTCCGCCAGACGCGTCCGAAGTTCCTGCGGTATATGTCGCAGAAAGGTTTGCGGTCGTTGCGGCCTTCACGGCCTCATGAGCGTGGATTCCGGATGAGATATTGTCGGCATATTGCTTGGTGACAGCTTGCATTGCGCTGCTTGGATCAGCTCCAAGCGTGATTTGGTTAACTGCCGTATTACTGCTGCCGTCCCGAAGAACAATCGTGTTTGCGGTGGAGGATGCCGTTGCGGTGGTCTGGGCATTGAGAACGGTCAGTGTGTTGCTATTTCCATCAATTGTTTTATTAGTCAAGGTCTGCGTGTTGGTTGTCCCAACAATTGCACCCGTTGCCCCGTGCGTTGCAGTCAGTCCAGCATGGGTTGAAATCTGTGATGTAGCGTCTGCGGCAGCTGCTGATATTGCATCAGACTCTGCCGTGTCTGCTTTTGTCTGTGCGCCGCTTGGGGTTTCAGTGGCATAGGCAAGCGAGTTCCATGCCGTTGATCCATCACCTACCTTAAACTGCTTGGTGGTTGTATCAAAAGCAATTTCACCAGACGCCAACGTTGGATTGGCACTAGACCAATTCGCTGACGTATCTCGCCTAGGCTTAATTAGATTTGCCATTTACTTGAATTCTTTCCTTTGCCAGAAGAATCTGCGATACACAGATGCAATATGGGTTCTGAACTTCAATTCTGCGCGCTCATGTCGCTCAAGAGTTTCAGCATCAGCACCAATTTGCATTTTCCATGATTCTCGTTTGAACGGGAATGCTTGTACGACTGGGGTTCCAGCTGGGATAACACCCTCCCACTCCTCTTTTTCAATGACAAATGGGAAATTAACCGCATTGGTGTATACATCGGTATCCACCACGCCTGGGAGTGCTGTGAAATAACCATTAGGATTATTCATTGGTGGCAGGAAAAGGGTGGAATATCCTGGTGGCGTCTCAATTCTCCATGGATTGATCCACTTGTGAACATCCCTGCCGCGAAACAGCTTGGCAAGTGGGTGTTCATTCGCCTGACCAAAAGAATGGCCCTCAACCGCTTTGGTTTCTGAAACGCCTGGTCGCCAAGAGAACTGCCATCCGCCAACATCGTTTGGATCATTGTCGGCTTTTGGCTTGTCAATTTTCACGTATACGTCTTGATGGGTGAGTAAAACGTATCCAAGCGAAAGACTTTCAAGAATAGGAACACATCGCTTAATTGTGGAGTTGTAATCTGCAAGCGATGACACCCGCTTCTCCTCTGGGGCAGCACCATCAAACCCGCCATACGCGGGCATTTTCTTAAACCATTCCGGAAGCTCTTTGCCGATTGGTCTTGGCCAAAATTCCTCAACAACCTTGACATCGGCTACGAACTTTATAATCTTATCTTTAGACACTATGCGCTCCCTCCATCAATGGTTGCGTTGCTAATGTCAATAGCATACCACGAGAGGTTCCCTGCGCCATCCGTCTGAAGAACCCTTCCGTTCATTCCAGTCTGAGACGGCAGAAGCGCATTTGCCGCTGCTGCGGCGGTGGTTTGCCCCGTGCCGCCATAAGCGATGCCTACAGCGGTACCCTGCCAAACTCCGGTGCCAATTGTGCCAACAGAGGTAAGCGATGATCCTGTCACGCCGGAGCCAAGCGTGCTTGCTGACAATACGCTTGTATTGTTAATTTTATAATCTGATCCAGTTGGAAGGTCAAGTGTTGTGTTTGTAATTGTTGCGGCAGTTGCTGGTGATGTTGATCCATTCGGAATTAGCAGCACTTCCATCTTTCCGCCTAGCGCGGAGTCAGTCATGTTCTCAGTGGCTGAAACCCTAATGGTTGCCGACGGGCTTGACCCGTATCCAGTTGCCCCGTATCCGAACGCAGCAACTTCGGCCATGATGTCACCAGATTGTGTTGCGGTTGGCGAGGCGGCTGTCCCGCGAGATACTCGAGAGACAAGCTTGCCGTGTATAGATGTTCCATGGGCATCAAGAACAATTGTCGTATCTTGACCGTCAGCGCTCACCGCTTGGATTCTTGTCTCTGAGGTAAGCCCACCAAGACCTTGTGGGGATCCTGCGTTGTTGTCAATTGTGACAGTGCCAGTCAAAACCGCGTTTGCAGCATTTGGATACGGCGGCGTTAGCCAGCTGAGTCCAGTTGCCTCACCGGAGTCCGCTACAAGGAGTTGCCCGTTTGATCCAACTGAGCGAACAGATAGCGTGTCATTTGCCGTACCTGCGAGAATATCGCCTTTTGCATTAATGATAGTCGGCTGCACTGCCGTAGTTGCAAGCCCATTTGCCGCATAGGCGATATCGTAGGTTGTCTTTACAGCGAGCGGGGTTGCCGCCTCTGTTTCCGATATGCTGCTCGTTGAATTGCTAAACTGAACAGCAACACCTGTGCCATCAATTGTAAGTCCAGTTCCAGTATCAACTGAGACAACTAGCCCACTGACCGTAATTCCGCTTCCAGCAATAACGCCAGTGTATTGGTACCAGTCTAAATCACTTGTGCCAATTTGATGCACTCCAGAGGTTGGCCCTTCTGAAATCAGAACAAATCCAGTCAGGTCATTGGTTGCACCATAGATACAAAAGACAGCATCGCCAGAAGAAACCTGTCCTGCGACATGATTATCCGAGTCTGCGGAGCGAGTAAGAACCCAATAAGTAGAACCGTTCCCTGCCTCTGTAATGTCATAGATTCCATTATGGACAGCATTTGCCTGGTCTTTTACTAGAATCCTGAATCCTTCGTTGCTGTTTGTCATGGTTACTCCATCAATGACGAGAGCACCATACGTTGTTGCAGTCAGCGTTGCGCCAACACCATAACCGCCGGACGCGTCTGCAGTTCCCGCAGCGTAAGCGGGGCTGTTTGGGAGCGCTGCTGCGGTTGCGTAGCTAACAGCCCCGTGCCAGTTCATTTGCGGAGCATATGCGTCTACGTATGCCCTAGTAGCAATGATTGAAGTGTCTACTGCAACCGCATTAGACGTGACGTTAATTCCAGTTCCACCAACGACATCCAGAGTCGCTGATCCGCTAGAGGCTCCTCCGGTAAGTCCGTCTCCAGCGATAACAGCCGTTATGTCAGCGTCTGACCCACTGGGCGTGGTGACATCAACCCAGTTTCCTCCAGAGCGAACGTATATGCGCTTACCCATTATTCACCCACCAGAGCTGTAATCTCTGCCTCAGTCAAGCCAAGAGCGGTCAGTTTTTCGCGCGCGCTGACCCTGTTAAGCTCTGAGCTCAACGAAACAGCAGGCTCTGGGGCGATCCATTCATCGCCATCTTTTTTCCAACCGATGCTTACGCCATCCGGGGCAATGATCATAGTCATTCCTTCAGGCGCAGTCCATTCAGACTCCTCGTCCCATACAATGATATTCTCTACAATATTCTGGTTGTTAATAATTAAAAATTTAGTCATTATTTACCTCACCAAGAAATCACTATGCAATATCCATCTCCGCCAGTCCCACCAGTGGCACCAGAACTGCCGGCATATCCACCAGCACCCCCACCGCCACCACGGAAACCGTTTCCACCAGCACCTGGCGTCGTGGTGGACGATCCACCACCTCCGCCATCTCCAAAACCAGTTGCATTTGATCCTGCGGCTCCAGCAGTTGCTCCACCACCAGCGGCTCCTGCACCAAGTGCGCTAGACTTTGCAAACCCAGCACCACCAGCCCCGCCGCCAGCCGCACCACTACCTGTTGAGGATGAGTTTCCCCCAGCAGCGGGTCCATAGTAATTTGGAATCTGACCAGTTACGTTATTGGAGTTTCTTGCTGCACCCGCTGTAATAGTGGTTAGAAGTGAAGTTGTAGTAGCTGAAGTGCTGACAAGCACACCGCCAAGGCTAATCTGCGACACGGCATCTGTGTTGCCAGCGTTCTTTGCCCCACCCCTTCCACCAAGGGCAACAAGAAGAGATCCGAAAGATGTTTGTCCTCCATCATTTCCATTTGCCTGGTTTCCACCTGTCCCCCCAGCACCAATAGTTACTGAGTAAGATGATGATGGAAGGTCTGCTGCAGCAAACATTCTAGTTGAGACCAAACCGCCTGAACCTCCATTTGCCATTCCGGCACCGCCCTCCCTTCCTGCACCGCCACCACCGGCACCAACAACCATCACATATGCTGCTGACATTCCCGCTGGCTTTGTCCACGTTCCGCTTCCAGTGAACTCTTGCACATCTACAGCGGCTGATGCCACAGCCCATTTAATTCCAAACGCCGCTGCGGAGTCTGCCGTGAGCACATATCCATTCGTTCCGACCTCAAGCCTGCCGAGGGTATCTGCTGCAGAAGCGACGATGAGGTCACCCTTTGCATCTACGAGTGACTTGGCAATCGCACCGTTGGCAAGGTCGTATGCTGACTTGACCGCAGTTGCGCTTGCCGCAACCGTGCTCGATGTGGTGCTTGTTGAGTCGGTGATTGAGGTGACCGATGCAACCTCGTCATCGGAGTCAATCCAGATGTCGCCATCGTTTGGGCTTACTGGAGCATCAGATTGGTAATAAACGCCAGATCCGCCAGCACCAGAGCCGACCTCAACCCATGCCGCCCCCGTATACACGTAGATCTTGTCATCTGACGTGTTGTAGTAGAGGTCGGCTTCCGCCGGGGACGCAGGGGCGCTGCTGTACCGCGGAAGATTTAGTTTGTTAAGTAGCTTTGGCATCGGGCCCTCCTAGCGGGGGTTTACCCGATTATAACAACCCTGTACTGGTTGCTGGTTGGGGCCTGAGCAAAGTCCAGAACAACGGTGCCGTTTGGTGTTCCCGTGGTCAAGCCGACAGTGATGTCTGGGTAGACCTGCTCACCGTTGGAGACCTGGAACACCTGAGCGGTAACCCAAATGTTTCCAAGACCGTGAGACACGGTGATCGTCGTGGCGCTTCCGTCTCCAACAGTGGCGGTGTACTTAGACGTTCCGCCAAGGGCCGCGAGGGCTGAGGAGGCTGTCGTCGCGCCAGTACCACCGTTTGCGATGGCAAGTGCGCCTGTAACCGCCGCGCTCTGCGCGAGGTTGATTGCGCCAAATGCTGGGGCTCCACCGGCTCCTGGGATTCGGAAGACCTGATCAGCAGATCCTGCAGCGGTCTGTGTAATCCCGCTTGTGCCGTTACCGAGCAGTACGCCGTTGCTGGTGAGTGTTGACTGACCAGTACCACCGTTGGCAACTGGCAGTGTGCCAGTGACTTCGGTGGTCAGCGATACGGTGCTTGCGGTCGTAAGTGCATCAGTGCCGCCAGAGGACTTGACGAATCCTGCGGTGAACGTTGCAGCGCCCGTACCACCACGAGCAACACCAAGAGTGCCGCTTGTGAGCTTGTCGGTGCTGTGGTTTGGAAGATCTGAAGCGACAAGTGAGCGGAATGACGGGGCAAGAGGACCACCAGTTGATGGACCAGCGAAGACTAGATTGTCAGCAACGCTGCTTGCACCAGTACCACCGTTTGCAATCGCGAGTGTTCCGCTGACGGTGTCTGTTCCAAGCTCAACGGAGCCAGCCGCCATCTTTGCGGATGTAATGCCGTTGTCCTTGACTTCAATCTGATTGCTGCCGTTGATGCCGATTGTGCTGTTATCGTACTTGACATCAAACTCAGATCCCGTAAGCGAAAGCGCGTCGCCAGCGGTGAATGTTCCACCACCGGAGAATTGCGTGAAGGCAAGTGGGGTCGTCCCGATGGTGATTGTCCCGGTTGTAGTAAGAACCCAACCAGTTCCACCGTTGACAGTACCGTACTCAACAAAAGTGAATGCTCCAGTATCAACCGCAGGCGTCCCATCAAAGTCATCGGCTCGCGACCATGTGCTTGAACCAGAGACGTAGATACCATTCTCTGAGGCAGTGCTCTGGTTCTTGACGAGGACTCGTTGACCAGCTTCAATAGTGTGTCCGTCAATTGTGAGCAGACCGCTGAGGGAGGCAAGGTTTGCAGTCGTTGCAACATGCACTGATTCCTTGACATCAAGACCCTGGGCTACTGAATCAACATACGCCTTGGTCGCAGCATCAGTTGCATTGGTGGTCGTTCCGCTGAGGATGACCATGCGTGCATCAATATCTCGAGCGGCGAAGTCTCCATCGGCATCTCGCTTGACCAGCGTGCTAGCGGTATTGTTATCGGTTGCGCCATTGACAAGGTTGTAATGGGCGGACGACATTGAGCCAGCGCTGTCGCTGTCTGCGGCATCAATGCTAATCGTTGCAACGCCACCGGAAACGCTAACCTGAATCGGCGCGGTTCCCTGAAGACCATCAATTGATCCAACCGACTCCCAGAGGGAGCCGTTGTAAACCATGAGGCCGACTGGGCCGTCATTGATATCTGAGTTGTAGTAAATCTGACCCGTAACCGGCGACGATGGTGGGGTGGCAAGAACCTGAACGGCTGCATTGCGCAGCTCATTCTTCTGTAGGTCTAGGAAGCTGCTAAGCGTTAGACTCGTCAGGACCTTCACGGGCGTCTCCTCAGTTTAGGTATGCATAGCCGCTAAAGGCGGCGGCAAAGGTTACTGTAACCTGATTGTCGGAATCGTACAATACTTCCCCGATCTGGACATTACCCCCACTATCTACAATTGTCACCGAGGGCTTGCAGTTCAGGTTGTGGGTGATCGTCCAGGTGGCCGAGGCGGCTGCTTGGCTGTGGGTATAGGTTCCATGGGGGTTTCCAGCCGCCCCGCTTGAGACCGTCAGGTCGTTGGCGGCAGGGCTGGTTACGGATACGTTGCGGTTGACCTGCGTAACGCTTACTGGGCTCATCGTGTTACCTCCGCAGATACCTCAAAATCGCCGCCAAGAAGCTTGGTAACCGCCCCAGCGCCACTAATGATCTCAAGATCATATACATAAGATCCAGGCGGTATGGTTGAGAGCGCCGCAGCCGTAATGGCTAAGTCAATAACCCCGCTAGCGCCGGTAATGGTCATTCCGCTGGTATTGGTGAATGTCATAACTGGGGTTGCGGAGCCAGCAAACTTCCTCACCTGCATCCTCGATGTGTACCCGGTCAGGTTTACTGCGTTACCGGCATCGTTTGTGTAGGTGATGGTTGTAGCGTAATCGCTACCCTGCTCAACGGACATGTCATAGGTGGAAAGTGCCATGCCGCGATTATAGCCTGAGAGAACCGCCTACTCTATGGGCTTCTTTTCTACGGAGCTCTTGAGCGGGAGGGGGCTTATTGGGCGCAGGGGGCATGATATATCCCAGCATCTGGCAGTGATATCATCCACCCTCTTACCCACGCAAGAATAGCAAAACTTTGCCACCGACTTACGATGCTGGTAGAGGGCGCCCAAATCTTCGGTTGAGAGCACGCTGTTGATGGCGTGTATTCGTGCCCAAGCAATGTCGTCGTCTGTCGGGATAACCCCGCCATAGAAACGCTCCTTTGCCCAGTACGGCTTTTTGCTTCTTGCTTTACCAGCAGCAATAAACACTGCATTCAAACTGACCCCAGCTTGGCTGGCCCAAGCCATGCAGGCCTCTTGGAAACGCTTGGTTTCTGGGCAGTCATTTTTACGTGGCCATTTTCGTCTTGGCATAAGAGAATTCTAGGCGATGCGCAAATTTCTTGCAACTTGCCGTCAAGGGCAGATTATATGGTATAGTGAAGATATGGCACAAATTGGAAGACGCACCAAAGATGCGCAGGCACAGCTTGAGAAAGACATTAACACCCTGCATTTCAGTGGGGTAAGCGCCAGTGAGATTGCACTCAGGCTTGACCTAAAACCAGATACAGTTAAGAAATACATTGCCAAAATGCGTAAGCAGGCCCTTGAGGATGCGATTGGGCCAGTTGACAGCAAGATTGAGCTCATTGAGCGGGCAAATAGGATTGCAAAAGCAGCTGCTGGCGGTCATGCCTCCGCAAGGGAAAACTCTTATAGCGGTCAAGTGGCATTTCTCAAGCTTCAACTTGAGGTCATAGATCGCCTTGCCAAGCTCACTGGTGCATATGAAGCATCTAAGGTTGAGCTTACCGGACCAAATGGCGGTGCCCTGCAAATGCAACTCGTTGACCATGCAATTGATGGACTTAGCGCCGACGATCTTGCCAAGCGGCTAAGAAACTGGGCCGACGCTCTAGAGGAGGGAACCGATGGACAGCAAGCAGTACCGACTGTGGCTGAGGGAACAAGCGAAAACGTCTGACGCCGCCTTTGCGGAATACGTCAGCAACCTTGTATTTCCAAAACATCTCAGGGAGATGGAGCGCTTCCTAGACAAGAACGACCGCGCGCTTGTGCTCATGCCCCGAGGCCATGCCAAGACCACCCAGCTTATCCATCGAGTTGCCCGCCTCATCGGTGTGAGTCAAGGAAAAATACGGGTTGGAATTCTAACGTCCGTGCTGTCTGATGCCCTTGCCCGCTCGCGTGCCATTAAGGCAATTATTGAATCACCGCACTTTGCTGAGATCTTTGAGTGGGCGAGGGATGGGGTCGTCGGTCCTAAGTGGACAGATGAGGTATGGACAATCAAGGGGGCGAACATGGGCAAAGATGCAACATGCTTTGCTGACGGACTTGGATCAATCAAGCCGGGCGCTCGTTTGGACATCCTGATCGGCGACGACATGGTCGGCATGAAGGAGAATGCCACTGCGGTACAGCGACAAAAAGCTGCTGATACATACTGGCAGGTCGTTGACCCAATGCTTGTGCCAGGCGCAAAACGATGGTATATCGGAACTAGGTGGCACGAGGACGACTTTTATAACGACCTCAAAGAGAAAGGCACGCCTGTCATGCTTAGAAGGGCAGTAGAGGGTGAAAGCATCCTCTGGCCAGAAATGTACACCGTTGCTGACATGGAAAAGAAGCGCGAAGAGCTTGGAACGCCAATCTTCATGCTGCAGTTCCAGAACGACGTACAGGCAATGGGTGGAAACATTTTCCGATATGACCGATTTAAGTACGTTGATGCCGTTCCGGCTGGTGCTCGTCGTGTTGGGATTGACCTTGCGTCCTCTGCCTCAGAGCGCAGCGACTACACCTCGTGTGTTGAGGTTGTTGAAGATGCAGAGCACAACCTTTATGTGGTGGGTGCGTGGAGGGCGAGGCTTGCAGAAGGTCATCGTGACTGGTTAACGGGAATCAGTCGTGACGGTGATTTGGTCGCCGATGACGGGCCAAGGCTGCTTTGGCCACAATACCTAGTCCCAAACCCACCTGAGATCAACGATAGCGCAAGAAACCTTGAATCGGTAAACATTGAAGCGGTGCAGCATCAGAGCACATTTGTGCGCGAGGTTCTTGGGACCACCAATCTTCCTGCTCGGGCGGTTCGTCCCGATAAAGACAAGGTAACAAGGGCACGAGCGCTTGCCGCTCGATATGAGGCAGGGAAGGTGTACCACCTCAAAAGCGCACCCGGCATCAGGGATCTAGAGGTTGAAATGGCATCTTTCCCAAACGGGGAGCATGATGACCTTGTGGATGCCCTTGTCTATGCTGCTGACCTCAGTGGCAGCAGTTTCTACTTCACGGCAGCGAAGACGGGTAGTAGGTTCTAATTCCCAATCAGCAAGGAGTAGGCTGATTTCCCATTAAGACGTGCATCAATCAAATAAGGACGAGCTGCTGTTTGCATCATTTTATCAGCAGCTTGTCTTGTTGTAATTCCGTCTCGGCTTGCGATGAATGCAACTGCACCGCTGATTATTGCCGTTGTCATACTTGTCCCGCTCCACTGTACCCTGTCACCGTTTTTATCAACCCCGTCTACCGCTGTTCCTGGCGCCCAAATATCAACACAACTGCCGTAATTAGAGAATATTGACCGAAGATTTGTGTTATCGTACCCAGCCACCGTAATCGCCGCTGGAACCCGTGCGGGAGTTTTCTCGCAGGCATCGGTGCTCTCATTCCCAGCCGCCACTACAACTGGCATTCTTTCCGCAAGCGACGCAACTACAGCATCAACACTTGCTTTTGCCGGCCCCCCCAAGCTCATGTTGACCACTGATGTTTCTGGGTCTGCCATTTCTGCAACGATTTCAACTGCGGCAATAACATCTGCTGCTGTGCCAGACCCCTCGCAGTTGAGGGCTTTGACGCTTACAATATCAGCCGCTGGGGCCACCCCATATTCGGACCCCGCAGCAATACTTGCTACAACCGTGCCGTGACCGTTGCAGTCTTCCTCGCCAACACCGGTATCAATAACATAAATAGTGATTCCTTCCCCAGCATTTTCATTTGCAAGAGGTACTTTATCAAGTCGCCAGTGCACCTGATTTATCCTATCTAACGCCCATCCTTCTTTATATCCTTGTTTCCATGTTTTTACCGCTCTGAAATCTCGTTTTTGAGCGGGCTTGTTTTTAGCGATAACAGTATTTACTGATGATATAGAGATAATCACACTAGCTAATGCAGCAATGACAACCCTTACTTTTGATCCCATTTCTTAATAACCTTCACTTTCTTACATTTGTGGCACATGGCCTTCTTAAATCTTGGGTCAATTGTTCCCGGATAACCATCCATCACTTCATCGGAGATCTTTGATTCGCATTGCGTGCAGTGCCAGCCGTTGAGTGGTCGCCCACGGGAATCAACGACGAGATTCTTCGCGTCCGCCATCTTCCTGCTCCCTTTCATATTCCTCAACAATCTCAAGCGCTCGCTTGAGGCCAGCAATATACGCCAGCCGTGAAAAAAGTTCAACCTTGCCTCTCTGGCTAACGCCAATCCCCCGCAGTACAGGGGTGGTGTCCCCAGAGACGGCATGCTCAACGAGCTTGCGAAGACGTTCAGAGGCGCTCATCGGATACCCCGTCTGTTAATCCATCCAACGGAAGATGTCAATAGGTCGTTAAGGTCTAGTGAGGTTAGTACGACATCGTAGCGTGTCCCGTCAACAATCATCTCCATATCGCTCTCATAGTATGGATCTCCCTGTTGGGGTTCCGTGAGCGTAATCTTGCAGCCATCAACCCCATGCACCGCTGATGCAACCTCCATCATCTCCATGGCGATTGTTTTTAGATCTTCATTGTTGACAAGAGGGATTGTATGTGTGTTGCTAAGTGCAAATGACTTTGCTAGCCATGCTCCGGTTATTCGGTTGGCTGCGGGAGTCGGTTTGCGATATCGGTCAGAAAACCAATCCAGAACGTCGCTGTTCCTACGGCGTCGTCTGCCGTTTGGGCCAATCCGCTTTTTACGACTGTGTCTGTGACCTGATCCCATATCGCCCATCGGTAGCCTACCCCTTCTTCTGCTCGCTCGAGTTTCCAGATTTCATACCGCGCTGTGCTTCCCATCGGTTATACCCAATCGCCTCCATTGCTAATAGGATTCCATCTCGTAGACCACGATGATATGCATCGTCGCCTTCCTGCGCTTGTGCCCATGCTGTTGCTGAGTGCAACGCGCGCATTCCCTCTCGGATCGCGTCAATGCGAGCCTCTTTCCTTGCGGCTTTCAAAGCCTCAATGAACTGAGGATTCACTTCTTTGGACGCTCTGGCAGATCGCGCTCCATTGGTGCCCCCCATAGACCGCGCTGCAGCGCAACGGCGATCAGCGCATAGTTGGCAATATCAAGGAGTGTGTCTGCAAGAGATTCATATGTGCTTTCGTCAAGCGGGTCAAGGATAACTTGACCATCAACGATCTTGCCTTGCATGAACTTGCGCGCGCGGGCAATCTTGTCGTTGCCGATACGGCTAATAACTCCGTGCAGACCAAGCTGCTCAATGTTGGAATCACCGTACCGTGCTTGCTTTTCGCACAGCAACTCATATGCTTCGTTGTAAATCTTGGCGAACGTCTTCTCAAACGTCTGCTCGTCATCCTTGTAAATCGGATACTCCAAAGGCTCCATCAAGCCCCCCTTTCTATGAGCATCGTAGATCCTAGTGGCTAGGTTGTCAAAAGCGCCCTGCGAATACCTTCCTCAAGCGTGATTCGTGGCTTCCAGACGTGGAACGACAGGGTTGGGTCAGCCACCCGCCAGAACACACCAACTGGCTTGTCGGGATGAGTCTTGATCTCTGGCTTATAGCCAGCCTCTGAGCAGACCAGGTCCGCCAAGGCAAGGAATGATGTTGGTCGTCCGGTTCCAATGTTGAGCGGATCACGATAATCCTGCTCAATCGCCGCATTCACGGTTTCAACGATGTCGCTGATGTGAACGAAGTCGCGAGTCTGCAGACCATCACCCCAGACTTCAAACGGGTCCGCCTTGCGGCGTGCACGATCAATGAATGATGGGAACGGGTAGTCCAGCGCTTGATCCTCTCCGTATCCAGAGAACGGGCGGAAGATGTGGGTCTTGACCCCTTCGGCGGCCGCAAACTGAGCAAGGTACTCACCCGTGAGCTTTGACCATCCGTAGGTAAAGTCTGGACTTCGGACATCGTTGAGGTTGATCATGTGCTCCGAGAGTGATACGTGATCTTCCCGTGTCTGGAGCTCAATCGGGTAGGCGGCTGAAGATGAGAAGTACACAACTCGTCGCTGCTTTGTGCGGATCGCCCACTGCCACATTTCCGCGTCAATGGACAGGTCAACCGCTACTGAGAGTGGATCCCCCTCAATCTTGGCTCGTCCGCCAACGACAGCTGCAAGGTGGATCACAAGATCCCATTGGATATCGTCTTTTCTAAAGAAGTCCCTTGCATCCCGAGGCATGTCGGCAGTGATGTCAACCCCGAACACTTCATGACCAAGATCACGATAGTACTTCGTGAAGTGCCGACCGACGAATCCCTTGTGACCGGTAATTAGGATTTTCATGCGAGCACCTTGGCGACGTCTTCTGCCATCGCTGTAGAAACATAGAGCTCGTATGCTACTCGATCGCTTTCATAGACGTGTGGCGCATTGACTTCCTGATACTGAAGATCGTTGACCGCCTTTCCGGCAAGGTAGTGAAGGTGCTCAACAATGACATCGTCTCGGTACTGTAGGTTTCCAATGGCATCACCAAAATCTCGCCAAAAGTTGTCCATATACATATGGACGAGCGTTGGCGGAACCATGTATCCAATGCGGCGCACGATGCTGGAAGAGAGAACAACTGCTGTCGGCAGGTTCTTTCCCTGCAGGAGATCGTTGCCGTAGGCTACGCCGGGCTTGTCTCCAATGGCATCGCAGAGCTGCTGGTCCCACCCCTGCGTGCGCGGTCGGTGATCGTCGCCAATAAATCCAAGGAAGTCGTACTGATCGGCATACTTCTTCGCGAGAAAGTTGAGTGTGCCGCCCATGCGCATACGCGGGTTAATCTCCGCCTTTGCGAGCACCTCTGGCGAATAGACACTTTTATCGTCGTCATCTAGGCCAAAGAGAATGTCAGAGCAGACTGACTTTTCCGTAAACTCTTTCAAGACCTCGTCACATGACTTTGGTCGCTTGCGGCTTGGAACGATCAGGAGCATGCGGCTCATGAAACACCCACTTTCTTGGCAATCAGCCAACTCACCTCATCATCGGAAAGCCGGATAAACACATCCTCCCCATCGGCGATGGTGACGGCATACGGCTCTGCGTCATCTGGGCGACGCTGGTCAAGGCTGATTGACACAGGAAAGGATTGAGCGTACAAAAAGTACACTGCCCATACCCGGTCTGTTGGAGCCCCTCCCCGATCTGTCATAACAAAAGCATACACCATTGGGAATGGTCTATGATGTTCGGGACCGCTGGGTTTATCCTTTCTCCCAGCGGTCACTACTTTTTCAGTAGGTCGGCAATCCCTGTGACTGGATCTGGGTTGATTGGCTGAGCAAACTTCTCCTCAGCCTCCGCATCGTGGCTCTCGTGGTCGTCATTTTCATTGCGGATCAACAGGTCTTCTCGTGCATCCCAGATCGCCTTGGCGAGGCACTCATGACGACGGTAGACGATGGTCTGATAGGTGTCAGAGTGGGGAACCACGCCGTACTCGTTCGGCTCTGGCCACTGGTGCTGGGGTAGGTCTTTCACGATGGCAATCCCCCATACCCCTTCTGGGCTGCGCTCAATCAGCCAGATGCGTTGGTACGCCCGGAGATCGCGATCAAGCAGTTCCAACTGCTCATCAATGGAATAGTTACCAAAATGAACCACAGGGCCTGTCATCTTTTCCTCCTAGTAGTAGTCTGAGCACGAAGCGAAATACCCGCACTCGCAGACTAGTTTACAGCGTCGCTCATCCATTTTGGCACCGCAGTTGGCGCACGTCAAGATGACCTCCTCGGGGTCCGGCTGAACCTCCTCTGGTATTGACACTTGCTTATCTTGGTCCATACTACTCCTTATGAAGCGCAGAAAAGCATTTCGGGTACCAGAAGAACATCGAGGGGAGCCACCAGCTTCTCGCGATGATGTTCGCCTGCGCTGGGTCAGCGATGGCTGGCTGTGGGGCCCGATCTGCCCGCAAGACCACCTCCACGGCGGATTGATTGACCTTCAAGGGTCCTCCAAGTGGTATTGCCGACATCAGGGGCACATGGGGCGCGGGGTATACACCGAAGATCAGTTGATAGACATTGAGTGGGGGCGACTCACTTCCGTCGCACAATCCCAAGAAATATCGCCACTCCAGTCAGAAGAGCACCTACCGTAATCGCTACTCCGACGGAAACGGTAATTGCCACGGTTGCGATTGTGTTCACAACAAACCACAGCAGGTCACGAAGTCTTTTCATTGATCCTCGGCATCGTTTCCCTTAATCCCTCAATCGCTGCCATTAACGACCAGGCAACAGCGTTATCGTGGCCAGACTCTTCTCGGATGGAACGAACGGTTCCCATAAGCCCAGCGATGATCGCCTCAGCCTCATCACGAGTAGACACACGCCCAGTCGCCCTTCCGAGCTCAAGCATTTCCTCCCGTGTTGGTCCTGACATCAGATCCCAAACGCCTGCGCGATAAGGAAAATCCCAAAGACAAGGAACACCCCAAGGACGAAATTGACGTAATTTCCTAGGACGTTTGTGCTTTGAGTGCTTGGCGTGACGCCGTACTCAAAGTATGTCTTCGTCACGACCCTCTTCGCTGAGAGCTTCCGTGGTTTTGCGCTCATTTGTCGCCTCCAGTGGACTCAATAGGAATCTCGCCGGTACCGTGTCCACATACGGCGAGACCTGCACCCTTTCGGTGCCAAGCTCAAAGTGCTGAGAGATTCTCTCCCAGAACTTCTCGTTTTCATTCCAGTTTCGTAGCCAGAACCATCCATCCGGTGCAGGCCTGTCTGGAATGCGCACTGACAATCGGGCAAACGCTGCCCCCATATGATCTGTCACGATCATTGTGTCTCGGTCTTGGGTGAACTTGTAGTTCTCACCGTCAACCTCAATCCATCGTTCTCGTATATGCCACTTTCCAGTCATCTCTTTTAGATACTCCAAAGAGTTGCTCACCTGCATCCACTCCTTACGCCGACCCAGTTTGCTGGTGGCGGGAAGTCGCTAGGATACCACGGCATTGCTTCTGGCGGCCAGCACGGGATCCATGTCCATGAGTCACGCTCAACACAAGACTCAACATAGCCTACCAGCGTTCCATCTTCATCGTAATAAATTGGTCGCGTTGTGCAGACTGAGGTCTTGATGAATGGCTCTGTTCCCCTTGACGCAATCTCAGCGGCAAGCCACGCTCGGTCTTGAGCCTCTTGTGTTTCCGCCCATTCCTGGATCTCCTCCGAAGTCCTGCGAGAGAACCATGTGTCTTGAAGGACTTCATCCGGAGTCGGTGTTGGGACTGAGATTGGATCCGGAGTTATCTCTGGGGTTGCCGTCGGGCTTGGCGTTGGATCAGGCGTGGGCTCTGGCGTAGGTTCTAGGGTTGGTTCTGGCGCGGGCTCTTCTAGGGCAATGCTGGTCGGCTCTGGTGATGCTCCTTCATCCATGCCGTATGTCCTGTTTGCCGCAAGCGCAAGAAACGGTAAAAGAACAGCGACCGAAAGCAGGGCAAAGACGAAAGCTCGTGCTAGACCTGTAGTATTCATGGTCTTACAAACTACTTGCCACGATGTTGTCGCCTAAGATTGTAAATTTGTTATATCTACTTTTCTTGAGGGTGTTAATAAGGTTGTCTCTGCGAACCTTGTCATCTTGCCAAGCTTCTAGCAAAATCATCGGGTGGCTTGCTGCAATGGTTTGCTTGGCCCCATCAAGAACTTCCCCCTCCATACCCTCAACATCAATCTTTATCATTTTTACGTTTGCAAAATTGTAACTATCAATTGCAGCGATCTTGACCTCTATTGCTCTTTCTGCTGGAATATAGTAAGAGTCAATATTGGTCGTGCATTTATTGGCTCCAGGGTTCGTAGCCAAGCGGTAATCTACCTTGTGGCAAGTTGCTGTTCCGGACGCGGATCCAACCCCCAGTTCATAGGCATAAAGATTTTCAAGGTGGTTGATTGCAGCGTTTCCGCATAGCTCATAAAACAGTTGTTTTTGTGGCTCCCACGCGTGAACTACTGCCCATGGGTATTGTTTTGCAGCCCAGATACCAAACCCGCCATAGTGGGCTCCAATGTCTAGGATTAAGTCACCATTGCCAATTGAAGGGCTGTACCGCTCAAAAATTTCTGCTGCCGATATTTTCCCGACACGAATGAGCTCTGCTTTGGTGATTACGTCCTCTCGGCAAATCAGGTATTTAACATCATTTTCCCCAGTGAATATTTCAGGATATTCCCAAGGATCACTCACGACCTGATCATCCCCACAGCAAACGAGAAGATGGTCACGAGCATAAAGCAGAGCCCTACAACCCCAAACCAGTACCACGTATCAAATCCCCTCATCGGAGCAGGTACTCCGCCAGCATGTATCCAAGGGTGATACCAACTACGCCTAGGACTCCTTGGATGTTTGGGGGCGCTGGGACGTATGCCCCCAGCCCGGCAAAGATGAACCCTACTGCTCCCCCGATGAGTAGTGGAATGATGTAATCCATTGTGACTCCCTTTCTAATCGCCAACGAGCCTCAGGCTAGGCCCGAAGACTCGCGAAGCGAGGCTGAGCCGTGAGGTGAGGGTCGTGGTGCCGTGAGGCAGGCGCCAAAAGCACCCCGCCCTCTCCTACGGTCTATAGAGACTACTTACCGCGAGACTTACCGCCCTTAGCGACAGTCTTACGGACGACAGGCTTCCCCTTTGGAGCTGCCTTCTTCACGGACGGTGTAAGCACCGCCTTCTTGGTCTGAACCTTCTTCTTACCGAAGAGCTTCTCTAGTGCGGACATGTGTCCTCCAAACATTGTGCTCGGATTGACGAGCAGGTGTGCATTATACGCCTTTGAAAGCGTGCGTCAAGCCCTGATACTGAGAAGCGCAGCAAGTGACGCAGCATATCGGTTGCTGAGCACGAATGAGTAAAAGGTATGACTGGTACAGAGGTGGGTGGTTGCTGAGTTCACGGCGAGATCGAGAAGTGAGTGAGAAATGGGTGGGTGCTGCGGAGGCGGCGAAAACACCTGCCATATAGACAGACCGACGTCAATTTTTTCCAGACCCCCAATCTTCCCCCTATTCCCAGCCAATCTGAGCACAAAAGTGTCAACACTTGGCACCAATTTTCAGGGGTTTTGCCACCTCTTTACATAGATTCTTCGGTTATTGCATTCACTGTAACAATCCACCACACTGCACCAAGCATGTTGGGTTCCGATTCCTAGTATGCCGAGCGCCCGCACTCCGACATGGCGGGATAAGGGTACGGCGTGCTGGCCCATCGGACGCCAGCTCGTGCGATAGGTGATCCTCCCCACCTCCGCACTGGTCGTACCCGGACTATGGGGAGAGTTATGGAGGAACAGGTATGGCAGGGAAAACGGCAGTCAAGAAAGAGAAAGCAAAGCCAGTCCTCACCAGGCGCGTCTGCGCCAAGTGTGGTGACCGGATGATGTCAGACAAGGTGACCACCGTCTTGGTGCTAGGCTTTGAGGGAGCGAAGCGATCGAGTAGCTTCTTCCACCGACACAAGGGGTGTGAGTGATTTACGGGGTTTTGTTCCTAGCAGTTATTTTCGCTGTTATTTGGTATCTCGCCGAGACTGAGCGATAGATGGAAGTTATTCTGGTTGCTATTGGGCTCTGCCTGATGGCAGTTATGATGAGCCGATAATGCTCACCACCATCTGCATCATCTTCCTAGTGTTATGCGCCGCGCTTTTCGCAGATAAGGAAGAGAAGTAGCACCTGGGTCAACCCGTGCACGGGCAGCGCGAAGCTTAGGCCGCAGATTCGCTTGCCCTGTAAAGGGGGTACCTAACCAGGGCGGAAGACCTCAGACCCAGTGTGCTGGGGTTATTCTAGATGAGTAATAGCACCCCGGTCAACCCCCCGATTCGTTGGGGCAGCGCTAACGCTTAGGCCCGTGTTAGTTGGGCTCACGTAAACAACCAACCGAGGTTGGCCCAAAAGGAGGGAGCCCCGAACCTTCAGACCGGGTGTGCTGGGGTCATGATACCAGAAGCAGGTACTTAGAAGAACCCGTCCTGTTGTAGCCCCTCGATGCGCTGGCGCTCATCCTCAGCAACGCGACGCTGGCGCTCAAGGTCCTTCTGGTAGTCCTCATAGGATTCGTAGTGATAAAGCTCCCAGATCTCCTTTGGCTTCAGGGTCTTATACCCGGTATCGCCTGGTCGCTTGCGATCCCACTTCTCGCGCTTCTTCTCAACCTGCTCTTTGATCGCAATGCCAACGTTGATATCGCTGATGCAGTTATGGCAGATGAGAAATGTTGGTGTGCCGTTCTTGTCTTCCTGCTCAAACACAGGACCAAGTTCTTGGCAGTAGTTGCACATCCCGAGCTTCTTGGAATCGCTCATTTGTCCCTCCCTTTCATCAGGCCCGTCACCCGTCGTCCGTCGCCGTCGCACCCTACCCCCCCGCAGAGAATCTGCATCCTAGCACACCGTTTTGGCGTTTGCAACTCCTGCAGTTACGCACAGAGTTTAATACAAACACGCACGGCGCCTTTTATTGTCAACTAGGTATATAGGCCCTGAACCCTGAGTCCCGAGCCAGAGCACCCCTATCCCCCCCCTCCTTAAAGGTTCCCCCCCCTTTCCCCTTTTTGTGCTCGATTTGGCGGCTGGGGTTATGCCGTGGCAGTTATGCCGGGCAGTTATTCCGTGCTCATTTAGGCACGCTCAGCGGATACTCCCCGGGGGTATACGGTGTAATTGACACTGTAAGGAACCCTATCAATGATATTGATAAGGAAGGTTAAGAAAACTTAACCACTTACCCACGTGCAGTTGTTAAGTTTGTTACAAGATTTGACAGTTATTCGGCACACATTTAGATTTGAAGTTATTTGACACGCCTTTAGGCGCTGGGTTATGGTGGGTGGGTTAGGAGGTGCAGACATGCGCCTGAAGTTATTGCTGGCAGTTATTGTCGGGGTAGTTATTGCGTGCGCTATTCCCGGAACGGCGCCCAGGAAGCTGGCCTACGATGGTCCCCGGGATCGCTGGTACCTCGATGCCCCGTCAGTTAGGAAGCCGCTGATTGGTCGTGCTACGTGGTACGACGCCACCAAGAACAGCGCGTGGTATACGCGACCGAACAAGTGGGGCAAAGCTGTAAAGCTCTACGCCGCTGCTGGTCCCGCCCTTCGGCGCGTGATCGGACACAAGTACATGCGCAAGCCCTATGCCATCTGGGTCAAGTCCAAGAAGACCGGTATCGAGGTGAAGGTCTGGGTCGTTGACTGGTGCGGCTGCTGGGGCAGGAAGAACGATCCGCTCGATACCCGCCTGATAGACCTTGCACCTGCCGTCTGGGAGAAGCTCGGCGTCCCCCTCGGTCAGGGCGTCATGAAAGTTGAGATCCGCATCCCCTGATTTGACAATCCGCTAGTCCTGCCCTAGAATTCCCTTGCCCCGAGTATTGGGCAAGAAAGGATTGGGTATGGCAGATGGCAATGGGTTCTGGTACGCAATGGGGCACTATCAGGGGCGCAGTAGTACCTACGACAAGCGCCGCCGACAAGTGCAGCAAGAGCCTTCGTGGTTGCGGAGGATTGTCAAGGGGATCGTATGGGTGATCCTTTGGGGCTTTTTCCTGATTTGACAGAGTCAGGCGCTAGTAGTAGAGTAGTAGATGCCGCACTTGCGGTGTAGAAAGGTAGGAGGTGTTAGATGCCAAACTGGTGCGTAAATCAGGTAGACATTACAGGCGATGAGGCAGAGGTCGCCAAGTTGGTTGCATTCGTCAAGAGCGACGAAAACTCATTCACCTTTGAGAACATCGTGCCGCCACCCGCGACACCGATGTATTCATCGGACGCAACTCACAACAAGTATGTGTGTGGGTGTGAGTCGGTTGCTCAACCAGACCCAGAAAACGAAGGTAAGTTCATGTGGGTCATTGACGGCAAGAAAGTGGAATACCACGGCAAGTGCCCGACGCACAATGAGCATTCGTTTAGCAATCACCCAGACAACTGGTACAACTGGAACATCAACAACTGGGGTACCAAGTGGTCTGCGGCAGAAGTGTGGAACGACCGCATTGACGATGACGGCAAAGTTGACGGACACACTTCGTACAACTTTGATACCGCGTGGTCTCCAGCCGAGCCTGTCGTTGCAGCACTCGCGGAGAAGTTCCCGACACTGCGGATCGCACACCGCTATTGCGAGGCGGGTATGGGCTACGCAGGTGAGGTGCTCTACGCCAATGGCGCAGAGATTCGCCGAGAGGAGTACGACATGGGGCAGATGCCAGACGATGCGTTCACCGAAGACTGGGAGCGAGACTACGACAAGGTTCCAATGAACGCGATGGAGCGGTTCTGCGACCAGCACTTCGGCGGAATCGTCGGGGGCTAAACAACAGCGGGGGTGGGTGAAATCACAGCGCCCACCCCCAACACTCCCCGCATTGGGAGTTATCAGTTATGGCATTCGCAAATGCGTGCGAAGCTACGAAAGGATTGAGGATTATGGGAGAGATTGTTCGCATCCCCGCGGGGCGGGATCAGGAAGTTATTGCCATGTACCAGACTGGTGCAACGATGGCAGAGATCGGTGAGAAGTTTGGAATTACTCGGCAGCGAGTGAGCCAGATCTTTAAGCGGTTTGGCGTTGTGGTTCCCCCGGCACGGCGTGGTCGTCGTCCGGTGGATGAGGCCACCACGCAGAAGTATGTTGCCGAGGCAGTGAAGCTTGGAAGCAAGTCTCAAGCGGCACTTTCGTTCGGGGTTAGCCCAGACACGATTGCACGCGCACTGCGACGCGCAGGCGTAAAGATCAGCAAGGGCAAGTTCACGGATGAGAACGTCAAGGCTGACATCATCAAGCGATACCACGCAGGCGAACGCCTTCGCGAGATCGCCGAGAGTTATGGTACTCGAGCACAGCACGTGAACTCACTCCTCCGCAAGTGGGGCGTTGAGGCGAAGCGAGCTGCGCTGTGGAAGAAGGGAACGTTCTACATCTCACAGGGTTGACAGGTTAGGCAGCCCCGTATTACACTCGGGGCTGCCGCACCTGCGGTAGGAAGAGTTAGGAAGGAGGCGTTATGTATGTGCATAAAGGGTGCCCGACACCCGCGGCTCGGAACTGGGACGGCGTCCTAGACGGCATCTACCTGAATGGCTCGTCGCCCATGTCGTTTAACCCGAGCGAGTTCAGCAAGCGAGAGTTTGTTCCCGATGCTGACTACCATCAGGGCGGAATGGTTGACACAATCAACTGCCTTGATTGCGACGAGGTGATCGAGTACATCTCGGAAGTGCTCGGCGACGACCTTACTGGCAAGGAGCTCTGGCTCGTAGAGCGCAGGCTCAAAGAGGGCTACTACTCCACGATTGAGTGGCTTGACATTGACAACGGATACGGCTACACTGGCGAATAGCCCAGTTGGGTTGTAGTGTAGAAGGAGGTGCTAGATGAACGGACTAGTTGATCACGATGCGCTTGTGAAGGAGCGCGCAAAGTTGCTCCCAGAGGATCGGGAGTTTCATTACATCTCAAGCGAGATGCTTGAGCCGCTCATTGGCGGTGTGATTCTTGGCGGTCGCGTGGAGGAGGCTGACGGACTTGTGCCGTTCCCAGTTCTGCGCGTGATGGTCAAGGGTAAGATTTATTCGGTCATCGTGTCTATGGACGATGAGCAGAACGGCGGCGGTCGCCTAATCATTGAGAAAGAGAAGGTGTCCAAGTGAGCAAGAGGTACTACCGATTCTCAACCAAGTTTGTGGTTGAGCGCGATGTGCTCGTCAAGGCAGACAACTTGATTGACGCAATGGCAAGAGTCAACGATGTTGGGATAGACTCTGTGCTGTTGGAGATTGACTCTAGCGATGTGGTATTCCCCGCGCGAAAGCAGGATCGCACGCAGATCCATCCAGAGCGCGACTATCTGTATCGCGCCGATGCGGAGGGCGATGAATTGGACAACGAGAAGTTGGACGACGACGACTTCGTATGAGTTTCACATACAAGGCGTATGAGGTGGACATCCGGCGGACGTCGTCGGATGCTCCACCCATCGTCGTCAACGACACGGACGAGCTCGTGGCCGGACTTCGCGAGTACTACGATGGGCTTGATCGAGAAGCGGTGCTCGCGGTTATCTTGGACGACATCAACCGCATTCTTGGAATCTACGAAGTGTCTAAGGGCGGGATCAGCGAGACTGAGGTTGAGTTCTCCAACGTCTTGCGTCCAGCTATTCTCATGGGCGGGAAGAAAGTTATTCTCGTGCACAATCACCCGTCTGGAGAAGCCGTGCCCTCTGAGGGGGACATCCGAATGGGGAAGGGGTTATTTATCGCCTGTTCGCTTGTGGACATTGAACTCGTAGACAACATCGTGCTAGGGTCTTCCGAGTACCGATCCATCCACCTTGAGGAGGAGTTCGGTCGCTGGCTGAC
>Ga0315901_10002724_pt1 | contig 23931 bp, 24 predicted proteins | sample LakEriMetagenome_10_FD_203761 | JGI IMG/M metagenome (GOLD analysis project Ga0315901, IMG submission 203761) | Freshwater fungal communities from buoy surface, Lake Erie, Ohio, United States - Buoy 2 MA116 | ecosystem: Environmental > Aquatic > Freshwater > Lake | place: USA: Lake Erie, Ohio... | reverse complement strand
GTATCTCGACACGCTCGGTTTCCAGACCGTCGGCTATGGCTGCACGACGTGCATCGGCAACAGCGGCCCGCTGCATCCCGCCATCGAGGAAGCCGTGACAAAGAACGATCTCGTCGCCGCGAGCGTGCTCTCGGGCAACCGCAACTTCGAGGCGCGCGTGCATCAGAACATCAAGGCGAATTTCCTCATGTCGCCGCCGCTCGTCGTCGCATTCGCGCTCGCGGGCCGCGTGGACATTGATCTTTCGAGCGAGCCCATCGGCACCGGAAAAGACGGTGCGCCCGTTTTTCTCCGCGACATCTGGCCGAGCCAAAAGGAAATCCGCGACGTGATGAGCACCGCGCTCTCGCCGGAAATTTTCCGCAAGCTCTACACCGACTTCGCCTCGCAAAATCCGAAGTGGAACGAAATCCCCGGCACCGTCGGTGACGTGTTCGAGTGGAACAAGCAGAGCACGTACGTGCAGGAGCCGCCGTTCTTCACGGGGTTCGGAATGTCCGCAGGCAGCATCGGCGAGATCAAAGGCGCGCGCCCGCTCGGCATCTTTGGCGACAGCGTGACGACCGATCACATCTCGCCCGCAGGTGCGATCAAGAAGGCGTCGCCCGCCGGAAAATTCCTCACGGAAGCCGGTGTCGCATTTGAGGATTTCAACAGCTACGGCAGCCGCCGAGGCAACGATCGCATCATGACGCGCGGCACTTTCGCGAATGTGCGGATCAAGAACCTCATGTGCCCCGGCACCGAGGGCGGTGTGACGATGCACAACGGCACGCAGATGCCCATCTACGACGCCGCGATGAAATACGCGGAGACGAAAACACCGCTGATGATCTTCGCCGGCCAGGAATACGGCACCGGCAGCTCGCGCGACTGGGCCGCAAAAGGCACCGCGCTCCTCGGCGTGAAGGCCGTCGTCGCGCAAAGCTTTGAGCGAATCCACCGCAGCAACCTCTGCGGCATGGGCGTCCTCCCGCTGCAATTTCCCGAAGGCATGACCGCGCAGACGCTCAAGCTCGACGGCACCGAGACGTTCGACCTGCTCGGCCTCAGCGACGACATCAAGCCGATGAGCGACGTCACGCTCGTCATCCACCGCGCGAATGGCTCCGAGGAGAAAGTCACGCTCCGCAGCCGCATCGACACCGCGATAGAAGTCGAATACGTCCGCCACGGAGGCATCCTGCCATATGTGCTGAGGCAGTTGCTCGCGTGACCCTGCGTTCCGCGAAGCAGTGCAACACTGAGGTTCGCACATGAGCGCTGACGTGATCCGCGAGCGCTACGACGCGGTGCCGTACCGGCACGGCGCTGTTTCGGATTCACATCCTGCGCGCATAGGAGCGATCGTGCGGCTGCTCGGCATCCACGCCGCGCCGCCGGATCACTGCCGCGTGCTCGAACTCGGTTGCAGCGAAGGGATGAATCTGCTGCCTCTCGCCGAGCGGTTTCCGAAATCGGAATTCGTCGGCGTGGATTTTTCCGCGAAGCAGATCGCAGCCGCAGAGGCTGCGCGCGCGGCGTGCGGGATTGGGAACGCGCGCTTCGTCTGTGCCGACTTGCGCGCGTGGAAGCCGGAGGGCGCGTTCGATTACATCATCGCGCACTGCATCTATTCGTGGGTGCCTGCGGAGGTGCGCGACCGGCTTCTCGCGCTCTGCGCCGGGGCGCTCGCGCCAAATGGCGTCGCGTATGTGAGCTACAACACGCTTCCCGGCTGGGCGCTGCCGGGCGGTGTGCGGAAAATTTTGCTGCAAGAAATCAGCGCGCTCCCTTCGCCCGAGGCGCAGATGGCGCGCGCGGTGCAGGTGCTCGATTCGCTTGCGGAGTGCATGAAGGATCAGCCGGGTTCCTACGCCGCGAACTTGCGCGACACGATCGCGGACATGCGCGCAAAGCCGCCGGGCCTGCTCTTTCACGATGAACTCGCCGCGGTGAACGATCCCTGCACGTTCACCGAGTTTGCCACGCACGCGGTGCGGCACGGGCTGCACTACGTCGCCGAGGCGCACTACGCGACGATGCAGTCCGCGCTTCTTCCCGCGACGATGCATGCTGCGCTCGCTCCGCTGGACGCCGACTTCACGCGCACACAGCAATTCATGGATGTGCTTTTCCAGCGCTGGCTGCGCAACAGCCTGCTCAGCCGCGCGCCCGTCGCTCCGGAGCGCGTGATCCGTCCCGGCGTCATCGCCGACTGCGCGCTCGGCCTGCGCATGACGGTGGACGCGGGCCTGAACGATCTCACGCCGGGCCGCGCGATGCGGCTCACCGGTACGCACGGCCTAGTGCTGGAGGCGCGCGACTCCGTGGAAAAGGCGGCGCTCTCGCTGCTCACGGGCGCGTTTCCGTCGCGGGTGCCATTTCCCGCGCTGTGCGCGCGGGTGAGCCAGTCGCTCGCCGAGGCCGGGCTGCCGTGCATCCGGGATTTCACCGCGCTGCACCAATTCCTGCACCGGCTATTCGCGCTCGATGTTCTCGATGTCGTGCTGTGCGGCGACGGCGATTGGCTTGCGACCAGATCGCAGCCCGGCATCAGCGCGCTCATGCGGCATCAGGCCGCAAACGATCTCCCGCTCACAAACCGCTGGCACGAGCCCGTCGCGCTCACGCCCGAGGGAAAGCGCGCACTAATCGATCCTGCAAATCACCCCGATCCGATCGCGCTGATGCGCGCGGGATTGCTCACCTGATCGTAGCCGCCTCCTGCCGGCGGCGGCTACTTGCGTTTTGCTCCGAGCACCGCTTCGATTTTCCCAAGCGGCAGGGTGTTCACGACATCATGGCGCGTGAGCCAGCCCTTGCGCGCGATGCCGACTCCGAATTTCAAAAACTGAAGCTGCGAGGTGTGGTGCGCGTCCGGGTTGATTGCGCACTTCACGCCTTTCGATTTCGCGAGCGGCCACCAGCGCCAGTCCATGTCGAGGCGGCGCGGGTTTGCGTTGATCTCGATGATCGTGCCGGTCGCGGCGGCGGCCTCGATGATCGCGGCGTGGTCCACTGCATAGCCGTCGCGCATGAGCAGCAGGCGCCCTGTGACATGGCCGAGCATGGTCACGTGTTTGTTTTCCATCGCGCGGATGATGCGCTTCGTCATCTCTGCCTCCGAGAGGTTGAAGACGTTATGGACGCTCGCGACGGTGTAATCGAGCTGCGCGAGAATCTCGTCGTCGAAGTCGAGCGTGCCGTCCTTGTGGATGTCCACCTCGCTGCCGGTGAAGATGCGGAAGTCCGGGCCGAGTTCTTCGTTCAGCTTTTGAATTTCCTTCACCTGCGCGAGCAGCCTTTTCTCATCGAGGCCGTGCGCTTGGAAGGATGCTTTCGAGTGATCCGCGATGCCGAGATATTGCAGGCCGAGTTCCATCGCCGCGTCCGCCATCTCGCGCAGCGAATTGCGTCCGTCGCTCTCAGTCGTGTGGTTGTGGAAAGTGCCGCGCAGATTTTCCACCTCGACGAGCTTCGGAAGCGTGTGCTCTTCGGCGGCCTTGAATTCGCCGATGTTCTCGCGCAATTCCGGCTCGATGAAGTCGAGCCCGAGCGCGCGGTAGAGGTCAGCCTCCTCGCGGATCTCCGGCACGGGCTGCGGCTTCGTCTTCGGGTCATCGAGCGGCCCGAGCCGGTATTCGTTCAGCGTCCAGCCGCGTGCGAGGGCACGCTGCCGCATCACGATGTTGTGCTCCTTCGATCCGGTGAAATAGTTCATCGCGAAGGGAAACTCCGCGTCCTTCACCACGCGCAGGTCCGCCTGGATGCCGCTGTGCCAGCGCACGGAGGATTTCGTCTCGCCGTGGGCGATCACGCTCTCGACGAATTCGTGCCCGACAAAATCCTCGCTCACGATCTTCGGCTCGCGCGTGGAGACGAGGAAGTCGAGGTCGCCGCACGTCTCGCGCCGGCGACGGAAGCTCCCGCACGCCGCGACGCGGATCACTTCGGGGTGCAAGCGCAGGTCGTCGAGCATCCGCTCCGCATCCGCCGCGATCTCGCCCATTCGGAAACGCCCCGCGTGCTTCTTCCGATCCTCGATGCCTTTCAAAATGTTTGCCGCAGTCTTTTCGCCAAAGCCCTTCAGCCCGGCCACGCGGCCGTCGCGGCAGCCTTTCTCCAATTCCTCCACCGTCGAAATCTCCAGATCCTTCCACACCGCGTGGATTTTCTTCGGCCCCATGCCGCTGATGTCGAACATTTCAAAAAGCCCCGGCGGGAATTCGGCCTTGAGGTTCGTGTGGTAGTCGAGCGTGCCGGTCGTCACGAGCGTCGTGATCTTCTCTGCGATGGCGCTGCCTATGCCTTCGATGTCGCCGAGCGTCCCGGCCTCGGCAGCCTGCCGGAGATTTCCCGCGAAAGTTTCGATCGCGCGTGTGGCATTGCGATACGCGCGAATCTTGAACGGATTCTCGCCCTTCAGCTCGAGCATCATCGCGATTTCTTCGAGCGTGTCGGCGACTTGGTCTTTGGAAACTTCCGGCATAAGCCGGGACGCTAAGTGCAGGGGAATCGGGCGGCAAGCGTGTCTCCGGGGAGCGCGGGCGGCACTCTCAATTCCCCGCGCGTTCCCCCTTGCCATCGCCCGCACACCCTCTGGTAAAGAGGGCGGATGAATTCGCCAGAGAAACACCCGACCATCACCGTCGGCGAATTCTACACGCGTCACTCCGAGTCGCTTCAGATGAAGGTGCTCACCGAGGATGGAGTGGGCTTCCACCGCCGCATCCGCGAGCCCACCGTGAACCGGCCCGGCCTCGCGCTGTGCGGATTTTTTTCCTACTTCGCGGACAAGCGCATCCAGGTGCTCGGCTCGGCGGAGCTCTCCTACCTCAAGAGCCTTTCCGAAAAGGAAGTCCGCCAGCGCTGCGCCGCCATGTGCCAGCGCCACATCCCGTGCATCATCTTCGCGCGCCAGTACCGGGTGCCCGAGGAAGTGCTTGCCGTCGCGAAGGAAAACGGCATCGCGGTCTTCTCCACGCCGATGGTCACGATGCGCTTCATCAACGCCGCGACGCTCGCGCTCGAACACGACTTCGCCCCGCGCAAGAGCGAATACGGCAGCATGGTGGACATCCAGGGCATGGGCGTGATGATCCGCGGCTCCAGCGGCATCGGAAAAAGCGAATGCGTCATCGGCCTCATCGAGCGCGGCTATTCGCTCGTCGCCGATGACATGACGCACTTCACCGCCGCCGAGGGCCGGAACCTCATGGGCACGAGTTCCGAGCTCACGCGGAACTACATGGAGGTCCGCGGCCTCGGCGTGATCAATGTCACCGCCATCTTCGGCATCGGCGCCGTGCGGCGCGAGAAGCGCCTCGATCTCGTCGTGACGCTCAAGGAGTGGAGCGAGATCGCCGAGATCGATCGCACCGGCTTGGAGACCGAATACTACGAGATTCTCGACCTTTTCATCCCGCATGTGACCATCCCCGTGCGCCCCGGACGCGACCTCGCGCGCCTCGTGGAAGTCGCCGCGCTCGACCAGAAGCTCAAGAGCGTGGGGCATAACAGCGCCGTGGAATTTAACGAGCGCCTGCTTGCATCCATGCAGAAAAAAAAGAAAGAAAGCTGAATGGGCACCCTCAGCCGCAACGCAGGAACGAAGACGAGCAAGGAAGTCGAGATCATCAACAAGCTCGGCCTCCACGCGCGTCCTTGTGCGAAATTCGTGAAGCTCGCGAACACCTTCCGCGCCGACGTGTGGGTGGGCAAGGACGCCGACACGGTGAACGGGAAGAGCATCATGGGCCTCATGATGCTCGCCGCGGGCGCGGGCAGCAGGCTCCTCATCACCTGCGAGGGCGAGGACGCCGATGCCGCGCTCGCCGCGATCGAGAAACTCATCCTCTCAAAATTCGATGAAGACTGAGCGCAGATTCCGGGGGATCGGGGTGTCGCCCGGTATCGCCCATGGAATCGCGTTCGTACACCGGCCCGACGACGATCCGCCTCCGCGGAAAGTCACCGCCGGCGGGAGCGACGTCGAAGTGGAGCGCCTGCGCGACGCGCTCTGCGCCACCCGAAAACAAATCGTCGAGCTCCAGGAGCGCGTGGGGAAATCCCTCGGCGCAAAGGACGCCGCGATCTTCGAGGCGCACGTCATGGTCGTCGAGGATGGCGTGATGATTGACGAGGTGGAGAAAATGATCCGCCGCGAGTCGTGCAATGCGGAGCACGCATTCCACACCGTCATCCACCGCTACATCCGCAGCCTCGGCGAGATGGAGGATCCGTACCTCCGCGAACGCGCCGTGGACATCCACGACGTCGGCCGTCGCGTGATCCACAATCTCCTCGGCCGCGAGCCCGCCGCGCTCGGCGCACTCGATGCGCCGCGCATCGTCCTCGCGCACAATCTCACGCCGAGCGACACCGTGCAGGCTAGGCGTGAATTTTTGCTCGGCTTTGCCACCGAGGTCGGCGGTAAGACCTCGCACACCGCCATCATGGCGCGCTCGCTGAACATCCCGGCGGTCGTCGGCCTCCACGGGAAGCTCACCGCGATCGAATCCTGCTCCGAGGTGCTGCTCGACGGCTACGGCGGCCTGCTCATCGTGGATCCGAGCGAGCAGACGCTCTTCGAATACGGCGCGGTCGAGGCGCGGCGCAAACGGATCGACGAGGACCTCACAGGCCTGCGCGACACCGCCGCGGCGATGCGCGACGGCAGGCCGGTCATGCTCTCCGCAAACATTGAGCAGAGCGACGACATCGCGCAGGCGCTCGCGAGCGGCGCCGAGGGCGTGGGCCTTTTCCGCACGGAGTTCCTCTACTTCAACCGCGATGATCTGCCGGTCGAGGATGAGCAGTTCGCCGAGTACCGCATCGTCGTCGAGGCGGCGAACCCGAAGCCCGTCATCATCCGCACGCTGGACCTCGGCGGCGACAAGCTGCACGACCAGCTCCACACCGACCGCGAGGACAACCCCTTCCTCGGCTGGCGCGCGATCCGCGTCTGCCTCGAGCGGCGTGATATTTTCAAGACGCAGCTCCGCGCGATCCTCCGTGCCAGCGCATATGGAAAGGTGAAAATCATGTTCCCCATGATCTCCGGCCTGCCCGAGCTGCGCGACGCAAAGGGCGTGCTCGAAGAATGCCGTGCCGAGTTGCGCGCCGAGAACGTTGCGTTCGACGAGATGATCGAGACCGGCATCATGATCGAAGTCCCAAGCGCCGCGATGATCGCCGACCTGCTCGCAAAGGAAGTCTCGTTCTTCAGCCTCGGCACCAACGACCTCGTGCAATACGCGACCGCCGTGGATCGCACGAACGAGCGCATCGCACACCTCTACGAACCCACGCATCCCGGCGTGCTGCGCCTGATCAAGATGACCGTGGACGCCGCGCACGCCGCAGGAATCCACGTCGGAATCTGCGGCGAAATGGGCGGCGACATTTCCGTGACTCCGCTGCTCATCGGCCTCGGCGTGGACGAGCTGAGCTGCGGCGCCGCAGTGCTTCCGCACGTGAAGCGCGCCATCCGCTCGCTCGACATGGCCGCCTGCCGCGCCCTCGCCGAATCCGCGCTCCAGTGCGACACCGGCGCTGCCGTGCAGTCCCAGTGCGACGAACTCGCCCGCGCGCACTACGCCGAGCTGCTGTAAAGCAACGGCACCCGATCGGCGCCGCCGACGCTATTCCGAGCCGCCGATTCTGCGCGCGCACTCGTCGAGCACTGCCATGTGCGCGCGCACGCGGAGTTCCAGCGAAGCCTCGGACGGCGTCTCGAAGGTGAACGTATTTTGCGAGTGGAAAAGGTGCAGCCAGATCGCCTCGGGATAGCCCATCGTCTCAAACTTTTTCCGCGAGATGCGCCTCCGGATCAGGCCGTCCTTCGCAATGCTGGTGTCAATCTTCACGCGCGGATCCACCGGCAAAATCTTCGCCGCACGCCGCAGCAGCTCCTCGCCGAAGCCGTGCCTCCCGCGCTGCACTTCGTAAAGGTAGATGCCCTGCGCGTCGTAGTCCTCGTGCATCGGCAGAGCGATGTGGAAGCGGTGCGGTCGCGTGACCCTGCGCACCGCGGCCACGACAGGATGCGAGTCCTCGTGAAACATGCGGTTCAGATCGCGTCCCTGCGAATCCGTCCGCATGTTGTTCCGCAGGCCCCACGAATTCAGGCACGGGAAAATAAGCAGCGGCATCGTCGCGAGCCGCGCTGCATTTCTCTCCGCCCAACGCACGAGCGCCTCGGGCGCGGCCGGCTCGTCGCCGTGGATTCCCGCCGAAAGATACAGCCCCGAATTTCCCGCAAGATGCGGAGTCTCGACGTAAAACAGATCAAAGCCGTCGTCCTGCGCGAGCGGGCGCAGCCGAAGTCCCGCCGCGCGCGCGACGCGACGCCAGCGAGCGACGAGGTGTTTGTAATCGTGGGCGCGGTGCAGCATCGCGCATCCTTGGCAAAGACAGGCGCGGACGGGCAGAGGAAAATTTCCCGCAGCCGCCGACGGCACGAGGCGGGCTGATTTTGCGGACGACGAGTGCCGGGGCAGGAAAGCCCCGGCTACCGATCAGGTCGCGCCGTCCGCGTCCGTAGCCGGGACTTTCCAGCCCCGGCGGCAGGTAGAAGGAATGACGGATGGGGGATGAATCGGTGCATTCGTCATCCGTCATTCGGGCTTCGCCATTCAGCCAGCCCGCCTCCTGCCGCGGCGGCTACGGTGGACAAAGTTTCCGTTTGTCTCCCCGGTGCGGAGTGATGAGATGCGGCGATGAAATTCCCCGCAACCATCGCCCTTGCGTCGCTCGTTTTCACAGCCGCCGGAATCGCCGAGCCTGCGAAATGGGAAAAGTCCATCGCGGCATTTGAGCAGGCGGACCGCGATCATCCTCCGCAGAAGGGCGGCATCGTCTTCACCGGCAGCTCGACCATCGCGCGATGGAAAACTCTCGCAAATTCCTTCCCCGGATTCCGCGTCGTGAACTGCGGCTTCGGCGGATCGCAGATGGAGGACTCGATGATTTTTGCCGAGCGCATCCTCGTCGCGCACGAGCCTGCGGCAGTGGTGATTTTCGCCGGGAGCAATGACATCAACGCGGGCAAGTCGCCCGATGTGGTGGTGAAAAATTTCAAGGCATTCGTCGCAAAGGTGCGCGCAGCTTTGCCGAAGACGGAGATCCGCTACATCGAAATCACGAGCGGTCCGTCGCGCTGGGCGCAGCGCGACAAGGTCATCGAGGCGAACCGGCTGATTAGTGCGTTTTGCAAGGAGGCTTCGCTTCTTGGCAACGCACCGGCTGTGCACTTCATCGCAGTGCGGGAGAAATTGCTCGGGACAAACGGCGAGCCGCGTGAGGAGCTTTTCGAGAAGGATCGGCTCCATCCGAATGCGGACGGCTACAAAATTCTCGCCGACACGATCCGTCCGTTCCTGCCGAAGACGACGCCTGCGGAGTCATCAGGCGCAAAGTGACTCGCGCGGTTTTCTTCGACGCCGCGGGCACGCTGTTCCGCCTGACGCGCAGCGTCGGCTGGCACTACCGCGACGTCGCGCTGCGGCACGGCGCGGATATTCGCGAAGACGATCTTGACCGCGCATTCCGCTGGGCGTGGCGCGACGCCCGCGCACCGCACGAGACGAATGGCGCGCGTCCCGACGATGACCGCGGCTGGTGGTGGGCGCTCGTCGGGCGGGTGCTCGATGCATGCGGCAGCGCACCGGGGCTGGATCGCGATGCGTATTTTTCCGAGCTGTGGAACGAGTTCACGCGGCCCGGCGTGTGGGAACTTTTTCCCGAAACGCTCGAAGTCCTCGCCGCGCTGAAGGGACGCGTGAGGCTCGGCGTGATCTCGAATTTCGACAGCCGCCTGCGCACGATTCTCTTGAACCTCGGAGTCACGGAGTTTTTCGACGACATCGTGATCTCAAGCGAAGTCGGAACGGAAAAGCCGGCGGCGAGAATCTTCTCCGCAGCGCTCGTTCGCGCAGGTGTTGCTGCATCGGAGGCGCTGCACATCGGCGATGAACCGGAGGCGGACTGGCTCGGTGCGGAGTGTGCGGGACTCCTCGTATTCCGTTTGCGGCGCCCGGAAAATTCGCTCCGCGACGTGCTGGAACTACTTTGAATTCAGTCGCGCAAGCGGCTCGGCGAGAAATTCCAGCAGCCGTTCGGCCATGAGCCGGTGTCCCGCCGCATTCGGGTGGATGCGCTCGCCGAAGAGCGTCTTGTTCGACGGCCACGATGCCTCCGTCAGCTCGGGAAATCCGATTGCAGCGATGTTGTTTTCTTTCGCCACGTCGCGCAGGCGATTGCGGTACGCCGTCATGCGCGCGCCCTCGTCGGGATTGGTTCCCGCGTCCGGTTGCGAGGGATCGACTCCCGGTGTGTTCGGATCGCGATACACGGGCAGCAGGATTCCGAACCACGCCATTTTTTCCACGCACATGCGGTTCATTTCGAGAAAGTGTGCGATGTATTCCTCCTCCGAGGATCGAGGTTCCGGTGCCACGCTGCCCGGAGGCGTCGCGGCTTTCCGCTGCGCGGATTCCGCGATGTGGAGCAGGAGCTGGCTGTGGCTGATCACGCCGCGGACGAAGACCTGCGCACCGCTTGCGGGCATCGTCGCGCGGTCCGGTAATCCCGCGGAACGCACGTCATTCCACCCGAAGCACGCGAGCACGATGTCCGGCGCGAGCGCTGCGATGTCGCGCCGCAGCCACGTGAGGCCCTGGCCGCTCGTGTAGCCGGGGCAAGCGAGCGGCAGCACTTCGATTTCGCGTCCGGGAAATTTCATTCGCACCGAGTCCTCGAGCAGCGCGGAGTATGGCTTTTCCGCCGCGTCGAACTCCGCCGGTTTTTCCTTTTTGAATGCGATGGGCACGCGGTAGCCGAATGTCACCGAGTCGCCGAGCACGACGATGCGGATGCCTTTCTTCGCGCCGATGTCGCGCGTCATGCGCAGGTGCTGCGCGTTCGTCGTCACGGGCGTGAAGTCCCACCAGATGCCGCGCAGGTTCGCCTTCAGCCGCCAGCAGAGCAGGGGATCGAATTCAAACATGCCGCCCGTCGTCTCGCCCTGCGTGTCGGAGCGGAGCTGCGGCGAGGAGACGAAGACCGCGAGCGGATCGATCCGGCTTCCAAAAATCCGCACGGCGATCTCCGCGAGGCCGACGAGCACGGGCACCAGCACTAGCGAGACGCCGACGAGGAGCCAGCGCGCGCGCGCCGTGGCCGGTCGTTTTTTCGGAGGAGGAGTCATCGCGGAGTGCTAGCCGCGAAAATGCGCGATGACGCGGAAAAAATCACGTATTGCATCGAGGCGGCTGCAGCGCGGTTCGCCGCACATCATTTTTTCTGCACCCGAGCAGGATCGCGGTTCGCGGAGCCTTTCATTCTGGTGAGCGAGTCGCCGAGTTCCGAGCGCATCTCAGGTTCAGGGAGCGCCGGAGGAAACGCATGGCGAGCAACTGCTGGCTGTGTGACGAGGTGCCGCACCAGACTACGTGCATGTGGTCGGGCATGAGGCAATACACGGGGCAGACGAACGGCTGCCGCGCGGACGCGTGGAGTGTGAGTTCACGGAAGCGGCGGTGAAAAGTGGCATCGAGCCACCCGGTGGCGCGGTCCTCGAGTGTGAGCGTCCAATGCACCATCGCGGTTCCGGCGTAGGCGGCCTCGTCGAGTCGGGGAAGATGCGACTGATGCGGACGTTCGTTGCGCATGGCGGCGGTTATCCTCCGTAGCCGCGCTTGTCAAAGCGCGGGCTGATACTTTTTTTCGGACGCCAGTGGGATTCGCGGCAGAAGATCAGCCTGCGCTTTTACAAGCGCAGCTACATGGCTTGTAGCTGTGTTAGTGAGAACGCGGGCGCGCTTTTCCGGACGGATGCCGTTGGAGTTCGCGGCAGAAGATCAGCCCGCGCTTTTACAAGCGCGGCTACGGTTGATGCGCGCTTGATGCGCGCTTTGACAAGCGCACCCTTGCCCGGCATCGTCCGCGTCCTTTTTCAAAATGAGCGCCAATTACAAAGAAACCCTGCTGCTGCCAAAGACGGACTTCCCGATGAAGGCCGATCTCGTGAAGCGCGAGCCTGAGCGGCTCGCGAAGTGGGAGGCCGCAGGGCTGTATCGGCAGATTCTGGATGCGCGGATCGGCGCGCCGCTTTTCGTGCTGCACGACGGGCCGCCGTTCGCGAATGGCGACGTCCACATGGGCACGGCGCTGAACAAAATCCTGAAAGACCTCGTGGTGAAGTCGCGCTCGATGCTCGGCTTCCGCGCGCCGTTCGTGCCGGGCTGGGACTGCCACGGGCTGCCGATTGAGTTCAAGGTGGTGAAGGAGCAGCGCGGCCTGGAGCCCGCGGAAATTCGCCGCCGCGCCGAGGCGTTCGCGCGCAAGTACATCGACATCCAGCGCGGGCAGTTCAAGCGGCTGGGCGTGTTCGGCTCGTGGGAGGATCCGTATCTCACGCTCGCGCCGGGCTACGAGGCGGACATCATCCGCGCCTTCGGGAAGCTCGTGGAGAAGGGCCTCGTGTATCAGTCGAAGAAGCCCGTGTATTGGAGCACCGGCGCGCAGACCGCGCTCGCGGAGGCGGAGGTGGAATACGCGCCGAAGACGGACCCGGCGATCTGGGTGAAGTTCAGGCTCACGCCCGAATGGGAGCAACGGTTGAACGATAAGCGTCCTACTTATCTCGTGATTTGGACGACCACGCCGTGGACCTTACCGGCGAACGTGGCGATTGCGCTCAATCCTGATGACCAATATGCGTTCGTTCCGGTTAGCAAAGATGGTGAGGAGTTTGAGATTATTCTCGCGCACCGGCGAATCGAAGCGGGTGTTTTGGGAGACATGGGACTTGAGCCGCGCGACACAATACATGGGGCATTTCCCGGACGCTCCATGCAGGGGGCCGAAGCGCAGCATCCTTTCCTCGACCGAAAATCAAAAATCATCACTGCCGACTTCGTCACGATGGACACCGGCACCGGCCAGGTCCACATCGCGCCGGGCCACGGCAAGGACGACTACATCGCCGGTCAGGCGAACGGCCTGCCCGTGCTCTCGCCCGTGGATGACTTTGGCAAATTCACCGAGGACGTCGGCGTGCCTGCGTGGGTCGGCAAGTATGTCTTCGATGCCAACGCCGAGATCGTCACTTTCCTCCGTGAGAACGGCGCGCTGCTCGCGGAGCAGAAATACACGCATGACTACCCGCATTGCTGGCGCAGCAAGACGCCCATCGTCTTCCGCGCGGTGGAGCAGTTTTTCATCAACGTGGACGCCATCCGCGCCGATGCGCTCGCGGCGATCGACAAGACCGAGTGGGTGCCCGCGTGGGGGCGCAACCGCATCTACGGCACCGTCGAGTCGCGGCCCGACTGGTGCATCTCGCGCCAGCGCACGTGGGGCGTGCCGCTGCCGGTTTTCTACGAGGAGAATGGGACGCCCATCGTGCGCGCCGATCTGGCGTTGCAGGTCGCCGACCTCGTCGAGAACGGGGGCACAAACCTGTGGTTTGAAAAGGACGACGCGTGGTGGGTCGCGCGGCTCGGGCTGCCCGCGGGCACTTCGCGCCGCAACGACACGCTCGACGTGTGGATTGATTCCGGCGTCTCGCATCAGGCTGTGACCTCGCGGCATCCGGAGCTGAAGGCGTGCGGCGGCGTCGCTGACATCTATCTCGAAGCGACCGACCAGCATCGCGGCTGGTTCCAGTCGTCGCTCATGACGAGCGTCGCGCTCACCGGCCACGCGCCGTATAAGACGGTCATCACGCACGGCTTCGTCGTGGACAAGGACACGAAGAAGAAAGTCAGCAAGAGCGACCAGGGCACCTACAAGAAGCCGATGGAGGCCGAGCATTTCGTCGGCAAATTCGGCGCAGACATCGTGCGCCTGTGGGCCGCGAGCGTGGATTTCACGAACGACGTTCCTTTTTCCGAGGACAGCTTCGCGCGCACGAGCGAGGCGTATCGCAGTTTCCGCAACGTGCTGCGCATCCTGCTGGCGAACATTTCGGATTTTGAAGCAGGAAGGCAGGAAGACAGGAAGGGTGGCGGACACGAGCCGGGCATGAGCCATATTCCTGATTTCATGGCTTCCTGCTTAAAAAATGGCGCAACGACGGTGGACCGGTGGGTGCTGTCGAAATTGCAGGGCGTCATCGCGACGTGTCGCGCCGCATACGAGGCATACGACTTCCGACGCGTGTTCGAGACGGTGAACCAATTCTGCACGGTGGAACTCAGCGCGCTCTACGTGGACATCACGAAGGACCGCCTCTACTGCGACGCCGCGAATTCCCCGCGTCGCCGGGCGACGCAAAGCGTGATGCACGCGTGCTTCGACGCCGTGGCGAAACTCCTCGCGCCGATCCTCGCCTACACTGCCGACGAGGCGTGGGAATTTTCCGGTAAGAAGACGAGCATCCACATCGAGAAACTCCCCGAGGCCAACGCCGCGCTCCGCGACGAAGCACTCGAAGCAAAGGTGGACGAATGGCTAAAGCTACGCGCCGCCATTTACCAGCAAGCCATCGAGCCCGCGCGCCAGGCGAAGACCATCGCGAAGTCCCTCGAAGCCGCCATCACGCTCGAAGTCGCCGACGCGCAGCACGCCGCGCTGAATGCTGACAAAGCCGAGTTGGAGGAATTCCTGATCATCAGCGAACTCACGCTCGCCTCCGGCGCCGAGCCGGTCGCGAAAGTCTTCCGCAGCGGCCAGCCGCAATGCCCGCGCTGCTGGCGCCAGCAGCCGCTCACCGCGAAGGGTGTCTGCACGCGCTGCGACGAAGCGCTGCCCGCATAGATGAAGTTCCTCGCCTCCATCGCGCTGCCCGCCTACGCGCTCGACCAGCTCACGAAGTGGTGGATTTTCACGCACTTAGCGCTGCGACCGGACGAGAAAAACCTCGCGCAATTTCCCGATGTGATCGCGAAAACGGCACATCTGCCGCTCGATGTGGACGTGATCCCCGGCTGGTTTTCGATCGTGCATTGGGGGAACACCGGCGCGGCGTTCAGCTTCCTCAGCGACCATCCGTGGGTGTTCATCGTGATCTCGATCGCGGCGTTCATCGGCCTGCTGATCGCGTGGAGGAAAAATGTCTTCACCGATGCTGCGTCGCGCGTCGCCGTGCCGCTGCTGCTCGGTGGCATTCTTGGCAACGTCACGGATCGTTTCGTCCACGGCTACGTCGTGGATTTTCTGCTCGTGGATTTGCACGTCCGCTTTGCAAATCCGTGGCCCGCGTTCAATGTCGCGGACTCGTGCATCTTCGTCGCCGCGGGGCTTTTTGTATTCGCCGCGATCCTCGATGCGCGGAAGCAGCGCGTGCAAAAGTAGCGGCTACAGCGCGCGGAAGCCGGCCTCTTCCTCGGGCGCGAGCAGCTTCGCGCCCTTGATGAGCCTGCAAAATTCCTTCTTCGTCGCAGTCACATGCTTTCCCTCGCCGGTCGCGAGATTTTTCATCGTCTTGTATTGCACCTCCAGCCGATCAAGCGCGACGATGCGCAGGAATTCGCCGCCGAGATGCCAGACTTGGTTTTGCCGCAGTTTCATGTCCAGCAGCTTATCGGTGCGATCCGCCCCGGCTGCGAACGGAATTTTTTCCCTCGCGCGTAGCCGCGCTTGTAAAAGCGCGGGCTGATTTTCCAGCACGGGAGAAAAGAGTGCCCACGTTTTCACAAACGCGGCTACGGATGTTTCGCGAGCTTTCTTTGCTCGACGGCAGGCATGGGGAAAACGAAATGTCTGCGCGATGTTCCGCGCCATCATCCTTCTTACGAAAGGCATCCTTCGCAACACCCAGTTGCGCCGGAACCTCATGATGTGGATCATGCTCGCGGCGATGCTCATGCTGTTCCTCGGTGCGTGGCTGATCCCTGATGCATGGGCGCGCAACCACGTGTGGCTCTACTTTCTCTATTGGGCGATATGCACCTGGCTCACCATCGCCGGGCTGCTGCTCGCGGTGTTCGACATCCTCATCATCCGCGCGGCGGCGCGTGCGATGCAGCGGCGCATCGAGCAGGACATTGCGCACATTGATGCGCAGTCGGCGCAAAGTGATGCAAAGACGAAGGGGGAGCGGAAGTGATCCGCACGCGGGACGAGTTGGAGGCGCAGGAGCGCGTGATGCTCGCGAGCCACGCGCAAAAATCGGGCGATTCCGAGGGGCGCATCCATCCCGAGCCGAAGCATCCGCATCGCACGGATTACCAACGCGACCGCGCGCGCGTAATCCACAGCCGCGCGTTTCGCCGGTTGGAATACAAGACGCAGGTCTTTCTGAACGGCACGGGCGATCACTTGCGCACGCGGCTCACGCACACTTTTGAAGTCGCGAACATCACGCGCACCATCGCGCGTGCGCTCGGGCTGAATGAGGATCTCGCCGAAGTGATCGCGCTCGCGCACGACCTCGGGCATCCGCCCTTTGGGCACACGGGCGAGGAGACGCTCGATGAGCTGATGCACGAGCACGGCGGCTTCGATCACAATGAGCAGAGCCTGCGCATCGTGGACGTGATCGAACTGCGCTACCCGAAATTCCCCGGCCTGAATCTCAGCCACGAGGTCCGGGAGGGACTGCAGAAGCACGCGCGTTTTTACGAGAGCACAAAGCCGGGCGGGAAGCGCACGACGCACCCTTCGCTCGAGGCGCAGGTCGCAAATCTCGCAGACGAGATCACATACTACAGCCACGACCTCGATGACGGCCTGGACTTCAAGCTGCTCGAGCCGCGGCAACTCGCCGACCTCGAAGCATGGAGCGACACCGAGGCCCAGGTGCGCCGCGATTTTCCAGGGCTGAAAGGTGCGGAGCTTCGCGCATACGCGATCCGCTGCCTGATCGATCGTCAGGTCGCCGATGTCGTCCGCACGAGTTCGGCGCGCATAGAATCCGCGGGTGTCCGCAGTGCCGACGACGTGCGCGCCTACTCGCGCCCGCTCATCGCCTACAGCGATGCGCTGCGACGCGCGAATGTGCAGCTCCGGAAATTCCTCTACAAAAACCTCTACTACCACCCGAGCGTCGCCGGTGCGAACAAGGCAGCGTGCGAGATGCTCGGCAACGTCTTTCAGGCATATCTGAAAAAGCCCGAGCTGCTCGGCGAGGCGACCGCGCGCCGCGTGGACCGGGGGGGGCTGCACCGCACGGTGTGCGACTACGTCTCCGGCATGACCGACCGCTACCTGCTCGATGAGCACGCGCGGCTTTTCAAAACCACGGCCGTCAGTGCGAAGTCGCCTTCTCCGCGCCGAGCCCGGTCGTCGCGCGCACGTTGAGTTCGTCGAATTTCGATTCCGCGTTCGGGTCGCGTGCGCCGAGCAACGTGCCGATCCACGCGGCGAGGAAGCCGAGCGGAATGCTCACGATGCCGGGGTTTTTCAGCGGGAAGATCGGCTCGGCCTTGATGAAGGCCGCGCCGCTCGGATCCATGATGGATGGGCTGAGAATGATCAGCAGCATGCTGCTGCCGAGCCCGACGGCGAGGCCAGCGACGGCGCCCGTGGTGTTGAAGCGTTTCCAGAAAATGCTCATCAGGATGACCGGCAGATTCGCCGACGCCGCGACCGCAAACGCGAGGCCGACGAGGAATGCGACATTCAGCGAGCGGAGCTGGATGGCGAGGAAGATGGACATTGCGCCGACGACGAATGCCGTGATGCGCGCGACGCGCACCTCTTCGCCGGGCCGGTGCTCTTTGCCGTGGTGGATGACGTTCGTGTAGAAGTCGTGTGCAAAACTCGTGCTGGCGCTCATCGTGAGGCCCGCGACCACCGCGAGGATCGTGGCGAAGGCCACGGCGCTGATGAATGCGAAGAACCATTCGCCGCCGAGCGCCTGCGCGAGGATCGGCGCGACCATGTTGCCGTCCGGTTTGCCCGCGGCGTCGAGCGGGATGTCGGTGATTTTCAGCAGCGTCGCCGCGCCGAATCCGAAGAACGTGGTGAGGATGTAGAAGACGCCGATGATTGCCGTGGCCCAGACGACGGAGACGCGCGCGGTCTTTGCATCCGGCACGGTGTAGAAGCGGACGAGAATGTGCGGCAGTCCCGCGGTGCCGAGCACGAGGCCGAGAGCGAGCGAGAGGAAATCCACGGCACCCCACGGGTTCTTCGCGGTCGCGCCGTAGGCGAGTCCGGGGTCGAGAAGGTTCACGGGCGGTTTGGTGCCCGCGTAGTCGGCGACCGAGACGGCGTTGAAAAATGTCGTGAGGCTGTAGTCGTGGCGGCTGAGCACCATCCAGCTCAGCGCAAATGCGCCTGCCATGAGCAGGATGGCCTTGATGATTTGCACCCACGTCGTCGCGAGCATCCCGCCGAAGACGACATACACGAGCATCAGCACGCCCACGCCGATCACCGCGGGCACGAATTCCACGCCGATGAGTACTTTGATGATGCCGCCCGCACCGACCATCTGCGCGATCATGTAGAATGTGGAGACGGTGAGCGTGGAGAGCGAAGCCATCGCGCGCACCGGGCGCGGGCTGAGGCGGTACGCGAGCAGATCGGCCATTGTGTATTTGCCCGCGTTCCGCAGCGGCTCGGCGACGAGGAAGAGCACCGTGAGGTAGGCGACGAGGAAGCCGACCGAATACATGAAGCCGTCGTAGCCCTTCAGGCAGATGATGCCGCTGATGCCGAGGAAGCTCGCGGCGCTCATGTAGTCGCCCGCGACGGCGAGGCCGTTCTGCCAGCCGGTGATGCTGCGTCCCGCGGCGAAGTAGGCCGCGCTGCCCTTTGCCTTGCGCGCGCTGAACCACGTGATGACGAGCGTGAGCGCGACGAAGACGAGAAAGAGACCGAGAGCGGGCTTGATGAATGCGAGTGTGAAAAACATGGCGGTCTAGTTCGAAGTGGTGACGTTCGATGGTGCGAGGCGCGCGAGGAGCGTGGCATTCATGACATCCCAGCGCCGGGCCACGCGGACGTACATGCCGCAGAGCACCCACGTCATGATGAATTGCGAGAGCGCAAAAATGTATGCGGCGTTCACCTTGCCGAGCACGGGCGTTTTCATGATCTCGGGGAAGAATCCGACGAGCACCGGCAGCGCCGTGTAGTACACGAGAAAGAAGATCGTCGCGGGAATCGTGAACCGCCTGCGCGCCCGCTTGAGTTCCAGAAATGCAGGATCGTTTGCGATCCGCGTCCATTCGGAGGGGGGCTGTTTGGTCATGAGGCGCGGGAACATTGCAACCCCGCCATGCGCGATGCAACGTCCCTTTTCCCGTGGAGCCGGCTGCTTTCCTGCCGCGCCAAAGCCGGACGGCATCAACCTCGCTTTCGGTGTGCTTTACGCGTGGAGAGCATGTTCAAGGATGCAATCATGAAGGAATCCGCGTTTTTCGCAGTCGCCGTCATGGCCATCGGGAATGACGACGGCCGCATCGCAGCCGGATTGCTGTCGGACAAAATCGGACGCCGCTGGACGTTCATGCTCATCCAGACCGCGCTCATGTCCGTCGCGATTCTCATCACGAAATTCACCGACGGCGCGAAGTATGTGATCGTCCTCGTCGCCACGCTCATCGGCTTCAACTACGGCGCAAACCTCTCGCTCTTTCCTTCGCTCACGAAGGAGCTGTGGGGCCTGAAAAGTTTCGGCATGAATTACGGCATGTTGTTCACGGCATGGGGCGTTGGCGGCCTTGTGCTTCCGAAAGTGCAGCAGATCCTTTTCAACGCGAGCAAGGACGCGGCGGGGAAGGGGAACTACGCATCGTCATTCATGCTCGCAGGCGGGCTGCTCATCGCCGGCACGGCACTCACGTTTCTGATCAAGCCTTCGCAAAAGGCCGCGTGAGCGGATGCGCCGCGTCCGGCTCACGCACACGCACGAGATCGGAAACGCGGCTGATTTCGTCTCGCACGAATCGCGAGACAGAGAGCAGGACCCGATGCACGCACCCCGGATACTCCGTCCGTCGGGTTGTCTATGACCTCCCCTACTTTTTTCCGCGCACCTTGTCCTTCTTCCGCTCCAGATCCTCGTCGAGCTTCTGCATCTCGTGCTTGAGTTGCTTGCCCAATTGCTCGAACGCCTCGTAGTCGCCCTTTGCCTCGGCCTTCTCGATTTCGCCTTTCAGAAAGAGTTCCTGTTCGGCCTTCTTCGCCTTGGTAAGAGCTTCCAGCTCTGTGATTTCCGCCTTTTGTGCGGCAGTGAGCTTAGCCGTCGGCGACTGTTTTTCGAGGCGTTCCATCGCGAGTTCGTAGGCGCTTTTCATTTCGGTGGAGAGTCGGTGATTCGGCTGTGGATGTCGCCGACTTTTTCGGCGTCCGCAAAATCAAGCCGCGCGGCTCTCAACGCTCAACACTCAACTCCAGTCCTTTCGCTTTTTGCGTTTGGAGTTTGAAGTCTGGCGTTGAGGGTTTGACTCCGCGCGGCGTCCGCACGACTTCACGGCGCGCGTCCGCATTCGCAAGGCACCTGTGGCGGGCTCAACGCCAAACGCCAAACTTCAAAGTCGAGCAGCACCGCAAGTCTCATCGACGACCCGCTGGCCCGCGCCGTGCTTGGAAGAAAACCGCCCATGCCCAACCGAAAACGGACGTTGCTCGCCAGCCTTGTCCTCACCGTCGCAGTGTTCCTCGCGTACGGTGCGGTGTGGCGTTTCGATTTTGTCCGCTACGACGACCCCAGCCACGTCTTCGACAACGCGCACATCGCCACGGGCCTGAGCGGCGAAAATTTCCGCTGGGCGTTCACGCATTTCAATGCCGGGCAGTGGCTCCCGCTCACGTGGCTTTCGTTCATGCTCGATGTGTCGCTCTTCGGCCTCAACCCAGGCGCGATGCACGGAGTGAACGTCCTTCTCCACGCAACAAACGTGCTGCTGCTCTTCACACTGCTCCGCAGGATGACCGGCAAATTCTGGCACAGCTTCGCCGTCGCCGCGCTCTTCGCGCTGCATCCCGTGAATGTCGAATCCGTCGCGTGGATCACCGAGCGTAAGAACGTCCTGAGCACCATGTTCTGGCTGCTCGCCACGCTCGCATACGTCCGCCATGCGGAGCGTCCGCGCGCGGCCACGATGGCGCTCGTTGCCGTGCTGCTCGCATGCGGGCTCATGGCCAAGGCCATGCTCGTCACGCTACCGTGCACGCTGCTGCTGCTGGATTTCTGGCCGATCGCGCGCTGGCGCACGGCGAAGTGGCCGCGCCTCGTCGCGGAAAAGCTCCCGCTCTTTGCGCTCTCCGCCGTCGCGTGCTGGCTGCAGATCCGCGCCGCGTCGAGCGACGGCCTCTTATGGGCAGCCGCCGGCCAGCCGCCGGGATACGGAATCTTTTGCGCATTCGCAAATGTCGCGCGCTACCTCGGCCTGCTCGTCTTTCCCGCGAACCTCGCGCCGATGTACGCGCTCCCCGCGAATGCGCCGGTGCTGCTCGGCTCGCTCGGTGCTGCGATCATCGCGGCGATGCTCGGTGTCGGTCTTGCGCTGCGGAAAAGCACGCCCGCGGTGCTCGTCGGCACGCTGTGGTTTCTCGGAGTGCAGGTGCCCGTGAGCGGTCTCGTGGGAACGGGCGACGCCGTCCTCTGCGACCGCTACCTCTACGTGCCGGGCATCGGATTTTTCATCGCCGCCGTGTGGGGCGTGTCCTCGCTGCGCGTGAGTGTCAGCCCCGCGCTGCTGCGTCCGCTCGCAGCCGCCGCGGCCATCGCGATGTGCGCGCTCACCTTCGCGCAAACGCGCCACTGGCGAAATTCATTCGTGCTCTTCACGCACGCCGCCGAGGTCTCGCCGGACAGCATCACCGCGCAGAAAAACGCCCGCTGCGCGCTCGGCACCGCGCTCGCGCGCGCCGGACGCCACGCCGAGGCGATTGCAGAATTCCGCCGCATCCTCCGCGAATATCCCGGCGATGCAGAAGCGCTGCTGTGCCTCGGCACACAGCTCCTTGCCACGGGCGCTGCGCAGGAATCCGCCGACACACTCAGCGAAGCCGTCGCGCAAAATCCCGCCGATCCCGCTGCGCGCGAATGGCTCGCCCGCGCCCGCGCCGCAGCAGGGCAGTGAATTCACAGTTGAGAGTTGAGAGTTGAGGGTTGAGGGTCGCCGTCCTTTTTTACGACCGCGCAATTCAGACCTCATGGCTCTCAACTCTCAACCTTCAACTCTCAACTGATGCTCCAGCTCCTGAGCACCGACTTCGACGGCACGATCGTCAATCACGACACCAAGCCCGCCGTCGTTCCCGAAATGATCGCCGCACTCCGCGACCTGCGCGCCGCGGGCGTGAAGTGGGCCGTGAACACGGGCCGCACGCTCGGGCACATGGACGACGGGCTCGTGCGCGAGTTCGCGCTGCCCGTGCAGCCCGACTACGCCATCGTCGAGGAGCGTGACGTTTACCAGCGGGATGCCGACGGACGCTGGCATCCGTTCGGCGACTGGAATGCGCGCAGTGCCGTCCTGCACGACGAGATGTTCCGCCTCGCCGGGCCGCTGCTCGCCGAGGTGCTCGCATTCCTTGAGCGCTTCGAGGGCGTGCAGAATCTCTACGACAAGGGCCGCTACATCGGCGCGATCACCGCGAGCAACGGCGACATGGATCGCCTCTGCCATTTTCTCGACAAGCTCCGCGCGCGCCTGCCGATGTTCAGCTACCAGCGCAACACGATCTACATCCGCTTCTGCCACGAGGCGTACAGCAAGGGCACCGCGCTCGGCGAACTCGCGCGCCTGCTCGGCCTCGGTCACGACGCGATTTTCGCCGCCGGCGATCATCACAACGACATCCCGATGCTCGACGGCAGCTTCGCCAAATGGGTGACGTGCCCGTCAAACTCCTGCGAGGAAGTGAAGCTCACCGTCCGCACCGCGGGCGGCTATCTCGCAAAGGGCGCGGCCAGTGCAGGAGTCGTCGAGGCGCTGCAGCACTTTGGGTTTTGGAAAAGTGCGGCTGCGGTTTAGCCCGCGTTACTTCAGCAGCTTCGCAAGATCCGGCGACACGCGGCGCAATTCCTCGGCGATGATTTTCGCCATCATCTCCGCGCCTGGCCCGAGTAGCTTCGCAAAACGCGCCCTAGCCCGCTGCAATCAGTGACTGTCGAGGCCCCGACGAGCGCGAAGCGGGTTTTCGCAGGGTCATCAGCGCGCAGCGTGAATGCGAGAGTGAACAGTGCAAGGAAAACGCGGAGCGTGACGCGGTGCATGGTGCGAGTGGTTGCGGGATAATCTGCTTCGGTGCAATTCGACGGATGAAAAATGCAGTGTCGGTTTCAGTTTTGAACTGCAACGCTCCCCATCACACGCTCCAATCTGCACCGTGGATAAACACGCCCAGATTCGCAGTGAGAGCGCCGCTTTCGCCGCGCTGCACAGGAAGGTGCATGAGACATTTCATCGTCGTGCGCAGGACAAGGATGGCGAACATGCACACAGCGAAGCGTGCAGAAAGTTCCATGCATTTGAACCCTCGATCCAGAGGGTGCTCAGCGGTGGCGCGCGTGTCCGCCTGCTGGCGGGCGATCCAGAACTGGTCGAGTGGGCCATCGCCTACATCGAGGTGGATCCGTATCATTTCGCATCCGGCTACTACAAAACTGCGCTGCTCCGGCGGCTGAAGTGGGTTGCACTTTCCGAGCGGCAAAAGAAGCGCCTGCAGGCGGTCGTGCTTCGTTGCCTCGACGATCCTCGGCGTTCACCGAACTACTACTTGCGGATCGCGGCGAGCATCCAGACGCCGCATTTTGTCGAAAGCATCCGTATCCGGCTGGACTCACCGCTTAGGACGCTGCGCATGAATGCAGCAAAGCTGCTGGCCTATTTGGAAAACTTCGGGCGCTACCGGCGCGGCAAGGACTGACTGCGAAACTCGCGCCTTGCCGCTCTGCGTGCGGGTCGCTAGACACGGCACTCCTTTCACAAAGAACACCTCCAACTTTATGGGCAACATCTACAACAACATCATCGAGACCGTCGGCCGCACGCCGCTGGTGAAACTCAACCGCATCCCCGCCGCCGAGGGCGTGGACCC